>Ga0315901_10001937_pt1 | contig 29305 bp, 27 predicted proteins | sample LakEriMetagenome_10_FD_203761 | JGI IMG/M metagenome (GOLD analysis project Ga0315901, IMG submission 203761) | Freshwater fungal communities from buoy surface, Lake Erie, Ohio, United States - Buoy 2 MA116 | ecosystem: Environmental > Aquatic > Freshwater > Lake | place: USA: Lake Erie, Ohio...
GCGTGATTGCCGCTCCCCAGATAGATCCGCTGAAGGGGCGTCTGGCAGCCCAGGCTGTCGACCAGAACCGGAATTCCACGTGCTTTTACCATGTGGCCGGTGTGCTCGAAGCACCCGGGGTAGTCCAGTAAAATGAGACTTATAAGTCGTGGGCGTATCAGTCGCATCGACTGAATGTGCCTGCGATGGACATCCGCAAGCGCATCGGTTGGAACATACGACGCCTTCGTGCTGCGCACGAGCTCACGCAAGAAGACTTCGCCACCGACAGCGGCTTCGATCGCGGTTACATCAGCGGCCTGGAGCGTGGTGTTCGCAACCCCTCGGTGCTGGTCTTGGAGCGCATCGCAAAGGCTCTCGATGTGGATGTCGCGGAGCTGATGGATCCGAAGCAGGCTGAATTGTTTTCCAAGGCGCGGCTCTAGCCCGTCGGCCACCGGCCCGGGTCGCGGTGAGCCGGTGGCCTACCAGCATATAAGCAGTGTGCAGTTGATCGCACAATAAAGTCGCTGTGTTCTTTGCTCCGATGATGGCGGACTATCATGCTAATCAAAGTGGTGTCGCTCTGATCAGCCTGACTGGAATCGCTGACAAAACGGTCATTCAACACAAGGAATCGCGGCGTCGAAACTTGCCGTCCGTTCAGGCATGTTCCCAACTGATCGTCAGCCAGGGCCAACCGGTCGATTTGGGCAAGGACTGTTGAAACGATATCGCATTGGCCTACGCCTCATCTGCGATCTCATCGGCACGCGATAGAGTTTCGTCCAATCGCAACACCACACGCTCGGACGATCGGCTATTGCCTTGCCAAGACGCGAAGGAGGATCATCCATGAGTCAAAGTCAGCGCCATTTGCACGACGCAGCTTGCCCGTGCACGATGCACCGGTTGATGGCGGCGGGAATGCTGGTTGCCGGGATGCGGATGGGCACGGGGCCGGCTTCACCCGACGCCGATGGCCCTTTCCCGAGCTTCTCCGACGAAATGGCGCGCGAGCCGACCGATTACGTCATGGCCGAGGCCAAGGCGACCGCGGGCCTGTTCGAGACTGCGGACGCGGGGCAGACGGTAATCGTCTCGAACGTCACCGTCTTGCCGATGACCGCCACCGAGCGGCTGGAAAGCCGGGACGTTGTCCTGCGGGATGGGAAGATTGCGGGGATCGAAGCTGCGGGTAGCGTGCGTGCAGACGGCGCAATCCATGTTGATGGGACGGGCAAATATCTGATGCCCGGCCTGACCGATATCCACCAGCATCCGACGCTTCACGTCTTTGCGCAAATGTATGCGCCGCTGGTCGGGCCCGATATCGGCGCGCACGACCTCACCCTCCCTTATGATCTCGTCAACTTCCAGTATCTCGCCGGCGGGGTGACGCGCATTCAGGTGATGGCGGGAACGATCGAGGAAATGGCGATGCGCGATGCCATCCGCGCCGGACGCTATTACGGGCCGCACATGCGGATTGGCATGCTCATCGACGGATCGCCCATGGTCTGGTCGCCCTTGATGACGCTGATTGCCAATGATCGCGAAGGCGGACGCAAGGCAGTGGAGAGCATCGTCGAGCGCGGCTTTGATTTTGTGAAGCCCTATACCCAGCTGAATGCAGAGGCCTATGCGGGCGTTGCCGAAGCCGCGCGCGCGATCGGCATCGAAAGCTGCGGCCATGTCCCGCGCGCCGTCCTGCCCGAAGATGCGTTGGCGCAGGGCCAGACCGGTATTGCGCACATCATGGAATATTTCTGGAACAACCGGGCCGAAGACCGAGTGACCGATGCCCGCTTTGCGATGCTGGCAAGGAGGACTGCCGAACATGGCGCGATTGTGCAGACGACGCTGACCGCCGCGCGGGCGCTGCAATATGATTGCGGCTATATGAGCGCCGCCGAGTTCGACCTGAGCGTCGCCAAGGATCATCTGCTGCGTTACATCATGCGCGAGGAGTCGCCCTTCATCCAGGGTTGGCGTGCCGATCCGGTGATCATGGCCGGATCGGTCGACGCCCTCGCGCACAGCGTTCGTATGATCCAGGCCCTGCTGGCGGAAGGGGTCACAATCCTGCCAGGAACTGACATTTTCCCCTCGGCGATCACCGGCAAGCACACGGTGCATGACGAGATCGAAATGTTCGTAAACCTCGTTGGCATGAGCCCGCTCGACACTCTGAAAGCCGCAACGATCAAATGCGCCGAATATCAGGGCGACAGCGCGAACGCGGGAACTGTCGAGGTCGGCAAGCGTGCCGACCTGGTGCTGCTTGACGCCGATCCGACTGCGGACATCACCGCAACCAACGCGATCGACACCGTTTTCATCAACGGCGCAATTTTGCGCAAGGCTGCGCGGGCCGAAGGGATCAAACGGCTTGAAGTCGCCTATGACGCGATGCCGGTGCCGCGGGTCTGACCCACATCAGAGCCCCAATTACGCAGCCGGAACCGGCATTGCGTCATAGCGCGCCTTGATCCGTGCGAGGCCACGTTCGCGGGCCTCACGGCGCAGGATCGCGTCGCCCAAGATCACCGTATCGATCCTGGTCGTATTGTTGATATCCTGCGTCGGATCGGCGTCAAGCAGCACCAGATCGCTGCGCCTGCCCGTTTCGATCGTGCCCGCAACCGCCGCCTCGCCATGATAGTCTGCGCTGCCGATTGTTCCGGCCTTGAGCACCTCTGCAGGCGTCATCACCCCAGATTCGACCAGCACGCGCAGTTCATGGTGCAGGCTGGTGTCGCCGGTGATCGCGCTTGCCGACATATCGGTGCCGGGGATCATCCGCACGCCCTCGGCATGGAGCGCCTTGCACACCTGAATGCAGTTCTGGAACATGTCTTCGCCCGCCGCCATTAGCACCGGGTTTTGGCGCCAGCCCTGGATGAAGGCTGATTCCTCACGCATGACCATGCGGATCACCGGGTCCATCGTCGCTGAAAAATTGATCGCGCTCGCCGGGATCAGGCCGCAATCGTACTCATAGACATAACTGATCGCGAGTGTCGTTTGCAGCGTCGCACCGACCTCTTTGGCAAGCCGCGCACGTTTCGCCACTGCTTGTGGGTCGAACTTCTTACCCGGCTCATAATGATAGAAAAATTCAAAACAATGCGCGACCCCTGTCTGACCAGCGCGCAGGGCATCGTCGGGATGAACCGATGCGGGGATATGCCCCATGATGGGAACACCCAGCTTGACACATTCGTCGATCAGACCGTCATAGGCCTCGCGTCCCAGCATCGTATAGGGCTTCGCATTGTCATAGCCATATTCGCGAATCTTGTGCGCGGCGGTGCGGCCGCCTTGTTCGTCATTGGCATACCAGGTGATCGCCGATGACCAGATCGCCGCCGGGCTGTCGATCACGGGGGAGGCGATCTTCATGTGCGGCCCGCGATACCGGCCTTTGCGGATGTTTTCGCGATTGGCGAGATCCTCGGGCGACCCAGCCATCACATGAATCCGCGTGACGCCCGCAGCGATATGCTGAAACATGATCATATCATAAGGCAGGGTGATATCCGCCCCCGTCACGCCTTCGCCCACCATCCCGGCAAACATGCCCGATACATGCCCCAGTGGCGGGTGGTTGTGCATGTTGGAAAGGCCGGGGATCAGAAAGCGCCCTGCGCCATCGACAACTATTGCGCCGTCAGGAAGTGCCGCCCCGCTGGGCTGGACTGATTTGATCATGCCATCCTGGATCAGCACATCGTGGTTGGGGAGCGCGGCGGCACCCGCCATCGGCAGCACGGTCGCACCCTGCACGACCACCCATTGCCCTTTGGCTGCAACATCGAACAGATCGCGGGTATTGCTGTCGTCACCCGAAGCGAAGGCGGTGAGATTGGGATCAGGCCCTTCGCGGAAGCTGGGCTGGGGGCCCTCGATCACAGGCTCGTCCGCGCCAATCGCCATGCGTGCGCCCAGTATCAGCATGGCATGTTGCGGACAGCAGAAATGCTGGTGGCTGGGCAGGCATCCGGGGTGGTGACGGTGGCGCATGTTGGGGGTCCCTTCAGGGGATATGGGTGCGGGCGGCAACAAAGGCCGCGATGGCGCGGTCAAGGTCGGCCTGTTCATGTGCCGCCGATACCTGTGTGCGGATGCGCGCCTGCCCGTGGGGGACGACGGGGTGGGAGAAGGCGGTGACGAGCACGCCCTGATCCAGCATCGCGGCGGCCATTTTCTGGGCTTGCACGGCTTCGCCCAGCATGACGGGGATGATCGGATGGCTGCCGGGAAGCAAATCAAAGCCGGCTTCGGCCATGCGGCCGCGGAAACAGACTGCATTTTCGGTGAGCTTAGCGCGCAAGGCATCGCCCTCTGCGGACCGGGCAATGGCGATCGCGGCAAGGCTTGCGCCGCAGACCGCCGGGGCAAGCGCATTGGAGAACAGGTAAGGCCGTGCGCGCTGGCGCATCAGGTCGATCACCGGCTGGCGCGCGGCGATAAAGCCGCCCATCGCGCCGCCCAGCGCCTTGCCAAAGGTGCCGCTGACGATATCGACACGGCCCTCGACCCCGCTCAGTGCCGATGTGCCGCGGCCTTCGGGGCCGATAAAGCCGGTTGCGTGGCAATCATCGACCATGATCAGCGCGTCATATCTGTCGGCAAGACTGGCGACGGTTTTTAGATCGGCGAGATAGCCGTCCATTGAGAAGACCCCGTCGGTGACGATCAGGATCGTTTCCGCGCCGTCGGCCCGCGCCGCCTTTAGTTGGTCCTCAAGTGCCGTCATATCGCCATTGGGGAAGCGATAACGCTTGGCCTTAGACAGGCGGATGCCATCGATGATCGACGCATGGTTGAGGCTGTCAGAAACCACCGCGTCCTTCTCACCCAGGAGCGTCTCGAAAACGCCGCCATTTGCATCGAAGGCCGCGGCAAACAGGATCGCATCGTCAAAACCCAGATAGTCGGCAATCGCCGCCTCAAGCTCCTTGTGCAAATCCTGCGTCCCGCAGATGAAGCGCACCGAGGCAAGGCCTGCACCATGGCTTCGCGCCGCGGCAATTGCGCCCTCGATGACGCGCGGGTCGCTCGCAAGGCCCAGATAATTGTTGGCGCACAGATTGATGAGCGGGCGGCCATCCACCGTCACCTCCGCGCCTTGCGATGACGTGATGATGCGCTCCGGCTTTAGCAGGCCATCGGCTTCGATCTGCGCCAGTGTTGCGCAGGTTCGCTGGTAGAAGGCCTGACGCGCCATTGCCTCTCAGCTATTTGCCAAAGACCGTGCGGTAGTGCTCGATCAGCGCGTCCCAGAACAACTGCCCGTTGCGTGCCGAGCCTTGGGCATTTCCCCCACAGGCCAGCCGGATCGGCACAAGCGAATGGACCAAAGTGCGGTCGAACGTCGTGATCTGGTTGGGCAGCGGCGTCAGATGGCCAGTCTCGCGCAGCGCGAGATGGCGATGGGGATGTTTGAAGCCCTTGGCACGAAGCCGGTCCATGATGATGTCACCGCCCCAGGCGCTGGGCCACATCGCGTCTTCTACGCCTGAAACCATCAGCAGCGGGCCACCGGCATTCTCGATCGGGATGGCGCAATTGGCGAGCGCCTCGGGCTGCTCCATCAGGCTGCGATACCAGGGCGTCATCGCAAATCCTTCGGGTTCTCGGTTCCCGATTTCCATCATCTCCTCGGTCGACGGCGAGGGCATCGAAGGAGGATAGGCGATCTCCTTGCCGCCCAGCGTCCAGCTCGGACCATCGACGCCCTCTGCCGGGTTCCAGCCGGGGCTGGTGGCATACATCGGCACGATCGGGATCGCGCCCTTCACATCGTCGGGGAATGTCGCCGCAAGCAGGGTCGAAAGCTCGCCGCCGCGCGATGCGCCTTGAACAGCGATTGTGTCGCAGCCGAAGTTGGTGCGCATCCAGGCAAAGCCTTCCTGGAAATATTCGAGCGGGATGTTGACGATGGCTGGCGGCAAATCCTCATAAGCGAAATAGGCGAGGCTGAACACGTCATAACCCAGCGAGGCGAGCAATGGCGCGTAGTTCATCTCGATCCCGCCCCCCGAGCCTGTGAGGCTCATGATCGCACCACGCTTCGTGCTGCGATCACTGTGGCGGAAGGCGAGACCGCGCAAATTGCCGTCGCGCACCTCGAATGTCTCGATGCCCGCTGCGAGCTTGATCAGCCGCACGGTTGAAGCGGCAATCCGCTTCCCGTCCAGCTGTGCTGCAATTTCTATCGCGCGTGGTGCAAGTGGATCTTCGAAAGGCTGGCCCAATTTGTGCGGGCGATCGGTCGCGTTGATCTGGAAGGCCGCGAGGTCGACGCCCTGCGGACGCATCGACCAAAACAGGCCACGGGCATCGACTCCTGTATAGCTACCGGATCGACTGGCAGCGGTGCGCACATCGACCACGCCATTCTCATCGGCGGCAAATTCGCCATCCGCGCCCCATGCAATGCCGACCATGTCTGAGAGCGACGATGTCAGCGTGACCAATTGCCCTGGTTCGAGCCCTGCCACCACAACCGAAATCTCGGTCGCGAACGGGGCCTCATCGGGCGTGACGGAAAGGGTGATCGCCATTGTCTATTTCCCCTCGACAAATTCATAGGCGACGCCGCAGCCATAGGGTGCCCCGACAACGATCGAGGCATCGGTCAGGCGGTGCGGCACGCCGCCATCGCGCAACGCCCAGCGGCATCGCTCGAGCGACTCAACGATGATGGTCAGTATCGCGCCGCGTGTATGCGTGCCGGGCGAAAGCTGCGGCGCCTCGGGGTAGAGCGCGTGGAGCGCCGCTGGCGTCATCAGCTCCAGAAATTCGCCCCGCGGCGTTTCGAAGCGGATGCAATCATCTGACTGCGATGCCGGGCCAGCGCCAGCAATCTTGGTGACATAGGCGACGTGTTTGGCGGGATCGCTCATCAGATAGCGAAGCCCGCCGACGCGAATGCAGCTATTGGGATGGTTCTGATAGTCCGGCATCCAGATCGCCTCCGGCTTCCGGTGATCGGAGATGAAGATCGAGGCCAGCTTGTCGTCCGGATTCCAGATGTAGGAGGAGCGGCTGTCGGTCATGTCCCAGCCGCCATGCGCCTTACGCACGTGGCGACCGGCATGGAGGATCGGCTGCATCTCCAGCCCAGTCGCGGCGATCACGGGAATTTCGTCTTCGAGGCAGGCCGATGTCATCGCAAATTGCCAGAACACATCGCCCTGGCTGAGCCACATCTGCATGTCCTTGTGCAACTGGTCGGAATTGGCGAGGTGCAAATCGCCGATCAGCTCCAGATACGTATCGTGAAACTGGATGACCGTGTTTGACGTGCCGATATGCGCATGCTCCATCGTCGGCAGGACGCGAAAGCCCAGCCTGCGGTGAATCTCCGCGCCGATCTCGATATCCGAGACGCAAATGACGAAATGGTCGAGCGAGCGCTTGGTCTTTTGAGTCATGGTTTTCCCTGCCCGTTTGTTGTCTGGTCGATCACGAATTGGAGCCGGGTGTTGGCAAGGCTTGCCAGCTGCACTGCTCCTGTCCGGCCGGTCGCGTTCAAGGTGATGGTGGTTGCGTCACCGCTGGTGCCGGTCACATAGCGAAGGACGTGCGAGCCAAGCTGGACCCTGACATCTTCATCGCTTTGCTCGTGGGCGAGGCCGGTCGCATCGATCTGCCGGGCGGTTTCCTCGACCGACCGCGCGGTCTCTCGGGTCAGCGACACGAGATTACGGCAACCATTGGGATGAACCTGCCAGACGGGGTGAAGGACGTGCTGCGGGGTGCGCTGGACGCAGAAAAATGTCTCGAACTCCGGCAGCAACTCGGAATTCACCAACAGCGTCGTGAATTGGGCGTCGAACACGCCATCGGGCGTATTGGCCTTGCGTGACCAGTCGATCGGTTCGGTCACATCGTGACCAAACGCAACCAACGTCCTTTGGGTTGCCACCGCGTCTCCGGTCGACAAGGCGATCTGATTGAGTCCGCCTCCCGCAGCGAGGCAGGCCGCGATCCGCCGATGTGTTGAAGGATCGGGCGGATTTGGCGTTTCGATTGCCAGCAGCTCGATATACATGTCTTTCAGGATGATCAGGTAGCAGGCTGTGCCGAAGCGCTCGTGCACGGCCTTGGGCGCAATCTGGAAACCAAGCGTTGCAAACTCATCGCGCGCAGCTTCGAGATCGGGGACGACCAGCATGATGTGATCGATCGCGGCAACGATGGCCTGGCCTTGCGTCGATGTCATATCGAGAGTTCGCGCGCGAGCGCGTCGGCCAGGCGCTCGAAATGTTCGGGCTCATGGTCAGCGAAAGCGGCGATCCGCAGCACGCCTTCCGGCCCCGCACCAACATAGGTCGAGTAGAGGATATAGATGCCGTCTTCGAGCAGCGCCTGCTGCGCCGCGCGCATCTGCGCAGCGGTGCCGTGCGAAAAGGCCACGACTGGCCCTTCAACATCCTCGAACTGAAGGCCGATTGAGCGCACTGCGCTGCGCAATTGCGCAGTGTTGGTCTTTAGCCGTTCAAGGATCTGCGGGTTTCTGCGGATGTAGCGAAAACTCTCCGCCGACATGGCGGCCCCTGCCGACATGCCGGCCGCCGATCCGCGCGCAACGGGCGATTGCCAGAGCCGCTCGATCGCCTCGGCGGTGCCCACGGCAATCCCGCCAAAGGCACCATAACCTTTGCTCAGCGAGCCGCCGATCAATGTTTTGGGGCCGGCAACCCCGTGCAGCTCGGACGCACCGCGCCCGCTCTCGCCGACCGATCCGAAACTGTGCGACTCATCGACGATCAGCCACGCATCATGCGGCGCGATGATCCGCGCATACCGACCAAGCGGTGCGACCCGCCCAAAGGTCGGGAACATGCCATCAGTCGCAACGACAAAGCGTTTTCCCTCCGCCACAACCGCGGCCACCGCCCGCTCCAGATCGGCAGGATCGCAATGCTTGAAGGTGCAAATCTCTTTCTGGGCGGCGCGCGCGCCATCAAAGATGCAGAAATGCGCGGTTTCATCAAGGATCGCGACATCATAATCCGTCGCAATCCCGGCGAGCGCAATCATCGCAAAGAGATAGCCGCCGCCAAAATACATGGCACCACTTATGCCAAAAAAGCGCCGCGCCTCCGCCTCTGCATCGATATTGGCGGGCGATTGCGCATGATAGTGCCGCGCCAGTTGCGCGGTCGCACCCTGATCCACCAGCGCTTTTGCGCCTGCCCGAAGCAGTTCCGGGACAGCCGCCAGCCCCAGATAACTGCACCCGGCAAAGCTGAGCACTTCGCGACCATCAAGGCTGATGACCGCGGCGCTCGGAGACTGGATTTGCTGCATCATCGCTCCCCAAACATGGGGGCGGACACTGCCCCTCCCCCAAGTCTGGACCTGTCAGAATTTGAAACCGACCGACGCGCCAAAGGTGCGCGGCTGCAACGATGTTTTCGAATCCGCCAGGAATGTCGTTCGCGCAAGGATCGGGCGGGCGTCGGTCAGGTTCGTGACGAAAACACCCAGATCGATATTGCCGAGCGTCAGTCCTCCGCGCAAATCGATCTTCACATAGTCGCCATTTTCCGCCGGGCGCCCGATGATCGCGAACGCGTCATCATACGCGCCGTAGTGGAGCAGATCGCCGCGAATAAATCCTTCATTTTCACCCAGCTTGAAATTCTGCTGCAAGCTGGTGCTGAAGGTCCATTTCGGCGAGCCAGGAAGCTGCGCACCATCCAGAGCCACACCCGGCACCGGCTGCGTGATCTTACCGTCGATATGGCCGATTGTCCCTGTCCAAGTCAGGCTATCGGTTGGCCTGGCAACGGCCTCAAGCTCAAACCCGCGAATGCGCGCCTTGCCCGCATTATCGATGAAGGTGAAGCCGGTGCCGCTGGTTCGCGTGACCTGAATATCCTTCCAGTCAATCTGATAGATTGCGATATTCGCCGACAAGCGGTCGTCCAGCCAGCGGGTTTTGGCACCGATCTCATAGTTCCACAGGCTGTCGGAGCCAAAAAAGGCAGGGACAATTTCGCCGGGAAGGCTTGGAATGGGAATGTTCAACTGCCCCACACGGAAGCCCTTGCTGGCCTGGGCGTATATTGAACCATTTCCATAATTGTAGTTCAGCGCGATGCGGGGGCTGAAATCATTGTCCTTGTCCTTGCGATTTATGACGCCGGGAACGAAAAATATGCTGCTATTAATATTGGTTGGAGTTGTATATTTTGTATAGCGACCTCCAGCAGTGAAGTTCAATCGATCCGTCAGATCATAACCAAGCTCGCCGAACACGGCATAGGTGTTATACTGATATTTCGAAAAACTCTGGAAAAGCCCGGGAACGCCATTCACCAGAAAGCCGTTCTCGGCATATTTTTCTTTGCTGTAATATCCGCCCAACAGCCATTTGAAGGGTGAGTTACCCTTCGAGACCAAGCGAAGCTCCTGCGAAAACACTTTGGCTGGCGCCGTTGTCTGCGAGCCGACTGCCGCACCGGGGACGAAATTCAGGAAGGTAAAGCTGACATCCAGCAAACTCTCAGTCTTGCGATCATAATAGGATGTAACGCTGACCAGATCGGCGAAGTCGAGGTCATAGTTCACGGACAAGGTGCCGAGCGCGAAACGGTCCGACTGCACTTCGTCAACCCGTGTGGGCGTCACTCTGAGATCGCCGGCCAAAGTCGGGCCAAACGTGTCGAGGCCATCGGCCGTGAACTTCTGATAATAGCCTTTGAAATCGATGGTTAGTGCTTCGGTCGGCTGAAGCCGCAGCGCCAGACGTGCGCCATAGGTTTCGTTGTCATTGAAGTTCTTCCTGTTTCGGCCCTGGCCGCCAGTGATCACTTCATCCAAGTACCCGCCCCGACGCGTGTAATAACCGGTCAGCTCGATGCCTGCCTTGCCTTGGGACAGGGGTGTGGAAACCGAACCAGCGACACTGTAACTTAAATCGCCGCTCTTGATCGACGATACGGTCAGCTTTGCCCGGCCGCGCGTCTCTTCGAGCGAGGGAGCGGTTGTGACAATCTTGATGGTGCCGCCCAGAGCCGCTGCACCATAAAGGGTGCTGTTCGGGCCCTTGATCACATTGACCTGTTCGACGCCAAAAGCCGAATAATCGAGGTTGATCGCACCCTGCGACAGCGTGAGTGCGGTATCATCAAGATACAGCGCGGTTGTCTGTTGGGTCAGGTAACTCGCCGTGCCGTCTGACACGCCACGCAGCGAGATCGAGTTGGTGAAGACATTGCCGCCCGGGTTGAACTGCACCCCCGGAATGCCGGTCAGATAATCGGCAAAACCAGTCGCATTCTTCTGATCGAGTTCTTCTGCGCCAATGACCGAAACGGCGATCGGAACGTCGAGGATCGATTCAGCGCGCTTCGTCGCCGTCACAACGATTTCAGCGTCCGCACCTTCATCTGCTTCCTGCGCGAAGGCAGGCGAAACGGTTGCTAGCGCCGACAAAGCCGTGCCAGCCAAAATCAGATTGCGGGATCTCATCGTCATTCTCCCTGATCGGAAGCGGCCTAGCTTCCCTGATCATGGAGAATTTCACAGCTTTGGCCGTTTACCTATATGAGGCGGTGGCAAATGTCCGAGCGCATAAGCACCAGTTCGGATTGCGATAGCCGCGCTTTATCCCTCGGGCGTCGTCCGAAGCTCTTGCGGCCCGCTTGCAATCCGCGCCTGCTTTGGGGCGTGACCATAGAATTTCCGGAACGCATGGGTGAAGCTGGCGGGATAATCATAGCCGACCGCATAGGCGATTTCGGCGACGGTGAGATCGGTGGTGGCCAGCAGGTCAACCGCGCGTTCCATCCGGCATTTCTGGGTGAAATCGTGAATCGTCAAACCGAAGGTCGCCTTGAAGAGCGCCTTCAACTTGGTCTGATTCAGCCCCACCTGGCGCGCCAGCCTGGGTATCGGCGGCGGTCGCTGGAACTGGTCAAGAATGATGTCGCGGGCTTCGTTGATCCGGACAACGTCGCGGACCGACGATTTGATCTGCGCACGCGGTTCATCCCGGCTTGCGGCAAGATCGGCGATCATTCCACAGGCGATTTCCCGCCCTTTCGCAACCAGGTAAGGCGGCAGCAAATCAAGGCCGAACCGCGAAGCGGCACGCAAAACATCGTTTGCCGCGCGCAGCACATCCGGCCCGAGCGGTGCGATGCTGCCTTCGGGCATATCGGCGCCGTCATCGAAAAGATGGCTGAGCGGGAAAGGGAGTGAGCCGGGGTCCAGCCCCAAATCCTCAGTGAAGAATTCACGCCTGCAATTGAGGATGACAAGCCTCGCCAGCTCGCCGCCGCGCAGTTCATAGCTGCTTGCCTTGGGCCCCGGATAGGATTCAACAAAAGCACCCGCGCCTTCGATACGAACGGTGCCCGCAACATTGGACAACGCGCCCGACATCACGATGCGGACCTTGGCCATATAGTCGCTTGGCACTTTGATCTCATGGTCCTGATGATATTCGACATTGCCAATCAGCAGGAAAAGATGCGGCGACAGCGGCATGAAATCCCACTGCCCCGCCCCCATCCCAGGAGGAACGCGGAGCCGGAGACCAATAATCCCGCCCGTGGTATCAAGTCCGTCGAGCAAATCCGCAACCGATCCGTCGAGCCGACCATGGTCGACAAGCAACCATCGGGTTCCATTGGCGTCGGTTTCGGTTTCGACCGTCATGCGTTGGATGGATAGACTTGAGCGCGCTCGCCGCCAAATGACTTTTCGCGCAATTAGCGCAAATGGACGAAATGCTTGCGCTATCCGTCTCGGCTGTCCTGACAAGCTTGAGTGCGCCCGCGAAAATCGCACTATGCGAAGAGCTAGAAGAGAATCCGGTCGAATGGGGAGTGGAATGGACGTGCAAGACTTCACAACGCTTGAGGGCATTCGCAAGGCGCTCACCACAACTCCGCTCCACCGCTGGCTTGGCTTTGAGATTGCCGAAGTCGATTTCGCAAATGGCACGCTGACGATGATCTGCCCGGCGGGCGGCAATGCCGCACGTTTCGATGGCGCGCCGCAGGCACATGGCGGCGCGATTGCGACACTGATCGACAGTTCGGCCTGCTTTGCGGCGTGCGCGATGCTGGGGCGCGGGGTGCCGACGTCGAATATCCGCGTCGATTATCTGCGGCCCGCAGGCGGCGAATTGCTGGTGGCGAATGCAAAGGTCATCCGCGCTGGGCGAACGCTCGCGCTCGTTGACGTCGAAGTGGAATCGGGCGGAAAGCTCGTTGCAATGGGCCGCTGTGTCGAAGTCAGTGCGGAATAGGGAGCAAGAGAAAATGCGTGCAGCGATAACCGCTGGCCATGGCGAACGCGACCAGATCAGAATCGTCGATGACTGGAAGGATCCGGTTGCCGGAGAAGGCAATGTGGTGGTCGATATTGCCGCTTGTGCGGTGAACTTCCACGATATCTTCACGCGACGCGGGATGCCGGGGATCAAGATTCCGTTGCCTGTCGTGGTGGGTTCGGACATGGCGGGAACGATCGGGTCGGTGGGACCAGGCGTTGCCGGCTGGTCGGTCGGCGATCGTGTGCTGATCGATCCGATCGCGCATGATGGCCAGACCGGAATGCTCGGCGAGACAGCCGATGGCGGGCGGGCTGAGCGGATCGCGGTTGGCGCGGGGCATCTCATCCACGTGCCTGATACCGTGACGCTCGAGCAGGCAGCCTCGCTGCCGCTCGCTTACGGCACCGCCCACCGGATGATGATCACCCAAGGGCGGATCAAGGCGGGCGAGAAGGTGCTCGTCCTGGGCGCCAGCGGGGGCGTAGGCGCAGCGTGTGTTCAGCTTGCCAAGATGACGGGCTGTGAAGTGATTGCCTGTGCGAGCAGCGACAGCAAGCTCGAACGGCTGAAGGCCATCGGCGCGGATCATGGCATCAACTATGCGGCCGGCAGCATTCTCGAGCAGGTGAAGGCGCTTTACGGCAAGCCCAAAGTCTATGGTGGCGGCGGGGTCGATGTGCTCGTCAACTTCACCGGCGGTGACACTATGAAGGAGTCGCAGCGCTGTCTGACGCTTGGTGGGCGGATGCTGACCTGCGGCGCGACCGCAGGCTATGATGTCGGGATCGACATGCGCTTCCTCTGGACGTTCGAGCATCTCATGATCGGTTCGAACGGCTGGAGCCGCGATGATCTGGTGGCACTGCTCGACCTCATCGCGGCGGGCAAGCTCGATCCGGTGATCGACAAGATATTGCCATTGGAAGAAACCGCTGAGGCCGAACGCATGCTTGAGGAGCGCGAGGTTGTCGGCAAGGTGCTAATCCGGCCATGATCGCGGGGTCGGCATCGGGCAATCTGGGCGATATCGTCTGCAAAACTCCGCAGGCGGACGGCGCCTATGTCGATATGGCGACGGGGCAGGCGTATGCGATGGCGGACATCGAGATAGCGGCTGCGCGGCTTGCAGGTGGCTTTGCAAAGCGGTTCAAACGCGGCGCGCGCGTGGCGATCATCGCCAGCAATGGAGCGCCGCTGACGCTCACCTATCTGGCGTTGATGCGCGCAGGCTTGGTTGCCGTCCCGATCAGTTATCGCCTGCCTGCCGAGACCATTGCCTATATCCTCGAAGACAGCGATTGTGCAGCGGCACTGATAGATGAACGCTATCGCGATTTGCTTCCCCCCGGATTTCCGGTGACCGCCTTTGAGAGCGATGAATTCGCAAGCCTGATGGCGGCGGACCCGATCGATCCGGTTACCCCGGAAGCGGGCCAACTGTGCGAAATCCTCTATACCTCAGGCTCGACCGGACGGCCCAAGGGCGTGCCGCTCGATCATGCCGGCCAGCTCTGGGCGCTTGATCTGTTCGTGAAGGCAACGGGCGACGCGCCGCAAACGACGATCATCGTCGCGCCCGCTTATCATATGAACGGCCTGTTCTTTACGACCGTGGCGCTCGCGCTCGGCTGGCGGACCTTCTCAATGCCGACGTTCGATGCACGCGCATTCCTTGAGCTTGCCGCCAAGGAATGCGCAACGATGTTGAGCGGCATCCCCACAATGTTCGCGATGATGGCGCGGCAGAGCGATCTTCTCGACACGCTCGACCTCTCGTCGGTCACGGCGGTGACGATCGGTTCGGCCCCGCTGACCCAGGCGCTGATCGACCGGGTGAAATCGATCTTCCCCAAAGCCATGCTCCGCAACAGCTATGGCACCACCGAATCCGGCCCTGCCATGTTCGGCCCGCACCCGGACGGGATCGACCGCCCTCCGCTCGCGCTTGGCTATCCCTATCCGGGCGTCGAATGGAAGCTGGTCGATGGCAGCGCGACCGAGGGCAAGCTCCTCACCCGCACTCCGGCCGTAATGAACGGCTATTTGAACCTGCCTGCGGTCAATGCCGAGCGGCTCAATGATGGCTGGTATGATACCGGCGACGTCGTGCGGTTCGACGAGAACGGCTTTTTCTATTTCGTCGGGCGCGCCGATGATATGTTCGTCTGCGGCGGAGAGAACATCTATCCGGGCGAGGTTGAGAAGCTGCTCGAACGCCATCCCGCTGTGCTCCAGGCCGCTGTCCTTCCCGCCGAGGATGAGATCAAGGGGCAAATCCCCATCGCCTTCATCGTCAGGAGCGTAGGCGCGGAGGTGGGCGCCGAGGAGGTGAAGCAGTTCGCGCTCGCCAATGGCCCGGCCTATGCGCATCCCCGCGCGGTTGTATTCCTCGATACCTTGCCCATTGGTGGAACCCACAAAGTCGACCGTTCCGCGCTCAAGGATGCCGCCAAAGAAGCTGCAATGGCGCTGGGGCGATAGGTCATGGCGGGCGAGGATCGCGACTGGCTGTTCTGGGCGCTAAAGCAGATCGACGCCGATACGCGCCGCTCCTCCGACACGCACTTGTTGCGCGTGCCCGCACTCAACCACCCCGGCATCGATATCTACCTCAAGGACGAGTCGACTCACCCCAGCGGAAGCCTCAAGCACCGGCTGGCGCGCTCTTTGTTTCTCTATGCGCTGTGCAATGGCTGGATCGGACCTTCGACCACGGTCACCGAAAGCTCCAGCGGGTCCACGGCTGTGTCCGAAGCCTATTTTGCCCAGCTTCTGGGGCTGCGCTTCATCGCGGTGATGCCAGAATCAACGGCGTGCAGCAAAATCGAGGCCATTCGCTTCTATGGTGGTGACGCCCATTTCGTCGAACGCGCAACCGACGCCACGCCCACCGCCGCCAGGCTCGCGAAAGAGCTCGGCGGACATTTCATGGACCAGTTCACCTATGCAGAGCGCGCAACCGATTGGCGCGGCAACAACAACATCGCCGAAAGCCTGTTTCAGCAGATGACAGCCGAACGCTGTCCCGAGCCAGCCTGGATCGTCTGCGGCGCGGGAACCGGCGGGACATCGGCAACGCTTGGCCGTTTCGCACGCTATCATCGCCATGCCACGCGGATTTGCATCGCCGATCCGGTCTGCTCCGTGTTTCACCAGCACTACCGAGACCGGACGGTTTGCGAGACTGACGCATGCCGCTCGGTGATCGAAGGGATTGGCCGCGCAACGCTGGAGGCGAGCTTTCTCCCCGATGTGATCGACCGCGCAATTCCCGTGGCCGACGCAGACAGTATCGCCGCCGCGCGGGTGATTAGCCGGGTGATCGGAAAACCCTGCGGCGGATCGACCGGCACCAATATCTGGGCGGTGATGCAAATCGCGTACGAGATGGAGAAAGCAGGCGAAACCGGCTCGATCGTTTCAATCCTGTGCGATCAGGGCGAGCGCTATCGCGACACCTATTTCGACGACGATTGGGTTCGCGACAAGGGGTTTGATCTCGGACCGGCGACGCAAGCCGCCGAGGCATTTTTTGGACTCGTTTGAGGCAGAAGGGAGCGCGGATGTGATCAAGATTTCCAATCCCGATAGCGTGGCCCCGCCGATTGGCAGCTATTCGCATCTTGCCGTCGTGCCGGCGGGCACCGATCTGCTTTATCTTGCCGGGCAAGTCGACATGATGCCCGATGGCAACGTGCCGGACAATGCCAGCGATCAGTTCGTTCAGGCGATCCGCAACATATTGGCAATTCTGGCGAGCGAAGGCTGCGGTCCGGAACACATCATCAAGCTCAACACCTTCCTGGTGGAGCCGCTTGATCTCGAAAAGATCAAAGGATTTCGCGCAGATATGTTGGGCGATGCCAAACCTCCTTCAACGCTCGTCTACGTCCCAAAGCTCGCAACGCCTGACTTTCTCGTGGAAATCGAAGCAATTGCCGCGCGCCCGGCCAGATAGGAGTAGCCAGCATGACAGCCTTTGCCTTCACCAACGCCAATATGGTCGACACGACCAGCGGCAAAACCATTCTGGCGCAGACGATTATCGTACGAGATGGCAAGATTGAAGCGGTCGGCTCCACTGATGCGCTGCCAGTGCCCGGCGATACGATCCGGATCGACGCGACCGGCAAGACGCTGATCCCCGGGCTTTACGACATGCACGTTCATATCTCCCCCGCCAATCCTGACGAAGGCGAGAGCATGGAGGACGCATTGGCGCGCGGACGCAGTTTTGTGCAGGTCTTCTTGACCAGTGGCGTGACCACGATCCGCAGCATGGCGGGCACACCGCTGCACCTTGCTTTGCGTGAACAGGTGGCAACCGGCAAGGCGATTGCCCCGCGCATCTTTTCTTGCGGCCCGATCCTCGAAACGCGCTTCACGTTTGCTGAAATGGCGCAGTTCGGGGAATTGGTAACGACGCGCGACGAAGCCCGCGCCGCCGTGCGCCGACAAAAGGCGGACGGCTATGACTTCATCAAAGTCTATAACGATATCGATGCCGAGATTTACGACGCGATCACTGAGACGGCGCGGGAGGTTGGCATCAAGGTCGTCGGTCATGTCGCCTTTCAAAAAGGGCTCGATGGCGCGCTTGCGGCACGGCAGGATTCAATCGAGCATCTGCGCTCATACGATTTCGCCGCTGACACGCGCACCGGCGACGTCCCTTGGGAACGCTATAAGGGTTGGCTCTACACGACCCAAGCGCGGCTCGACGAGCTGGCCGAGCGCACCGCCGAAGCAGGCGTGTGGAACGCGCCGACAATGATCATCGACAATAACATCCGCGCCGATGACGAGATGGACAAGCCGCACGATCCGCTTCCCGACTATCTCCCTGAATGGATGGTGCGCGAGATGACCAGTGTCGATCTGGACGCAATCTTCAGTTCCGAAGCGCGCACCATTCTGAAGGACGGACGCGCCGCGCGAGGCGCGATGGTCGCAGCACTCGACCGGGTTGGCGCGGGGCTGCTGGCTGGCACGGATTGCCCCGGATGCAGCCTGATGCCCGGGCGCTCGATCGTGCAGGAACTTGAACTGATGGTCGAAGCCGGCCTTTCCCCCTGGCGCGCGCTGCGCACCGCGACGGTCAACGCTGCCGAATTCCTCGGCGAAGCGGGCGAAGGCGTCATCGCACCGGGTGCGCGGGCCGACATGGTGCTGCTCGATGCCGATCCGCTTCAGGATGTTTCCGCGCTCCGCAAGCAATCGGGCGTGATGGCGAATGGCCGCTGGCTGCCCAAGGCCGAGATCGAAGCGATCATCATCGCCGCCCATTGAAAGGAAGTTTCATGAAAATCCTCCACCGCGAAGCCAGCAACACGCTGGAGCGCACTGAGCTTTGGACCGTTCAGCCGGATGGCTATGACCAGAAATATCTGATCACGATCACCAGACCTTCGTTACCCGTTCAACGACCGCATGGTTTGTTGCTAACCGACGGGAACTATGTCGCCGGCACCGCGATGCAGCTTTTGTATTTCCTCGAAATCGGCAATCTTGCGCCGTCCAATGTCGTGGTCTCGATCGGCTTTCCACTGGACAACCCTGTGCCGCCAATGGTTGCGCGAAACCAGGATCTCACCCCGTCCGCCTGGCCCGAATGGGATGCGAGCTATGGCAGAATTCTGGGGCTGTCCTGCCCGCCTTCGGGCAATTGCGACCGCTTTCGAACCTTCATTATCGATGAATTGAAGCCGGCGATCGATGCGGAATTCGGCGTCGATCCCGGCGAGTGGACTTTGGCCGGGCATTCACTGGGCGGATTGTTCACGACCCACACGCTGCTCAGCGCTCCACACGCCTTCAAGCGTTATTTCGCGGTCGGATCGTCTTTCTGGTGGCACAAACCGCTCATGTTCGATCTGGCGCGCACATTCGCCACGAGCACCGAGGAGCGCGACATCTCGGTCTATCTCGGCGTCGGCGACAAGGAAAGCTGGGAGGGCCTGCGCGAAGAATGGGGCGAGCTGCTCGAAACCCCCAACTGGAAGGAATATCTTGAGCTTATGCAGAACCCCGATCTCGTCCGCGACAATGATGCGATGGCGGCCATACTGGCAACCTGCCCCGGCATGCGCGTGAAGGCGGAAACCTACACGAACGAAACCCACGGCACTGCGCCGTTCGTCGCGATGAGCCAGGGGATCAGATGGCTTTACGGGAAATAGGGTACCCGCTTGCGCTTTGAGCGCCAAATGAACGAACGTCAGTTTCAAGCAATCTGAGCTCGAAAGCGGACAGTCGCGACCGTCCGACTTAGCGGTCATCAATCCACCAAAAACATTGCCTCCTGATCGGCCCACGCTGCCGGCAGCTCGACGCTCGAACGGACGATCGCTGCGCTCAAGCGACTATGCTGCTTGCCGCCGAGCACGGCCTCGACAACCCGCGGTGACAGGAACGCCAATCGAAGAACCCGTGTGACGGAAGATGGCGTGTAGCCGGCCTGGCGCGCCAGAGTGGTAATGTCGGTGGCGCCGTCGGCTAGACCTGCCCACCATTGCCGGGCCAGTATGATCATCCGCGCGAGTGCGGTGTCGGGTGCGGAGGTGATGTGCGCCCCATCGCTTTGAACCAGCCTCAGGGTGCTGCCTGACCGCGTGAGCCGGTATGGTGCAACGAGGAGGAGGGTGTGTTGGTCTGACCCGAGTTCGCCAGCACCAATCGACCTGGCGACAGATCGGCCATCCAGTGTGATCTCGAGCCTGTCGCTGTGAACGCGCACCTCCCGCAGCAGCTCGCGCAGCGGTCCCCCGGTGCGCGAGCGAAGCTGGCTCGACAAAGCGCCGCAGCGTTCATCCAGTTGCCGCAGCAGGGCGGGGGAGGGATCGAGCCCGAGCTGCGCCAGCAGCCGCCACGGATCGGAATAGAGCTGTGCGGACGTTTCCTTGACCAGCGCTTCAATCTCGCGCCCGGGCACTCGAATGCCTTCACTGGCTCGCCTGTGGTGAAGGGCCCTGCTGACGTAGTAGCGATAGCGCACCTTGTTCTTCGCCGTGTGCGTCGTCGCCATAGGTTCGCCGTCAGCATCAACGATACGCCCGGCAAGCAGAGCCTCGCTCGGTACGTGGGCGCCGGATCGGCTTCCGCGGCGGTTCGTTGCGAGCAGCTCCTGCACCCGCTGCCAGGTTTCCCGGGACACGATGGCCTCGTGGTGGCCGGGATAGACCTTATCCTTGTGCGGGATGTCGCCCGCATAGACCGGGTTCTTGAGGATAAAATAGAGCTGGCCGCGCGACAGGATGCCACCGCCATAGGCTTTGCCTTTCGTTGTGGTGCGCTGCGGTGCCCGGACGCTGCTGGCTTTCAGCTCATCAGCCAGCAGGCGCACGCAGCCGAGTTCAAGGTAGCGCTCGTAGATCTGCCGCACGAGCACGGCATGCTCTTCGACGATGGCCAGGCTCCGCCCATTGGGGCGATAACCAAGAGGAGGGATCCCGCCCATCCACATGCCCCGTGCCTTCGAGGCGGCGATCTTGTCGCGGATCCGCTCGGCGGTGACCTCGCGCTCGAACTGGGCGAACGAGAGCAGCATGTTAAGGGTAAGCCGCCCCATGCTGGTGGTGGTGTTGAACGACTGGGTGACCGAGACGAAGCTGACCTCGCAGCGGTCGAAGGTTTCGACAAGCTTGGCAAAGTCGAGCAGCGAGCGGGTCAGGCGATCGACCTTGTAGACCACCACGATGTCGATATGGCCCGCGGCGATATCGGCAAGCAGACGCTTGAGGGCAGGGCGCTCAAGCGTTCCGCCCGAAATCCCGCCGTCGTCGTAGTCGCGGGGCAGCAGCGTCCAGCCCTCGCCCGCCTGGCTGCGCACATAGGCGGCGCAGGCCTCGCGCTGGGCGTGGAGCGAGTTGAAATCCTGCTCGAGCCCTTCCTCGCTCGACTTGCGAGTGTAGATTGCGCAGCGCACCCTCGGGCAGGTCCGGGAGGTCATGCGGCGCGCCCCGTCTTGCTTTTGAGCCCGAAGAACGCCGGCCCCGACCAGCGCGTGCCGGTGATGGTGCGGGCAACCTCGCTGAGGCTCTTCCATTCGGCATCGTTCCAGCGGACCACGCCGTCCTCGCCCACCGTGACGACGTGGACCTTGCCGTTCCATTCGCGCGCCAGGTGCATGCCGGGATGGACATCGCGGGTCCTGGTCCGGGCGCTCGCCACCTGTTCGAGCTTTTGGCTGACCCGCCGGGGCAGACCGCCGTGGACCTTGGCCTGCAGTTCCCAGGCAAGCGCCAGGCGGAGCAGGCCGGGACTGATACGAGGAAGGGGCTTTGCGGTCACCTTAACCCACCGCTCCCGCAGCTGCGCCGGCGGAAGGTCCGCCAGCGCGGCAAGGTTTGCTTCGAGCGAGGTGCAGCTCATCGGGAGGCATCCACGTTGCGGTAGCAGGTCACATCGCCGCGCTTGCTCTTCTCAAGCGTGACGCCCTTCTTCTTAAGGCCAGTAAGTGCCGCCCGGGTAGTGTGGGGGAGCCAGCCAGTGGCTTCGATCAGTTCGGCAAGCGTCGCGCCCTGATCGCGCCGCAGCAGGGCTCGAATCAGGTCGATCTTGGTTGCTTTAGTAGGTGCCGCGGGCGGATTGGTCGTCTCAGCGGTACGGCCGGCTTGCAAATTGATGGTCTTGGGCTCGCGGGCCATCTTGCGGGGCATGGGTGGCTCTCCTTGGCAAGGTGCAGCGACCATCGCTGCTCCCACCACCCAAGGCCCTGCCGGTTGGATCGGTCAGGGCGGCGGCCGGTGTTCCTGGCCGCGTTGTGTGACACCAACCAATGCTTGCGTTGACGGCGAAGTCGAATGGAATGTGCGAGTGAGGTGCAAAATTACGAAGCGCACCTGAAACACGCGCAGATGTGCGAATTCCGCAACATGGGGCTCTTGCTTCAGACGGTACTTCCGGTTCGATTACCGACAGCACCCGTCGAGCACCAGCACGGTGTTGCGGTAACTTGCGCGGGCTTCACCGAGTTGGCCCTTGCTCGCGCTCCCATCGAGCAGTTTCCGGTGCTGACCGAGGAACCGGTGCAGGGTCATCGTGGGGATGCCGGTCTCACGCTCCAGCATGCGCACCAGGGTGTTTTGGACGCCAAGGCCAATGATGGTCTTGCCGTGCTCCCCCAGGATCTGGGATGTGGGCCGCAGCAGGCTCGACTTGCCCGCGCCCGCAACCCCGTGGACCGCGACCACGCGATTGGTCGTGGAGAGGATCATCCGCCCCGCCGCTTCCTGTCCGGCATTGAGCGTCATGCCGAAGCTGAGGTTGGCGCTGGCCTGCAGCAGGGGACCCGCGTCGCTTGCAGGAACGATGCTCGGCGCGGCACCTTTGCCCTTCTCGATCTCAGCAAGCATGCGCGCCTCAAGGGCAAGCGCGTCGGCACTGGTCAGCCACCCCTGCATGGCACCGCGTCCCTTGTGGAACGCCCCTTGCTCGGTCAGCTGTGCGATGCGTTTCTCGATCCTGTCCATGGCCGCCGGCAGGCCAAAGTCGAGCGCCGCCTTGGCGAGATCGGTCGCCTTGAACGCCGCTTCGCGTTCGGACAGATGGCGCACGGCCGCTGCCACTGCATGAGCGGCAGCGATCTCCTCGCGGCCCCTCAGATGGATTCGCGCAGGGACCAGCGGATCGCGCTCCTTGAGGCCCAGCCGCTCACCAAGTTCCTGCACTATCACCCGCCCGCGTGCGGCGAGCGAGGGGCGATTGTGAGCAAGCTTTGCCTCGCTAATGGTAAGCGCCGAACTTCGCATCCTCGCGTCCGTTGCCATGCCGACAAGGTCGAGCCCCATGCCCCGGGCCTGGTCCTGCCACTGGCTCAGCAAGGCCTCGCGATCGATCGCGCTGGCCTTGGCTGAGCGGGTTGCTAACGTCGCCATGATCCCGGCCTCGAGGCCATCTCCACGGCGGGCATCGAGCACCTCCTGCCGCCGCGTCGAGAAAGCCATGATCGCTTCCCGGTCAATCCCCCTGGCCTCGAAGTTGCCGTGCTTGCCGACATCGCCGATCGCATAGCCGAGCTTCTCCACCGCAACCCGGAAGCGGGCCATGGTCATGGCGTTGAGCAGGGTATTGAGCTGCCACAGCCGGTCATTGCGCAGCGCCTTCCATGACCCGTCCTTGCCCTGGGTCATGTTGGCGACCACGGCGTGGAAGTGGAGGTTGGGTTCCTGGTTACGGTTGGTGTCGTGCTGGAACAGCGCGACCGTCAGGTTGTCGGTCTGGACCAGCTGCTCCTTGCCGCCTCGTTCCACCCGCATGAATGCCGCGTTTGCCTCGGCCCATTGTAGGGTCTCGATCACCGCCGAACGGTACGCGGCGATGATCCGTTCGTCCTTGCCGACCAGGGCCAAGAGCGACCATGACTTGGGCAGCGAGAAGGTGAGATCGGTGCCCGCACGATGCTCAGTACCCTCGCGCCCGATGCGCCCGCCATGGGGCAGTTCACCGCGCAGGATCGCCTCGAACATCCGAGGCTCGACGTTGCCAACAAGCCCCAGTCGTTCGGCGCCTTTGCCGACCCACACGCCCGACCGATCAGCATCGGCATTTGCGTAATAGTTGTCCTTGGCAAAGTACCCCGCAGCCCCTCCTGCCGAGCGGACATTGGCGACCGATAGCATGGCTCAATCACCTCCCCTTGGAGGGGCAATCCGATCGCGATACTCACGCAGGCGCTTGCCGTGAGCCGCATGAACTCTCGTCCGGATCTCCTTGTCGCATAGCGCCATCAGCAGGCCATCTGCGGCGGCCGAAGTGAACAGCAGATGGGACATCAGCCGGTCCCGGAACGCTGCCTCGCCCTGTCCCTCGACGGTCCCGATCACTGCTAGCTTGAGCCACTGGCTAACGCTCATGTGCGCGGCCTCGGCGGCCACCTTCACTGCTTCGTAAAGCTCTTGGTCGACATAACATTGCAGCGCAAAGCGCATGGGGCACACTCACGTTGGCCGCCCACCTCGGCCGGAAACCCCTCAGCCACGAGACATCACGCTACTGTCAGTGCGAGGCTTTAGGAAAGTTGTTTTTATCGACGTAAAATCAATGTGGTAGACGTATCCTACTTCGATCTGAGTTGAGCAATCTGACCTGACATTAGATGACATCAGGCCGCGACAGGCGCCAAACCTCCAGCGAATTGCGGAATTGCGCCGAATTCCAACACCGGGCTCCCGGGTACGGTGTGCTTGTAAAATCAGCTGCGGATGGGCTTCTCCTCCCAATAGCATTTTGTTCTTTGACGCTTCGAAACCACGACAATTAAGGACCTAAGTCGAGCGGCAATTGAGCGACAGAGTTTCGCTGAAAGTAGGCATTCATTTAGCCTGCAAGTACTGATTGATCGACTTGGCTTCAATCGAGCGGTCGAGTGGTTGCGCAATGGTTTCAACGAAAAGACGGGCAATTTCCCGAGCCGGGACATTGACTGGTTGGAGGTCTTCGCGCGGGAGGCGCTTGATCGCGTTGTCGATGCTGGAATCGCGGATCAACTGCTGCATTCCGGTATCGGTGACACCAGGACGAACGGCGACCACGGTGAGATCCGGCCGCTCGGCGGCGAGCGTCGCGCTGAGGCGTTCGAGAGCCGCCTTGCTGGCCGAATAGGCGCTCCAGCCGGCATGCTCCGCGTCGGCGGCGCCCGACGACATGTTGGCAATAATCCCGCTTTCGGCAAGCAGCGGCAGGCAGGCGCGCAGCACATTGAAGGTGCCGATCAGGTTGATCGAGATGCAGCGCGCAAAGGCGACCGGATCGCATTCCTCGACGAGCGCGATCGGGTCAATAATGCCAGCATTGTTAACCACGCCCCAAAGCCGTTCACCGTCTTTGATGCAGCCCCGCAGCGCCGCCTCGAGCTGGTCCCAGGCGGCAACGTCTGCGGCGATCAGCCGCGGCGATAGATTGCTGATCCGACCTACCGCATCAGCCGTTTCCGCAAGGCTCTGGGCCGATCGGCCAAGCAAGATGGGTTCGACGCCGCGTTCGGCCAGGGCGATTGCAATTGCCGCGCCCAGGCCTCGCGCGGCACCGGTCACAAGAACCGAGCCGCACGCGCGATCAGGGTTGGCCTCGATAATCAAGGCGCGGGATTGGCCGGAGGGGCGGCAAAGTCGTTCGCTGCGCTTAGCGCTTCGTCAGGCATTGCCAGCATCGCCTTGTAGACCTCGGGGTCATAGGCCATCTGCGGCTTCGAGGGGTCGACGCTGGGCTGAGCAACCGAGCCAAGCGGCGCCTTGAACTCGGCGGGGTTCTTGTAACGCGCCAGCTCTTCCGCCGAAATACCGGCAAGGTCTACCACCTCCTGATCAATCCACACTTGCGCATCGATCGCTTCGGCGGAGGTGGAAACTTCGAGATTCAGCCCCTCCAGCCCTGCGAAGTAGATAGAGTTGCACATGCCGTGGTCGATCGGGCCGAAGCAAACGATCCCGCGCGAACGGATTCGGTCGCGCATGGCGAGCAGATCGTCGACGCTGTCCACGTTGAAGGCGAAGTGCTGCAAAGTACCTGGGGCACAGGGATGGCCTGGCGTGCGGGCATGAGTGACATCGAGCGTCGAGGGTATTTCCTTGATGTCCGGACCATAGACCAAAGCAACCGTCGATGACGGACTGAGCTCGAGAAATGCGTGAAATTTACCTTCTGTACCGTGCATCCAGTAGAAGCCGACCAGCTTGGCACCCAGGACATCGCTGAAATACTCAATTTGGGCCTTTATGTCGCCGGTAGTCAGGGCGATGTGGTGCATACCGTTGGGGCGAAGTGCTGCCATCAGACGATTCCTTTCAATTCATGAGAAGGGGGGCGGCCCAGTCCTCGACCAGGCTTGAGAAGACTTCGGTGTTGAAAAGCATCAGTTGATGCTTGCCGCCGGGCACGAGTTCGAAGCGGACCGGGCCAGCAATCCCCTTGGCCGTGGCCTCCACCGCAGTCACCGGGGTCATTTCGTCGTCCGCACCATAGCAATAGAGTATCGGCTTGGTGTTCTCACTCGGCGGGACTGGCGGATCATAGGCGAACATGCTGACCAGCGAGGCGAAATCGTAGCTGTCGAGGTTGAGCGAATCGAACCGGCGCTGGTCGGCCGCCCCGGGAAAGCCGTAGTCCTTCTCGAAGTCGATCGCGCGCATGATGTCGAAGCGCAGCGAACGCCCGAGCATCTTGGCTACCTTTTGCACATCGGGCGCACGATAGGGGTGATCCTTGGGCATCCAGGAGCCGCCGGGCACGATCGCGGACCCCATCAGCACCGCTCCATCAACCAGTTCCGAGTGAAGCGAGCTGTAGGCGGCGGCAACGCCCAAGCTGGAGCCGACCGAAAACAAGGTCAGTCCGGTACGTTGCTTGATGTCGCCGGCAACCGCAAGACAGGCTTCGACCCATTCAGGAAAATCGAACTGGCCGCGTGGGCGCGTATTGGTTGAAAGTCCGTGCCCCGGTGCGTCGTAGGCCCACACCTCAACCCCGCGTTCGGCCTGGTAGGCTCCGAACTTGTTGTATATTCCAGAGTGCGCGCCGATCCCGTGGCTGATGAGCAGGGCAAAGCGCGGGCTGTCGGCCCTGAAACGCCGGACGAAAATATCGCCGACGCTATGATGTTCGATCTGCATCTTGAGCTTCCTTTCGCAGGGCTAGGTTGTCGTTCTGGGCGAGGGCCAGAACATGCCGCTCGCCAATGTCGGAAATCTGCGAGCAGCCGAGCAAGGCCATGGCGCGCGCCAATTCGGAGCGAAGCAATTCGATTGCCCGGGCAACACCGGCCTGACCACCCGCTGCCAACCCGTAAAGGTACGCCTTGCCGATCGAGCAGGCATCGGCTCCAAGCGCGAGAGCCTTGACGATATCGGTGCCGCGCCGGATGCCGCCGTCGATAATCAGCTCCAGATCCGATCCCACCCGCTGGCGGATCGGTTGCAGCATGTCGAGCGGAGCGGGCGCGCAGTCGAGCTGGCGGCCGCCATGGTTGGAGATCATCGCCGCCTCGATCCCGCAATCGCGGGCGCGGAGGGCGTCGGCTGGCGAGAGAATGCCCTTGATCACCAGCTTGCCCGGCCATTGGCTGCGGAGCCATTCGACATCGCGCCAGGTTACGGTGCGATCGAACTGGCTGTTGACGTATTCGATCAGTCCCATTGCCCCCGCGCCCAGGGCGTCGACCCGGTGCGCCACATTGGCAAGACGGAACTCGGGGTGAGTCACAAGGCGCAGCGCCCAGCCGGGATGGGTGGCGAAGCTCCACAAGCTGCCAAGCCCGAAGCGAGGCGGCATGGTCATGCCCATGCGGTGATCGCGCTCCCGGTTTCCGGCCACCGCCATATCGACGGTCAGGCACAGCGCATCATAGTTCGCGGCCTTGCAGCGTTCGATGAACTCCAGTGTTAGTCCGCGATCCTTCAAGATGTAGACTTGGAACATTCGCGGGGTCGCGATCGTGCTGGCGATCTCTTCGAGCGAGGTGGTGCCCAGCGTCGACAGCGAATAGAGCGTACCGGCTGCTTCAGCTGCTCGCGCGGCCGCCAGTTCCTTCTCATGATGGAATAGCCGAGACATGCCGGTGGGAGCGAGGAAGAAGGGCAGTGCAAGCCTCTGCCCAAGCAATTCGATCGAGGTATCGATCTGGCATACATCGACCAGTGTTTCAGGAAGGAGGCGATAGTCGGCAAAGGCCGTTCTGTTTCGCTGCAAGCTTGCTTCGTCGTCCGAGCCGCCATCGATGTAGTGGAACATCGGTGCGGGCAGGCGTCGCTGGGCCTTGGCGCGCAAGTCGTCAATGTTCAGGCAGCGAGCTAGCGGCACAGGCTAGAACCCCACCTTATCGCCGCCCTTGAGCGACAGGATTTCGCGCGCTTCGGCCGGGCTGGCAACTTCGAGGCCCAGCCCCTCGATGATCTTGCGCACCTGGACCACCTGCTCGGCATTGGACGTGGCAAGGCGCCCCTTGCCCAGCCAGAGCGAGTCCTCGAGTCCCACCCTGACATGCCCGCCCATCGCCGCCGCCATCGCAGCCACTCGCATCTGCGATTGCCCCGCGCCCAGCACCGACCAGCGATAATTGTCGCCAAAGAGTCGGTCTGCCGTACGCTTCATATGGGCGACGTCATCAGGATGGGCGCCGATGCCCCCCAGAAGTCCAAAGCAGGTCTGGATGAACAGTGGTGCCTGGACCAGGCCTTCGCTCCAGAAGTAATGAAGGTTGTAGAGGTGCGCCGTGTCGTAGCATTCGAACTCGTAGCGTGCGCCGGTCGCATTCAGCGTTTCGAGCGCGTAGCGGATATCCTTGAAGCTGTTGCGGAAGACGAGGTCGTGCGAGCCTTCCAGCATCGGCTCTTCCCAGTCGAATTTGAATTCCTTGTACCGCTTGAGCATCGGGAACAGGCCGAAGTTCATCGACCCCATATTGATGCTGGCCACTTCCGGCTTCCAGACGGCGGCAGGGCGGACGCGTTCCTCGACGGGCATGTAGGGTGAGCCGCCAGTGGTAAGGTTGATCACCACATCGCTGCGTTGCTTGATCACTTTCAGGAAGGGCTCAAACGCTTCGGGCGATTGGTCGGGCCGACCATCCTTAGGATCACGGGCATGCAGATGGACGATCGCAGCCCCCGCCTGTGCCGCACCCAGCGCGGATTCGGCGATCTCCTGCGCGGTCACCGGCAGGTGCGGCGACATCGACGGCGTATGGATCGAGCCGGTAACCGCGCAACTAATAATGACCTTGCCTGCACTCACAACGGTCTCCTCGCAGCGAAGCCAAGGCGGACCTTGGCGGAGTTGCGAATCGCAATACAAAACCTGTTCACTTGATCAGTTAAATAAGCTATATATTGTTCAAGTGACAAGCCCTAAAACCGAAGCGATAAGGAGTGCACCCGGAATGCCAGCCATCATCCTGATCCATGGCGCCTGGCACGACGCCCGCTGCTGGCACGCGGTCAAACCGATTCTCGAGGGACTCGGGCACAGCGTCAGCACACCCGATCTGCCCGGCCACGGCCAGCGCCAGGGCGAACTCTGGAGCGC
>Ga0315901_10001938_pt1 | contig 29293 bp, 29 predicted proteins | sample LakEriMetagenome_10_FD_203761 | JGI IMG/M metagenome (GOLD analysis project Ga0315901, IMG submission 203761) | Freshwater fungal communities from buoy surface, Lake Erie, Ohio, United States - Buoy 2 MA116 | ecosystem: Environmental > Aquatic > Freshwater > Lake | place: USA: Lake Erie, Ohio...
GAGAAGCTACATTCTCTGGAACCTATACTGCAACAAATGCTGTCAATATCAATGGTTCAGCTAATCCGATATTAAATATCAGCGGTAATTTTACACAGACATTTACTGGAAGCGGTGTGCGTAGCTTCCAACTCGCAGTCAGTGCAGGAAATACAGGAACCGTCAATGTAAGTGGATCAGCAGTTGTTACACTTAATGGCGGAATGATGCTTGGTGATAACAATGGTGGTAACGGAACATTCAATCAAACTGGCGGGACGGTTAGCACTAGCACTAGTGGAACTTGGTTAGCTGGCGCTGTTTGCTTAATTAATGTATCAGGAGGAACTTTCACAACACCCGGTATTGAGTGCGGTGGTGGAAGTGGTGCTGGGACTATAACCGTTTCTGGAACAGGAACAATCAATGCGGGTAGCCTTATTCTAAATCGCGGAAGCGGGGCTGATGTATCTGCTGTATTGAATATAAATGGAGGAACGCTGACAACTACTGGCATTTCCCATGTCACTACCGCTAGACCAGCAACTATAAATTTCAACGGTGGAGCATTCACAAGTCTTAATACAATGTCGATACCAACAACTGTATCAACTGTTGTAAAATCTGGTGGAGCGATTTTTAATTTACCTGGAGCATCTGCATTAACGATTGCAGGCGCATTAACCGATGGAACTGGTGGAGGTGGAGTAACAAAACAAGGGACTGGGACTGTTAATTTAAATGGAACGAATACATACACCGGCGCAACATCAATTTTAGATGGGAATATTGTAGTTCCCAAAACCAATGGTGGCAGTACTGGAACTGCAACTTTTACAAACACGACCCTTTCTGTTTCATTTAATGTTGCTCCTACGATTGGGATGACATTTCGTTATTTTCCAGGAACGACTACGCAAACCTACGCATCAGTCACTTTGGTCGGTGCTCCAGGACGAACCGCAACATACAACTCGGCAAACTCTACGCTCACCATCGCATGATAATTTCACCGAACGAACAGGGCTGGGCATTCGACGAGTCAACCGCATGGAAGCTGGTTTACGATGGCATCACGATCATCTTTTTCGACGAAACAGAAAAGGCGATCTCGACGCAAAGCGTGTTATTTGTAGGAACAAAAGATGAATGCGATGCAGAGATCGCGCGGCTTGGGTTGCCTTGGGCTTCAGAGGTATTAGTAGAGCCTGAATACCAACTCGTGTATGCCGACACTATTTTATATTATTCCGTTAGGGACGCAACGCTGCAGCTGGAAGGCACTTCTTTTTTGGGGAGCAAGGAGGCGTGCGACGCTGAAATTGCTCGGCTTGGGTTGAAGTGGGCTGCGGAGTTGTCTGATGATTTGCCGCCAGTCGTTGAGCCGACTCCGGACGAATAGGTTGACCGCAAAACTAATTAGCAAAATGCAATGACACCGCAAAAGGCTTTACTGGTTGAATAAGCTGCAAACTATTCTTTTGAACTTTGCTGCTCTTTGTGATAACTTAGGGCTATGAAGATCATAGCTATTTTGTGTTTAGTTTTTTTCACTGGTTGTGCAGTATTTAAAAAAGAAAAACCTGTTGAACCCCCACGTGTGGGAACTGCGGCAGTGATTCAGTCTTTGGAGGATGCTAAAACAGAGTTGGCTGAGGCTGGAATGTCGAGCCGGGCAGTGGAGAAAAAAATAGACGCAGCCATCGAGCTCTCCGAACGTCTCGAGAAAATACTGGAAGGGTTGGAAAAAGATTACCACGTCGCCCTGGATAAATAATATGAAAACGTTAATAATTCTATTTTTGCTGTTCGGTTCCTCCGCCTATGGTCAATTTTGGAAACCTAAACCAAAACCAGTAGCAGCTACACCTCCACCCGCAAGTGTGACTCCAGCACAAAAACCAGAGGGAAATGCTCAAGAGGCTCGCAAGCTAGTTCGCGAATTGAATCAAAATCTGGTAACGGCCCGCGAAGAAAATTTAAAATTGAAAGCGAACTTAGAAAACGCAAAAAAAGATTTGGAAACTTCTGAAAAACGCGTTGCTGAAGCTCAGCGTCAAGCCGATTTATTGAGAGAGTGGGGAATAGCCAGGCAGAACGAAGCTTTTGAATGGATGGCTAAACACGAAAAAGTTTTGGACAAATATCACCATTTAAAATTTGTTGCCTCGCTTGTGGGCGGAATATTTGGCTTTGTGTTTGGTATATGGCTTATGCGTTTTGTTCCTCCGGTTTATGGTGCGTATGCTCTGAGTTTACCTGTCGCCACCACCGCAATTTCAGCCGGTTGGGTTTGGATATTTTTTTAATAGGTTGAATAAAACACACCAGAATGGCTACTCGTTCTTGCCTACATTTTAACGACCCGAAGAACAATCAAGTTTTTGATGCGTCTTTCTCTTCGAGACTTATTACCTTGAACGAGAACGCCAGTGTTATCGGAGCAAACACAGGAAATTGTATATTTTTCTCTAATGACAGGTTTGATAATCGCGAGCCTAGTGGTATTAGAATATTTCCTAACGGAACCGGTGATCTATGCATGGCAAACCGCACATTTTTTTGTGTGGAGGCCTGGGTATACCTGAAAGACTATCCTCAGGGAAGTTATCTAGGAAGCAATGGGCACCCTTATCCAATTTATTGGTCTGGTTATCACAATTCAACTCAGTTTTGCCTCTACATCGGCACCACAGAAATGCGCTGTAGAATAAATAACAGCGATAGGATAAATGCTACACATAACATACAATTAAATACTTGGACACATGTGGCTGTGGTTAGAACTTTTGTAGGGGGCGTGGGAAAATTGCGCCTCCTAGTGGGTGGAAAAGTCATAGCTGCTACGGACTTTTCCGAAACTGTGAATCCTGAAAGTTGGCATTATGTAGCGGCAGGAGCTTGGAACATTCTGCAGAGCAGAGACTACCAATGGATGAATGGATCATCGGGCTCACAAAACAGCTGGACCAGTACAAACATGGACGCCTTCAGAGGGTTTATGCGAGGCTTCAGAATTTTGTTGGGCGATAGCGTAAACAACAATCCCTATCCACACACACTCACCACCGGAAACAGCTATACTCTACCTGGAGAAACATTTACTCCAGGAACCGTCACAGGAACAATTTCTAGATGTGGTGGAACCCCCACAACTGGAAAAGCTGTGAGTTTTGCGGCTCGCGGAAATATCGGAAGAGACCACGGCCAAACACACAACAATTCTAGAAGGTGCTGGCTCCAGTTTCCGAGCACGAGCGGAACCCTGCCAGCCATGACTACCCCACTCACAATCGAAGGTTGGTTCAAAATTGTTCCGGGACAGAATTGGGGGTCTAACTTTAATAACAATTATGCCATCTTGCAGCAGTATGGAAGCAACACAGATAGCAGCGATACCGCTTGGAGAATTTATGTCGAGGCCGGAAATGGAAACCTATATGTTAATGGTGGAGCCGGATCCTCGAATAGAATCAGCTCGAAAATACCGTATTTCAACGAGTGGTTCTATCTGTCATTATCTATTCCGAGTTTAGGTGGAAGTTTTTCAACGGCCCATTTACACATAAATGGAAATTGGGTGGCTAGTGGAACTAGTTTTACAATGGGTGGTTGGACACCTACCGATACCACAAAGGTATTGCGTCTCCTGGGAGACAACGACACCTGGAGAGAATATGTGGAAATGTACGACTACCGACTCTCCATAGGTTTGGGTAGATACTCGAGTGCAAATTACACAATTCCTACTCGCAGTAGTGTGGCTACCCCGGATCAATATACTTGGTTCTATGTGTCTGGTGAGCCAAATAGTGCGGGAAATTATACTTACGCTGGAAACTACAATGGAGTTGCCACATCCGGAACATTAAGCACCACCTCAGTTACCACAAACACCGGAAACAATAACCACGGAACACCTCCCACAGTTATAAATTTCTCTAATGCTGCACAGAACACAAAGACCGGAGGGCTTGAGTCATTGATATTAAACTTTGACTCGTTTGATGGGGATTTAAATCCTGTAGATACTTCCGGAAACGGGCACAAAACTCAGCATTTTCCGTATAGAGAAACGCTCATATGCACCACCGATGCAGCGAATGATACTATCACTCCGTTCGGACAGGGTGCTCTAGCTTTGATGGGTTCCGGATCTAATTTGAGCCTACCTAACGATGTGTCTGGTACCGACTATGACTTGGTGTTAGGTACGACGTTTACTGCGGAGTTCTGGTTCTATTTAACTCGCCCAGGCTGGAGATCAAATAGTGGAACATACAACGGCTCTTATCAACAAACCGTTGTGAACTTGGGTGGAGCCATAGAACTTCGCACCGACAGACCTGCAAATACCTATTACACAAGTTTTAGTTCGCTGGAAATAAGCAATCAATTAGCAGATTTAAAACTCTATGTGGGTAGTGCTGGGAATTTTGGTGTGGCTGGAGGTGTTAATGGGCAGAATCTAGGCAGCACCACCGTGGGCGCACTCCCACCTAGTTTAATATATTCCATATCTAGCCAAAGTTCGATACGTGTAGCAGATCCTGTAACTCGACATGTCCTTTATACTATCACACACCCCACTGCTGCTGGACAAGCTGTGTTTAGAACCTTGGCACCAAACAGCACTGGTAGTGTAGTGTACGCTGTTGATGCTAGGGCCACAGGGACAAACCTAGCCATTATAGACACAGCACAGCAAAGAATCACCAGCACCGTAGCACTAACAGCAGGAAGCTGGGGTGTGGCAGTTAGACCGGGCGGTACTGAAGTTTGGGTAACAAACAGCTCAAATGGTGCGGTTTATGTTATTTCCACCACCACAAATACAATTACAAACACGATCACCACAGGGCTAACACAAGCTTGGAATATAGCGTTCAATCCTGCCGGTACAAAATGTTATGTTAGTGATCGTGGAGCCACCACAGGAAAAGTCGTAGTCATAAACGCAGCAACTAAAGCAGTTGCAACAACAATAACGGTAGGAGCAACTCCTGGACCGATTGTGATTACTCCTGACGGAAGTAAAATTTATGTGGCTTGCGAAACAGCTGACGCTGTGGATATTATATCCGGAACAACCGACAGTAAAACAGGAAGCATAACCAAACCTGCAGGCATTTCATTGATTCGCCCTAGAGGTTTGACGCTCAATTCCACAGGAACAATACTTTACACTGCGTGGTATGATTTTGTCACAGCCAACACCACAAGCAACAATCAGTGGAGTAGCACAATGCCGGTGCTCCCAAGCTCCGGCGGCAACTATCAACATTGGTTGGCTATTGCTCCAGACGACAGTGAATTATATTTTGGACATCAGGGGTTTTATGCTGCTAACGGCACGGCTTATCCCGGAATTTATGCTATAGATTTGACTACTGGTGCTGTGGAGGCTAGATGGATTCCGAGCGTATCCGAGACTTATTTTGTTGTGGTTAGTCCTCCGAGCAACATTACAAACCCAGTAGGTAGAATCAGTACTGGCTGGCATCATTTTGCAATTACAAGAGATGGAACAACCTGGAGAGCTTTTGTGGATGGTGTGCAAAAATACACCTGGACAAGCTCACTCAACTTGTTCCCGAACGGAGAATGGAAGTTAGGAACAAACTCCGCAGGCTTAAACTTTAACGGGTTGATCGATGACTTTAGACTCACGGACACTGTTGATTACACCCCCACAACAGACGCAACCGGCGTCACAACCATAACCAAACCCAGCAGTGAATTGCTCCCCACACTAACACCCTTCACTAGCGGGGCGCAATCTATATGCACAAACGCAGGAGATTCTTTTAACTATACTCCCACAGTTTACACCGAGACGCCCCTGCAGTTCTCTTTTAAAATTCTTCCGGTGGAGATTGAAGTTGTGGGTGCTGGAGTCGCTGGGGTTGATGGTAAGTATATTCGAAACGGAGAATTAAACGGAAAACCAAAGTATTCTAAACTGGGAGGTGGAACCGTTGGGTTTACCTCCGGAGGGTCAGCTAATTGGTTTATATCCACATCCACAACAATCAGTGATGGCTCTGTTGATGTGCAGTATGTGAGTAGCACTGTCGGTGCTCTTACTCCGGATCTTGCTGTGTGGGCGTTGGCTTCTGGGGTTTCTGGAGCAGTTCCGACGGTGCAGGCCAGCCAGACTGCAGACTTTAGCGAAGTAACTATAGACAGATACACCGGAAAGATAACAGGGAAAATAACAACAAAAATTCCACATTTGAGGGGTGTACCATCAGGAGAAGGTTGGACTTGGGCAGATGCACAAACTCACGATTCCCTGGGTTATCCTGCACCGGAACTCTACTATTATTGGTACACCTCCACCAGCAATTACAACGCCAACAACCCCGCAGGATTTGTTAAAGTCCCGATATTCATTCGAGTTTCATACAACCTTACGCAAGGACCAGCTCTTCCATACACACATCAAATAACAAGCAATCGAGATTTACTTTATTTAAGTGGCGCGCATAAATTACTTATAAATGCCAAAGGTTATATTTATCTTTATGACATTGCAAAAAACAGCCTCACGCGATGTTTTTACTCGGCGTTTGGTCGAAAAGGAGCCAAAGCCACAGACTCGATTTTCGAGGAAGAACTTGTCACGCCGGGAGATTTTCTAAACGACTTTAGAAAATATAGCTGGGCTGCAGACAACACTCGCGTGTATCTGTCGGTTAAATCGTCAGGAGTCGCTAGCGCCGAAACTTACACCCTATACAGCGCACTAATCACGGACCTGCAAAATAGTGCGGCCTTTACTGCTGCTCCTGCAGGGTTTACGGGTTGGGATCTAGCTAACTTAGACCCGAACAGCTCTTCGGTTTATTTCAAAGGTGTGGTGGGAGGCGGAGCGGTAAAAACCTATAAATTTACTTCGGATTGGACATATGTGGAAGTAACTGATGCTGGCGTTGCCGCTGGAGGTTACACGTTACTCAGACCTATCAGCACAGAGAACCACATAAAAAGAAAAACTCCCAGCACGCTCGAGGCCTTCACAGTGGATTATCTTCCTGGAAGCACTGCTTCTACTTTGGCGGGGTTTGGTGCAGCGTACGACCTTACAACTACACACTTTGGAAAATCCTCCTATTTTCATCACATTACTCCAATAGGTAAAAACAGCTATTTAGCGCTGTATTGGGAAAACGACTTGAGTCAGGCTGATCAAAACACCAAAGTGTGTAAGGTATACTCCAGAGCGTCCTTGGATGGAGCATATGTTTCAAAAGCTTTACCTAAATACGAACCTCATCTTGGGTACACAGAGCGTAGATACCGTCCCATAGGACTTGCCAGCACACCACACCCATGGAATTCAAAAAAATATAGAATAACTGTTTTGGCTGATGTTCCAGGAGTTTTGACCACTGTTTCGTTGTTCACTTCAGATTTAACATTAAACGATTCAGGAGAAATTGAAACCTGGAGTGATTTTATCCCTGTGCGCACCTTACCCATAAGACCGCCTAATTCAGGCCTGCCTGTGGGCTTAGCTGGATTGTCTCCTGTGGGTACGGGCAACGGATTGGAATTGTTGATTGTGAGTGGGGAGGCAGGACCGCAAATAGTTAAATATCTTCCTTTTGGAGATAACCTGTACGCTTCTGCCAGGTTTGATTCTGCCTTAGATCGTACATTTGTGGATGGTGCAGCTTTTCCTAGAGAGATTAGCCCAGCTAACGGAGCTGGAAATTACTCCACAACCATAGGGCCTATTAACGGTGGGCTGCGCATGAATCGAAGCTCCAGTTATTACATACAATTCGACCGTAAAGGCGACACAGATAGTTCCGTTACTTATCAACACGACTACATAGATGAACTGTTTACAAATCGTGTTTTTCTCGTGGAGTCTTGGTTCTATTTTAACAGTGCGTATGAGAACTGGAGAAGTGGTTATCTCATCGACATGTATGGCGGAGAGGAAATATGGACAGGCTATTTTTCCGGGAGAGATGCTCGTGTGCGTCTTAGGATTGATGCTCCCGCAGACCCCGTGGATACTTGGGGAGCGCTCTATCTAACCGTCTACGCGAAGAGAGATTCCGACGGGCAGAATTTTTATCCATACCAGGACTACCAAATCACCAGTACAGGCTCAATGGCAAACCTGGCTGGAAAATGGGTACATATTGCTTTGATGCGCAGGGAGAACGGAATTTTTTCAGTATTTATAAATGGTCGAGAATGGCACGCCCCACCCGCAGACCCAACAAGCTACACCTTTAATTGCGGGTTTCTCATAAATGCAGGACAAGACACGGATGGTGTGAGTGATTTTCGAGTTACATTTCCTGTGAGTTCTCCGGAAACCGGAGCATTCTTCCATAATACATATCCCTCAAAACCTCATAGGTTTGCCGCTTATGGCGGTCCGCTCGGAATAAAATATTCAGAACTGAACACCAATTACACATTGGGAACTAGCAGCACAACTAAAAAAATTAAATTAGTGGGTGACGCTCCACCCGTTTTGTCCGCTTGGGAGGCTGGTGCTGTGACATTGACTACCGAAGGGGGATTCACATCGTTTACTACTTCGGGTGGGCTCAGTCAGGCTCAAACCACCTTCACCGCTACTCAAAACGGCATAATCACACTCCCCTTGAGGCTGTACGATACTTCCGGAGGAGGAACTGAAATAAACACCGAGGCTTATTTCCTTGTGAATCGCACAGTCTCAGGAACAGACTCCTTTGATGGTGTGGTTGTTGTGAACGGAAACACATACACAAAAACGTACCCCAAGAAAACAGCATTTTCTATCCCTGTAAATTTCAAATCAACTAATTCATATATCGACGTGGTGCCTGTGGCAAACAGTGCTGGTGAGATCATGGAGGTTTGCGAGTTCTATCAAGCTCCAGGTGCCGCAGGTGGAACCACAGGCGTGATACGTGGTCGTGGCACAATAGCCACCGGAGAAGAACGTAGCCTTCCTGTTAAAATAGTTTTTAACAGCTATTCCGGAGAAACATCTCCAATAGTGACCACTAAAACGATAACTGTAAACTTCAAGTTTGTATTGGCTATCGGGTTGGCTCCAGTTTCTTCAAAAACTTTCAGTGTGGGGCAGGAAATACCTACACTTTTAGTGTCCACCACAGGCGATGATTCTCAAGTAGCACAAATTGTTGCAATTGATCTTCCTGCAGGATTACAAACGGAACAACTCAGCTCGCCACCCCGTTTAAGAATCACCGGAGCACCCACCACAGCAGGGACATACACAATCAAATTGAGAGCTTTTGACCTGGATGGAGACTTTGTGGAAACAAGTTTCACCGCGCAGGTAAAATTAAACTTCGATATTGAGGAGATGGCGGATAGATCCATAAATGAAGGAATTCCATCGTCTATTGTTGTTCCGTTAACCATTCAAAACAGCCTGTACCCTGTGACTGTGAGTTTGGCGGGTTTCCCTCCGGGATTTACATATAATAGTTCGACTAAAATTATATCCGGAACGGCTGTTACTCCCGGAGACTACAACTGCGGCATCACAGGAACATCAAGTGTGGGTAGTCTGACCCGGACTTTTGTGCTCACAGTTAATCCGTTTTTTGATATAGTACAGCCCCAAGACAGGAATTTTGCAAAAGCAAAAGAAATAATACCTATACAAATATTATTCATAGGTAGTGCTGATGCTGTGAACGACGTGAGTGTTTCAGGACTTCCTGAGGGGTTGGCCTTTGATTCTACTACTCGAAGAATATTTGGCACCCCCACAGCAGCATCGCCAACAAACTGGAACGGAACACCGCAAACAACAACTGTTACAATTTCCGCCACCGGAACACTCGGAACAAAAACTCAAACTTTTGGCATAGGTGTGTATCTTGACATCACCCTACTGCAAGAAAATGCCCAATACAATTATCCCGTCGGCAAAGTCATAACTCCTATATCGTTTACTATAGCCGGACAAACTCCACTAACCAATATCGAGCTGGTGGATCTTCCCTCTGGACTAACTTTTTCCAGCGCATCAAGATCTATTTCTGGTGTTCCAGTAGCCGTCACAGCAAACGGGTGGAATGCCGGAACCGTAGGAGTCAAACTCTACAACGGAACAGACTACATCACCAAGACGTTTAGAATCACAGTTTCATTTGATCTCACTGTGACCAACATCGGAGACGTCTCATACAACGTAGGAGACACTATCACACCAATTAACATAAGCTGGACCGGAACGGCTGAGGTAACAGGTGTGGTTGTGGCTGGGTTAGACGGAACAGGGCTCACTTATAGCAATAATCAGATAACTGGAACATTGATAGCTACAGGAAAATATGAAATAGCTGTACGGGTTTATTCTAGCTCTTATTTTGCGCAAGATAATTTTATGCTTTCGGTATTGGAGCCGTTTAGTGCGGTTTTTCCTAGCCGCATAAGAAGTCAGGCAAAATTCCAAGGGTATATTCGAGACAATGACCCTACTTTGCTGATGGTGAATAGTGTTTCAGAGGGTGTGGTCACTGTGGACATGGAGCTGACTAGTCAAGACTCCAGACTGTTACCAGGAACAAGAATCATAGATAAGCTCGCAGATGAATATGGACAGAAACGATTTAGAATAAATATAGCTCATCCACACTGGTATGATGATTATCCCACAGTGAGCCCAACTGTGCAATTTGTTGGTGATTCAGAAAGTGTACGCGCAGGAGTCGCATTAACAACTACAGCTATAGAATTTTCTGGCGATGTAACAGGTATAAATTGGAGCAATCTTCCTACCGGCATATCTTATAGCCCGACCTCTCGCAAGCTATCAGGCACGCCGCTTATAGCTGGCGATTACTACACCACATATACCATTAATGATGCCTTGGGTAGATTTAAAACTGCTCCAAGTTACGCCTTTCAATACGTTACTGGAAGCATTTCAGGAACAACCCTAACGGTGGATGGAAGTTATTTAGGAGATGCTATACGCCCAGGCATGAAAGTCAATGGAACTGGTGTTGCTGCGAATACGCGTATCACCGGATACCTAACCGGAAACGGTGGAGCTGGAACGTACTTGATTAACACTCCACAGACTGTAGCCTTTCCTGCCGCAATGCAGCTTGAGTCTCTGCCGATGTTTATAGTCGCAGGAGAAGGACTATATATCTTACCGAATCAAAAAATATTGGCTAATGGTAGAGACGTGGGAAATTATTATCCCACAGTACTCCCAGCCAACAGTGTTACTCACTGGCAAGCCCCCGTGGGATTGCCGGCTGGACTCACACAGGCTTTAAATACTCCACAAGGATTTATTTCCGGGTTGGCCACCGAGCAAGGGGCGGGCACAGCCACGATCACAGCCTGCACCGCAGGAGGAACTTGCGTGTCCGGCACGATAGATTGGGAAATAATATTCAAGCCGATCACGATTTCTGGAGCCACACTCAATTTTTCTAGAAATGCTCCGATATACTACAAGATTTTCCCGTCTGGTGATGTTCCTGTGAGTTATCAACTGGGTGGAACCTTGCCTGCTGGAGTTTCATTCGACAGCGCTACTGGAGAATTAACCGGCGCCGCTACAGCTCCCAACGGCAGATATACCTTCAGTCTGCAGGCCTTGGCTATTTTACCTGAATACAATTCTGCAGCTGTGGAGATGATTATAAATATTGGTGTGGGGTATATCGAGATCGCTTCGGTGCTTTACGGAGCCTGTCTGGTGGGTCAAGCCTTGGAATTAGATGTCCCAGCGCAGGGTGAAGTTCCAGACTCGTGGGTTATACTGGGGGCAGATTATAACGCTGCGTGGAATTTTGGCCCGTTTCTTGTGGACAATATAGGCACAGTTACCGGAACACCCACAGTTGCTGGAATATATCGCTTTGGTGTACGCGCCAGCGGTTCGGGATATGTTTCCAATGTGTGCGAGATTGTGATAGACGTGGTGGCAGACGATGGAACCGGTGGAGGCACCACACCACCCAGCCTTCCAGTGGCGCTGACTGTGAGTGTTAGACAGAACGAGACTTTTTCCAGACTAATAACGAATACTGGCGGAGCCCCCACCAATTGGGAAATAACGGATGGAACAAAGCCCACAGGAACAAATTTCAGAATACAGGACGGTAATTTCTTTTTCTTCGGAGCATCCGGCACTCCAGGAACAAACACATTCACAGTTAGAAGCTGGAACAGTTTCGGATCAGATACTTGTGAAATAACTTTTGTGGTGGCGGATGGAAGGCCGGTGATACCTCTAGGTCAGCAGTTTATATTTGTCAGAAACAAAACACTAACGGGTTCAGCGCAACTCGATCTGGATGGTGACGCACCTGATTCTGTGACGTTTGCAACTCTCCCCGAAGGCATCACCTTTAATTCAAACACCTATACGTTTGGCGGAACAGCTCCGAGCACAATGGGAGAAAGCATACACTATGTCACAGCCAGCAATACCGCAGGTTCTACCTCACCGGTTGGCGTGACTTTTGTGATCATTGACGAAGACATGGAAATTGCGGAAAACCAAGTATTTCTAGTCACTGCGGGGCAAGCATTCTCTGAAGAAATAGCCTATACTGGAGGCACTCCTTCGATTGCGGTTGCGGGAGGACTGCCCATAGGAGTTGAGCTGTTGCTGCTACCTACCTTAAGACTCGAAGGAACCATAGCTCTTCCAGGAACATACATAATAAATATAACGTTAAACAACACAGGAAATTCAGCTGCCGGAGCAGTGCAGATAATTGTTTCTGCTGAGTTACCTGAAATTCCTGCAACGCAAGTAATAGCCGGGGTTGTAGGTAATGCATTGAATCTCACCACTAGTTACACCGGAGGAACCCCAACCGCATGGGCATACACAGCAAATTCAACCATACCTACAGGTATAATTTTTAATTCTGCCACAGGAAATCTTGCAGGGACATATTTAAAAGCTGGAGTGTTTACTGTGGAGCTTTTTGCAACAAACGCCGCTGGAAGATCAAATACAGGAACCATAACCTTTAATATTGTGGATAATTTTGTGGCTCCGGTGGTCACCCCGAGTCAGACATTTCAAATTTTAAGACTGCGTCAAATATCTCCAGTGCAGGTATTGGCTACTGGTGGTGTTCCAGACAGTTGGAGTGCCAACGGGTTGCCCACAGGAATAACTATAACCGGAGCAGGCATACTCTCAGGCTACACATCCCGAGCGGCGGGGAATACCGAAGGAACCGTGACTGCAACAAATCGTGGAGGAAGTAGCACAGAAGTTGTGTTTTTTGAGATTCTCGAGCCTGTGGCGGCCCCCACAATTCCAGCCGGTCAAACATTCACATCTATATTGGGAGAATTGATTTCTAGTAGTAGTAAAGTACAATTCTCTGGAGAAGAGGTCGTATTGAGCGCAACGGGCTTGCCTTCGGGATTGAGTATTTCTTCGATAACAGGACAATTGAATGGCAGACCTGCGAGTTTAGGCACATTCAATGTAGAGGTGACCGCAAAAAATTCAGGAGGAAGTTTCACAGCCACCATACAAATAATTGTTATCTCTAGCCTAACACCCCCCGAACTGGAACAAGATTTACCCACCATAACCTTGGTGAGAAATAGGTTGATAACTGCCTACACCTTCAAAAACACCGGCGGATTAGCGGCGACCTGGACAGCTTCGGGTCTGCCTGCAGGTCTCACCTTTAATGGTGGTGTGTTGCAGGGGAGGCCCACAGCTATAAGTTCTAATACCTTGAATGTCACCGCTGTGAATTCTGCAGGCACAGCCACCACGTCTGTGATTATTGATGTTGTGAGCGAACTCGTTAGACCTGTGATCGAGGCTCAAAGCTTTGGCGTAAACATAGGAATTCGCAGCAGTAGACAACTAACTGCGACCGGCACAGTCTCGAGTTGGACTGTGGTGGTCGGGAGCTTGCCTGTTGGTATGTCCTTGGACTCAAGCTCAGGATTAATCTCAGGCACACCCAGCACTACAGGAGTTTATCAGGCTACCGTAAAGGTATCAAATGACGCCGGATATACTCAAGCAGTTGTGACTATGACTGTGGTGGATAGCACAAGAATACCGGTGATTGCACCTAACCAAAAATTTAAATCAAACCGAGGAGCCACCGTTTCTTATCGCATTGCTCTCACCACAGACGGAGATGCAGCTACTGGTTGGAAGCTTGCTCAGGGAAATAGCTTCCCTCCGGGTGTAGTGTTTGATGTGTTGAATGGCTCGATCGGAGGCAATCCTTCGGTTGTGGGTACCACGCAAACTCACGTAATTGCCACGAATCGCGCCGGAGATAGCTTGCCGGTACCTGTGACTTTGGAGGTTGTTGCTAGTGTGCAGGCTCCTGTTATTGCGCAGGGGCAAATTTTCAAGGCTGTGGCCGGGCAAAATTTTTCCAAAGCTGTTCAATACACTGGAGTAGTTAACGAATGGCGAGTAGTGACTGGAGAGCTTCCGGCAGGGCTCACATTAAACAGCAGCACAGGCATAATATCCGGTATGTCTACCTCATACGCAATAGATCGCACGATTAGAATTTTTGCAGGAAACGCCGAGGGCGGAATCGAAGAAAATATTTTGGTTGGTGTGAGCGATCAAGTAATAACAATACCCGCAGGACAAATTTTCACAGGGTTCACCGGAGACTTGTTCAGTGCTCAAATATTGTACACAGGAGCAGCTTTTAGCTGGCAATTAAACAACCCAGCCGCTGGACTAAATCTAAGCATATCTAACTCTGGATTAATCACAGGACTTCCCACAGTGTCGGGAGAATTTAACCTCAATGCCACGGTTGTAGCCCCCGGTGGAACAGGCACCAGCACCATAATTAAATTAGTATTAAACTCTAAAATACCTGTGATCACACCAGGTCAAAGAATAACAGCTTCCACAGCTAACTCCATCTCATACAATGTGGCATACAGTGTATTTGGTGGTGTGCCTCCGGATAAATGGACAGCCGTGACTCCACTCCCGACAGGCTTAACGCTAGACAGCAAAACAGGCAAAATCTCAGGAATACCAGCAAGCCCCACAGGTATAGCTGGGCAAGAAGTGCAACTCAAAGTAGAAAACAGTTACGGCTCACGTACCGAGAAAATTTTAATTTTTGTTGTGAGTGCGGAAACATTGCTGAGAATAAACCCAGAGCAGCTATTCACTGTGAGTGCCGGCTCAGCTTTTGAAATATCTCCAACATACGCAGGAACACCTGCGAGATGGTATATATTAGAGATGCCCCAGGGTTTAGCTATTAACGCAACTACCGGTAAAATATCTGGAACACTCTCGTCTCCTGGCAATATACGTGTTTGCTTGTATGCAGAAAACGCCAAGTTCGACGCTTCAGCATTTATAAACATAAAAGTAATTTAAGCTGCGTTGACTTGGCTTCGGTTTTTTAATATCATTATATTAATTATGAGTGATGTGATAATTATGAGTGACGCGAACGACACCGGAGCAATAAAAAAAGTAGAGCATGTAAATCTTTTGCATGGAGAGGCTATAGAAAACTTACGCGAAAAAGTGCATCAACTTGAACATGAGTTGAAAGACACACGGGATATGGCTAGAGACACACTACATATTGCTATTGGTGTTGATGGTAAGAACGGCTTAAGATCAGCTATATCTGAACTGTCCGTAACAGTTTATAAGATAAAAGACGATTTTTTATTTTTACGCGAAACCGCACACAATTACAAAGAGTTAAAAAGCATTATAGGTAAATTTCTACTTAGTGGTATGTTTGCCTTTCTTTTTCAGTTAGGTGGAATCGTTTGGTTTTTTTCAAAAGAACATGTAGGACAAGAGCAAATAGCTCACGACATGGCAGAGATGGTTTTGAAATTGAAGACTCTCGACGATAATATAAAAACTCTAAGTCAGTCTGACCTAGAACAAAAAATAGAGAAAAAATATACTCAGCCTAAAGAACCTTGATATGTGGGACAAACTAACTGCATTGAGTAACGCTCTGGGTGCAATGCTTACGAACGGCAGCGCTCCGCCCAATACCCCCCCAGAATATATTGACGACTTGAAGGCTGTAAATTTTTTACGGAGTAAGAAATTTTTTGTGGTGTTCACTTCGATGGTGATGCTCCTGGCTTTTTACGGAATTAGTGTGTTTATACTTTTTTTAACAGCGTCGGTTCCAAGCATAACAGCCGCATTTGTTACCATCTTTGTGGAAACAATTAAAATATTTGCCATAGTTATATCCACTTATCTAGGGTTGCAGGCAGCTATAGACTTTAAGTATAACGGCGACAGCTCCACAAGCTTCAAGGGGGAAGTCAGCCACAGTAAAGAGGAAGTGCAAGAAACTACCGTGTTGTTGTATGCCAATAAATACAAGGACGACAACTCATATGCTCCTTTAACTTGGATAGAAAGACAAGCTTATGAATGATTGGCCAAAACAAGACTTTAAAAGCATGAATAACTATTTTGGGGCTGTGGGAGAAAATCAAACCAGCCTAGAGCTTCCGTATGAGTTGGTTCTTGCTTGGGACACCACAGCAAAAGTAAAGCGACTTACATGCAATAAAAAGTGCGCTAAATCCCTATACACAATATTCGAGAAAACGCTAAAAACTTACGGACTTGAAGATATAAGGCGATTAGATTTGGATAATTTTGGTGGAGTTCTAAACGTTAGAAAAATGCGTGGAGGAACCGCTTGGTCTATACATTCATGGGGAGCCGCTGTGGATTTATCTCCAGATAAAAACAGACTTAAGTGGAATAAATCCCGGGCGCAGTTTGCCAAAAAAGAATACATCCCATTTTGGGAAATTGTGGAGTCTGAGGGTTGGGTGAGTTTAGGGCGAGTTAGAGATTTTGACTGGATGCACTTCCAGGCCGCCAAGCTCTAAGCTCGACCTTCTTCTCCGTCATCATCTTCTTCCGAGGCTTCTTGCTCTGACTCTTCCTCGATACGCAACGCTTGATTGCGTAGGTGCTCTTGTATGGCTGACGCCTGAGCATCCACGAAATTAGCTATAGCCAAGCGTATAGCTGGATTGTCGTAGCTCTCAAAAGATTCAATATCTCCCCGTTCATTTACTACGGCTAGATAGTAGCCTCGAGTAAACTCTCCGAGTTGTTGTAAAAAATGTTTAGGAAGTCTGAAGCCGCCATTCTTTCGCATAGCCGTTTTGTTGTTATTGAACTATAGCATACCCAACAGCTAAAAAAAAGGAAAACTCTCGCGAGCTTTCCTTTTTATTTTAATCTAGATAGCCATAAAATTTTTTAATTTTTTGATTATCTGCAGGTACAACCAACACAGCGTCTTCGACACAATTTTCTCTGAAATAGTTATTGGTTTTATATATCTGCACATAGTTGTATACGTATTTGAACTTCATCGGAGCAGCCAAAACTTGCCGGTGCTTCGGTAAATTTAATATACTCACCATGTCGTGATTAGAAAACCATTTGTGTTTTTGTTGTATCCTATATAATTGCAGCTCGATATCTTTTGGTAGGTTGTATGGAGTCAATGTCTTGGGAGATATTTCTCCGACAGCTGCAAAAAAATTAAACCTAATAAACTCGCAAAAACCTTGAACAGGTATGTTGCGAGGTTTTAAATTGTGTATCTCATTTTTTTCTAGAGGCACACCCTTTTTTTCTCATTTTTTGTGTTTCACTTCGTATTTCTCGCCGGTCGATTTCGGCCTGTGAGTAATACTTCAACACCCCTCCAACCAATATGGCTCCGGAGCAGCCCGCTACAAACAAGCTAAAGCCTGCCATGTAGATGTTTGCTACCGTGAATACTGCTACGACGTTTCCTACAAATATAGTAAGAAACAATAGTTGTGTTACGTTTCTCATCACATTCCTAAAAAGCACGTTTGGTCTGTCAGAGTTCCGCCGTTTCGATGATATGCTCCTGGATACCAAGCGCTTATAGTTTTGTTTTTTTTCTCTACTTTTATTGATATCCGATGATATCTCTCCATTCCAGGAGTGTTGCTCAGAATGGGTGCTTCGGAAGCACAAGTAATTTCCATCGTAGGTGTTGGTTTAAACGGAGAATCTTTCAAGCTTATAACCACGCGGTTGTGGCGAAAATGTTCGCCCTTCAAGCGCATCAAATCTCCTAGTTTAATAGCCGCACAACCAGCTACATAGCCTGCAGGGAGTCTGGCCGACATAAGAACCACAAAGTCCTTGTCTGCGCCGGTGTAATTTTCTTCGCTAACCATGTCGTCTTCGATAGCTGCGAAGAGTTTTTTCAACCCGTCAAGACTACGCACAGGTTCAAACACTCCATCAGGTTTGATTTCTGCCACAAAGCCGTTCCTGGTTTTTGGATTAGTTATTTTCTTGAACAGTACGCCACCGATGTCTTTAGGAAGACTCTTAAGGCGTTTTAATGTTCTGTCTAGCAACGAAGCCATTTTATTTTTTTTAGGGGCTTCATAGAACAAGGAGGGTTGTGTCCTAGACACACTGTTTATGAAGTTGTCTATTACAGTTTGAACGGTTAGTGACTCCACCATCACCAAGGGCTCAGGGGTTATTTTACGGGTTACGATTCTTATTTTTTCAGCGGCCTGCACCGCCTCTTCAACTTCTATGGGTATAGGTATCATTTTTGTTGTTTGTGTTGGGTTGGTTGGTGAATTTATTTACTGGCAAATAAGCAGGTAAATAAATAGCATGACATAACAATGTCATAGTATTATACCAGCAAACAGCTAACGTGTGCGAGGGGGGCCCTCGCGGACTCAGGGAGCCAGCAAGTCTTTTAACTTTTCTCTACCGCTAGGAGTAATCAAAGCCACTGAAAGTATGAACAACCAAAGAGCTAGATACAGGGCCGCCCAGCACCACAATGGGGCAAGCACCCATAACCAACTCCAGGTTATGTGATTTGTTAATTTTAAACCAATAAACAGTACAGTGAGCAAGGTGGCAAATGTTTTCATTAGAATGGGTCTTCCGTGCCCTCAAACTCGAAGTGAGTTTCAAGATAATGTTTTAGCGGCTCTACAACCACACCTTCGGCTACTCCAGGAGAAGTCTTGCAAAACAAACCACCCACTCCAGAATAAGACTCAGCTCTACGCATGACAAAAGGATCTCCTAAGATAAAACAAAAAATGTCTCCGGTGGAATTTTGCTCCATGTCGAAAAAGTTAGCAAACAATGCGGTGCGTGTTAGTTTTTCGTAATTCCACAGGTTAGCTATTTTTGATTCTTTTTCTCCAGACACATAAAAAGAATAATCTTTTATGCTGCTTGTGAGTTGTTCACAGTCTGCCAGTGTAAAATAAACGCCATTTGTTTCTTTCAACGAAGCGTTTATAGTTGCATCTAATTGTTTACGATTTAGGTAGAAATGCTTTTTAAGCACGCTCGCTACCTTTTGTTGATTTATGTTCATTTTTAATTTTTTCTAATTCCATGTGTAATATTGCTATGGTGTATTTTGTATATCTAATAAAGTAATACATCATGTCTAATCTGATCAAGAGTACGACATTTATAACTAGAGATAACAAAACAACCACCAAAAGCAACCATGTGTAATGTTCTATTGTCATTAAAATTCTATACCTAAAGATGAGAGACCGTTTACTCGACTCTCGTTGTTGAATACATCGTAATCTATGAAGATTTTCCCCCCTAGATAAACCATGCAATTGTTGTTTTGAGTTTCATATATCGGCAATCGATACTTCAATTCTAGCGAGTTTGTTAAACTCTCGGCAGCACTTCTAGTATAATCCATGTTTCCTGAAAATTTTAAATTTTCGTGGGCACAACCAAACAAACTAGATGTCAGCATAACGATGAGTATATACTTTTTCATTTTCTATTATGCCGTAATGTAGCTCGGTATCTAGATTCCAGCAAGTTACTTTTCCGTCTGGCGTTTCTAATTTATCGGGAGCTGGCATTCGGGTGTGGCCTACTATTTGATTTCCAATACTTGAATGCGGATACATCTCGATGTTCCAATCTAACCACAATATTCCACCTAGTGGATTGTTTCCTCCTCGATAAGTTCCTACATCAGACATGAGATAACTGTGTGAATAGCCAGTGTATCTGAAGTTGCGCCACACGTCCGGCAATATCCTATTCAGTACGTCATCCACAGTTCCACCATACGGTAGTTTTTCTGGAACAAGTCCGGCGTGGGACAGGAGCCACCCCTGCGTCTTATACAACAATAAAAAGTTTTCTATAAAGAAAGCATCTCGCAGTCCGGTGTCCCAAAAGATTTTTCTAAATGTTTTGCACTTGTTGCCAGAGTATCCGCTGCAGTAATACTCCAGCTTTCTACTGTGGCTCTTTTGAGAGCTTCCTACATTGTTGAAAATATAGTTCATGTCGTGATTTCCAACCAGAAACTTAAAACACTCTTTTCTTGGGTGTTCGAGAATCAAAGCTTTTAGGTAATCACAAGTGTCTCCGAAAGAATAAACATCCGGAGGTTCAAGAAATGAGTCCAGCCAGTCTCCTAGAAAAACCACCTCGTCAAACTTTTCAAAATTCAATACTTTAATAACTTGGTGAACTCTCTGATGCACGTCAGGAACAATTAGTGTTCTTTTATTTGGTGTTTCAATATTTTCCATTTCTTTATTTTTACGATTAGTGACGTTCCACAGCAGCATCTATGAAACGCCACACTTTCCCATTAGGTGCCTCGCATACTACAACCACATGTTCAATTCCATAGTCGTAGAAATATTCGGCATCCAGCAACTTATAGAATTTATTATTGATGAGTAGTATGTCTTTAGGTTGTAGAGAATTACCAAATTTATCCACAGCGAAAAAATCACCGCTTTTAAACGCCATGTTTAACTGTGTTTTTAATTCTCCCACAACCAACTATTTACGTTTTGTTGTTCCTTTTGTAAATTTATTGCTGAGTTTTAAAGCTCGAGCAAATCTTTCTACACTTTTAGCCAGGTGTCTTTCGCAAGCTCTCATTGCTGTTTTTTCGTGCTTGAATACCCGTTTCTCTATTCTAGTTGCGTCCGAGCAACTAGGACCTAGAAACACAGCCGCAAAAAAATTAGCATCCCCGTTATCTACAACGTATTCCCAACCAATCACAGGAACATCTGCCTGCAGCCAATAACCTGAACCATCATCTAACCATTTAGTTTTCCAATTTAATTTTATGCTCATAAACTATTCTTCCAGATCTATATATATATATTTTGTAGTTGTTTTTACGCGCTTAAGTATTACTGTTCTATTATTTCCCAATCAACCAAGCTTTGCGCCAGTTCTTTTCCAGTGTCCGGATGTATAAATTTAACATCCATATCCTGAGCTACGGTATAGGCTTGCTCCCTGTTCCGAGCCTCCAGGTCAACGATTATTGTTATTTGAAGTTTGTATTTTTTCACGCAGCTACTCTAAGTTTCTAGTTGTTAATATTGTGATTTGTTATTCTTCATAACGTGCTTGATTTTCTTTTTCGTTTGTTATGGCTTCAATTAGCGAATTTTTTAATGTTTCCAGGGCTTCTGAATATGTGGCACATTCGATGGAGAAAGCGTTGTGAAGGTACCCGTTATGCTCGGCGTGGTATATTGGGGGATAACCATATGACCAGGTGGTATATATGTGCCAATGGCAGTCTCGATCTTTGTGGTGATCTTTGCCAATAAGCCAATACCATTCCTCGGTTAATTCTGTGACTTGCTTTATTAATTCTTCCATAAAAATGTCACATTGTTGAATTCTGCGAGCTCCTCCTCTAGCCCAGGCTTTAGCACAAGTTCCCAAATACCGTAGCGGTTTGCTAACCCGCACCCCAACCTGGAAATATAGTATTGTTTTGTGGGATGGTTGGAGACCAAGACCTTTAAACGTTCGAGCTCTTGCACAAATACCGGACGATATTCCGCCACATCGTAAAATGATGTGTCTCTGTTATCCGGAAATTTTTTTGTGATGAACCCGTAGGCTCTAGGGTGGTCTCTGAGCTGTGCAGCTCCACCATATCCACGCCTGATCGTGTTATCTCCAAACACAAACCAAGCTTGCTCGTCCTGAGTTAAAAACTCTTCATCCACAGTTAATTCGCACCAGTTAGCCATAACGTTATATTACTTAAATATCGGCGGTTGTGTTTTCGGGGAGATAGCCAGCTTTGATAGCTTCCTCAGGACACATTGTCCTAAACCAACCTTTCGAGTATAGTTTTCCTTCGCTTCCAGTCACTTCGCAAGTCACGCTCGACTGGTATTCAGCATAATCTATAGCTGCGTCTATGCGATGATTGTACTTTTCCATCTCAGCATAGAATTCTTTTAGATTCAATATACCCCAGACATCCTCAGGAATATCGTCCATGTCTGTGTGATAATATACTCTGAGCGTACCGTATTTTTCTTTTACCTGATCCAGTATTATTTGTGGAGGTAAAACCTCATATGTACAATATTTACTGTAATAATCTTTGTCTTGGCGGTGTTTATTTTTATACTCATCCACATAATCCAATGCAAGCGGGTGCGTCATGATGCTTGTGAGATAGCCAAAAAGATGATCCAGCAAGCGGTACCAACCGTCACCACACTCACAACCAAAACACATCAGAGATGCTGTGGGCGGTGCGTTGCGGTTCATAAACAGCTTTGGATATTTTTCTATTAATTTATCTTCTAATTCTTTAGTCATAGTTTTATAGCTTGGTGTTTTAAACTGTTCACGGGGATATACCTAAAACCTAAGATCAAACGCTGCATTGTTCGAATCAGAATGTTAGGTCTGTGTCGTATAGCCACAGCAAAATCTTCGGGATTCCCTGTGGGTGAAAATAGGTATTTAGGAGTAAGCTCATCGATGAGCTTGTTGATAATCGGGGCTAGTTCTGTTTCTTGCTCGGGCATGGTTAGTCTATATAATGCTTGTTTATGAGTTTAAACCCAAGAGGTCTGCCGTTGCCTGAGGCTGCGTAAGTGCTTGGACGCACCACAATACCCTCGGCAGGTTTGCCGCAAGGTAGGGTTTGAGCATCTGCAATACTCTGTAAAGCCTCTAGCGAGGTGTCGCTACTTGAAAGCGTTTCACCCTGTAACGGAACCACAAAACAACCCAACTCGCCTGAGAATTGAGCCATTTCTGTGTAGTTAAAATACCGGGCATCGTTTTCTTGTGGAGCTCTGCGCTGCACCTGATATACGTAAAGCGTCGGCTCTGTTAGCTTTAATTGGTTTCCCTGTATGCCGGGACCCATCAATTCTCCCTGCACGATGTATCTACAAGAAGCTAGGTTGGAAATTTTTAATTTTTTAGCCACCAACCAAAAGGCGTTTTTATTGTCGTCTCTCAATGACAATCTACGACTGCAAACATGAGAGATTTCACCTGCGTCTATAATTATAGTGCAGGAGCTACCGTCCAATTTTTTAGTTAGTGTTAGCTTGGGATGCTTTAACACTTCCTCAACCAATCCCAGGTTTGATAGCCCGTTATCTTCGTCAGTTGTGGGGCAGATATAGGTAGGAAAGGCTCCCAGAACTTCACCTGACAATTGTGCGGGTATTTCTTTTTCGTACTTTTTAACTCCTAGGGTACCACCGACATCCGCCCCCTCGTGCCAACCTCTAACGTTTTCCGGGAGAACATCCAACGGAAGCACCAAACCTCTAGAGTGTTCTCCTCTGAGCTTGATGGTCCGAAGTCTAATACTTTTTTCCGGAGCATTCCGGGCTTGAAGAAAAGCTGACCACGGAGCCGCCGGAAGTATGGTGTCTATTACTACAAAAACAACCCTGTCTCCGGGTTTGAACTTCCCCTTTTCCACCACAACCTGCCAGCCTAGAATTTTAGCCAACTCTAGTTTGTCTGCGTTGGGGTGTGGGAGTATTTCTTTTACAGTTTCTATTGAAGCTAATTTCATTTTTAAGTTTTTTCATGGTGTTTTAGTGAGGTGCACCCGTGCAGAAGGTTTACGAGAATAAGCAAAAAAATTCTTTTTCCGTAGCTTCATATCACAATTGTAGTCTGTCTGTAACTTGTTGGTGTATCCACAACTTTCACACTTAGCAAAGCAGCTTCCTGAGTATCCCACGGATTCGCTTCCGCAAATGTTACACACAGGAAAGGAGGTTATTACTATTCTTTTCATTTGTTCAAAAGGGTTATTATTTGTTCTAGTACAAGGTACCAAAAAAAGGCACAAGTTATCATTGCTGCATATATAAAAGGTTTAGGAAACATATTAAAATTGTCGCATATTGCGTGTGGTTTCAATTTGGAGATTATAGGTAATGGTTTTTTTAAAGTTATAAAAATCTTGCTTAGCTTTTTCTGTGGTTGTTTTTATGCTGGCGCAACCACTCAAAGCAATAAAAGCGAATAATAAAATTGAGCTTTTCATTTTATGCTGTCGGTATTAGCTTACTTGTTCCGAGTTAATCGCAAATTGAGTCTGCGCCTGCGATAGTCACATTTTCAGTACTAAGCAGATTAACCGCTTCTCCAAAATCTTCCATGCGGTAGTTTGATAAATCTATTTCCGGAATATTCAAGGATACCGGCATGTCGGAATCGTAAAGTTTGTTTTCTGGAAGGCTTTCGAGGTTTAAATCAGGGGTAACAGTGAATGTATCTGTTAGTCCGTTTATTGTTGCTTGGGTTCTAGGTTCGATAGTCATAGCGTTTAGATTTGTTTTGTTGTGCAAGATAACGGACTTGAACCGTTGTCTCCGTGTTTAGTGGGCGTTTTCGTCAGTTAAACTAATCTTGCTGGTTTTTAGCTGGCTACATATCAGCCAGCTTACGCATAATATTATCTCTGGCGGCGCACAATGCAACAAATTCGTTGTTGCCTAGAATGCTGTCGAGTTCATCTTGGGTTATCTTTACCACGCTCCGCTGGCACATATAAACAGCCTGGTCACGCACACGGATAGGAGGGACGGGTTGAGCGTCTACCCCATACCCACCGAATCCTCGGAGTGTATATTTTGCGCGAAACCCGTTTTCTCCGTATATTCGATAAACCAATCCGCAGCGAAGAAAAGTCATAATAGGATACATTACAAAGTCCCCTATTTTGATTTCTTGGCCTTTAATATCTGTTAGCTTAGGTTCATTATTATTCATGGTGTTAGTATTAGTGTTTGTGTTTTAAGTTTAAAATTAGAGAGTTATAAAAAGTTGTGTTGCCGAACGCTGAGGTTCGTCCTAGGTCATTCAAATACGTATGACCAGTAGCGGCTGTCCTCTTTTTTCTGCTTCTGATCCCAGTAGATGCAGCGGGCTATATAAGGAGGTACATTCCACATGCGGCTCATGTCTAGCCAGTGCGCCTCGAGTTCTCCATATTTACGGAGATCTCGAGTTTGGTCCAAACCATAAACCTGAAAGAGATGTGTGTCCAAGCATGCGACGTATGCTTCGTTTGGAAAGCACATCTCTAAAGAAAAACTCGTCTTGGCTGGGCCTAAACCCAATGTGCGTTTGGCGAGTCTGTCTCGATAAGTTACCCAACTTTCATCGGGCGCTTTTTTATAGTTTTCAGGGTTCCCCCAGAAGTCTTGAGAGAATTCAGAAATGTAGCGAGTGCGGTTATTTTGCATACCTACTCGACTATTGCTTATTTTGTCCAATAGCTTTTCTTCGTTTCCTAACCACTCCCACCATTTCTTAATGGCGTTGTAGCCTTCCACATTAGCTTTCCAGCTGGTGTGTACAGACATAAAAGCAAACAACCAACGCTGAAATGTTTCAGAGTCGGTTGTTGGGGTTACATCTGCCCAATATTGTTTATAGCTTTCGATCACTCTAGATTTAAGCACCCTAAAAAAATCCTCAACTTCCTGGTATTTTGGAAAGCGTTGAGGTTTTTGAGGGGTTAGTTCCTGAGTGAACAATTCAATCTGTGGCTTTTGTGAATTTAGATAATTTCCTAGGTAATCAAGTTGTATATATGTCATTGGTTGTTTCGTGTGTGGTTTGTGATCGCGTTGTGGCGATCCCTAAAGCAATCTTGGCTGTGTGTGTTTTCAAGGTTGCTGCATTTATACTGCGTGGGCTGGCTTAAAAAGAGTCGAAACTTTCTCAATTAATTCATTGGCTTTTTGCTTGTGTTTCATGCGTAAGTAGCGGTCATGCAAAGCAGCTAGGTTAGCTTCGTTTTCTTTATTGTTCCAAATTTCCAAGTCCAGAGCAGCGCTTGTCATTTTTAACACTGAGGCTATATGTAAAAAAGTTTTTTCCATGACTCGGTAAGCTGTGATTGGTGGTGTCTGGGTGTAGCGACAATAAATGTTGCAGTGTTTATTTAGCCAACGCAGTATATGCACATCGAGCACTGCAAAATTTTGATTCGGCCTGGAGTGTACCAGGAAAAATCTGGAAGTTTTTGGTCCGATGCCGCGCACAGCTTCTAAAGATTGAATAGAGGCGGTTTTTAATCGATCTTTATCAAATCTAAGAATTTGACGAAACGCGTTGGAGATTCTCCCATATTGCCCAGTCTTATGCTTTTTAAGCGCTTTCTCTATCCCATCTGCCTCCACCTTCTCTAGCTCGTCGAGGTATTCAAATGGAGACAAACCGTCCGGCTTATCCGCTAAAACCTCCTGCAACTTTTTAGCTGTGGTTTTTGAGCTTTTTCCTGCAACCATTATACTGAACATTAAAAACTCTTCGAGTTCAGCTGTGGTTCTTTTAAAATTAGTTATGTTGTTTGGGTCTATCATTGTGTGTTATAGCTTTTTGTTATTTTTTCGCCGCAAGTATTCAGCTATAAGAATACCGTCGGCGTCACCTTTAAAGGTTAATTTAGGGAATAGTCTTCGACCGATGTCTAAACTTCCCTGCTTCAATGCTTCCTTTTCTAAACCTTTTGGCAACAGTACGTGTTGCCACTCTTTACTGTCCAAATATACATAGGAAAATTCATTAGCTTCCAGAACAATCAACGTAGCTTCCAGTGCGCGCATTGCGCTCATCGAAGCAAAGAAACGACCAGGGTTTATCATGGGTCTTTCAAGTCCCACAAGTATTTCATCTTCTTCAGCGATTTCTTTAATTTCTTCAAAAATCTCCACCAGCTTAGGGAAGTCTATTCTGGAGATTTTTTTGGCTACTTTGGTGTAACTCAGCTCCTTTTTCACGGGGGTTTTAAAAAGGTAACTTTTTCCTCTGTCTGTGACTACACCAATACCGTTTGAAGATGTTCCGTTGTCTATGCCTATGTATACCATATATTAAAAAGTTATTAGAGGTGGGGATTACTCCCCACCTCCGTTGTGATAACTTAACCTACACTAATACTTCCAATTATTTCCATAACTTTTTTAAAATTTTTATGGTTGGAATTTTTTACATGGAGGTTGTTTTTCAACCACCTCAAGTCAGTGTTGTGTTTAACTGATTTTCTGTACTCCGGCAGATCCATTTTTTTGATCAGTTCGGTTACTTCGGCCAGTTTTTGCAAGTACTCTGTCATTATCTTTCTACTTCGAGATCCATCTCCAGTTCCGATTTTTTCTTTCTGCGGCCTTTGTTTTTGACCTCAATGGCTGCGGTGGTTGCATCGTCAGGCATATCAGGTATACTGAAAGCTTTTCTACACAGCTCTTTAGCCGTAGGGCTTTGAGCAATTAGAAAACCCAGTTCTTTGTCTCGATATTTTTTTGCCACATCTATCTCTACGGCTGTAGGGGTTTCATCAACCACGAGGTTCGCCATACAGCCTGGAGTTTTCCAAGTGTACCAACCTCCGGTTTTACCTACTAACGAAGTATAATTCTCGCCCAGCATTTTAACCAACGGAGAATACCAGTCGATACCTCCATTGATGTAAATGTCAAATTCCACTTTTTGGGAATTGCCCTCACGGCCCAGCTTGTTGCGCTTTACTGTGAGTGAATGGGTGGAGCCACTCTTACGTTTTACCCCAGCGTGGTCGTCCTCCAGAATATCTTTGATTTTGGCCACCTTGAATTGATACGTGGAATTGAACTTTTGCGCCTCGCCACCGATAAGGGCTTCCGGCTTTTCAGGACCGTAAGTCATGGTGCCGATTTGTTCCTTGAGTTGATTTGTCACCACCAATATAGCTTTCTCAGACTCGAGATATGGAACTATGTGGCGATAAAACCCACTCATCAATTTGGCGTGTTCACCCACCTTGGTTTGCCCGATTACATCTTGGTCTCGCTCATAATCTGAGGCTGCACCCGCAATCGAATCCAATGCGATCATGATCGGTGTTTTCCTATCGGGATCGAATTTAGGTAGGTTTTCAATCAACGTTTTGATGAGGGTGAGTGCCTCCTCCAGCGACTTGGGATTGTGATATACCACGTGCGCTGGGTCCAGCCCCTGACTACGCATATAATCGAAGTCAGGAGCATTCTCAGTTTCCACCCATATCATTTTACCGCCTTCTCGTTGGAATATTTTCCCCAACTCAAACAAGAGGGTTGTTTTTGAACAACCTTTTTTGCCGTAGATGAGATAACATCTCCCGTAGGCCATAAAGCGTCTGTCAAAAACATACTCAAGTAATGGATTATCCAGAACTATGCCTGTGGGCGGTAATTCTTTATCTACTGTGTTGAGTTCTAGTGTAGTTTCTACTCCAGGATAAGACTTGTTAAAGTCTTTTTTTACACAATTTAAATAAGCTTCTAAGTCCATGTGTTTAAGGATTAGCCAAAAACTGTTGAAGTTGCTCGCGTGTCATGGAGCTTGACAGCATAGGATTTGGCGGAAGCTCGGATGGATCTACGTGTGCAGGTTCTTCTACTTTGGTTGGCACGACTGTGTTAATTGGAACTCCTGCGTGTACAGGGGGTTGTGGTCGGGTTTGTTGTAGGCTTTCCGCCGGAACAGGTTTGACCACTGCGGGTGCGACTGCAGGTGTAGGTTTTGGTGCTGTAGCTCTAGCTGCCTGAGCGGCTCCCAGAGAATGCCCTTGAACATGCCCTGTGGTGAGCCCCGGAAAACCATGCATACAGTCTTCGAATACGTCACTGGAGTACATCTCTCTAAGCTTTGCGATGATCTCATGTGCCGGCTTCTGAACCAAGATTTCATCAAGGTTGTAGAGTCTTTCTTGAGCCGTGAGCGACTCAGGCAGGATTGCAGGTTGGCTGGAATCCACGTTGATTTGCCAAGGATTGCTGCCTGAATCCAACAAGCGAACAAACACAGGATAAGCGGCGTCCGGATCATTAAGCATCGGGCGAAGCTTGCCAGAAATGTCCATCTGACTCATCCAATTCGTGATAATGCTTGCACCATTATATTGAGGCAAGTCAAGAACATGCACACCTGCAGCCAAGTTATTGGCAAAAG
>Ga0315901_10001939_pt1 | contig 29291 bp, 26 predicted proteins | sample LakEriMetagenome_10_FD_203761 | JGI IMG/M metagenome (GOLD analysis project Ga0315901, IMG submission 203761) | Freshwater fungal communities from buoy surface, Lake Erie, Ohio, United States - Buoy 2 MA116 | ecosystem: Environmental > Aquatic > Freshwater > Lake | place: USA: Lake Erie, Ohio...
GTGGGACCGCCTTGCCAGTTTTATTGCGCTGACGGGTGTGAGTCTGCCGATTTTCTGGCTCGCACTATTATTAATGTGGCTTTTTAGTCTCAAGCTGGGTTGGCTTCCAACCTCAGGACGGTTGTCCGATGAGATCTTATTTGATCCCGCAACGGATGCCGTGTTTCGCATGTATTCATTGGATGGACTCTGGCGCGGAATGACGGGGCAGGGCTGGGATGTGTTTTTGTCCTCCATTCGATATTTGGTCTTGCCGGCTGTTGCTCTTTCAACAATTCCAATGGCACATATTTGCCGTATGACGCGCTCTGCCATGCTTGATGTTCTTCAGCAGGATTATATCCGAACTGCGCGGGCAAAGGGTGTGACTCAAGTTTCTGTGATTTTGAAGCATGCGGCTCGCAATGCCGCTCTTCCGGTTGTGACCGTTTTATTTTTGCAAGCGGGCGCACTGTTTGGCGGTGCAGTGATTACCGAGACAATGTTTGCGTGGCCTGGTTTGGGAAAGTTGTTAGTAGAAAGTATCGGCAGTCGAGATTTTCCCATGGTGCAATCGGGAACTCTTTTTGTGGGTGCTGTTTTTGTGTTTTTTAATCTCCTGGGTGATCTTGCTGTGGGCTGGCTGGATCCGCGCACAAAACAAGGCAAGGCCGGTGGTTCATCGGGAGGTGCGCGATGACGTCTGCATCGAGGCCCACAATTTGGCGGCATGTTGTCAAGGAAGTTAGAGCCAACCGAACATCTCAAGTTGCTGTCGCAATTCTTTGTGTTTTGATTGTCTGTGCAATCTTTGCGCCTTGGATAGCAAGGCATGATCCTTTGGTTCTGGAGTTAGAATCATCAAGATTCTTGCCTCCGTTTTTTATCGATGGCGGTTCCCTGCTTCATCCGTTCGGGACTGACAGTTCAGGCCGCGATGTGTTTGCCCGCGTTGTATATGGTGGGCGCGTGTCTTTGTTGTTGGGTTTTTTGCCTGTTGCAATCGGAGCGGGATTGGGCGTGCCTTTGGGGCTTTTGTCCGGCTATCTGGGTGGTCGAGTGGATGATCTGCTGATGCGTTTAAATGATTGTCTATTGGCTTTTCCGGCTATTCTTATCGCACTTATTCTTGTGGCCTTTTTGGGACAAGGGATTGTCAATTTGATGGTCGCTGTTGGTATTGCTTACGCACCAACATTCGCACGTGTGGCACGGAGTGCTGCACTGGGCGAGAGAAGTAAGGATTATGTGACCAGTGCACAAGCGAATGGTGCATCGCTCAGCAGAGTTCTTCTGGTTCACGTGTTGCCTAATATCTTAAATTCGATCGTTGTTGTTGCGACTATGAGTTTTGCAAGCGCACTGCTGGAGTCCGCAGGGCTCAGCTTTTTGGGATTAGGTGTCCGGCCCCCGACCCCTGAATGGGGAGCCATGCTTGCTGAGGGTAAAGCCGATTTTTATCAGGCATGGTGGACTCTCGTTTTTCCTGGAAGTGCAATTTTTTTGACCGTCTTGTGCCTGAATATCTTGGGTGACAGTTTACGGGATGCTCTTGATCCGCGTTCTCGCACTCGCAGCTGAGAGGGATTTTCAATCATGTCAATGAAGCTGGCTCGTCGGTGGATGCCATTTGGAACCAGTATTTTTACTGAAATGACTCAACTGGCAAATGCTTATCAGGCTGTTAATTTGGCTCAGGGTTTTCCTGATTTTCCTGGCCCGCGTGAGGTTTTAGACCAGGTTGCCCACGAAACTCTTCATTGTCATAATCAATATGCACCAGCTATCGGTGAAAGCTCCCTTCGTCGTGCTGTGAGTGCTCTGGTATTTGAAAAGACCGGCATTGAATACTGCCCTGATCGCGAAGTGACGATCACCACGGGAGCGACCGAGGCCATTTATTCCGTCGTCAATGCTTTTGTGAATCCGGGTGATCGGGTGATTGTGTTTGAACCCTGTTACGACAGCTACGCGCAAGCTGTGGCCAATGCGGGGGGAGTGTTGGTGCCGGTCAGGCTTCATGCGCCAGATACTCCGGCTGGACTAACCGCACGTGGTTGGGCCGTGGATTGGGAGGAATTTGAAACAGCGACTGCGTCTGGTTTTGCTCTGATGATTTTAAACACACCGCACAACCCGACAGGCAAAGTTTTTAATGCCGGCGAGCTCGAGAGGATTTGCAACGCCGTTCGTCACAACGATGCCATTCTCATGTGCGATGAAGTTTACGAATATCTGACCTATGCGCCTTCGGAAGAGCTGCTCTCCCCTGTGTCTTTGCCTGACATGAAGTCGAGAGTTGTCCGAATCAGTTCAGCCGCCAAAACCTTTGGATTTACTGGCTTTAAGGTGGGCTGGGTGACTGCTGCTGAAGAGCTCATGGGCGATGTGCGATTAGTTCATCAGGGCATCGTATTTTGTACAAATCCGGCGACTCAGCGTGGTCTTGCGACCATGATGTCCAACCAGCAGTGGATTCGGGATTATCTTGGAACTTTGCCGGAGACCTACGGCCGGAAGCAAAACATGCTTGAGTCGAGTCTTCGACACGCAGGATTTCGTGTTCAGCGTGCTCAGGGAAGTTATTTTTTGATGGCTTCTTACGACGCTCATGTTCAGGGAGCGGCGGTTCGAGACATCGAATTTGCAAAAACTTTGATGATGGAAGCGCGGGTTGCTGCCATTCCTCCTTCCGTCTTCTATTACGGCAGTGAGGCTCCTCGGCGTTTGAATTGGCTCCGCTTCGCTTTTTGTAAGACCGACGAAACACTCAACACTGCGGCAGAGCGGTTGGCAGGTTGGGCGCATCGCAGTTCATCCAAAGTTTGAAGCTTGCCCGTGCCTGTGTTTCAAAAAGCAAATCACCGTTGAGTACATTCCAGCCTGACTTTTGTGCCTGCTGGTGCCAGCTTTGCAGTCCATAAGTCACGCAAAAAAGATGCCGCACGCTCCAATGAGAGAGGCGTTCAAGTGACTCAAGACTGGCCAGTAGGGCAGTTGCTGCAGCCACCGATGTTCCAGAGGGCAGGGTATTAATACACAGCAATCGTCTCATGAGTGAGGATTGCGTTTTTCCGCGCAGGGTTTGCGGCCATTGGGGATCACTGATGTCTAAAAATTGTGGCCTTAAGATAAATTTGAGTCCTTGCGCGGCCGATCGGGAAACGATCCAGACCTCGATGTGCCGGTCATTAGGCTGCAGCAAATCTTCAAGAGCTTGAAGACATGTTTGAGCCATGGCACCGGCACCTAAAATGACGATGGTCAACGGATCAGTTTTGGACAAAGTTTCATTAAAGATTTTTTCGAGTGAAGCCGAGCAGCCGAGAAGATCGGTGTTGGTGAGTGTCCAACGTGCGCCTTCCGAGAATGTTGACCGATACAACGTGTTTCCTGCGCCGCAGCGAATCGCTCGGTCATCGGCGTGAATGTCTCTGATTTTGAATGCGGCTTGTTTGAAAGGGTTCGTAATGTTTGCACCGAGAAAGTGAGGTGAGCGCATGAGACCTTCGGCCAGTGACAGAAATGCGGATTCATCGTCAGCTTGAAGGGCTGCATACTGAATCTCTTTGTGGAGTGCCCGAGCCCATCGTGTGTGTGTGGCTGGAGAGGGTGAGCGATTGAGTTGTCCTCCGAACAGAGCGATAAGCTGTGTGCGACCATTGGGTTCATGAGCTAACATATTCATAGTTCCTCTATGGCTGAGATCAGCTCACCGGTTCATCCATCAAGAAAGTAATGTACTCCTTCAGTGGACCCTCCATGACAGTAGAGTCTTGGGGAAAGATGAACTTGCAGCCCGCGCTTTCAATTTCGCCATGTGTTCCCTTGTCCTTTTTAGACCAAATGACTCTGCATCCGACAATCAGGTTTTTTTGCGGAAAGTCCGGAAGCGAACCCAGCTGAAGAAGAAGGAACGAGCCTTTTTTGAGAGGAGTTGGTGACACAAAGGCGCATCCGCCGATGCTCAGAGAAACAAGGGTCATGCTTTGACTGTTCATCATCAAAACACCTTGAAGCAAGGCGAAGCTGGAGGATTGATCCGACAAATAGCGCTCGGCGTCCTCAAGGCTGAGAACTGCTGCCTGCACTTTAAAGAACAGTCCATCGACGCGGCCGTAGCGTCTCTGCCGTGAATGCATAGAGTCGGACTTTTCTCTCGGCCAAAGGGTCGCCATAAGGAATAGGGCAAGGATGAAGGAGACGATGGCGACGACGATGAGCGTCGGAAAGGAACCTCCAAATGTGTTCAAAGAGTTCATAGTTATTCTTGAGCTGAGCTGAAAACTTTGTGTTTCAAGCTGAGTCATGAGAGGTGAAAAAGTTGTGTGCTGTGTCAAAAAGTTCACCAGAAGCTCCAAAAAAGTGACGTGGAAAATAAAGCTGAACTTAGACTCAAGTTATAGTTGGACATGACGATGAATGAGTATCGCATGGTTGTGCGGTGCACTGCGTCGGGATGACGCTGCAGCCTGTCACGTCGGGAGACGTTGCGGTCGAGTGATTTGGTTTCACAATTCAGGCGTGGGGACACAAGCTTTGTCTCCGAGCGTCGCAGTGTGAAGAAGGGAACGTCTAAATGACAGTTGAAACGAGCACAGAAGTATCGCACGCAAAACCAAAGCGTGCAAAGAAGAAGACCAGCCGCGCTGTTAAGAAGAAAGTGGGCGGCAAGGCCAAGAAGAAAGTTGCTGGCAAGAAGGTTGTTGCTAAGAAGAAGCCAGCAAAGCGCAAGGCCAAGAAGGCAACTGCTAAGAAGGTTGTTGCTAAGAAGAAGCCAGCAAAGCGCAAAGCAAAAAAAGCAACTGCGAAGAAGGCAGTCGCCAAGAAGCCAGTCAAGCGCAAGGCTAAAAAGGCAACTGCTAAGAAGGCAGTCGCCAAGAAGCCAGTTAAGCGTAAGGCGAAGAAAGCAAAAGCTAAGAAGCCAGCTGCTCGCAAGGCTCGTAAGGTTGTTGCAAAGGTCACCCCTTTGCATAAGGCCGGCTGATCGAACATACGATCAGTTTCAGGAACGGACCCGCCTCTCTAGGCGGGTTTTTTATTTATGCAAAGGTTTGTCGCCGGCAAAAACTCAGATCTGCTGCGGCCGCACGCGCGCTCTAGGGAAACGACAGGCTCGCATCAACGGGTGCGAGTGAGCTTTTCGGAGCTAGAATTTGTTTGAGAGTCGGAGGCGTGGACTTTCTCTGCACGATGACGAATGTCGTTTGTCAGCTGCGCGATGAGTTCAGAAGAGAGACTTACGATGTCCTTATCTTTCAAGCCTTGCGACCTCAAATCTCTGAACAGGCTTTCGGCCAGTAGCTTGTTGTTGATCGGTTGCTCGTTCTGAGCGGCAGCTTGGTTCATGGCAGCAAGAGTATTTCCAAGAGTCACCATCGGACATTCTCCCTCATTGAAAATCGGATTGACCATCGGGCGGGTTCGCAATTACCGTGCCAACTGATTTTCAGGCCTTCATACCTAAATTTGTATCTTCTGAAAGCATTTTTTTTGTTAAGTGTCTCATGTCTACATCGAAGTCACGAAACTATGTCTCTTTTTGGAGATTGCAACAACAATGGCAACGTTAGCGCAGTTGGCCCGAGCCGCCGGGCTTCAAACGGTGGATTCCACTATTGTCATTCCAAACTTTCAGCTGCCGATTGTTGGGCGGCTGGTCAATGAATCAACTTTTGAGGAACGGCAGTTATTTTGTGACAAAGATTTCGGACGGCCCGCCGACCTCACGATTTTATACTTTACGCTGCCCGAATGTGAAAATTGCAGACAAGGTGCACTCTCCGTCGAGCGATTACAGTCTTCGACCGAACCATCTAGTCCAAATCGCGTCTGTGCTCGGGTCGTTGTGAGCGACTGGCCAACGTCCTTTGAAGTGAGTCAGGAATTCGTGGCCTCGGGTTTGCAAAAGTTGGATGGAATGATTTGGGATGCGAAGGGAGTGTTAAGTGAGAGATTGGCTGTTGTTGCCCAGCCTGCCGTGTTTTTTCTGGATAAGGGTGGAAAACTTCTCGCCTATCAAAACGGAGCTGCTGAGTTTGCGTCACCGGGTTTTGCTGTTTTTTGGGAGAGTCTGAAGAGGGTCATGGCTGCTCCAGACGTTCGCGCCAGTGAGACCGCCTTGGGTCAAGTCTTCGCCAGTGAAAGGCCCGAGTTGTCAACGAGGCCCGCCAAGTTTTTGAACCAATCTATACTTTCGGGAGTTTGGCTGGTGGTCTTGGGACTGCTTTGCTACACTTTAGTGAGATTTTTCCTACGACGGCGAAAGAATTTTACTGGGTCTGCAAATTGATCTTGACCCGGAGCTCCTGTCGTAGAATGAAGGGGGTACTGAAAAACCTATGACGGCTCGGTTCCCCTCTTTTGTGGGGGTGCCGAACGCGCGCACTGAAGCGCAGACTGAGGAGAGCACATGGATATGCATGAGTTAATTCGGCAAATGGAACGTGCAGAGCGAATTTGGCCTGATGATCGTCCGTGGGCGATTCAGATACTCGCTGGCTATTTGCATGTCTCCCCAACGGAACTGTTGACTTTGTTCCGTCAGATCAACCCAACTCTGGAGACAGAGCGGGATCAGGTTCTGCCCGAAGACCTCAGGCTTTTGCGCGCGCACTGCGAGCGGATTCTCGAAAAGCATGCTTCCGAGAGTCTCGAAGACAAGCGTAAAGAGCAGGCGAAAGCTCGTAAGACCATTCAAACCCTGCTCCCCAAAATCTCAGAATTGATGGCTTCCCGCGATAACACCCGAGCTTTGAATACATATATTTATATGTTGGGTGAAACAGGAGAAGTTGCGACTCCGGAAGAAAAAGCCCAGTGGTACGAGGAAATGGGACGCCTGAGTTTGAAGGTTAAACGCCATCCGAACGAGGCTGCTCGGTATTTCCGTTCTGCTGTGAATGCTCTCAGTCTTTTGGAGGATGCTGAGGGTATCCAGGACCTGCTCGAAACCTATGACGAGGAGTTTCAGGGCGAGGAAGCTCGCCGTTCATGGGAGCTTGTTGTTGCAACAGGAAAGGAATCCTTGGCGAAGCTGACCTATTCGCTGTGAGTCAGTGATGCGTCAGAGGCACGCACATCAGGTAAATTTTGCATCCGTTTGAACAAAGAAACCGACCGAAACCCCACTGAGACTGACGTGGGGTTTTTTAATGCCAGTTTTTTGGAGCAATCTGCTGTCGCGAAACAAAAGATGGCCGCATGCCGTGAGTGCTGCTGTGCTGTTGTTGTCTGTGATTGCAGTTGAGCGCACGGCAAGGGGCGCTTCTTCCGAGCAGGCTCCTGTCAAACAAGCTGAAAAACCGCTTAATGCACCCTCCGACGAGCAGATGCAGGTCAAAAGTTTCAACGAAGTGTTGCAAGATCTTGTCAACGAGTTTTCGTTTGATCTCAGGGCCAAAGCTCTGAGTACAGTGAGGACTGTTTCGGTGCGTCGGGTTGCTTTGGGAGAGGGTATTCCGAGGACCTACGAAAGTTATCTTGAAACTCAGATCTCAGATGCATTCAGGAAACATAGTGGAACGAAAGTTTTGCAATGCACGAACTGCAGAGTGCGTCGGACGGTTGTTGAAAACGGTCGGCTCGTGATGACAACACCTATCAATAATCCTCAAGAACTCGATGCAATTGCGAGTCAGTTGGGTGTGGAAGCGTGGGTTGATGTTACTTTAATTTACCAAGAAACTAGTATGATTCTTGGTTTTCATGTCTTTGATTCGAAGACAAAAGAACTACTGTGGACGAAGCTGTACAACACGGAAAATATCTACAAAGAAAAAATGATTCAAAAAGAAGAAGAGAACAAAAAGACAAAAGACGTTGAGAACACCAAAGTGTCTAAGTACTCCGTATCGACGACATTGGGATGGCAGCTTGTGCCAAACGTTAAGCAGTCTGCAAATATGATTGCAGTCAATTTTAAATTCGCTGAAAAATTTAATCTGGGTCGGGATGAAGTGGGCACGCGTCTCGGCGGAATTTTAGCACCATCTGTTGTGATCTCGGACTATCCAGAAATATCAGGAGATCCTTCTTCCAGCGCAGAAGTTGTTGATGGAAAATCAAAGGAAGTCATATTGCCTTTCACGAAGGCACTCGCACTCTCAGCTATTTACGGACATCTTTTTGGCGAAGAAGCAATCCATGCTGATGCTCCTGTTTGGGGGGTTGAATTTGGTGCGGGCACGATTGTATCGACTGGCTATGCCTGCATTTCGCTAAGGAGTGGTTTGACGCTCAGACTTGGACAACGGTTCGTTTTTGATGCTGGGGTGAGCTACAGTCTGCCAACAACGATCAGTATTAAAAGTCGATACAAATATACAACACCAGGAGGACTCGGTGCAGATGCTGCTTTCGGCCTCCACTTCTAAAATATTAATGTTCGCAGGTGTCGTAATGTGCGGAAGCTGCGCAACGCGCCCTGCGCCTGTGAATGCGTCAAATGCAGGTGGTCCAGAGACTGGTCGCACAGCGACCAAAGAGTATCGTATTGCACCACCACCGGGTGTTTCAGAACAAGCGCAGCAAGGACGCCGTGATGCTCTCGAACAGGTCTTGGCCACGGACGGCCGTCCTGAGCTTGCCGGCGAAGTCAGACTCCCTGCAACGGCTCTTGGCTTGCAGCCTGGCGATGTCACAGGAGATCCGCTGGCTGTTCAAAGGCAAATGAGTCGTTATCAGCGGTCAGATGCCGAGATCGGTCTTGCGAGCGGTGCGGGCGAATTTGAGAAAAAATTTGGTGAGTTCGATCGTCTCATGGATGTTTCTGAGGATGCGAATCAACCTGTCTCTCCAAGTTTTTTGGCGACGACAAAAAGAATACGAGAGCTCTTTCAAAAGAAGCAGTTCGAAGATGCGCTGGTCGAGACCAACGAAGTTCTCTTGCATTATCCCAAGTCGGCTCTTTTGTGGTTGATGAAGGGGACCCTGCATCTGCGCTTAAATCAGGCTGCATTGTCCTTGGCTGCCTATGAAAAGGCCTTTGACTTGGAGCCAGATCCTCGCGTTCTTGCACAGATTGAGCAGCTACGAAGGCTGCAAGGCGAGAGGGAGGCTTTGAGGCAAAAAAACCAAATCCCGAGTCCCCAACCCGTCACACCAAGCGATGGAGGTGTGCCATGATGAGTATTATTGTCGGAATCTGCGGGTTCGCTTGGTCATTGTGGTTTTTGATTTTTCATGGTGGTGCAAAATTTCAGGGTTTTTGGGAGCCGTCTGCGGCTGTGCTGCTCGGAATTGCTCCGATAGCCGTGATCTTAATGTCGCATAGCTTCATCGACTTTTTTGCGGGCCTTAGAACACTGCTGAGTCTCGCATTTTTGAACCAGAAAAAAGAAATCAATCAAATTTCAAATCAACTTTCGACGATGAGTTCAGCGGTTCGAAACGAAGGGATCGGAGTTCTCGCCAAGTATAAACCGCATTTAGCCAATCAACTCTTTAAGGAGGGCGTGACGCTGATCCTCTCCAGTTTCACGAGTGATGAAATCAGACATAACCTGACAGCAAAAATTAATGGCAAACAGACGCAATTTTCACATGCGGTGAATTTGTTCGAGAGTCTTGGCAAACTTTGTCCCGGCATGGGATTGCTGGGAACAATCATTGGTTTGGTGCAGATGCTGTCGAATATGTCCGATCCCAGTAAACTGGGTCCGTCAATGGCTATTGCGCTGCTGACAACTTTGTATGGACTTATTCTAGGTACTGTCGTCTATCAGCCGATTTCGGAAAAAATCGCTATCTATGCAGAAAAAACTCTACAACTCGATTTGATGATTCTGGAAGGTGTTTTGCTTCTTAAAGAGAAAAAGTCACAAGCGCACTTGCGTGATGTTTTGAACACCTATTCTCACGAAAATACTAAACCGGGGCGAACGCAGGGAGTGGCGCGCGAGGGAGGCCAGCAATCCGATTCACCACCACGTTCTCGTGTGTCATGAAGGAGGATGAATTCAAATGACGAATCCATCATTTTTTATGAATGTTGTCGGAGTAAACGGACGAAACAAGAAAAAGTCCGGAGAATCTCTTTGGCTGATGTCATACGCAGATTTAACCACGAATATGATGGCTCTCTTTGTCATGATGCTCTCGATGTCCCAAATGAATACTCAAAAATTTGATGCAGTTTCCAAGGTGATTACCCGTCAGAGGACGGATAGCCTTGATGAGTTGAAGAAAAAAATTGACTCAGAGATTTCAAAAAAGGGTCTACAAAAGTCAGTAGTCACAGAATTGGGAATGTCCGGATTGATGGTTGAGTTTTTGGGCGGCGTTTTGTTTGAGCAAGGCAGTGACAAACTCAGTTCTTTTGCGGCTCGCGAGGCTGCACCAATTCTTGAAATTCTCAAACGCACCGATCGGAAATATTTCCTAAGCTTTGAGGGTCATACCGACGATGTCGGAAAGGACGATCTGAATTGGGCTTTGAGCAGTGCACGTGGAGTGGCTCTTCTGAACAAAATGCGTGACCTGAAGGTTCCTCAGGAACGGATGAGTGTCGCTGGATTTGGATCGTCTCGTCCGAAAGTTTCGGTGAGTGGAAAAACCGGAACTGCGCTGGAGCAGGCGCGTGCAGCAAACAGGCGTGTTATCATAAGGGTGTATCAGTGAGTAGAATGGGCTGGACATATTTTGCGAATCTGTGTGCCAACCGGAAATACCGGAAAGCATGCATATTCTCGAACGTGTCTGTGATCACACATTGGCTGATCGTCTTTGCGCTGATTGGAGTGCTGTTTATTTATGAACAGCCTGCGTTCTCTGCAGGTCGGATGATCGCTACGGTCAATTTGAATGACTCAGAGAAAACTAAATTCGAAGACGATGTCGTCCAGCGTCTGAGGACAAGGATTCAACAAGACCTCAATAAATACTGTTCCGATGGTTGCTCAATTCTGGGGATTGATGTTGAGTCACGTGAAGTTTTCGATACATCATCTGCATCATTGGGTTTTGAGACGACTCCGCAATCAGTGCGGACTTTTGTCGCCAGCCGTTCAGTCGCTGAAATTCTTATTGATAATCGTTTGGGTCAGGCAAATATTGAACGGATTCAGGATGTCTTGTCGCGCTCTTCTCGGCGCTACGGTTTTCCTATTGAGTTGGAATTTACCCGTGCGACACTTCCAGATCCTTTGAATGTTGTTCGCGCAGAAGCAGAAGCCAAGGCAGAGGCCCTCGAATTGGTGAAGAATTCAATCGAGCGTATTTTGAATGATTTTTGCCCTGCAGAGTGCCGCTTGCAATCTGTTGAAGTTAAGACAAGCCGAATTCCATTGGAGGACGCTCAATCCTCTATGTCGCGCCGGGCTGTTGTGATCCGCGAGAGCAAATTGGCTTTACTTGTGACAGGAGTGACCGCACTCCTGTCCTTGGATTCGCAGATGACAAACGAAAGGCGACAGCAGATCGAAAATCTGGTACGAGAGAACATTGAGACGTATGGTCAGTCAGTGCTCAACGTCAAGATGACCGCCTTCCCAAAGTCTGCAAAAGAAATTCAAAAAGATGCTGATGATTTGCGTTCTGATCCTTGGGGATTAGAAAGATTGGGACGCGCTCTGAAGGTATTCAGGGAGTTCGCAAACACCAAGGAGATAATCCGAGAGCGGGACAGTCTCAGCCGTGAATCTGAAAAAGAACGCAGTCGTGAGCAGATGTCTGAACGAAGTTCATTAAGCAAGGAAACCAATAATTCGCGTGAATCGGAGCAGATGCAACTGCGCAGTGACAGCCAAAAGACATCAGAAAATGGCGGTTTTTTGAGCTCCCTAACACGCGAAAAAGTCATTTTGCTCGGTGCACTTATTTGTGCTCTGCTGATTATTGCTGCGTTCGGGCTTCGTTATGTGCTGACCGGCAAAAAGGTTCAGCATTTGATTGCTGAAGGTCGCACGGGTCAGGCCGGAATGGCTGATGCGATGGAGCAAGGCGCTCAGGACCCGGCTCTGTCATTGATGACAGATGCCTCAGGATATGCAGGCCCGCGTGCGCACGCATATCCTGCTCATGGAAGAGTAATGCCGACAGCTTCACTTTCAGTGAACGATGAAGTTGCGCAGATGATGAATATTCAAGCACTGCGTGACGAACTGACGCAAGTCTTTATTTCTCAGCCAAAGGTTGCGCGAGAGGTTTTTGCCCGAGTGCTTCGTGAAGATGGAATTGAATTCGCTGCTAAATGCGTTTCGGTCTTGGGAGAGATTCTTGTTTTTGATCTGATGGGCGATGATGATGTCAAAAAGGAAGTGGCCCTTCTTGCAGAATATATTCACGTCAACGCCCCGATCGTCGGTAGCGCAGAACAACTCGCGGTGCTTCGAAATCTGAAATTGAAGATGACAGCGGGGAAGATGCGTCAGATGACTCAACGGACGCGCGATGATTTTGACTTCCTGAAATCATACTCTCCGCGCCAGCTTTATGATTTGATCGCTGATGAAAGTTCACGCTCGCAAGCAGTTGTCCTAACGCAGTTGCCAACGGATAAACGGCGTGCGGTTTTTGAGCTCTTTGAAGGAACTCTCAGGTCATCATTGCTGAAAGAGTTGTGCATGAGAGAAACTCTTCCCCGTGATTATTTGTTTAATGTGGCTCAGGCACTCAAAAGAAAGCTTCAGTTGCTGGGAACCCAGGATGGCGAAATCTTAGGAGGTGCAGACGTCATTATTGAGTTAATGGAGCGTGGTGATCGAGCCAGTCAGGAAGAGATGCTTGAGAATTTGGATCGAACAAATTCAGAACTGTCAAGAAAAGTGAGAAGCCAATTGGTCAGTGTTGAGACCCTTGCGTATCTAAGTGACGGGCATCTTCTGGAGATATTCCTTGCTCTTGATCCGCAAGTCATGGTGACATTCATTGCCGGAACCCGTGAACGTATCCGACAATTGATTCTGAGCAAAGCCCCTGAAGAAGTTGCGGATGATTGGAATGAAAGTGCTTCTCGGGTGAGAGGTTTTGATGGTGAGTCTTTCAGATTTGCAGAGATGCAGGTGTTGGCAAAGATTCGGTCACTGGCTGCGACTGGCCTTGTTAATTTGGCCGAGATCAATGAGATGATGTTCCCGCGCATGCAATCAGCAGATGTTGAGACAACCGTCAAAGAATCTGCGCGGCGTTTCAAGATCTCAAGTCCTGTCGTCGCATAGCCGACATAACTGCGTCGGTATGGCCTTTTTTTTATCGAGCCTCATGGGGGCATCCGTTATGTTTTTTCGATTTCGTCGTCTTTTTGGTTTTTTAGCCCTGACTGCTATGGCGTGCTCTGTGACCTCTTCGGGGTGTGTCAAACAAAAGTTGGGAAGTAAATCTTACGGGATTGAAGATCGAGATAGTCTTGATCCGGAGACTCAACGGAAAGTCAGTGAAGCATGTTCTCCGAGCGATGAATCAGGCTTATTGGATCCCGACACGGAGGGACAGTTTAAGTCTGATTGCACAGCGATGCATATGATGGCTGTGAACATGGAAGGTGGTCGAAACGGAAAGGTCAAGGTGCAAATTCGCCAGCGCAAGAGTCAGTTTGAGGAGTTTTTGCCTTCAGGTGAGATCGGTCTTTTGTTGTCGGATATGAAGGCTGCAGTCACATCGCCTTCCGAGACAAATGTCTTGAGATTTTTTGGTTGTCGGATCACTCCAGCATTGGGTGACCCCAACACGCTGCTCGGTCAAAATGGGACAGGGTCCAGCAACCCCAAAGATTGCACGGCTTTTGCAACTGACCCGCAATGGGGATCGACGATACTTGGAGATACCCGCCAGTTTGAGTTTGTCTTTGTGCGCGGTGCCGATTCAAAACTCTATCAGGCCATTCGCGTGACAGGAAATTGGCAAGAACTGTCTGCTATTTTTATTCGCCGCAAACCACTGGCACGGACAGTGATGGTGACTCATCGTCCTGATTCGTGGGCCAATGAAATTGCGTTTCCTGCCCCACTTCCATCGGATCGCTTTTTTGAGGGCAGTGACGCCAGTGACGAACAGGGTATTGCACAGCAAATGTTGGGCTTAGCGGATTCAGACAAGCCGCCACGAGATTTGGAAGAATTTTCAAAAATCTGGCTGAAGCAGCAGGTCGATGGCGCACGGAAAGTTGTTGCTGGCGTGGGAGCTGCGGTTCTCTTGAGTGCTGCATCATTCCCGACGTTGACCGCCGCTTTGGGCACGATGTGGACTTCAACCGCAGGTGCAGTGGCATATTTTGCCGCAGGAGCTTCGTCAGCAGCGGCCACTGCCGCGGGAATTACATCTGCCGGGAGTGCAGCGGCTGTGGTTGCATCCAGTGCCTTTGCAGTTGCTGTTACGGCGGGTGGGTTGATGACCGCGGTCAGCGTTCCTGTGAGTCGCTGGATTGATGATTTACCGCAGACTCCTTTTAAAGTCGCCATGCAAACCGCTTATTACACGATGATTGCTGCCGATATTTACAATGTGGGCAAGCAGGGGATTTTTCACACAGCGCGGGCATTTTCTACAAGCAAGTCGCTGGTCGGCCATGTCCTGAAGCCTGAGTCATGGAAGAATTTGTTAAAGATCGCACCCAAGCCAGGAGTGTCGAAAGCCGACATTATTTCTAAGCTCAATGCCGCAGGCGGGCCATCATGGGACAAGTTTAAATTGGCAATGAATGGCTTGCGAAATGCTGCCGCACAGATGAAGCTGACAAAACCATCGTCGCCACGCGCATTGTCTGCTGAATTGCAGACGGAGTTGAGAAATCTCTTGAGTCCGGTGTCAAATGGCAGTGCTCGGCACTCAGACATTGCAACAAAGATTAAAATTGCCAGGATGCTTGAAAACCAATTTGTTCGAGCCCGTTTGTCTGAATTGGAGCGTTCGATTGTCACTGCAGGTTTAGGTGCTTATGTAGGAGCCCGGCCGTTATGATACTTCATCGGTTGGAGACAAAATATTAGTTGAGTGTCTTTCTCTTAAGTGCGCAGGCTTGCAGCTTATCTGACTTTTTAGCTTAATCTTGGAGACAAACTGACGATACGTATTGTCAGGAGATTAAGAATCCAGTGGATAAAGCTAAAATTAAAAAAATCTGTAATGACGTTGTCCGCCCATCAGAGTATCTCGCGTATCGCGAATACCTGGAAGCTCTTTATCTTGCACTCAAGAGTGCCGACTCTTCTTATACCTATTTTGATTTTGCAGCGGACTCTGGTCTTGGGCACAATAATTTGATGAATGCATTGATTCGTGGTCGTCGACCATTGACCCCAAAAACCTGCCGAAAAATTTCCTCTAGCCTTGGTTTGATTGGACGGGAGAAGCATTATTTTGAATTGATGGTGCAGCACAGCTACGAGCGAGATCCTTTGGACCGTGAAACTGTCTTTCGAAAGATGGTGACTCTAAAGAGCAGTCTTGTGGGTAGTGATTTAGATAAGTGGCAACTGGAGTTTTTCAGTCATTGGTCGCATGCAGTTCTCTTGGAGCTCATGAATTTTACGGATGCCAAAGCAGATCCGCAATGGTTCCAGGAACGTATTCGCCCCAAACTGACACTGGACGAAATTAATAGCGGACTTGCTCTACTGTGTCGGATTGGTTACGCCACATTGGACCATGAGGCAGGTCGTTACAGAGCTCTGCAGTCCGATGTTGCAACAGGGCCTGAGGTCGCGAATGTGGCGATGGTCCGTTATCATCAAACACTCCTTGATTTGGCTCGTGCGGCGGTTGTTGATTGTCCTGCAGATGAGCGTGATATTAATTCTCTCGTGCTGACTCTCACACAAGAACAATTCGAACAAATAAAAATGCAGATTCAGGAATTTTCTCAACGGATTTATGATCAGCATCCTCCCTGTGAAGCTCCTGAGTCTAGCCGTGTTGTTCAGATTTCTATGCAAATATTCCCACTGACCCGCGATAAAGGGGAGAAGAAATGAAAGCCTTTTTAAAACCTCGGCTGAATCGCTGGCTGTTGCAACGTTTGAATTTTGGGCTGGCAGTTCTTTTCACTGTCATTGCTGAGTCGGGTTGCCGGGTTCAGGCAGGAAATCCACAGAGTGGAACGTCATCCAAGCCCGGCACGGTGACTGTTGCGATTGCAGATGCGCCTGTGGATGATTTGTCGCAGCTCTTTTTTAAGGTCAATGCGGTGGCCTTTGCTCCAGAGGGAAAAGGACGATGCCTAAAGGAACCTTCGCGGCGCTGTGCAGACTCTGCCGTCTATTACTACGATCTCAATCATGAACTCGAGATCGATATTTTGTCACTTTCGGGAGGCCGCACGCAGGTCTTGCCGTTCTCACAGGAATTGCCGGCCGGAACATACGAGGGAATCCGTCTCTTTTTATCGGAAAATTCAAGTATCGAAGGTGTTTTGAAGACAGATGGAACACGTGTGCCGGTTGCGTTTCCGAGTGGACCCTTTGGTCGTCGGGAGTTTACGATTGCCGATGAGTTTGATGTTCAGGAAGGCACTGACAACGAGATTTTGATTCACGTTGATCTGCGTCGCTCTTTGAAACGCACCTCCGAAGGTGGTTTTATCCTGTCACCTTTTACGCATGTTGTTCCATCAAGAATAGCCGCTCAGATTTCAGGCCCGGTCAGTGACCCCAGTGTGACACGAATTTGCGCCTATAATGTTGGCGGAAAGAGACGGCATGAAGGGTTTCACTTGGAGGGGCGAAGAGGTGATGTGGTGAGCAGCCATAATTTACGTGGCGGCGGACGCAAGTACGATCAACTTCGAGGCTTTGGGCCGGAACCGGGAGAAGGTTCCCCAAAGGGCCCTGGTCCGGGGGTTCCGGATGCGACCAGCTCTTGTGATCATGCCGAGGCGGTGAGTGATGTGAAGGACGGTCGCTATGAGCTGAGATATTTGCCTCCTGTCAGCTTTATTCTGCGAGCATTCAAGAACGATGGGACTTATGCCGATACCACGGTGTCACGTTTGCTTCCGAAGGAGGCGCGTGAGGTGGAGTTGTGAACGGAGAGACTTGGGGGCGACATGCGCAAAGCATTCATCATCCTGTGGGCAGGTTGCTTGGCTGCGTTTGCTTGTCGTAAAAACGAGCCGCTCTCGGACGTTAAACAGCTGGCACCCTATGCAAAAAATCCCAATGCAAATCTTATGTTTGCAATCAAGCAGAAACGCCCCGTGACTGTGTGCATCGAGACAGTCGGTCACGTAGATTCTCCTCATATCGCCAAAGACGTTGATGCGTATTTTTGGAAGGTCAAACGAGCTCTCTGGGATTGGATGGAACCTGTGAATGAAAGGCCTCAGGTTTTACTTTCAAATCCGCCCTGCCAGAGTGGGGTGGCGCATGGCATCTTGAAGGTCAGTCTCTTTTATAATGAAGCGCAGTTTATGCAGAAAGTTCGTGATGGTGCGTCTTCTGGGGGCAATACGCCGACGCTCGGTCAGTATGATCCGAGATCAGGTTCACTTTCGCTAAATATGACGGGAATTACGAATCCAAACCGTGACTCAACGCAGGGACGTAGGACAATTTTGCATGAGCTCGGACACGCGCTGGGTTTGCATCACAGTGATTGCCCCAAAGCAGAATGCCCTACTGGTGGAAATATTTCTTGGAATTCAGTGATGACTAGCTATATCGCGCGTTCAGCGTTGTATTTAACATCATATGATGTCAATGACATCCGAAGGCTTTGGAACGAAATTCAAGTGAGTGCTCCCGCGCCAGTGCAGCAAGCGGCATCTGTGCCGCCAAGGAATGTGGGGGCATCTGACAATGAAGTCTCGACTCGACCGGCATCCTCAGGACTCGCTGTTTCAGCTTCTGGTTCGTCTCTGCTCACATTAAAACAGGCGAGTTGGTTCAAGTCTTCGACAGATCAGGCGAGGGATTTGCATGCAACGCAAAAATGCGAGCTACAGGAAGGGCAACGGGTGCGTGTTCGGATTTTGGATAGGGGACGACTGCAAGTCTCTCATTTACGCGCTGAATTAATAGAAAGCATACCATCCTGCAGATTTGGTCAGGCAGGCGCTGTCGGCTTTTTTTATCAACCTCACGTCAGTGAGTGACGAGTTGATTGAGACTTGATTACCGCCGGACCGCGCGATCCATTTCACGCTTTGCGTCTTTTTCCTTTTGTGATTGCCTTTTGTCATGACCGGCTTTTCCTTTTGCCAATGCCAATTCAACTTTCACCCGATTTTCGTCGTTGAAATACAGTTCCAGTGGAATGAGCGTGTATCCCTTCTGCCGGGTTGCTTCGTCCAGTTTTTTAATTTCGTTGCGATTGAGCAGAAGACGACGATCGCGCCGTTCAGCATGGTTTAGATAAGACGCCTGCTTTAAAGTTGGGATCGTCAGATTCATGAGCCATGCCTGACCGTCTCGGATCATCGCGTAGCTTTCAGCAAGGCTCGGAGATGAATCGCGGAGTATCTTGACCTCTGAACCGCGCAAGGCAATCCCGGCTTCGAATTTGTCTTCCACGGTATATTCGTGAAACGCCCGCCTGTTTTTTGAAATAGACTTCATCGTCTTGGCCCTGTTCATTGGCTTGTGGCACACTCTAACTCTTGTGTGTGACGTTTGAATATGTGTTTTGCAAGACGAGGGCAAGTTGAATGCTTCTGGAAGAGTCAACTTTGAATGTGGCTTTTGCGATTTTCCTCTTTGCTCTAGGGGCCTGCATCGGTAGTTTTCTCAACGTCGTTGCATACCGCTTGCCCTTAGGTTTGTCCGTGGTCCGTCCACCCTCGCACTGTCCCGCGTGTCAAACGCCCATCCCTGTGCACGGGCTTGTGCCCATTTTGGGCTACTTTTTTGTCCGCCGTCGCTGCTCCGCCTGCGGTGTGAGTGTGTCGTGGCATTATGCCGCGGTTGAGCTTTTGACCGCCGTGGGGACTGTCGCTTTGTTTTTTTCTGCGCTCTCGCCCATGCAGTTTATTGCAGCTTTTTGGTCTGACAGTCCCTACGTGACACAGATTGGTCCGATGCGATTTCAGCCAGTCGTGCAGATGATCACCCGCCTGTTCTTATTTTACACAGCCGTGCCTCTGACTCTTATCGATTTACGTTATCGAATATTGCCGGATGCAATCACACTGGGCGGCTCGATCTTTGCCGTGGCTCTCGGTGCAGCCAATGTTGCATTGGGATGGAAAGGGTCGCTCATGGGTCTTGTCATGGGATCAGGACTTCTTTTATTTGTCGCGAAAACGTATGAACTCTTGCGCGGTCGAGAAGGGCTCGGCATGGGGGACGTAAAGTACATGGCGCTCATTGGAGCGATTGTCGGCTGGCAGGGAGTTCTGATCGTTTTGGGTTTGGCCAGTGTGCTGGGTAGCTTGGTCGGCATCGGACTGGGCATGAGCAAAAAAGAAGGTTTGCAATTGGCATTGCCTTTTGGCCCCTTTCTTGCCTTTGCTGCGATTGTTGTGTGTGTCTGGCAACCACAAATTCTTAGGTTGTTTTTTGATGAATTTTGAAGGACTTTTGAGTGCACTCAATCCAGAACAACGGAATGCCGTTGAAACAATGGCTGGTCCGTTGTTGGTTTTGGCCGGCGCAGGAACGGGTAAGACCAAGGTCATTACTTCGCGAATCGCACTCTTGATTGCCCGTGGCGTTCCTCCAGAACAGATTGTTGCTGTGAGTTTTACCAACAAAGCAGCCAAAGAAATGGGCGAGCGCTTGGCTCATTTGGTTGGTAAACAGATTCAAAAGCGCGCAATGCTCTCTACTTTTCATTCTTTTTGTCTCAAAATTCTGCGGGAATTTCCGGTTGAAGCTGGTTTGACGCATGGGTTTGCCATTGCTGATGAGGGAACGAGCCGTGATTTGCTGAAGGAGTCATTGGCCGAACATCAGTTGCAGGATTTGTTTTCGCTAAGTAAGGCGTCAGAAATTATTGCGCAATGCAAAGATGATCTTTTGGTGCCAGAGGATCTCTCCAAGGCCAGTCAAATTCTCAACCGACGGCTCGTAAAAAAATTGTTCGAGGATTACGAGCGGAGATTGCGCCTTTATCAGCTGGTAGATTTTAATGATATTGTCTACCGCTGTGTGCTGATGCTCCGTGCACATCCCGCCATCTTGCATCGTTTGACTGACCGATTTCGATACTTTCTTGTCGATGAATTTCAAGACACTAGTCACTCGCAATTTGAGTTGATTAAAATCTTAGGTCTGACTCACCGCAATGTCTGCGTCGTAGGCGATGATGATCAAAGTATTTATGGCTGGCGAGGTGCCAAACCTCAAGTGCTGTTTGACTTTCTTGAGGTGTTTCCCGAAACCAAGAGGGTGACTCTTGAGCAGAATTATCGATGCAGTCGGCAGATTTTGGCGGTGGCTAATTCAGTTATTTCGACAAATGCCGGACGGTTGGGAAAGACACTTTGGAGCCATAAAGACGAACAAGTTCCGGTTCGGCTTCATACGGCCGAAAATGAGCGGGACGAAGCCCTATTTGTTGCAGATCAAATTCAAAAATTTCATCACGGTAAATCGATGTCCTGGTCAGATTTTACGATTCTGGTGCGCAGTAATTCTCAAACAGAAATTATTGAACAGGTTTTTATCGAACGTAAAATTCCATACTTTGTTCATGGTGGAAGCGATTTTTTTGATAAAAAAGAAATTAGGGATTTGTTGTCTTATCTGAAATTTGCCAATAATCCTTCAGATGCAAACGCTCTTTTTCGGGTGATTAATGTTCCTGCGCGTGGGATTGGCCTCAGAACCTTGGAACATCTGAAAGACGGTTTTGCGTCTGCCCGCCAGACCCGTTCGTCTCTTGATTTTCTTTCGTACTTGTTGAGTGTTCGTCCGGAATTTCCCGCTGTGGGCCAGTTTCTTGATCAATTTCTTCCGATTTATGAGGAATTCCGGGCAGCCTCCCAGCCCTCAGATGTGGCAAGGTCTCTTAGACATTGTTTCGAACGTCTGGGACTCAAAAAAGATGTGCTTAGTTCATCAAAGAGTATGCAGATTGCGAATTGGCGGATGAATCTGGTGGAAAAGATGATTGCTGTCATTGAGCGGATGCATGTTGATGCTTTTTCTCTCTCTGCGATGGTTGATGCACTGCACCTTGACGATTCGAGCTTTACTGCCAGAAAGGATGCAGGAGACCGCGTGCAGATGATGACGATTCATTCATCCAAGGGACTCGAATTTCCCTGTGTCTTTTTGGTGGGCGTCGAAGAAAGGAGACTTCCTCATGAGAGAAGCATGGAGACTCCGCAGGGAATTGAAGAAGAACGGCGACTTTTTTACGTCGCTCTTACGCGAGCGCAAAGATACTTGTTTTTAAGTCATTGTGGCTTTCGTTCGCGTGGTCAGCGTTCCGCTCGTGGTGCTGAAATTGAGCCGTCGCGATTTTTGACTGAAGTTCCGTCGGAATCTCTGGTTGCATCTGAGACTGATTCCGGTGCCGAAGAGGCACAAAGGATGGAGGCTGCAAAGCGTCTCTTTGAACTGTTCAGATAAATTTTTGAACGGAGTTCATCTTGAAAATCAAAGGGATTTTTATTTTTAAAAGTTTGTTTGTATGCCTTATTTCCGGTGTGCTGATGTTTTTTGTCGCGGGTCTCTTAATCTGGCTTGCGACCGCTCGATCCGAAGATTTTTATTTGCGGGCTGCTTTGAAATCGAATGCCGTTGCGAGTCTTTGGCTTCGTCCGTCTCAATCTTCATCAGTCCAAACTGCAATAGGTCTGAATCAAGCCACTCTTTCTGTCTGGGTGAATCCAAAGAGGGCGAGTCAGGCGTTCGTGCATTTTGATGATTGGATGCAGGAATTCCTTCTCGTTTCTGAAGAGACTCATGAAAATGCTGATGATGAAGCGTATGTCCTCCCACCGTTTCCGTTACCCAGTCCCGAGCCTTCACCATCTCCTGGTCCAGTTCCGGCTCTGCCTCTGAGTGATGAAAATAAATTCAACCAAAATCAACAAGCGTCAAGCGACCCTTACGATTTGGCGTTGTCCGAATTGCTGCGTGACGTTTGGACATCGGGATTATTGACTGTCGCTGGTTCAATGCATTTAAAGGTTCCTCTGGCGCAAAAGCCGCTGGCCGGATGGCTGGTGTTGGCGGCTCAAGGTCACTGGGCAGCAAGAATTTTAGATGTTTTTGTTGACAGATTTCCTGGACGATCTGATGGCGCCGATCTTCCGAGTTGGTTGAGCTCTATTCCCTTTGTGCAAGTCGATGATGCGTCTTCAGGCTTGGCTGTGCATGAGGTCAGAGTCGATCTGGGCGGACGTGAGCTGTCTGAACTCTTTCATCGGTTGTGCGATCTGGGGAATCTTGCGGAAGAGTATTGCAGCGATGAGCAACTGGAGGACAATCCGTTGCGTCTACTTTTTTATGCCAGTGAGGATTTTCGTGTGCAGGTGAATCTTTACTGGTCATTGCGCGGTCAGCATTTTCTTTGGTCGAACAGTAAGGATTGCTTAATGCAATTGATTGCCCAGCCACTCGTGCAAATAAACGGATGCTCTGACGGCTCGCAGCAGAAAGTCTCAGTGAGTGCAGAGGACGTGTATCAGTGGTCGCTCATAAAGCAAAGGCCTTCTTCACAGTCGACGCAGCGGATTGGTTTTTGGATCAACCACTCTGCTCTAGCGGAAGAGCTCACAAATCTGATTCCTCTGATGAGTGAGCAAATGATTGAGGGGGGCGCGTGGCTTCAGGATTTTTTTCAAACATCACGGGGTGCGACTCTTGCGGAGCACATGCGAGTTTTGTTGGCGAGCTGGGCAGGCCTATGGCCCCTGTGGGGAGCCGAAATTGAGTATAAGGACTCTGATTCGGGCGCACTCATGACATACGCTCGCCGTATTCAGCCCCGAAATTTGCAGCTCTCGAATGAGTTGTCTCCAGAGATTGCTTCACTTCAATTTGATTTCTTGAATGCCGTCATGAGTGCTTGGGTGGGTTTACCTCGCTCGACATCACGACTCATGCAGTCTAAACCATGGCAGCAGACCGGACGCTTTTGGACGGCTGAAACTGTTTACCGGTTGGGATGGAGTGAATTGGAATGAAAGTTTTTGCACTCGATGGAAATACTCAAAAGCTTGACGGAGGAGCGATGTATGGAAACGCCCCACGTGCGCTTTGGGAAAAATGGTCGCCTCCTGATTCATTTAATCGAATATCACTGGCTTGCCGAAGCCTTTTACTCGTGACTGATGACAATCAAAAAATTCTTTTTGAGGCTGGTATCGGAGTCTTTTTTGAGCCAAAATTGCGCGAACGGTATGGAGTCGTCGAGAGTGATCATCGCCTCATTCAAAGTTTAAATGAGATAGGCATTCAGCCGAGCGAAATTGATGATGTGGTTTTATCGCACCTTCATTTTGATCATGCCGGTGGGATTTTAAGTCGTTTTGAAGATGGGCCTTTGAAAATCATTTTTGACCGAGCCCGCTTTCACGTATCGAAACGGAATTGGGAACGTGCCAATAATCCCCACCCCCGCGACAAAGCATCTTTTGTGCCGGAATTAAATCGTTTGTTGCTGGACAGTGGCCGGCTAAAGCTGGTCGATCTGGAAGCTGACTTATCGATTTCGAGCGCTGTTTCGTTTCATTTTTCAGACGGTCATACACCCGGTTTGATGATGGCAGAGATTCGGACCCAGCGCGGCCCCTTGGTCTTTAGTTCGGACCTTATCCCTGGCGCTCCTTGGGTTCATGTTCCTATTAGCATGGGGTATGATCGCTATCCTGAAATGGTCATTGATGAAAAGCGTCAGTTACTGGAAAATCTTGAATCGCGGGGTGGACTGTTATTTTTTACGCATGATCCTGATGTGCCTTGTGGACGTTTACAGCGTGATGCCAATGGTCGTTTTTCAACACTGCCTGTTGACGTTGCGTCCCTGCATTGAAACGCAGTCAGTCGCTTGTCGATTGATTCGAGGCGCCAAGAGACTGAGGCGTTGGATAGAGGCGCTGATCCACTCTTTGTAGTGCTGCACGTCGATACTTTTGACCTCCCCTTGCTCACAATTTGCTTGAACAACAATACCTTTAAGAAGTGCTCCTGTGTGATCTATTTTCCAGACGGGAGCTCCGGAATCACCGGCACATGCAGCTGCTCGATGTGCTTTTGAAGCGCGCGCCGAAAATTTTCCTTCCAAAGGAAGCAGATTTTGTAATTGAATGGATGACCATGCAGATGGGGAACGAAGAATGTCTGTGGGTTTGGAGAGTCGGAGGCGAATAGGGCTGAATCCAAGGATCCAGAGTCGGGCATTGTCGTCCGGCTTCGGGTTTTCATTTGATTGAGGCTGTTGTAGGGGCTCATTGGTTTGGGCAGCTCTTCCGGCCGTTTCGACCAATGCAAGGTCGAAATCTTCTTGTCGTGCACGCGGTGAGTCCTTAAAACGTGGGTGGATGATCCATCGCACGGCAGGGATTGTTTCCGCTGACTCATGAGTCACGATGCTGATGGGCATTGCGGTCGATTCTCTTGTCAAAAGACAGTGGGCAGCAGTTAGAACGATATTCTGTGTGATTGGCACGCCGCTGCACGTGATCCTCAAGTCACCATTAATCCTCTGCGCAAGGGCAACTGCGGTGGGCTGTCGCCCTTCATAAAATAAGGGTGCTTGAGTTCCTGCAACGCTTTGCATGCGCCCTTCCTGAAACATTGATCTGACATGTGCCGAGGGTCTGCACTCATGTTCTTTTTTTAAGAAAAGAATTTCAACACTGAATTTGTTGAGCAAACAAAAAAGCCATCCGGTCAGGATGGCTTTGTCGTAGAAAAGAAACCTATCTGGCGGAAAATAAATCCCGCATTAGGAATCCTCTTACTTCTTGCGTGCAGGAGCTTTCTTGGCAGTTGTCGCTTTCTTCTTGATGCCGACAGCTTCCTTCAAGGATTTAGCTGCGCGGAACGCCACTTTCTTTGAAGCAGGAATGCGGATTTCTTCACCCGTTTGAGGATTGCGGCCTTTGCGAGCAGCACGTTCCTTAACTTGGATGATGCCCACTTTATCAAGACGGATCTTCGACTGACGGCTCACGAGCTCTGATTCAATCTCAGCAAGAAACTCAACGATGAGTTCTTTGGTGACTTTTTTTGGAAGTTCGTCGTGCTTGCTAGCAACGGCAGAAATGAGTTGGCTGGTCGAAACGGTAGCTGACTTTTTCATGCGAGATGTTCCTTTCTTGTAAGACCTGATGGAATCCTACCGCGCAAGTTTCAAACTGACAAGATGTCCATTCAAGAAAAAATAAAAAAAAGTAGCGACACGAAATTTCGAATCAGTCAACGGCCCCTTGCGCAAAATGACGACCTCGATTCACCGACACAGTCCTGATAGACTCAGGCGTTCCCCATGTGAGTGTCCAAAAAGTCTTTCGTGAAGGCAAAATAAAGCATGAAACAGATGAGTTTTCCAAGCCACCCCCTGATCTGCAGGAATCTGATTGGAGGGCAATGGAGTGATGTTGGTGCTCTTCCAATGCATGACATCTTGAGTCCGTACACGGGTGATGTGATTGGTCGTGTGCCGCTCTCGACCCCTCTGGAAGTGGATCAGGCGGTGCAGGCTGCGCGTGATGCATGGCCTCAATGGCGACAGATGTCGCTACGTAATCGAGCAGAAATCCTTCTCAAATTCAGAGCTCTCATGCTCAGCGAACTGCCTCGCTTAATCGACTCGGTTGCAATGGAGTCAGGCAAGACACGCGTCGAGGCTGAGGCCGGTCTGCAAAAGGGTTTGGAGATTATCGACTTTGCAACGAGCTTGCCCAACTCAGAACAATTGATTGCGGCAGAAGTCAGTCAGGGTGTGAGCTGCCAATTCAGACGAGAAGCACTGGGTGTTGTTGCCGGTGTGACGCCGTTTAACTTTCCCGCTATGGTGCCTTTATGGATGATTCCGCTCGCACTCATTGTGGGTAATTCTTTTATTCTGAAGCCTTCAGAAAAGGTGCCGCTGACGCCGCAGATTCTGGCTGAGCTTCTCATGCAGGCAGGTTTACCCGCCGGTGTTTTTTCAATCATCAATGGTGGTCGTGAGGTCGTTGATGCGCTGTTGACCCATCCTGACGTGAAAGCTGTCGGATTTGTCGGGTCGACGGCAGTTGCAGAGCAGGTTTATAAAAAGGGAACAGCGTCCGGTCAGCGGGTTCTGGCTTTGGGAGGCGCAAAGAATCACATCATTGTGACTCCTGACTGTGAACCCATTTCGACGGCCAAAGGGATCTTGTCTTCGTTCACAGGCTGTGCCGGGCAGCGTTGCATGGCAGCGAGTGTGCTGTTGGCCGTAGGAGATGTCGACCACGTCATTCAGGCTGTCGTCGATTTGGCAAAAGCGCAGATGCTAGGACGTGATGTGGGTGCAATTATTGATGCAGCCGCATTAAAGAGGATTGAATCTGCGATTGACAATGCAGTGAGTCAGGGAGCCCGGCTTCGTTTGGACGGTCGGGGTAAGGCCACTGTTCTTGAAGGATGTGCGGGCGGATACTGGTTGGGTGCCACATTAATAGATCAGGCAAACGTGGCTATGGAGTGTGCGCAGGCAGAAATTTTTGGACCGGTATTGACCATAATCAGAGTTGACAACATTGAAGAAGCTGTTCGAATTTCAAATCAGTCCAAATATGGAAATGCGGCTTCGGTCTTTACCACGCGCGGTGACATTGCACAGTATGTGGCTGCGCATGCCAACGCAGGAATGATAGGTATTAATGTCGGTGTTCCTGTCCCACGGGAACCATTTTCATTTGGTGGAACAAAACTTTCGCGTTTTGGCCACGGAGATATCACGGGCCGCAGTGGACTCGATTTTTGGTCCGATCTCAAAAAAATCACGACAACGTGGCCGACCTTAGCGGAAGACATTCAGTCGTCGACCAAAGGGCAGTTTCTTCTTCATACCACTTAAGCTTAGGGAGTTTGCCAGGTGACTCAACAGCGTTCAGGAACTCATCACATCGTTCTTACGTCGCATCCAAATAACTTTGGACCTAAGCCTCCCGCAATTCATTGGGGCGCTCGGGATCCGCTTGAGCGTGGGGCGGTCATTGCCACGGTGGCAAATCAGTCACACAGGAATGCCATTGGCACTCACTCAGGGTCTTATGCCATCTACCGCGCACTGGCGATCGCTACGGGGTCCTTGCAATCGATGCATAAGCCTGATCTGACCAACACCGCTCCCGTTGTCGGAGTTGGGCCTTTTGAGAGTTGGTTTAATGCTGATGCGATTGTCTCGATGGACCCGTGGGGGGCATTGGTTTCTGAGGTCTTCAAAGATTCTTTGGAGAAGGGCTTTGATATACGCCCGACAATTGCGGTGACGAAGGCTCATATTCATATGCCTGAAATTGCCGATGCCGTTGTTAAGGGGCGTTTGAAGCCCGATGGTTCGATTTTGACTGCGGAGGGAGTTTGCAGTGTGACCAAGGCTGCCATTGAACCTGTGTGGTACCTGCCGGGTGTCGCGAAGCGTTGTGGAGTCGATGAAGGAGTTTTGCGAAGGACATTGTTTGAACAAACTGGTGGAATGTATCCGGAGCTCATCACACGGCCGGACTTTTCTGTGTTTCTGCCGCCGATTGGTGGGTACAGTCTGTACCTGTTTGGTGATTTAACAGCGATCAATGATCCCAATAAACCCATTGCTGTGCGCATTCATGATGAATGCAATGGTTCAGATGTTTTTGGTTCCGATATTTGCACATGTCGTCCTTATTTGACTCACGGTATTGAGGTGTGTGCCCAGACGGCTCAGGAAGGTGGCCTAGGAATTATTGTCTATTGCCGCAAAGAAGGACGAGCACTGGGCGAGGTTACAAAGTTTCTTGTTTACAACGCCCGAAAGCGCCAAGAGGGTGGTGATCGGGCAGAAAAATATTTTGCTCGTACGGAGTGCGTGGCTGGCGTGCAGGACATGCGTTTTCAGGAACTGATGCCTGATGTTCTCCACTGGCTGGGGGTCACGCGCATCGATCGCCTGGTATCAATGAGTAATATGAAATTCAACGCGATTGTGAATTCCGGCATCAAAGTTGTGGATCGGTTTGAAATTCCTGATGAGCTCATTCCTCCTGATGCTCAGGTCGAAATGGATGCAAAGAAGGCTGCCGGTTATTTCACTGATCACGTCCCTGACGAGGCTGAATTGAAAAAGAAAAAGGGACGAGAACTATGAAGACGAGCGATTCTTTGACTCAAGCCGTAGCAGAAAAGAATCAGCCAACGCTGAGTGATTTGCGTTCACTGCCAATGATTAGAAGGCAGTGTCAAAGAGTGTATGAACGTGCTCTAGAGAATACTTTGAGTCACTTTACCGTGAACGAAAATCGGCTCGATCGCGTTGTCGATTTTATCGCACAGTTGATTGCAGAAGATACGCCTGACTGGAACATCCTGTTTCACAGCCGTTGGCGTCATTTTGAAGCGGGCGGCATTGCGCGACAGCTCAATCTTGAACAGCAATGGAAAGTTAGCGATCCACGAGAGGTCGTTCGCAGGCACATCGATTTGGTTGTTGTCAGCGTTCTCCTCGATGCGGGGGCGGGTCCCAATTGGTCCTACAAGGATGCGTCCACAGGACGAAATTATGGACGCTCCGAAGGGCTAGGTTTGGCAAGCCTTCAAATGTTTAGCGATGGTTGTTTTTCATCGGATCCCAGTCAGCCGCATCAAGTTGATGCTGATGCTTTGGCACGACTCACAGTCGAAGACCTGCAGACTGGGTTTCAGGTGACAGCAAAGAATCCGTTGCTCGGTCTCGAAGGTCGTGTTTTGTTGTTAAAGAATCTCGCTCATGCTCTGAAGACTCAGGGTGAATTCTTTGGTCATCAGAGCAGTCCCCGTCCCGGTGGCCTGATGGACTGGCTCCTTGGAGATCAACCGACAATGCCGACTCAGAGGTCTGTCACAAAATTATGGCAGGCCGTCATCGAGGGATTTGAGGATGTCTGGCCGAGGGAAGGTCGTATTTTGCTGAACGGTCACAACATCGGTGATGCGTGGCATCATTCCGCACTTGGTTCGAAAGACGATCTTCGATCCATTGTTCCCTTTCACAAATTATCACAATGGCTCACGTATTCCCTCCTCGAACCGCTGATTCGGGCTGGAGTTGAAATGACCGACATGGAACAGCTCACGGGTTTGCCTGAATACAGAAATGGCGGCTTGTTCATAGATTTTGATGTCCTTTCACTCAAAAATCCCGACGCTGTAAGAAATTCACATCGGGTGGATTCAGAGCTCATTGTTGAATGGCGTGCTTTGACAGTTGTCCTTCTCGATAAGACCGCACAAAAATTGCGTCTCCAATTCAATAAATCAGAGCGAGAGTTGCCGTTGGCCAAA
>Ga0315901_10001942_pt1 | contig 29276 bp, 39 predicted proteins | sample LakEriMetagenome_10_FD_203761 | JGI IMG/M metagenome (GOLD analysis project Ga0315901, IMG submission 203761) | Freshwater fungal communities from buoy surface, Lake Erie, Ohio, United States - Buoy 2 MA116 | ecosystem: Environmental > Aquatic > Freshwater > Lake | place: USA: Lake Erie, Ohio...
GTCGCCGTCGATGCCGCCTTTGCCCAAACCGCGTTGGTCAGATCGTTTGAATGCGGGCAGAGGTTCGTCCTCGCCTCCTCCACCAGCAGCCCGCGATCCGTGATGCGCGGGACGCCAGAGGCGAAGGGAACCACTGCACCGGCAGAGGTCAGCGCCGTGCCTGCGCCAGTGCGCGAGAACGACCACCCCGCCGGGAACGACGACGAATAGGAGCTGTTCAGCGCATAGCGGCCAGCGGCGAAGTCGAGGTCGAGACCGGCGACGAACCCCCCGCCCTTGTTGCGGGCGTGGGTGACCTCGCCCAGGTTCAGGCCAAGGGTCAGCATCAGGCCCGATCCCGCGCGGCCAGCTGCTGACCAGCGGCGGTGACGCCCAGGGCGACCGTCGCCCCGGCCGGGATGAGGTGGCCCTGATTGGGCCCGGCCGCAGTGCTCGCCGCCGCGGCGCTGGCCCGGAGATAGATGTCCGCACCGACCGCCGTGCAAATCCATACCTGCCCCGGCCCATCGGCCTGGAGCGCTCCGACCCGAGCGGACGTGGTGGTGGTGTCCAACGTCGCCGCAGCCGTCGGCACAGCCTTCGCAACCGGCAGGGTGGCGCCCGTCGTGGCGCGGTTCTCGACTTCACACAGGGCGACGTGCAGCGTTCCCATCTAGGCGCTCCTCTTCAGATCAGGTTTCAAATATCCGGCGAACCGGGTTCGCGATGCGGCCTCAGCCGCCGGCCAGAACGGCCATGTCCAGAATACGGGCCGTAACGCCGGTCGTGGTCGTGATGCTGGCGACGACATCATCGCCGGCTGGCTGGCCCGACACATCGACGCCCAGGGCGTTGACGACCTGCACGCCCCCGACGGCCGCGCCGCGCGGCGTCAGCGTCGCCTCGGTGAACGTCGTCCCGCCATCCCGGCTCAGCCAGCCGCGCAGGGTCGTGCCGAGGGTCAGCGTCCCGCCCAGCACCTCGACCGCAAACTGCATGTTCAGGCGCGCGGGGTCCGCCGGCAGGTCATAGGCGTTCCAGCGCAGGTCCATCGCCTCGGCCGCCGGCGGGCCGGGCCGGATGGCGATCGTGGCCGACACGCTGTTGCCGCTGAAACTGCCCTGCATCGACCATGAGCCGGGGTCCTCGCTGGTCGCGTTGCGCGCCCGGCGCGCCGAGCCCAGGCTGCACAGGGCGCCCGAGAAATCCCCGGTCGGGCTGGCCCGGGTCGACAGCACGTTCGTATAGCTGGTCAGGCCCAGATAGTTCCGGTCCGCCTCATGCGCCGTCGCCGCCAGCCACAGGGTGTCACGCGCGCCCCAGCTCGGCGACAGCGACGGCGGATCGAACAGGGTCGTGCCGAACGCCGCTTCCGGCGTCCCCTGCATGCCGGCGATGCAATAGGCCTGCGCCGCGATCGTGGTGCTGCCCGAGGTCGTGATGGTGATCGTCAGATTCGTCTCGGCGCCGGTCAGGTTCCGGCGCAGCACCGTCAACCGGACACTGCTGTTCGACTGGGTGCCCAGCTCGCTCATGGCCTGGCCGCCGATGGTGGCCGAACAAGTCCCGGTCCCGTCCTGCGACACCAGCAGGATCACCTCGCGCCCGTTGGCCGCCCCGGTCAGGCCGGTCAGGCTGTGCGACGTCGCCGCCGTGCCGACGCCGACGGTCGCCGTGCTTTCAACCGTCGGCGTCGCCCCGTCGCCGCTGGTCGGCTGGTTCTGCACATGCCCGGTGGCGAAATGCTCGCCGGTCGAGGCGACGAGGTTCAGCCGCGCCGAGGTCTGCAGCGGGTCGGCATAGCCATAGGGCGTCTCCAGCACGGCGGACCCCATGTCCTGCCGCATCCGGTGCAGGGTGTAGTCGAACACCGCCGCCGCATCGCCGCCGCCGCCACCGCCGCCAGACACCGCCACATTGCCGCTTCCGTCCGGGCCGGTCCCGTTCACGGTCCGCACATAACGGCCATCGCCTGCGGCCCGGTCCAGCAGGTCGGCCGCAGAGCCGACGCCGATCGCCCGTCCTTCCGAGAGGGTCTTGTTGTTCGCCCCTGACCAAAGCGGCACCCGACCGGACGAGTGGCTGGTGGGCCCGAGCACGTCACCGCTGCCTGAGCCCGCTGGCCCCTGCTCACCCGTCGGTCCAGGCGGCCCCTGTGGACCTGTCGGCCCTTGCGCGAACGCCTCGCCATCACCCCAAGGGTCCGCGCCGCTGCTGGCCTTGGGGCCATAGGCGACCTTGGCCGTCATGTCGATTGCGATGGCCCCGACCGCGCCGACCCCGGCTCCCGGCTTTCCGGTCGTCAGGATAACCGGCTCGATCCGGGTCAGCACCGACCGGTTATCGACCGACAGTTCCTCCAGAACGGGGATAAGGTCTTCGAGCGTGGCCATGCGTCAGGACTCCACGAGAACAAGCGCGCCCTCGACGACGCGGTGTGTCAGGTCGGTGATCGGGCGGGTCATGCCGCCGGGGCCGGAGAAGGTCTGCGCCTCGGGAAACGTCATCACGCTCTCGCCGGGCATGGCCTGTGCGCTGGCGACGGCCTCCGAGCACGTGCCCGTGCGAATGATCGCGCCGCCGGCGTCGTGCACAACAAACCAGACCTTCATCGCTTGAACTCCTGGACACGCATGGCGCGCGACTGGACCCTCTGGATGCTGAAGCCGTCGTCACGGCTCAGCTGGACGGTCGTCGTGTAGGTGTGCGTCCCGGCCCCGGGGTTATCCTCGACCTCGGGCGTCTGCCATCCGGTGATCTGGTCGCCGTTGATGGCGTCAAGCGCGATCTCGAAGATCGCCACACCGTTGCGCAACACGCGAACGGTCACCGAGAAGCCACCGCCAGGTGGATGCCACAACGTCATGTAGAAGTTCGACCGCACGACGACCGGGCGGCCAGAACAGGCGAACACCAGCGTCTGCGTCGTGACCTGCGTCGTGCCGCTCAGCGTCAGGTCGCCCGCCGTGAAAGACACCCCGGCGTCCGTCACCGCATTGGCCACCATGCTCTCGGTCGCCACGCGACTGTTCGCGATGAGCACCTGGCCGCCCGTGACCTGGAACACCGGCTGATTTGACGCGCCGTTAAACACCCGGAAGGCGTCGGCCTGAATGTCGAACAGTGAGGTCGCGCCGTTGTTGGCCTGGCGCGTGCCGCTTATCTTGCCGTTGACGTCCAGGGTGACGCCCACGACGGCGTTGACCTTGCCTTGCGCGTCCGCCGCGACCGACGAGACGCCGGTCACCGTTGAGGACAGGCCGCCGACCGTCGCCGACAGCGTGCTCACCGACGCCGCCGAGGCCTTGTCCGTCTCGACCGTCGTCACCCGGCTTTCCAGCGAGGTCGCGCGCGAGAGCAGCCCCGTGGTCGGGTTCTGAACTTGCGCTTCCAGCACCGTCGCACGGCTGGCGACCGCCGAGATGTTCGTTGCGTTGGTCGTGGTCGCGCTGCTGACGCTGGCCACTTGACCGTTCAGGGCGCTGATCTGGTCCGTGCGCGTGACGATCTCGGCCTCAAGGTCGGTCGCCACCTCCTCGACCGTCGTCTCGAGCACATTGATGGCCGTCCGGCGCGCCTCGGACTCGGCGCGAATCTCCTCCTTGCGTCGGACGGTGTCGTTATAGGCCTTGAGGGCATTCGCGATATCCGACGCGATCTGATCGGCGGCCCGCAGGTTCAGCGCGTCGAACTGCGCCGGGTCCAATCCCGCCGCCAGCCCCGCCGCCGTGAACGGCCCATACACCGTCCGCGCGCTGGGCACGCCGGCTTGATCGAAATAGATGATCCCGACGTAATAGACCCCGCCGGCCGGGACCGTGATGCTGATCTCCTCCGACGTCGGCGGTCCCTCATAGGCCGGCACCCACGGACCCTCGTCGTCCAGCGCATACTCGACCAGCACCCGGTACGCCTTGGCCGACCCGACGATTCCCGACAGGTCGAATCCCGGCAGTTGCGTGCCGTCGGCGGCCGGCGGGCGCGGGACAATCGTCCACTCGTCCGGCAGCGGCGCGGCGATGGCCCCCGGATTGGGCGACAGGGTCGCCGGCTCCGGCGGCTCGGGCGACAGGCCGAACGCGAAGTCATACTTTCCGTCGGCCTCCGACACGAAGGTCACCCGGTGCACCCCGGTGGCCGCGTCGAACTCGGTGTCCAGACACAGGCACTTCTGACCGTCCAGAATGAAGCCTGGCTCGGTGATGGTGAAGGCGTCCCCGGGCCGGATGCGCTGCAGATGCGGCTTCAGCGGGATCACCCCCCTGAACCCCTCGCGCGTGTTCGCCAGTTGCAGGGCGGCCAGCTCGGCCGCCTGCTGCACATCCCGGACGAACGGGAAGTCGACCCCCCGGGTGCGGCGCTCGCCGCCGTCCTCGGTCACATAGGCCGTGGCCGACACCGCGTCGGCCGCCGTCATCTGCCACCGGTTCGCCTCGCTCCAGTACCGCGGCCGGATCGTGTTGATCCGCCCGATGCGCGAGACGGTCGTGTCCAGCTCCAGCGGCCCGGCCGTGTCGGCGGCCGAGATGGTCACCACGCTGGCCCGCGGGGCCGCCCGATGGATACAGCTGATCTTGCCCGCCCGCTCCGCATAGACCGCGCCGCACGCCTGCAGCAGGGCGTCCATAACCTGGGCCTTGTTGTCCGCCGACGACGGATAGGCCGCGACGGTCCAGCCGTTCACGTCGGCGACGTTGGCCGCCTCGACGAACGATGCGACGTCGATCCCCTCGACCTTGGACCCGAAGCCGCCGACCAGCACCGAACCGTGCGGCACGCCATACTTGCCGCCGCTTGAGGGGCCCTCCCAGAACCCGAGCGCCCACTTCAGGGCGCCCAGCGCGGGGTTGTCGATCCAGACATACGTGGCCGGGTCGTTCAGCCGGCACGGCCCCGAACCGCCCGGATAGGTGCTGTCCTGCCGCGGATCCCAGCCATAGCCCCCCTCCCAGGTGATCAGCGGCTTGGGCTCGCCGGTCGGGAAGGCGGTGCGCTTGCTGTTTTCGGCCATCGTCAGCATGTACGCGGCCTTGCCCGACAGCTTCGACGCCGAGGTCCAGCCGGGCAGGGTCGCGCCGTTTTTCAGGCCGGCGGGCGAGGTCAGGGCCGTGTCCGGCTGCGCCCCCAGCCGGGTCGTCAGCCACATCTCTCCGACCCATTGCGACGACGTGGCCGCCCCGCCGGCCCCGAACGTCACCGGCTGGTCGTCGAACTCATACCCGACGAAGGCCTTGATCGGGCCGCCCGCCGCGATGGCCGCAACGATGGTCTGGAACATGTTGTCCGGGCCGTATTCGTCCCGGTGGACGATCTGGCCCGCCGCCCCGCCCCGCCCGATGGCATAGCGCAGCGGCGCGTCCGGGTCCGCCGTCCAGTCGGTCGGATTGCCGCCGACGCCCACACTCGGACTAAGCAGGGCCGACGCGGCGGTCAGAGCCGCCGACGTGGCGATGTTCACCGCCGCCACCGTCAGGGTTTGCGCGAGCGTCGCAGAGCCCGCAGTCACGGCGGCGCTGGCGCTGCTGACATAGGTTATGGCGCTGGCGACGGCGGCTGCTACCTGCGGCATTAAACCCTCCAGGCGGCGACGAAGGCGGCAGGCTCAAGCGGGGCGCAGACCCCGCCCATGAACCCGAGGACGCGACCATTGCCGCAGGCGACAGTCAGGGCGCAGCCGAAGCCGGTCGCCCCCTCTACATCCAGCGCGACAATATCCCCCGGCAGGGCCGAGGCTGGTGCAATCCGCACAAGGCCCAGAGCATCGACGGCTTCGGCGAGGTCCGAGAACCCGAGACGGCGCAAGGCCTTGAGCCCACCCGCCTCGGTTCGGTAGCGCGCGCCCTTCAGCAACGGCACCTTGTGGCCCATCTGGCGCAGGGTGAACGCCGCAAGCCGGGCGCAGTCATGCACGCCGGGCGCATAGGCTTTGCCGACGAACCGCTGAACGGTCGCCTCGACGGCCTCACGCCGCCGTATCATCGGATGCATGTGCAGGCCCTGTCGGAAGGTGATCGAGGGGGCGAACCGGGTTCGCGGGGCGTCAGGCCAGATCGTCGCGGATCAGGATTTGCAGGTCGCCATCGTTCGGGAAGGTCTCAACCGTCCCGTCAGAATAAGTCACCTCGAACTCAGCCCTGAATCTTCCGGCCGCCACGGTGTCGGCAGGCTGCCAATCGTACCGAACCTGACCGGCGGCGTCGTCAACCACAGCGGCGGGGGCGTCCACTACCACTTCGCCGTTTGTGTCCCGAGCCATGTGAAACCTCACGCTCGCGCCTGTTATCGAAACAACCGACCCGTCGCCGCCGACGAGCGAGCCCAGGATCGCGGGACTGGTGTCGCCGCGCTTCAGCAGAAAATCGTTCATGTCAGGCCCTGTTGCCGAGCTTGGATATGACCACGCGGTTGCCGCTCCCCATTATGAGAGCGCGGTTGGCGCTGCGCTCCGGACGGGTGGCGCGGCGGGCGGAGACGGAACCGATTGCGACGACGGCGGCCCCCGTAATGACGAACACCGACGCGGCGGCGGCGTTAATGGCACTGGCAGCGCTGGCCGAGCCGGTGATCGGCAGAACGCCGTCCACAGCAGCGGCCACGCGGCTGAACGCCGCTGCGGAACCCGAGAGCGGCAGCGTGCCGGAAACCGCGCCGCTGACGCGCAAGCTCGCCGAAGACGACCCGGCGAGGGCCAGCTGGCCCGCCGCCTGAGCCCCGCCCGCCGCCAGAGCCTGGAGGGTCGCCGACCCGGTAAGGGCCAGCGTTCCAGCCGCCTGAGCGGCGACGCGCACTCCGCCAGCAGACAGGCCGGACAGGTCCAGTGCGCCGCCCGAAACCCCGGTGATCCGCACCAGCGCGCCGGACGCGCCAGTCAACGGCAGGTCGCCCGAGGCCTGTGCGGAAAGGCCGGAGATTACGAGGCCAGCCGCCGCGCCCGCGAGGCTGAGCGCCCCGGCGGCCTGACCGGAAACCCGAACCGCACCCGCCGAAGCGCCAGTCAGGTCCAGCAAACCCGCCGCCTGGGCGGTGAGGCGCACCGCCCCCGCCGCCTGGCCGCCCAGATCGAGCGCACCGCCGGCCGCCCCGGTCAGGCGCACCTGGCCGGAGGCCGCGCCCGCCAGGCCCAGCTGGCCGGTCGCCGCCCCGAAGACCGGCGACAGACCGCCGCCGACCGTGCCGGACGCCGAGCCGAACAGGGGCAGGTCGCCCGCCGCCTGGGCGGTGACAGTCGCCGGAGGCGGCGCACCTCCGGTCAGGGCAGGGAGCCTGACCCTTAGCGCCATGTCAGTCTCCGATCAGTGGTGGGCGGTTCACGAACGGGCTGCTCGTCACCACGTCAGCGGCAATGCCCCATTTCCAAGCGAGATACCCCTCAACCTCCAGGCGATCGGATGTTGATAGCGCCGCATTATTGGTGATGATCACTTCACCGATTTGCCAGTTCGTGTATCGGCTGAAAATGGGCGATGAGCCTATGCAGAGCGGCGAAGTTCCCAGATTGGTCCGGAGAGTGTAAGTACCGGAGTTACTACCGTCTGGTCTGCTGTTCTGGAACCCAGCTAGCGAGTTGTTCTGATGTGTACCTGTGAAGATGTAGGTTCGATTTGTAACGTAAGTCAACCCGCCGGTGCCGTCATAGTTGTTCTGTGATCCCGCAGTGTTTGTTGCATAAATCGCAGACCGCGAGCTTGGGTTGATGAGGTCACCCCATCCGGCAGTGGCTTGACCGGCTATGGTGTAAAACTCAAACAACGCGTTGTATCCCCCGTTAAATGCTGCTGCCCTGAATACGATGAATGCCGTTACTGGATATTGAAATGCCCAAGCTTCGGGTGTTCTTTGTAGTGCTTTTGCGGTGCCGTCGAACCGGATGCTCGCGAGACCGTTGATGCCGTCTCGGTTGTACGCTGGCTGGCTCGCCGCGACTGACTGCGTGAAATGCCGATTGTTGCCGCTTTTGTCACGCCACTCACTGACGCCCGTGGCCACTGTGATGGTGGACTGATCGGCAGCATCCAACCACAGCGCAGGCCGCAGCAGATCAGGCGTCCAGAGCCGCTGCTGAAGTTGCGCCTCGTCGTATCGACTGACCCCGCGCGGCATTTAGGTAACGTCCTCATTCCAGGGACGGACGAAGAGTTCATTGCCCGTCGCCGCCAAAGCAACTCCGGCGCTGTTAACGACACTGAACCGCATCGAGTACGGGTAGAGCCGGACCATATTCACCATGGCGACCTTGGCCGATGCGCCGCTGGTCAAGGGCACGACATACAGGTCGCCGCCGATGCGATCAGCAGTGTCGGTTCCGTCGTTCAGTGTGACCCGCAGGGTGACGGACCCGCCGGTGGCGGGCGTGATGCTTCCCAGCTTGATCGCCACCAAACCGTAAAGATCACGGTTGGCGCTGTTGTCGTAGGTGACCGCAGACGACTCTGACCCGTTGGCCAGCGAATTGAGCGTCGTGCCCGCCAGATTACCGGAGCGCGCCGATGGGGCCTCCCATTTTGCAATTGCCATCCGACTACTCCCTTGCGCCGCGCGCGAGCCCGACGCTGCGGGCGGTCACTTCGACGCCGTTGTGTTCCGCCCAGGACGGAAAGCGTTGGCGCTCCGCCGTCGCCTTGAGGGCCTCGGCCTCCGCCACGGTCATCACAGAGGCGGCGGCGAGATTATCCAGTCCGTCGCGGACGAAGACGTGCCCTGTGTCCACCCCGCGATTCTTGAGGATGTACAAGACCCAGCGCATGACCTCATCGCTGGCGGCGGCGGTCTCAATGGCGGATAAAACAGCCGCGCCCCGCTCGGGACCGAGGGTCGTCATGACGCCCGCCAGGCCGAGCAGGGTCTGCTCCAGCGTGACGACCGGCGGAAGGGACAGATCAGGGGCGTTGAGCACCTCGGCGACCCGCCAGTCGGGTAGATCCGCCAATGGAGGGGCGGAAACCTTCGCCGCAAGAGCTTCGCTTGGGGAGACCACCTCACGCCCCGCCAGCCGTCAGGGTAAAGGCCGTCACGGTCACTTGCTGGCCGACCGCGATGGAGGTGTTGTCCAGGGTCATATCCCCGCCGCCGCCGGTGGCGGTGATGCTGCCCTGAATGTGACAGGTTGCCCCCTGCTTTACGCGGAAATGCCCCGCCGTTCCGGTGGCGTCAGCGGACAAATCCTGCCACGTGCCGGAGATGGTCTTTGAGCCGCCAGACGCGGCAGCAAGCCAGTCGGACGGCAGGGCGAGCGTTGCCAATACCGTGCCGCTGTCGGCAGTCGCGCAGGTGGCGGGGGCCGCTCCGGAGCGGATTTCAAGCGTTGGACCGGTCCCTGCGGCCGTCTCTATCGCGTCAATAGCCGCATTGCGCGCAGCCGCAGAAAACTGGAATGCCATGATGTCGCTCCATTCAAGGGTCCGGAAATTCCGGAGGGTTAAGAATAAAAGTCAGGGCTATCGGATCGCGCCGCCGCTCCGCGATCCTGATCCGAAGATGATCGAGCCGTTCGGGCTCTCCATGCGCCAATAGATCTTCTTCGCCACGTTGGTGACGTAGGTCAGGCCGGTTTCACCGGTCCAGATCGCCGAGTGGAACGGGTGGTTCAGCCGCCAGTCCTCGTTGGGCTCCAGCTGGCGCTCGGCCTGTGTCCCGCACTGGACCGTGACCGACCAGGTCGCCCCGACCGTGAACGCCGCCTTGTCCAGCTCGCCGTCGAACTTCAGCTCCGGTTCGCCGATCAGCGCCCCGGTCGCGGGGCTCACAGCACCGAACCAGACCCGGACGCGCGCGCCTTGAGCCATCGGGGCAGTCAGGTCCGCCGCCGCCTGATCAGACCGGGGCAGGACCACCAGGTCAACGCGCGTGGTCGTGCTCGCCGCGCCGTCCCTCAGGCCCGAAACCGAACCCAGCGCGCCCATCGTCGGATGGTCGCCGCGATAGACGTGGCCGCCATAGGCCACCTCGCCCGCATCCGTGAGCCGCACAGTCCCCGATGGCAGGGCAAGCTCCACAAGCCAGCAGACCGTGGGAGCCGGGGCCTGTAGCGCCGAGACAAGGGCGGTATCCATCAGGCTCGCTCCTCGACCGTGAAATCAACCCCGACCGCGCGAAGGCGGCTAATGGACCAGTCCTGACCCGGCGCGACGAAGCCCTCAATCATCGGGGTCGCAAGCTCTACAACCGCGTTGTCCGTCGTCGCCACCCTAAGCATGGGCCAGATCGGCAGCGTCGCTTGACCCGATCCGTTCGCCGTCGTCTGCGCCGTCACCATGTGCAGATAACGACGCCCGTCGATAATGACCGACAGGAACTTGCCCTTGGCCACCACGGCGTTAGCCGGGAGGCCATCGACCACCAGACTGGACCCCAACTGCCCTGCGCCGTTGACTAGCGGGGTTCCGTAGAGCCCGCCCGGCACATAGTCCGGCACAGGGGCGACGATGGTTTCCGTCTCGCCCCGGACCAGATCGGCAATCAGCGCAATCCCGCAGCCCGTGGCCGACATGGCCGGAACCGTCACGTCAAGGGCAAAGCGCGAGCCCTTGCGCGCCAGACGCTGAACCGGACCACCGAACGCCGGGCGCAGGTCATTAGCGGCCGACACCACCCGCATGGAGTAGGTCGTCAGGCGGGGAAGCGCCCCCAGGGTAATCGCCATCAGCCCCTCCGGTAAGCATCGCGCCGGGCCAGATCAGCCGGGACAGCCTGACGCGCCCCACCGAACGCCGCCTGACCCGCCTGCGCCGCAATGGGCGTCGCCGTGTCCGCCGACAGACGGATGAAGCTATCCCGCTCCGGCGTGACCGTAATCCGGTGCTCCATCACCTGACGCCCGCCACCTTGCGGGATCGACATACCCTTGAGGCGCGGGATGATCGAGCCGCTGACGCCCGGCGCAAAGAACTCGCTGTTCGGGGTGTTCTCGTTCACCCGGTAGATCATCCCGGCCTTCACCGGCCCGCCCATCGCCCGCCCGCCGCCGAACAGGCTGGAGAACGCCGACGTCAGCAGGTTGCCCCCGCCGCCCTTGCCGCCACCACGTCCGCCGAAAATCACGTCAAACAGGCCGTCCGCAGCCTGCTCCAGAAGCCGGTTCGTGAACCGATCCGCCAGACCCTCAAAGGCCCGGCCAAGGTCGCCGTCGATGGCCGCGCGGATGCCGTTGACGAAGTCGTCGCGGAACGACTCGCGGGCGCGCTGTAACTCATCAACCTGGCGGGCGTCCTCGTCCTTCAGCTTTTCCGCTGCCGCCAGCTGGGCCTCACGAAGACGAAGCCCCTCGCGGTCAGCCTCCTCCTTGGCCTTTGCCAGCGCCGCCAGCTGGGCCTCGATAACCAGCTGCTCGGCGGCGACGATCTTTTCCTTCTCCGCGATGGCGAGCTGTTCGCGCTCGCGCTCCAGACGGCGTTCCTCCGCGTCGCTGGACCGCCCGCCACGCCGACCGCCGCGACCCGCACCAGCCCCGCCAGCCCCGTCGAGGCTGAAACCGCCGAAGCCCGCAACGGGGTCAACCTCGTCAGCCGCTGCGGCGATGTTCTGAAGGTCCGCGCGAAGCTGCTGCGATTGCGCGATCCGGGCTTCCAGCGCCGCGATTTCCCGGCGTGTCGCCGTGATAACCTGTTCGCCCGCGTTGCGCCTGATCTGGTTTTCGAGCTGGCCGCGTCGGAACGCCAGCATCTCCGCATCAGTCGGCGCGTCGGGTGCGGGGGCAAAGCTGCCCAGCCCTCCCGCCAGACCCGCGCCGATGCCTACGGCGGGAAGAACGCGCGACGCCAATCCGGCCGCGCCCGCCGCACCCGCAGCGCCAGCAGCGCCCGAAGCTCCGGCCACGCCGACCAGCGCCGCTCGCGCCCGACCGGCCCATGTCACAACGCGCGCCAGCCCGGTCACAACCGCCGCAATCGGCCCCGCCGCAGCCGCCAGCCCCAGCATGGCCAGACCGGCAATCTGCACGCCCTCCGGCAGTTCGGTGAACGCCTCCAGCGCATCCGAGGCCGCTTTCGTCAGGTCCGTGACCGCCGGGAGAAGCTGGTTCCCCAGCACGATGGCCGCCTCGTAGAACTCCGACCGCGCCCGCTTGAACTGGTTGTTCGTGGACTCCGCCGTCCGGGCCGCGTCACCGTTAGCGACCGCTGTCCGCTCCAGAATGATGTTCGTGCGGGCGATGGCCTTGGCCGCCTCGCTGGCGTCCGCTGCGGAGCCCTGAAACCCAAGCCGAAGAAGCTCGGCCTCGACAGCGGCTTGGTTGACGACAACCCCAAACCGCTTCATCGGCTCGGTTTCGCCGGAAATGCCCGAGATGATGGCCCGGAAGGCGTCTGCGTCCTGCACGTTAAACAGCGACCCGATGTCAATGGCTCGCTCACTCAGCGACCGGACCACGCGGTCGGCTTGTTCGCCGCTCAACCCCAAGCCATCCAGAACCAGACGAAGCTGGGTCATCTGCTGCTGAACCTGCGTGGTCGAACGTCCGACGCGATCCGACAGCGTGTCCGCAAACTCGCGCGCGCTGTCAGAGGTCGCCCCGAACGCCACGTCGAAGGCGTTGCGGATCTCCGCCGCGTCGCCCGCAGCGCGGATCGAGTAGGCCGTGATCCCGGCAAAGGCCAACTGCGCCGCCGCCTGCACGGGCTGGAAAGACTGCGCCATCTCCTGACCGGCGCGGTCAAAATCGCGCTTGATCCGGTCCAGCGTCTTTCGGGTCTCGGCCTGGGTGCCGTACAGGGTGCGGTTCAGCTTGCGCATCGCCGCCTCGAACTGCTGGGCGTTGGCCTCAACGCGAACCAGCAGGCGGTCGATCTCAGTCGTCATCCGCCCACCTCAATAGCTAAGGGCGGCCCGCTAGAGCCGCCCCCCGTCTTCTGCTTTTTGCGATCAGGCCGGGCGGCCCGGATGCTTACTCGGGCCGATCCAGACGCAGACCAAGCCGGTCGATTGCGCTTGCCACATACGAGGCCGCCAGCACGATCACGCCGACCAGAAGGCTGTAACCGCCGGCGTCAAAAATGATCTCTCGCTGCGCCACCAAGTCCATATTTGCGACAGATGGATCAACCGGCAGGGACACAACCATCTGGCCCGCCTGATACATCTGAGCGAAGCCCGCGACGACGAAAAACCATCCAACGGCAAGAACGACCTTTTTCATTCAGCCTCTATAGCACGAAGGACGGCAACCTCAAACTCGTCCTCGCTCGGGGCCGCCGGCTTGTCCTCGGCCCCCTGCGCCCGCCGCCAGCCGCGATAAGCCTGCATCAAGCGCCAGATAGACGTTCTGGCAACCTCGTTTGGCGCTATACCCAGAGCGCCGCCGATCTCATAGAAGCGCGAAAATCTCAGCTTTCGGCGGGGGAGGTCATCGCCGCCCCCGCCACCAGCTCCCCCGCGCGTTCGTCCTCGTCAGGAGCCCCGACAAGCGCCGCCCCCAGAACGTTGACCACCAGAGGCTTCAAAGCCGCAAGCTGGCCCGGCCCGGCGTAACGTTCGATCAGCACCAGCGCGCGGTCAGGAGCCAGGCCAGCACCCTTGAGCCCCAGCCGCAGCGTCTCGCGGATGTCCGACAGTCGCCACGTCCCGCCAATCACGCGGGCCATGATCTCCTCCGGCCCGGCGTCGCACTTCTCCTGGAGCTCCTCAAGTTCGCCAATATTCAGGGCGAACTCGTGCTTCCCGTCACCGAAAACCCCGGTGAAACGCGCGGCCCGGCTCATCAGGCGTTGTTCGCGCGGGTCACGGGGCCGTTCGACACCAGAGTGATCGAAACCGTGGCCTTTTGCTTACGAGTGCCCTGAATGGCGAACTCGGTCAGATGGAAGGAGCCGGTCCAGGTCGAGCCGCCGGTCTTATCGACGCGGACTTTGACGTTCTTCGGGTCTTCCGAGATGAACCAGTCATAGAAGTCGTCTATCGAGGCCACGTCCAGCATACCGGAGCCGCTGATCTGCGCCGACAGGCCATCCTTTTCGGTCTGCTGCCACGCCGGGGCCGCCGGGTCCGAACAGTCGGGGATGATGTCGGTCGTCGTGGTCGAGGAGAACGTGATCCCCCGATCCGTGTTGATCAGGCAGGGATGCGCGAAAACCTCCGGCGTCGCGCCGTTGCCAATCTGGATCAGTAGCTTCTCGCCGCTGATCACGTCCACTTGGGCCATGTCATTGCTCCATAGCAAAATGGCCCCGCAAAGGGGGCCGGTGTGATCCGCGCGAGGCGGTGTCTCTAGGTAAGGGGGGCCAGCTCGTAGCGAAGCTGGACGATGCCCCGGCTCGTCAGCCCATCAGCCTCGCGGCTCGTCCGGGCGCTCTGGACTTCAAAGGTCACAACCTCGAACCCGGTTACAGTCAGGGCCGCGTCCAGCAGGCGCGTCAGCCCGGCCACGATGCTTCGGCACTCAACCGTGCCGACCGCCCGCGACCATGCGTCCAGCTGCACGAACACCTCGACCCCGTCGTGGCACTCGTCATCGCTCGGCACGCTTTGCATCGGCCCGAACGAACAATAGGGGAACGTCGCCGTCACAACCCCGGCGCTGTTCGTCGGCACCTTGTCGTAAATGCGATCACCGATCACAGCCCCGAGCCCCACGTCCGCCTTAACGGCGGAGACGATGGCGGCCTGAAGCGGAAGCTGGGCGTCGATCATTCCCGCAGCCCCTTGGAAATCGCCCGCGCCAGACGCCGCTTGATGCGCGCCCGATTCACCCGGACCACCGGATAGAAGAACGGCTCGGCCGGAACCTGCGACCCGCCCGGGGCCATGTGGCCAAGCTCAACCCGCGCCGCGTAGGGGCGGCCCTTGTCGTCCCTGGCATCCGCCAGAACCACCGCCGACACGTCCCCGAGGCGGCCTTCCTCTTTCCGCACCGAATCCCGAAGCTCGCCGGGGTTCTTGTCCTGACTGACAGGGGCGATGGCCTTCATCTGCGCCACCAGCTCGTCAGCCGACTTGTTCACCATCTTGACCGCAGCGGCACGGGCTTTGGCAGGCATGGCGTCCAGACGACGGCGCAGGCGCTCCAGACCCTCAATCCCTCTAGCCACCCGCGACCCCGCTTTCCAAGGCCATCAGACGCCAGCCGTTCTGCCCGGTCATGTCCTCATTGAACCGCACGTTGAACGCCCGCCCCGTGCGAACATCCACCGCAAGATCGCCCGTCCCGACATTCCGGGTTCCGGCGTCCGACCGAACCCAGAAGTCAAACATCGCCTTGCCGGTCAGCCGGGACGCCTGCACATCCTCGCCGCCGCGCGTCGGCTTCAGTTCACCGAACCGCTCAACCCCCAGGTCAACCCAGCCGCCTTCCTCGTTTCCGAAGGCGTCAACCACCGTCGAGCGGCGCTGAAACTTGATCCGGGCATTCAGTTTTCGCGTCTGCATCCGGGCCTCGCTTCGGGGCTTGCGACCGCACCGCCGCGCCAAGGGCCAGCGCCCGATCAGCGCACTCGCGAGTCACGTTGAAGGTTCCAACCGGATAGGCCACCGTCACGCGGCGATCCGCCTCCGGGGCGAAGTCAAACGCCCGAACAAACCGGACCCACATCAAACGGTCTTCAGCACGTAGGGAGCGATCAGAGCGCCAACCGCCACAGGCAGGTCGCCCCCCTCGGGGTTGTCGTAGAGATGCCGGACCAGCAGGCAAATCGCAGCCCGCAGGGGATAGGGCACGTCATCCGCATCCCATCCGGCGTCAAAGGTCACAGACACCGCACCGACCTGCGCCCGCGCATCCGGCCACTGATAGTCATACGCCGGGGTCACAAACGATCCGAGCGCATCGCGCTTCAGGACGTAGTTCGCCGGGGCAATCGTTTGCGTCGCGCCGCTCACATCCAGATAAGTCACACCCACCACCGCCTCGGCAGGCATGGGAAGCCGCAGCGTCGGCGCGAAGCCGTCAAAATCCTGCCGCCACGTCTGGTCCACAAGAGCGCGCCCCAGCACGCCCGACCAGCCGTCCAGATGCTCCGTCGCCGCCTTGATCAGCAGCGTGATCCGCTCGTCGCGGTCGCTCGCCAGTTCATCCAAATGGACCTTAACCTCAGCCAGCGTCACCGGCCGTTCAGCCGGGGCGACCGTGCGGACGGGCGCGTGCATCACTTGGCCTTCGCCTCGGGCGCGCGCTTGCTCGCCGCCTTCTCCGGGGCGTGGCGAACCTCAGCCCCATGCACCGGCCAGCGCTTTGCCCACTGACCAGTCTCCGGGCTCTTGACCCGGACCTTGCGATCTTCAGCCATTCAAGCTCTCCGAAAAGACGGGGGCCGCCAGTCGAAACCAGCGACCCCAAGGCTCCGAGCGAGGATTACGAAGCCGCGATCTTCAGCAGCTTGATCGCCTGGCTGTTCTTCACACGGCCGCCAACGCGCTTGCGGACGTAGAACTTGACGTAACCGGGCGTGGTGATCTCGTCGCGGGTGATACGCATCCCCGCGAGGTCAACGATCAGATAGCCCTCGCGGAAATCACCGAAGGCCAGCGGGAAGGCGTTCGCGCCGACGTTCGGCATGTCCTCGGCCTCAACCACCTCATAGCCGAGGAAGGTCGAGGGCACGCCCGCCTGAAGCGACGGCTGCCACAGATACTGACCTTGACCATCCTTATACTTGCGCAGGCCGGCGAGGGTCAGCTTGTTGCACATCCACCGGGCGTTGCCGCGATAGGTGGCGCGCAGCGAATGCACAATGTCGATAAAGGTATCGACACTGGTGGGCATGGCCGACGCGCCTCCCGAGGCGATGAACTGGAGAACACCGAACGCGCGCGAGGCGTCCGCCGTGCTAACCGGAGTACCGTTCAGGAAGCCGGTCGGGCGCTTCGTGCCGTTGCCCGAAACGAAGGCCGCGCCCTCACCCTTGGCAATGGCCTCACCAGCCGACGCGATCAGCCACTCCTCGACATTGAAGAACATGTCATTGAGCGACTCCTCCGACGCCTTCGGATAGGCATAGGCCATGCCGAAGGTCGGGGCGACCTCTTGAAGCGTGGCGGTGTCCGTCTCCGGGCGAGCGTCGGTCTCACCGACCCAGCCGAAGGTCGAACCGCCAACGTCCACCAGTTCCTTGTAGTCCGGAGAGCCCGCCGTCACGACGCGCGCCACCGAACGAACCGGGGAGATGTCAACGCCGAAGCGCGAAATCTCTCGGGAGATGACTTCCGGTACCGCAAAGCCGCCAGCGCCGCCGGTCAGGGTGTCAACAGCGCGACGCTCCAGGCCGGATTCCTTGTGGCGAAGCTCGGTCTGGCGCTGATGGTCGGCCGGGTTGCGGAGCCAGTTGACAAAGGCGTCGCGGTGTTCGCGCTCGGCCGGAGTGATCTGGCGCTTCTCGCCCGGCATCGGCTCGCCGCCGGGGCGGGCCTGACGGGTTTCGATCTTCTCCAGACGACCCTTGATCTCCTCAAGGCGCGAAAGCTCGTCGCTGATGCGGGCCAGCTTCTGTTCGGTTTCCGCCGAAGTAGCTCCGGCCTTCTTCATCTCGGCCAGAGCATTGTCATTGGTGGCCTTGTGCTCTTCGAAAGCACGGCCGATCTTTTCGATGGTTTCGGTCAGATTGATATCGGACATGGTCTTGTTCCTATTTGGTCAGGGAGGCGAGCAGCCGTTCGGCGGCCCGTTGGGCTAGGGCGGCCGATTGCGCGGCCTCTCGCCGCTCCTCGCCCATCCGCATGACGCGAGCGACGAATGCCGTCGCGTCGGCTTTCGAGAACCCGGCCTCTCGCAGGGCTTTCTCTGCATCCTTCGGCGCGTCGATCTCATCGACGCTCTTGACGCCGGTCACACGCGCCTTGCCGTTGGCCGGGAACGTCACCAGCGACACTTCCCAAAGCTCAATGTCGGTCAGGGTCCGCACGTCGGCTCCCCGATCATGCTCCCACTGGCGCGCGAAAAACCCGATAGACAGGCCGTTCAACGCGCCCATCTTCAGCAGCGAGTGAGCCTCGCGGCCCCGTTCGGTGTCCAGCGCCAGACGCCCCGACACCTTCAGGCCGCGCGCGTCCTCGCTCATGGCGGTCCAGATGCCAATCGGCTCGTCCGCCCGGTGCTGCCACAGCAGGGCGGGCATGGTCCCGGCCGCCGCGTGTTCATCCAGCGACGCCTTGAAGGCCCCCGGCAGGATCACGTCGTCGTAACTGTCGCGGACACCAAAGACGGAGCCATAGCCCTCGATCTCGCCCGTATCCCCAACCGCGCGAACCTCAAGGGCGAACGCCCGCTGAAGCCGCGCGCCGTCAGCCCTCGTTTCCAGAAGACGCATCGTCACCCTCCTGTGAGGACTGCACGCCAGTCATGTTCAGCGGCGTTAGCGGCTCATCCAGACCGGGGAGGGGGTCTTTGCCCTCCTCATCCCGAAGCTCGTTGCGGGTATAGATGCCCATCTCGGCCATCGTCCGCGCCCAGACCGCACGATCCCTCATAGACCCGGCCCCCAGGTATCGAGTGTCAAACTCGCAGAACAACGGACCCTGACCGTCCAGCACGAACTCATCGAGCCGCTGAACCCACATCTGGTGCCACGGGGCCAGCGTGTGCTTCAGGTGCGCCGCAAAGAACGCCTCCGACGATGCGAACGTCGCCGTCTTGTCCGAACTGCCGACCATGATCGGGAACACGCCGAACGCCCGGCAAATCTCCTCGATCTGGAGACGCCGCGTCTCGACATGCTGCATGTCAACGCCGGTCGGGCTGACCGCCGAAAACTTCCAGTCGCCATCCAGAACGGCGGTCCCGCCCCGCTTTGACGTTTCATAGGCCCGCCATGCCGCCTTCAGCCGCTCGATAGCCTCCGGGGACGCCTTCCCGGAGGTCGAAAGGATGCCGCTAGGACGCCCGCCGTTGACGTGTAAAAGCTCGTGGTGGCGCTCAGCCGCAATCGACAGGCCGATGGCCGAGCGGGCCAGCTCCAGCGCGTCCAGCCCCTTGACCGCATCCCATTGCCAATTCGGCAGGTGAAACACGTCATCAGGGCCGAAGTCCCCGATCACGCCCCACTCGTCAGAGACGCGATAGACCACCTCGTAGCGGCCAACGCGCTCAATCGTGAAGTTACCCGGCTTGACCGGAATAAGCTCCCGGACCCGGTTCCCCGCCTTGACCTTCACCGCCAGCGCGTTCCCCGTCAGGGCCGCGTGCATGGTCATCGTCCGGCGAAACTCGAACGACGTCTGCCACTCGTTCGGCCGCCGGTTCAGCAGGCGGAACTCGGGAATGTTCGTCGCAAGCTCGCGCGTGCCATCCCGGCGCTCACGAAAGACGTTGAGCGAAGGCGTAGCGCAACCGTCCGCAATGACCTTCACACACGCCAGCGCCGTCGCGCTTCGCATCGCATCGGTCAGCCCCACCGGGATGACAGACGACAAAGCCCCAAAGCCACGGTCAATCGCATCCGCCAGGCGATCAACCGAAACGCGGTTCCGGCGCGAAAGCGCGTCCAGCAGGCCCATTAGAGAACCACCATCGCGGCGTCTTCGAGATAGGACATGCCCGACGCCTCCGGGTTCCGGCTCATCAAGATGGCCGCGTTGAACAGGGCCACCAGCGGGTCGATCTTCGCCCGCCCGGCAGTCTGCTTTGTGATCAGGACCGCGCCCCCGCGCGTCTCAACCTTCGCGTTGCCGACACACCAGGCCATCATCCGGGAACCGGAGTGCCGCAGCGTGCCGTTCTTCAGCTTCAGCTCTACGCCCCATGTCGCCGGGGACAGGGCAGAACCCTGACGAACCGCCGCCAGCATGTCGCCTTCAATCCCGCGCGTCGCCAGTTCATCTACCAGCGGAGCCACGCCCCACGGGTCAATGCCGACGCCATGCTGATCAGGCATCAAGCCCGCATCGCGCACCGTCTGCACAATGTCCGCCGCTTCCCGAATGGGAAGCAAAGGGTCATCCGTGATCGTCAGGTCGCCCGCGCGCTCAAAATCCCGCAGGACCGACGCAATCTCCTTGCGGCGATCGAGCACGTCGTCGTGCGCCCATGCCTTCGTCCAGCACAACCAGTCCCGCGTCGTGCGACACCTGCCGATTACGCCGACGCCGAACAGGTCATCCAAACCGCCGCCGTCGATACCGACCACCGCCACCTCAGACCGCACCAGCAGCTCCGGCAGGCTGACCAGCGTCGGGTCGGCCGCGCCCTCCCAATAGTCCGCGCCCGGCCAGCGATCATTCGCCAGCTTCAAGCCGATCTCGACGTTCAGGTGCTTGGCGAGGAAAACCTGAAGCTCCCCGCCCGTCGCGTCCTGAACCTTCCTTAGCTCGTCCTCCAGCCACGATGCGCTAACGGAGCGCCCGATGTTCGGGTTCGTGACGTAGAAGTTGCCCGGCTCCAGATACGCCTTGCTCTCCACCATCGCAGGCGGAAACTCATACAGCACCGGGAGCGACTTCGGGTCGTTGACCTCGCCGTCCCTGACCCGACGAAAATAGTTCAGCTTCGTCTTGAAGACGCCCGCCGGTTCCGCGTCCGCCTGCGTCGTCAGGAAAATCACAAATCCCTCAGGGCGCGCCACCAGACCCCCGGTCGCCTCCCGAAGCATCGAATCCGCCTTGGCGTTCTTTCCGAACAGCCAAAGCTCATCCACCAGGACGAAAGCCGCCTTCTTGCCCGACACCGTCTGGTCGTCCGCCGCCACCACCTTCAGCGTCGCGCCCGTCACCTTGTGAGTGATCGTCCGCGTATGCTCCTGAACGTGGAAAATGCCCCCCTGCCCATAGTCAAGCTCAGGGTCCGCCTTGATCATGTCCCGCGCGGGCTGGAAAGCGTTGCTCGCCACCTCAATCGTCGGGGCGAGGATCAAAAGCTCAGCCGACTTGCGCCAGTTGAGGATCGCCGCCGTAACCATGATCCCGGCCGCGATCGTCGATTTGCTGTTCTTCTTCGACACGCAAAGCAGGAACTCGCGGATCAGCCTCTCGCCAGTGTCGGGGTTCTCAGCCCCGAAGATCGCCGCGACGAAATCGAAAACCCACTGACCGCAAGCCTCCCCGAACGTCGGAGACCCCGGCGCGTCAACCATCCGAAGCGCCTTGAACGTCGCCAGGGCGTGCTCGGCCAGATCAGGAAACAGCGGCGGCGGGATAATCGACTGACGCGAAACCAGCCGATCCGCCCAATCCGGGCACGCCGTCGAAACCGGCATTAGCGCGTGTTATCGACTGCCAGCTTCGGAGCCAGCCGAGGCGCAAACCGCCCAGCCGCCGCGACTTGCTCCGCACCAGCCTGCCGCTGCTCCTTCTTTCCCGGTGCAACCGCATCCGCCTTCGCATGAACGAACGGGGCCGCCGCAATCGCCATCCGGTCCCGGCGCGCCTCGTCAGCCGCCTCGTCATTCATAACCGCCAGCATGTAGCTCAACGGGTCCAGACCAGCCCGGCGAGCCTCAACGCTCACCTCAGACGGCACCTTCACCGTCACCGCCGCAGCCTTCGGGACCGCGCCCCCACTGGCCTTTTTGGGCCGCCCAGCACCGGGCCGATAGCCTCCTCGGGGCATAACGATAACCTCAGCTTATTGCGTCCGGCCGTTTCATAGGCCTGGATAAAAAGTGTGCGTGATTTGCCGGGCTGTATCCGACCGAAAAGGCCCCGAAGATCGAAGCCCCCCCCCTCCCGGTCCTGCCGGGCTGACTCGCGGGGTGGTGTCAGTCCCAGACGCCCCTCTGGTGGAGGGTCTGCTGCTCTTGCTCCTGCTTGCGCTTGGCATGGCAGGGTGAGGCGCAGAGGGTCTGGATGTTGTCCCCGTCCCAGAACAGGGTCGCGTTGCCTCGGTGCGGCTTGACGTGGTCGGCCACCAGCTTGGCGGTGTTGCCTTCGAGGCGTCCGCACATGCGGCAAGTGAAGCTGTCCCGGCTGAACGTCTCCATGCGGAGGTGCTTCCAGCGGGCCAGGCTATACCATTTCCGCCACGGGGCGTTTGCCCTGGTGGTAGGCTCCACCTCCGGCGCGCGGGTGATCCGGGCCGGTAGGCTCGTGATCCTCGGGCCTAGCTGCTTCAGCCTGCTTTCCGTCTTCGCCACGTGGCTAGCCTCCGACAGAGGACGGGGTGAGGCCGATCAGTTCAGCGTGAGGGTTCCAGACATGCCCGTCATTCGCCCCTACGCACTCCCCGGAAGGAGTCCGCGCCAGCGTGGGTTTCTCACCCCATGATCGAGCGGATAGCCGCCTTGGTCTGGACCTGGACCAGCAACGGAGGTGGCGCGGCAGAAGCTTGTGATTATCGCCCTGTCATCCGGCCAGGGTGCAGGGTGTTCGGGTGCGTGTGTCCGGGCAGGGCGATTGTGTTCGGGGGTTTTGTGCGCGGCGACCGAGGAACTTCGGTCCGCGCGCTTTTGTCCCTGCCGACAGCGACAGGGGCGTTAGCCTGTGCCGCGTCCCTAAGCGGGAGATGGTTATCGTGCGGGCCGAAGCCCGAAAATCACTGGCCGATCCCGCATCCCATCCGGTCTAGCTTTGCGCCGTAGCTCGGGCTTAGCCGGATTGTGCTGGATCGACGGCGCAAAGCGCGTCTCTACCTTTTGTCGCACTGATTCGTTTGAGGGTCAAGCCGCCCGCCTCCCATGCGCCCGCTCCAGCAGCGGGAAGTTATCCCACACCCATGCCAGAACCTCCGCAGCAGCCTTGACCCGCGCTCCCTGTGCAACCGGGTTGACCTCACGGTAGATCGACAGGACATGGTGACGCCAGTTGGCCCCCATGCCCGCGTCAGGCTCCACAAGGGCCAGCAGGAGGGCATAGGACTTGGCCGGCATGAACGCCCGGACCACGGCCAGCTTGTCCGCAGCAATGAGCATGGCGTCGGTGAGGCCATTGCCAGACCAGCAGTCGTTCGCCGCCCGGATGCCGTCGTCAAACTGCCGATCCGCCTCGCCGCGTGATTGCCGGACCAGAAGCTCAAACCAGTTCACCGCTTGTTCCTCCGGGCTCAGGGGCTTCAGCAGCAGGGCAAAGCAGCTGCGCCGCATGGCCGACACCATGACCCCCGTGCGAGGGTCACGGTTGACCACGACGTCAGGCTGGCGGGCGATGGCCTCCGCCATCTCGCGGCTGGCCTCCCGCTCCATTCGGGCCTTGGCGATGGCCTGTGGATCGGCGGGCTTGTGCTTTTTCCGGCGGGTCATGCTGCGATCCCCTTCGAGCCGCTGCGCTCCAAGGCGGCGAGGCGCTTATCGAGCGCGTCGAACCGTCCTGCGGCGTCGGCCAGAACCTCGTCCTGTGCCGTTTTGATGGCCTCGCGGATGGCCTTGATCTCGCCCTGCCACGCATCGGCCGCCTCGTTGCGGTCAGGTCCGAAGCCGAGGGCCTCGCGCAACTGAGAAACCCATGCGAACGGCACCTTGAGCGACGCGGCTACAGACCTGTCGCTGTGCGCCTTGGTGTAGCGACCGGCCTCCTCGTCGTAGTGCGCGAAAAGGGCCTCGCGGATGCGGCGGCGGTCATCCAACGTAGGCTGGCGGGGCTGTTCGGCCATCACGGGCTCCTCTGGGGCGGGCTTCGGGCGGGGCTTGGCGGGACTGGCGGCGCACTTGGGACATTCATCGCGACCGGCCTTCTGGCCAATCACCCATCCCATTTGCTGAAACTTTTTTTGCGTCAGCTCGGGCGGCATACCGCCCGTCGTCGCGTCGTTGACCCGGCCGATGAACCCGCACTGTCCGCACTCGACCAGCTTGAACCGGCGATAGACTCCAGCCTCCATTTCGCTGACGCTCTGAAAACGCGGGGTTGAGGCTTTCAAGCTGCAGCTCCTTGGTCGTGGGTGTGGTGGTCGTTGTCCGCCGCCACCGCGTGTGCAGGGTCGTAGGGCTTGGCACGCTTGCGTCTGGTCATTGCCGGCCGAACCTTTCCGTGGTCTGTGGTTTGACATGGGCGATCTGCGCCAGCGCCTCGACAACCCCGGCCGCCGCCCGATCCGCCAGCCGGTGTGATGCTTGGGCTTCCTTCGAGGTGGCCGAGGGTAGGTGGGCGAATATCCTGTCAGCTATGCGCTGGGTGAGCTTGTCGCGGGTCATGCGGCGGCGTCCTCGTGCTGATCGTTGGCCGCGTTGAGGTGCATGTCCGCGTCCAGCAGAGAGGCCGCCGCATCCCGAAAGTGGCGCGCCACAGGATGCTTGTGAGGCAGTTGCTCGGCTCGATTGATCAGGCCGTCAGCGAGAACGCGATACATGCAGTCATTCATCCGAAGCATCGTCACCTCTAGTTCTGTATCTGTAGTTCTATACTGATTTGCTGGATGGAGAGAGCCTGAGCAAAAGGCATAGGACGACCAGCCCCGGGCCTTTCGGCTCCGAGGTCGGTCCCCATGCCTCCGCGATCTTGCTGGCCGGAGCCGAGCCGTCGCCTTGGCCGATCTGGTGGGGTGACTACCCCCAGACCGTCGAGAGCTACTTGCGACACCATCGTCACTGTGCCGGGGACCGCGCTTCTCTCTTTCGGACTGCGCTTTGCCTGTGGTCCCGCCCCGTGGTGGGCTTCCTGCACCTGGCGCCACTGTCTTAAAACCGTCCGCCAGGCCGGCCCCGCCGTCAGAGAAGGCGGGGGTTCTCGATCTCATCCCATGGCCTCCCTCAGCTTGAGGGCCACCGCCCTCAGACCTTGAGACTGGTGCATGTCGTTCCAGTCTCCGACCATTTCCGGCATCACCCATTTCCGGCCCGACCGGCGCGCGTAGAACTCACCCGCGCCAAGGCCTTCCAGCGTCTCTACCGGCCTATCGTGGTCCGCAGCGATTTGGCTACCGGCAATGCCCTCGGCGACCTTGCACACGTTTGACGCGGAGAAGGCGGACAGGACCGTCGCCTGCACGCCAAGAAGGCGCAGGGCGGCCCGCACGCTGAAGGCCGTGGCGATGCCCTCGCAGACTAAAGTGTCGCGCCCCGTGGCGATCCGGTGCGACGCGCCACCCATCACGCCCTTGAAGATGTTCTTCTTGACGCCCTCGGGGGTGATGAACTGGACGGTCGTGAGCTTGCCATTGATCCGACCCGGGATGATGAGGAGCGGCCCGTCGCCCTCCGGCATGGTCTTGCGGAGAAGATCACCCAGACACCCGACCGGGAAGCATTCGCGCGGGTCGTCGATGACTAGGCCGATCTCGTCGGGGAAGCCCTTGCGCTTCAGGTAGGGATGAACGTCCAAACGGCAGGCGCGGACGATGCGGTCACAGGTCCGCTCGATCTCGACCCGCTCATGTTCCCGATGACGCTCCTTAATCGGATCACGCTTGGGCAGTCGGGGCACGAAATTGTCGTTCGCGCCGTTGACATGGAACCGCTGCCCTTGAGCGGTCTGGTAGTTGTAGGCCATGCCTCCGCGCTGGTCGTCGTCCAGCTTCACGGCCGCATCGTTCTTGCCGTTCTTGCCCTTGGAGTCGGTGCGAACCCATCGCCCCGGGACAAGCCGATGCTTCGGCGGCTCGATGCCGACCGCAGCGCAGGCCTGACGCATGGCCTCCTCCAGCGTAAGCGCGCTCATGCCGCCCTCCGCATCGGGCTCTTCTTGCGGAAGCGCGCGGTCTCACGCTCGACCAGCGAATAGGCGCTGGCATCGACCACGGCGGGAATGCGGGCCCCATACCATCCACTCGGCAGCTTCGATCCGGGATAGACACCCCGGAAAATGCCGTAGGCCCAGCGACGGGCGTGGTCCTCGCCCTGTCTGGTGTGGGCGGCGCAGTAGTTGAGGGCCGCGTTCCATATCAGGCGCGGGTTCTTGAGGCATTCAGCCCGCAGACCGCCGCGAGGCTCCATGCCCAGGCTGCTCGGGTCGAACTCTTTAAGCTCGCCCGCGACGGCTTGGATCTCCGAGCGCGCCGGCCGCTCCCATCCGCAGGCGGTGCAGACGTTGCCGCGCATACCGCCGCCGCATTCCGGGCACTTCAGCGGCTCGCGGTTCTTGACTTCGCGCTCACGTGCGACGCTGTCCCGCTTCGCCGCCGACGAAAGCTCGCCCGCGCCGTTGTCCCATACGTCATACATGTCCACGGCGAACCGCTCGAAGTTGCCGCAGTGGTCGAGCCACAGGGCCTTGGCCTTGCCGGGACAGGTCCGCATGATGCGGCCGATCTCCTGAATATGGCTCGACAGGCTCTTGCGGTAGGGCTTGCACGAGATGCCCACCAGCACGTCGGGAACGTCGAAGCCTTTCGTCAGAACGCCGCATGACACCAGGCCGTGAATGAGGCTGTCCGGACGGCGGAACTCAGCGATCTTGCCCGCCCGTTCCTCGTCGGAGCGGTCCATGTAGCTGATCTGCTGGAAGTTGAACCCGGCGGCGGCAAAGGCGGCGCACAACTCGCGCCCATGCTCGACGGTCGGGGAGAAGACGATGGTCTTGGCCGGGCCGCCGAAGTGCTCGTTGGTCTTGGCGATCCATTCCGCAACTACGTCACCGACGATCTTGATCCCGGCCGACGCTGCGCTCTCGTCGGAGAACTCGCCAAAGCTGTTGCGGCTGTATTCGCTCTCGTCTGGGGAGCGAGCAATATAGACCTTCGGCTCGACCAGAAACCCGTCGTCGATCAGCTTTCGGGTGGTGGTGACGTTGACCATCCCCTCCCAATGGTCCGCCATCCCGGCGGTGAACGGCGTGGCGGTCAGGCCGATAGCCACGGCCTCGGGGTGGTCGGCAATGAACTTGAGCGTCGCAGCATACTGACAATGCGCCTCGTCATACACGATCAAGGACGGGGACCGGGGCAGGCTCCGCCGGGCAAGGGTCTGGACCGAACAGACTTGAACGTTCTCGCGCGGTGCCCAGCGTCGGTTGATGCCCTGAACGATGCCGTGGCCGACGCCATAGCCGTCAAGCGTCTCGCTGGTCTGGTTCACCAGTGCAACGCGATCGACCAAAAACAGGGCATAGCCGCCCTTCTGGTCCGCCTGTCTCAGCAGGTGGGCGGCAAGCACGGTCTTGCCGGCCCCAGTCGGGGCGCACAGGATCAGGCGCTTCTTGCCGTCCCTGAGCTGGACCCGCAGCCCCTCGACAGCATCGAGCTGATAGGGGCGCAGGACGATTTCCTTGGCGTCCACCAGGGTCAGCATGTGCCAACCTCCGCGTATGCGGCGGCCTCGGCCTCAGCGCGGGACATGCCGCCGTCGAACTCGCGAATGGCCGCGCGCTCCTCCCACAGGTCGAGGATCGGCCAGACCTCGCGGCAGGCCATGCGCCAGCGCCCGGCGGCGCGGAGCCAGTCAAGCGCTTCGGTCGTGAGGCGTCCGCGCTTCAACGTGAAGCGCCACTCCCGCCGGATCACGTCGCCGCCGTTGGCATGGATGCGGGCGAGGATGCTCACAGGGCACCCATGTCAATCGGGGTGTTCTCCAGCTCCTTGACCCGCGCCTCGGCCTTCTTGGCCCGATACTCGTAGCGCTTGGCGTCGGTCTGATACTGGTCGAGGCGGCCCTTCAGAGTCGTGATCTCACGGCGGAGATTGGCGACCGTCCGACCGCCGTCCGTGGCCTGAGCCTCCTTGAGATGGGCCTTCAGCTCGTCACGCTCCTCCTTGAGCTTCGCCGACTTCGCCTTCTCGTCTGCCAGATTGGCCCGCAGCCCGATGACCTCGTCGATCAGGCCTTCGGTCGTCATCTTCGCCAAGGCGCGGCGCTCCGGATCGACCGGGCTTGTCGGCTCCGCGGGGGCGGCCGGTTTCGTCGTCCGCTCCTGCCTCACGGCCTTGGCGGCTTCGCGCACGGCCCCCGGCCCCTTGGAGACGATCTCGACCTGTTCGGCCTCGGGCAGTTTGGCGACCTCGGCGGCGGCGGTGACCGCGACCTCGCCAGACTCAACCGCCGCCACCAGCTCCGGTGCGCCGTCGCGGACAACAGCCTTGGCCGTCTCAACCGTGCGGGTGGACACGTTGAGCTGGGCCGCAGCCTGCGCCGTCGAGAGCCCGTTCCGCAAATCTGCGGAACGGTTTTGGATGAGCGTGTCTCGGCGATCCAGCTTGGCGATCTTCGCCGCGACCATGGCCCGCTGACTGTCGGTCAGGTGGCGGCGGTTGATGTTCTCGCTGATGACGTAGGCGACCGGATCGTTCCCGGTGAACTCGACCACGAGACACGCGGCCCCAACTTCGCGCGCCGCCATGTAGCGGTTGCGGCCGTCGAGGATCATCCCGTCGAGGAGGACAATCGGCCGGCGCACACCGTGCTCGCGCACGTCATCCACAAGCGCCTTGAACGCCTCTCCGCTGATCATCGGGAACAGCTCGGCAAGCGGATGGAACCGCGCCGGGATGGTCTGGCCGTCAACGACCAGAAGGCCTGAGCCCTCCTGCCCTTGGTGATCGGTCATGCGCTCGTCATGGGTCAGGTCGTCGCTCATGCGGCGTCTCCGGTCGTGTCGTCATTGGCGGATAGGCGGGAAAACAGCCTCGCGGCCTCTGCCCTCGCCACGGGGGCCCGGACGATGTTCTGAACCGCCATGCTGGCGATCAGGGACGAGGCCCCGGCGGCGTCTGTGTGGGCCGTCAGCACGTCCCGGAGGGCGCGAAGCTCTCCCTTGGCGTGGGGTTCGAGGTTGGCCCCTTCCACCCGGTGCAGGCGGGCTTGTGACGCATGGTAGGCGGCGGCCTCGATGTGCCTGGCCTGTTCGGCAGACCGTGCACGCTCTCGGTCCCGGTCGATCTTGCCGTCCACTACGTCAAAGGCTTTAGGGGCGCGGTTTTTCATCCGTCCGCGTCCTAAAAGGGCACATCGTCGTTGAGATCGTATCCGCCGCTCTGCGACGCTTCCGGCTTGCGCTGCTGGCCGTCTTTTTGGTCGATCTCAAAGAACGAGATGAAACCACTCCAGCCGTCGCCCACGGGAACGCTGTCCAGCTTCAGGCACAGGCCGCCGTCCTCGTATTGGAATAGGGTCCCGACGTTGACATATCGGCTCTTTTCCGACCCGTCGCGGGCCTTGTAGGTGCCGGTTTTGGCGACTGCCTTCCGGTAAGGGGTCATCTTGGCCATGTGTGTCTCTCTGCTTGGCCCACCATCTCACGGGCGGGTCGATGTTCCAGGTTTGTTCTAGTTCAGGCGGCCATTTCCCAAAGGTCAGGCTCGCGCTCATCACGCTGGACCGGGGCGCGGGCGGTGCCGATGCTGGCCATCTTGCCAAAGTCACCGGGGCGCGCCGTGCCGGGCTGAAACGACAGCCGCATGTGGTCGGGGCAGTATTGAAACCGCGAGCCCTCTTGCACGGCATGGCCGCAGCAAAGCTGTTCGCCGGGCGTGTCCGGGGTCCCCACCGGCCAAGCGCATTGACCGAAAGCGCGGCCCACAAGCGGGATCGCGTCGGCGGGGGCGGGGGCCAGGAACGACGCGCTGGCCTTGGCGCGGGCCGCATCGA
>Ga0315901_10001943_pt1 | contig 29266 bp, 22 predicted proteins | sample LakEriMetagenome_10_FD_203761 | JGI IMG/M metagenome (GOLD analysis project Ga0315901, IMG submission 203761) | Freshwater fungal communities from buoy surface, Lake Erie, Ohio, United States - Buoy 2 MA116 | ecosystem: Environmental > Aquatic > Freshwater > Lake | place: USA: Lake Erie, Ohio...
GGTCCATTTTCTATCTCTTTTGATAGAAGCGACTTACTCAAGACAGAACAGATGTTAAGAGCAAAATTTGATAAGATCCGTTCTGTAAAAAGACCACAATTACATAAAAGTTGGATGTGCAGTAAGTTGTGTCATTTTGGAAAAACCACATTTGAAAATTCTGACATTCACCCTATAATTGAATACAGGGATGGTCAGGTCACACCAAAAGATAAGTTTATGAGTAAGTGTGAGCAGATTCATCATGATATTCAGTTGAATGGTATGGATGCTGTGGTTAAGGATTATAAACACAAAAATCATACCTTTGGTTTTTATAAGGCACCCGGCGAAACTTAAAGATGTCAATATACGTTCCGTTGCACGTTCATTCTCACTATAGTTTACAACTTGGATTATCAAAACCTTCTGATATAGCAGAACGGTGTTCATCGCTAGGCATAAAGTCTTGTGCTATTACAGATAATATGAGCATATCTGGAACAGTAGCGTTCTATAAAGAGATGGTGGCACATGGTATAAAGCCGATTATTGGTTGTGAGATTAATATTTGTGATAATGATGCGTGTATTAAGAATGAGCACAATCAAAAATTATCTAAGATTACATTATTATGTAAAAATATTAAGGGATGGAAAAATTTAATTCAAATAGTATCCAAATGTAATAGTGCTGAATTTTTTGATAAGAAACCAAGAATTGATTTAAGTAATTTAAAGAGTATCTTAGATGAAGATAATCTAATATGTATAACAGGATATTATGGGTCTTCGTTATGGAATACCATAACATCAGATAATGAATTAAATATTGAATTTAATAAACAAACCAAAGATCACATGACCATTTTAAATGATATCTTTGGCAAAGATAATGTGTTTATTGAGTTGCAACTATTTGATAATCAAAATAATAAACAGACCATTGGACAAGAGTTACGCAAAATTTGTCAAGACTATAAATTAATTGCTGGTATTGATTCTTATTATTCTGTAGCGGAAGATAGTGTGGATCAGCAAATATTGCTATGTAGCAATCTTAAAACCACTCTGCCAGAAATTAGTAAAAAAATTATTAATCATATTGATGTTGGTTTTAATTATTTCTTTAATTCGGATAAGTATCATATACTATCTAACGAAGAAATGCTATCTTATTATAGCACAGAAGAATTATCGAACACTTTACTTGTAGACTCTTTATGTGAAAATTTTAGTCCACTTAGTAAACCAATTTTGCCAACATTTAATTTTCCATCAGAATATGAATCAGAAAGTCAATACTTAAGACAATTATGTAGAGATGGTTGGAGAAAAAAGATAGACAAGCGGATTCCAAAAGAGCAGCAAGATATTTATGTTGATAGAATTAAGAAAGAATTGGAGGTTCTAGAGGGTGCTGGTCTAAGTAGTTACTTTCTAATTGTAAGAGATATTATACAATTTATTAGAGATAATGGCTGGCTTCCAGGTCCAGGTAGAGGATCTGCTGCTGGTTGTTTGGTATCTTATCTGATTGGTATCACTAGTATTGATCCTATTAAGTATGAATTATTGTTTGAACGATTTTATAATTCTGGACGAAATACTAAAGACCGTATCTCAATGCCAGATATTGATGTGGACGTTCCAATTAATCAAAGAGAAGCTGTTATTAAATATATTAAAGATAAATATGGTAATGATAGAGTTTCTCAAATGATCACTTTTAATACTTTAAAAGGTAGGGGCGCTTTAAAAGAAGTATTAAGAGTTTATAATAATATTTCATTTGAGGAAATGAATAGTATTACTAAACATATTCCTGATGAGGCAAAGATTGCTGATGAACTACAAGAAATTAAAGAAGAGGAAGGCTCGGCATCTATTATCAGATGGACACTGGAAAATAGTGGAGACAAACTAAAAGAATGGTGCTCAATAGATGAAAATGGTCAATTAGTCGGCCCACTTGCCAAAAGGTTTGAGCAGGCTATAAGATTAGAGGGCACAAAATATAACCAATCGAAACACGCGGCGGGTGTTGCTATTGGCGCTACGGACTTGCAGGATATTTGTCCCATGATATATGATACTAAAACTGATCAAAATATTGCGGGTCTAGAAATGAACGATTTAGAATCTTTAGGTGTTATTAAATTTGATATCTTAGGTATTGCTTTACTAGATAAATTAATGTTAGTCAATTCTTATACTAAAAAGGAGAAAGTATGAAATTTTCAGAAGTAACAGTTGGTCAAAAATTTACTTTTCAAAATCAAGAGTATGTGAAAATAACAGCACAAAAAGTAAGTTGCTGTAGATCACTCAATGCTCAGAATACAACAAATAATAACAAAGTCACCATCGCGCCAGAATCTGCTGTAGAATTAGTAACAGAATAAATAATGAATAATAAAATTTGTGTTTTTGACTTCGAGACCGATGGTAGTGATCCATCAGTCTGTAGTCCTGTGCAACTATCTGCACTTATGATAGATGCTCAGAGACTAGAAATTATTAAAGGTTCTGAGTTTAATGTTAATCTTAAACCTGAAAGAGTTGAGAAGTCTTCAGATATTAGCGTTTATAGTGATAGCGATATCTTAGAATGGCATGGTAAAGTTAAAGGTATTGATAAAACAGAAGTTTTCGATCTTTGGATAAACTATCCTGATCAAAAACAAAGCTGGAAACAGTTCATATCTTATCTTGATAATTATCATGCTATTGGTGGCAAATCTAAAAGCCAATTTAGTGCCCCAATCGCCTGTGGATATAATATCCTCAGATTTGATATGAAAATTGTAGAAAGATTAAGTATTAAATATAATAACATTAATAAAGAAAATTATACTAATATATTTCATCCAAGAGATAAGATCGATTTAATGCACATAGCGTGGTTATGGTTTGAGAATAATTCAGAGGTCAAGTCTCTATCTTTGGATAATCTGAGAAATTATTTGGGTATTGATAAGACCAACGCCCACGATGCCCTAAAGGATGTTTATGACTGTGCAGAATTATTAATTAGATTTTTAAGATTACATAGAGGTTTAGCAAAGAAGATACAATTTAAGGATTCATTTCAGAATAATTCTATATGATTGATAATTTAGATTTTGAGAATATTGATTTAGAGTGCCAAAAAACTTGGGGTCTAATTTCTGATGGGAATACCAAGGGCGTATTTCAATTAGAAAGCAGATTAGGTCAGAGTATGGCCAAAAAACTCAAACCATCAAACATAGAGGAACTCTCTGCTCTAATTAGCATTATGAGGCCTGGATGTTTGGAGGCTGTTAGAGATGGTAAAACTGTAAGTAATCATTATATTGACAAAAAGAATGGTCAAGAAAGTATTGATTATTTTCATCAGTCTTTAGAACCAATTCTTAAAACAACATATGGCGAAATGGTTTATCAAGAACAAGCGATGCAAATTTGTCAACAAATTGCAAACTTTGATCTTTCCGAAGCAGATATGTTAAGAAAAGCAATCGGTAAGAAGAAGCCAGAAGAAATGGCAAGAATTAAAAAGCTATTTACTGAAAAAAGTAAAGAGGCTAAAATTCTTAATGAAGATCAAGCTGAACAAATTTTTAGTTGGATTGAAAAGAGTCAGAGGTATTCTTTTAATAAAAGTCATGCTATTAGTTATGCCTTGAATGCTTATGCGTCAGCATATTGTAAAGCGCATCACCCACACGAATTCTTTGTATCTTATCTCAAATTTGCTAAAGATAAAATTGATCCTATGCGAGAAATTTATGAATTAATAAGTAATGCAAATGAGTTAGGTATTAAGGTGTATAGACCGGATTTACGTAAATTAAATGCCGAGTTTATTCTAGATAATAAAATTATTTATTTTGGACTAACTAATATTAAGGGTGTTGGGGATTCTGTTTATAAAAAACTAATATCCACAATAGAAAACTATCATATAGATATTGTGAATAGTAATCTAAATCAAATACTATTTCTGATCTTAGATAATATTAATAGTGCCGCAGCAAAAGGCATCGTATCTGTTGGCGCTTTAGAATATCTTAAGGTGTCAAGGAAAAAGATCTTATTTTATCTAGATATAATCTCTAATCTAAGTAAACGAGAAAAAGAATTAATTATCGAACAAAATATTTGGGGGAATAAGCTAGAAGATTTATTAGCTAGTATTATAACTAAAGTCAATAAGAAGCGTAAAGATGTGATTGATTCTCTAATAAAGGCTATTAAACACCCAGCATATAGTTTAGAAGATGATTATGAATGGATAGCCAACACAGAGAAACAATATTTAGGCACATCGATAACCTGTTCTATTGTAGATGGTCGTGATTTAGAAGCGGCAAATACTGATTGTAGAACATTAAATAGATCTAGTGTCTTTTCTAAGAGTATCATAGTTGGTGCAGAGATTAACGATATCAATATTGTAAAAACTAAAAAGGGCGCTAATCCTGGTCAAGAAATGGCATTTATAAAAATTGGCGATGGTACTGGTAGTTGTGATATTGTTGCCTTTCCTAAAGAGTTTGAAAACTATAAGCATCTACTAGTAATTAATAATACAATTATGATTAGTCTGGAGCAGTCTAAGAAAAAAGATAGCTTCATAATTAAAAAATGCTGGCAGATCTGAACTTGACTCGTGCCGGTGGCCGGGTAATATATGTTATATCGTTTTGGTTTTTTGGTCACAAACGGAGATTATTATGAATCTTGTTATTTTAAAGGGTAATTTGGCTCGTGATCCAGAACTTCGTACTGTCAGTTCAAGTGGCAGACAGACTTCTGTGGTTAATTTTACTGTTGCAGTCTCAAGGGAGTTTACAAAGCAAAGTGGTGAATCTGATAAGATTACTACATTTGTTCAGTGCGAGGCTTGGGACACAGGTGCAGAGGCTATTGCAGAGTCCTTGAAGAAGGGCGATGCTGTGATGATTGAGGGTTCTCTTAGAAATGATAGTTGGGAAAAGGATGGCGTTAAGCACTCAACTATGAAGATTCGAGTCAATAACTTTGGCAAGATTTCTAAGACTGCTACTCGTACTCAGAAGGAAGCTTCTGTTAAGACAGAAGAAGCGGTAGCATTTTAATTAGGAACTTAAACTAAAAACAAGAGATCCCCATAATTCGTAAATGTTTTATGGGGATTTTTTGTTATAATACTTATAATGACTAAAAAAAGAATACTAATGTGTGCAGAATCCAGTCTGGTGCCGTCTGGATTTGGTAATTATACTAGAGAAATTTTAAGTAGATTATATAAAACCAATAAATATGAAATTGCTGAATTATCATGTTTTAGAAACCCTGATCATCCAAAAAAGGAACCATGGAAAGTATATCCTGTAGCAGTTAAGCCTACGGATCCTTTATTTAAAGACTATCAAGCAAATAGTGCTAATCAGTTTGGATTGTGGAGATATGAGTTCGCTCTGTTAGATTTTAAGCCACATATTGTATTTGATATTAGAGATTTTTGGTATTTTACTTATCAAGAAACCTCACCACTAAGACCGTTCTATCACTGGATTATAGCGCCCACCTACGATTCTGAGCCACAAAAAATTGATACACTAAATACTTTTAAAAATGCAGATATTGTGGCATTTCATACTGAGTGGGCAAAGCAAGATTTAATTAAACAAAATTATTATAATAACATAAATATTGGTCCAGTTGTTAGTGATTCTGTTGATCCTTCAATATTTAAACCGCTAGAATATCCCAAAGAACATCATAAACTCAAGAATAGTATCCCATCAGACGCTTTTATTATTGGTAGCGTTATGAGGAATCAAAAAAGAAAACTAATCCCCAATTTATTTAAGATTTTACAATCTCTATTAGAGAAGAACAATCGAAAAATATTTCTATATTTACACACTTCTTATCCTGATATTGCATCATGGGATATCCCGATTTTATTACTTCAATATGGCGTTATGGATAATGTATTATTATCCTATCATTGTAATAATTGTAAGAACTATAATATTAGTACATTTCAAGGTACCAGCAAGACCTGTGAAACATGTAATAAACAATCTATGATAATGTGTAGTACGAATAATGGTATTACTCCATCTCAATTGAATGAAATTTATAATGTATTTGATATATATGTCCAATATGCGATTTGTGAGGGTTTTGGTATACCTGTAGTAGAGGCCGCATCTGCTGGAATACCCATTATAACAGTTGATCATGGCGCTATGGCAGAGGTTGGTAAAAATGTTGATGGCGATCTAGTACCAATTAAAACTGAGTTTACTGAACTAGAAACAGGAGCATATCGCATATATCCAGATGACGATCAATGCCAACAATTAATTCAACAATATATAGATATGTCTAGTGATAGTCTGGTGAAGAAAAGTAAAAGTACAAGACAACATCTTCTACAAAATTATAGTTGGGATAAGACCGCTAAAGTATTTGAAGATATGTTTGATAGAATAGATATTAATCAAAAACTATCATGGGATTCATTACGAAGAAATATTAATGATAATTTTACTATAGATAATTCTTTAGATAATAGATCTTTAGTTTATTATTATGTTGATAATATAATAAATGAGCCTTGGTTAAAAAGCACTAATTTTATTGAAGAGTTGATTAAAGGACTAGACGTTGGCTATATGAGCAACGGAAATCAATTAGTGATCTTTAACAAAGCTAATGCTCTTCAAAAATTAGAAGCATATGCTAAAAATAAAATGGCTTTTGAGTCTATACGATGTGGATCAGCAACGTTCTCTGATAGAATTCAGAACTTTTTAAGATATGGTGAATAATGCAGAATGTGTTGTATATAGGGCCATATAAAGAAAATAATGGCTTAGGTCGATCTAGTAGACGATATATCAGTTGTCTAGCATCCAATCCTGATATTAATCTATCTTGTAGGCCAATATATTTTACTTCTAATCTGATTGAAGAACCAGACGAGAAGATTGATAATAAATTTGAACAAAATAGTAGCACTCAATATGATGCTGTGATTCAACATGGCTATCCTGATATGTTTGAGTATCATAGAAAATTTGGTAAAAATATTGGCATAGCACCAATTGAAACAATGAATATTGGCCATTCTGGCTGGATAGAAAAAATTAATTTAATGGATGAAGTTATTGTGGGTTCAACATATTCAGAAATATCTTTAATAGAATCCGGAGTTACTACACCTATCAAAGCCACACCAGAACCATTTAATATAGGTTTAATGACAGAAAAACACGACTTATTTTTTCAACATCTAGATAACGACCCATTCGTTTTTTATACAATCGGTCAGTATACTGAACAAAAAAATATAAAAGCTATCGTAGTTGCTTTTTTATTAGAATTTAATGAATATGATAATGTTAGATTATTTATTAAAACTGGACACCACAGAATTGATAATAATACACTAGAACATAAAATTAATTATGATATAAATTATATTAGAGAAGCTATTAGAAAAAATGAAAATAATAGTGCGCCAATAGATATTATGTGCGGACCAATGTTTGCAAAAGATATTAGAAGACTGCACCATAGTTGTCATTGTTATATAGATGCAACAAAAGCCGATCACAATGGCGCTTGTGCTATAGAGGCATTATTGTCTGATAGTAAGGTCGTTGTAACAGAAAATGGCGCCTCCAATTCTTTCATTAATCCAAATAATGGTTATGTTGTGCGTAGTGGTAAAACTAATGTGTACACAGCAGATACTGTGCATAATAATATATTTACTATTCATGAATATTGGTATGAACCATCCATTAATTATTTACAGCAATCAATGAGATCGGCATTTAATGATGCAAAAAAGACAATATCTATAGATAAAGATTTATTTGATAAAGATAGGATTGCGCATATTATAATATGAATATAATTTCTAGCATATTAAATAGAGAACTAATCACTCCAGAATCTAAATTAAATATAATTTGGACTGGTGGTGATAATGAATTCTTTAAAATTTTTATTAAAAAACTAAACCATAATATTGTAACCGTTGAGAATCTATTCTTCACTCATAATTTTCCACAATTAATTATTTGTAATGATAGACTGTCATCTTTTGATAAAACTAAACAACTCTCCATTCAATATCATATACCGGTTTTAGTTGTTGATCACATACCGAAGAATCATTTAATATCTAAAGAACAAATACCATTATTAGATAATCTGCCATGTTCATACAAAATTGCCATTAATAAAGAAATTTATTTATCATGGGGATCCACACAAAATGAAATTATAAACTTTAATATAAGTGATAAAAACAGTTTAGAATATTGGGATACTATAATCCATACCATTGCAAAAAGGATATTTTTACTATGAATAACATAAATATGTTTTTTCATATTTCTGATCAAGAATTGATGCCAGTAGGAGTCACATTTGATCGAATTACTAATTTAGATAATTATGATAATGATTCTATAGATTCTATTATCATACAAGATCTATTAGATTATTATATTATTGAGGAAGACTATAGAGTATTGTATAAATTATATGAGAAACTAAAGCCCGGTGGTAAAATTGAGATTCAAAGTATAGATATTAAAAAACTATGCATCGCTATAGCTTTTAATGAAATAAATGAGAATTTTGTGCAACATATCCTATATCCGTATAAACAATCGATTCATTCAATTAATCAAATACAATCATTTCTAAACAAAATTGGATTTTCTATTGAGGTTAAAAAATATGTTAATGCATTAGAGTATTATTTTATAGCTATCAAATGAGTAATAAATCAATCATTTTATTGAATGCTTTTCCTGATAAAAAAATTAAGTCTTTAGGTAATAAGGGCTTGATCCAAATATCTTCACAATCTAATCTGATAGATTACCAAATAAGATTTTTTGAAAAATTATACAATAATCCCGAAATAGTTGTGGTTGGTGGGTTTGACCATAAGAGATTAAATAAGTATATTACTCATAATAAAAAAACATATAATAGTAAAGTTAAATTAATAGATCACGATGTAGACGATTCCATTAATATTGGCAAAAGTATTAGAGTAGGGTTAGAAAAAATTACAAATGATAGTATTGTAATATATAATTGTTCGACGGTTTTAAATTATAAATTAATAAATAAACTCAAAAAACATGATGAATCATTTATTATTGCCGAACAAGGTATTGCTGGTAATGTTGGATGCATAAGTCAACATCACTATGCCCTGAATTGTTTTTATGATCTCAGTGACAAAATCTATGATTTTATTCATTTGGATCAAGCAACCCTACCAATGCTGCATAAAATTATAGAGTCCAATTATCATTTTGATAAATTATATTTATTTGAAATATTAAATCTTTGTATCAATTTTGGAGCGAAAATGAGATTGGTTTATATCGAAGAAAAACAAGCGTCAAATATTGATAGTATTAATAGTATTAAATCATTAAAAAAATATCTAAAAGTATGATAAATAATCTTATTTTATTTCAAAGAAAAATTCTAGATAAAAATGGTAGTATGTTCAAATTTTATTTGAGTCTCTATCATAAGCACTTACTACATAAATATGCTATTTTTACAGATACTTGTGGTATTAGGGTCGATGACCATATGCCAATATTTCACACCTTTTATCTAAGACATAATTTTAATAAAAAAATAATTTTAACTGATACGGAAGGTTTTGGTATATTAAAAGATTTTGCTCATGATTATGGTGCCGCTATCGTGTTCGATAATAGTATACAAGAGGATGAGTTCATTCATTATTTAGAGGAAATATCCAATGACCAATTATTCTGATATGTCTGATAGCCAAAAAACAAAAATTTTAAAAAAAATGTATGAAACAGAAAACAAAAGTTTTCAAGATATTGCTAGTGAACTAGGCACATATGCTAATAAGATTAGACGAGATGCTATAAAATATAAAATTAAAATTAGAGACAAGAGTGATGCTCAAAAAAATGCTTTGAAAACAGGAAAGCATAAACACCCCACAAAGGGTACTGTGAGAGATGATGATACAAAAAATAAGATCGGCATGGCTGTATTAAAATCTTGGGAAGAATTATCTGAAGAAGAATTATTATCACGAAAATTAAAAGCTAAAGATAATTGGGATAATTTGAGCGAGGATGATAAAAGTAATATGTTACAGAAAGCAAACGAGGCGGTGAGGGTGGCCAGTAAGGTTGGATCAAAACTAGAAAAGTTTATTTTTGAAAAATTAGTTAATGATGGTTACAAAGTGGTTTTTCACCAAGAGCAAACACTTGCAAATACCAAGTTGCAGATTGATCTTTTAATCTCTAATATGAATGTGGCCATCGAAATTGATGGACCATCACACTTTCTTCCTGTATGGGGAGAAGATACATTACAGAAAAACAAAAACTACGACAATAAAAAAACAGGATTGATTCTTGGTAAAGGTTTAGTTCTGATCAGAATTAAACAAAGTAAAGATTTCTCTAAAAGTCGTGGTCAAGTTCTATATAATGAACTTAAAAAACATTTAGATTTAATATCCAAAAAATTTCCATCAGATAATCGATATATAGAAATAGGAGACTAATGTGGCAAGACCAAAGAAAGAAACCGTAGAAGTTCAAACAGATACAGGTAATACGATCCCAAGCGTTAACGATTTAGGATGGACAGATTATGTATTAAGTTTACTTTCTGAAGACGAAAAAATTAGTGGAAATCCCACAACAGATGGCTTAAGAAGAGTTTTTGAGATTGCTCTAAATTGTATTATTATTTCGGCTGATACAAATGTGGTACAGAGTCCGTCTCCGGAGAACGAAAAAAGAGCAACCGTAACACATACTTTGACTTATATTTTAAATGATGAGTCTGTACCTTCGGAATTAAAAATGAGGTCTGCTACAGGCGCTGCTGACGTTTATTGGGGTAACTGTGACAAGATTTATCGTAATCATCCGGTTGCTGTGGCAGAAACAAGGGCAGAAGGAAGAGCATTAAGACGAGCACTTAAACTACGAAAGGTAGTAGCGGCTGAAGAACTTGCTAAGGAGATCGAGGATCATCCTGATGAAAATTCGACTAATAAAATAAGTTCAAATCAGGTCAATTTTATTGATGTTTTAGCAAAGAGGTTGAATATTAATGTAAGAGAATTACTGTTGGATTTAGCTGTGGATCCAACTAATATATATGAGGTTTCTCATGATAATGCCATTACAGTTATCAGAGAATTGTCTAAACATCAACAGAATTTAGAGAACATACCCTCTAAAATATTGGGTTATGATTCTTCATGGAGATAAATATGAAACTCAGATATAAGGTTGGAGATAAATTAGAATTTGAAGTTGAGGGTGCTGGTCAAAAAGAAGTTTTTAAAGAACTAGCATCAATTCAAGAAATTTTTGGTGAAGAATCTTGCGGTATGTGTAAGAGTACCAACCTTAGATTTATAGTACGTAATGTGGAAGGTAATGATTATTTTGAAATCCGCTGTGCTGACTGTGGTGCTATATTAGCATTTGGTCAACACAAGAAGGGTGGAACACTATTCCCCAAGCGTAAAGACGATGAGGGTAATTATTTATCTAATCGTGGCTGGCATAAGTGGAATAAAGAAAATAAATAATTAAAATACTGGGTATGCCTGTAGCGTTTCAGAATTACAATTGGTACTTCTAATTGCCATATAATTCCAGTTACAATAATTACCTGTTTCACACTCACATGTTGGGAAATTATTAACGCTAAATGTTAATGTTAATGCATCGGAGCAGAGTATAAACTGATCATTATCACAGCATTTTTTATATGTGACATTGAATTCTAATTCATATTCATCATCTCCAACACACCTTGCTAATCCACCAGCAATCTCTAATTCTAGTGATGTGCCACAATTTGGATTACTAGTGATAGATACTGTGCCATTATCTGTTGAAACAGCAGCTTCTTTGATATTATATGGGAATATAATATTTATTTTGCCTAGTCCAGCTGGATTAAAATTATTCATATATAGATTATCACAAGTACAATTTGATGGTGCTGATGTTGGTGATGGCGAACACTCAATAATATCTTCCCAAGATAAACATGCGCCACTGTAGTTACTACATGATTGATTTATATTTCCAGAAGTTGCAGTATGAATTAGGGCCTGCTTGATATTAGATTTATAATTGGGCGCATTCTTTAATTCTTCAAATCCAAGCCAACAATCTTCACATCCGCTATCGGTTTTAATTTTTCTGCCCTCTAATACAATATATTTATTATATCCTAAGTAATAAATATAAACTAAGGAACAGGATGGTAAATTAATTCCTAAATAATCATATACAGTAATTTCAGTGTTACTTAAATCACATTTAATATTTTCTCCATCTACACCATCAATATATTCAAAATCATTATAAAATGTTGATCCATTACTCATAGGATTAACTAATCTTGCTGTTGCAGAACCGAAGGAGGCGAGGTCAGACTTTAATTTAGCAACTAGAATCTTATTTGGTGTTGGACAAGTCCATACGCCACGTTTTCTATCAAATCTAAGATCAACTGGACCAACAGGCCAAGTTTTGGGATTATCTATCCAATTTGTCATAAATTTATCTGTTAGATGACAATTTACAAAATTACCCTTCTCGGTTTCTCTAGGGTCATCAGCAGAATTTGGGATAGGTTTACCAGTTAAATCATAGCCCCAACCTTGAATTACTAGTGGTCCTCTTAATGCATTGAATCTAAAATCTGTAGCCTTCTGTCTTTGCATTTCCTCAACAGGATCATGTAATGGATCAAATTTCATAAAATCTGTTCCATATGCTATAGTTGAAATAGTAAAACCTCTATTGGTACCATTTTTTCTGCTATCCCAATATTTTAACATTTCAACAGATAACATTGGATTAAGATATACTTGAAAAATTGATAACTGATATTGACTAACATTATTATACAAAAATGGTGGTAATGTATCTAAACTTTTTGAATAATTTAATCCTTCAAATCTAGAAAATCTTGAAATTTGACCTGGAATTGCTGATGGGTTTGGCGTCAAACTAGTGTAGTAATCATCGTGAGCAGCTAATGAGACTGGTAAAAATAGTCCATCCAAACTCATTATTGATAAATATTTATAAGTATCTTTTTGTACATGATTTGCCTGATACGCCTTATCTGTTTCAGCAAAAGCGTATAATCTATATATATTGCCGCTTGATGAAGGATATATACTTGAACTTGGAGATGACGATGGTGAGGATGATGGCGAGGTGCTACACTCGCACTCGCAACATGTGGAGTATGATGGATAACAATCGCTACTAGAATCTTGACAACCATCATCAAAAGACTCATAAGTTGAGCACTCACAACTTGGTATCGAGCCGCTTAATTGACTATTCTCTGTAAGACTATATTTATTTTCAAAATAAAATCCAGAAATTAAAAGTCTATTTGGACTAGCGCTTTTTCTAAAAGTATCAACCGAAGCAGCTGACTTATCTTCGACTGCATTCTCGGTTATTGTTTGTCTTGATTGATATATCTTATTACCTTGTCTTAATGCTCTTAATCTTTCTTCTTTTAAGTATTTATTGGTGTGCTGCATTTTACGCATATTATCAGCCCAGGAATCAATTATATATTGACCTGGGCGACCAAATCTGGGTGTGTATGTTTCAAAATTATAGGTTGTTAACACGCCATTAGAGCCATAATCTACACTAATATCAGTTAATAAAGTTGGACCATTATTAATAGCATAACCTAAACCATAAGATGGAAGTGATGCTACAGTAATTCTACCAGTTTCTAATTGTTGTAATGCTGCTGTACTATCTTTTGCTAAAGCTTTGCCCACACAATCCATAGATGTATAAGCATTTGATATCAATAATCCACCATTATCTTTAAATTTTAAAAAGTTCCAAGGACATAATGAATCTTCAGACACAACATCTGCGCCACCAGCATTATTATTATTAGCACTATAATAGTATGGACCATAGTTAAAAATATTACTTTTCATTGGTACTATAAAACCTTCTGGAAATACAGAAAGTTTTTGCATTTGCCAAACATTCAATTGTGTGTTTCCAGGAATGGCGCCATGTATATAACCGCTGAACGCTTGTGGTTCTGGTCTAATATAATCTTTAATTATCTCTCGTCTTGTATTAGGTAATAATACGTTATATATGGCACCTTTAAGCAGAGCTAACTCATCATCAATTAGTTTCAGGGGAATCACTTCTCTTAATTCCACAACTACCCATTGACCACCAGGAATCATCACATCTTCTGATACATTATCATCATCCATAAAATAAATTTTATCTTGAACATTCGCTTTAACATAGAGAAATTTGCCCTGGTCATTTGCATAAATATAAAAATTTTCAGGATTCATGTTCTCTAAATCTACAACAAATGGTGTTCCAAATTTATTAAATTTAATAGGAATACCATCCGAAGTTTCAATTTGACCAAATTTAACAAAACTATCAATTCTTCCATCTTCAGTGGTAGCCCATTCAATATTTTCATTATAAACTGGCAAACCTAATATTGCAGTATCGTTTCTAAATGGAAAGCCCCCCTCTCTAGATACCATATCACTAAGATGTAATCCTTGTCCAGAACCGTCGCCTTCAACAATAATTGGACAATTACCAGTAATAGTAGCATCTGCGACAGGATAGGTTCCTGTATGATCTTTCACACATACTCCGCGAAATGGTACATGAGGTCTGGAACTAGCTTCTGGTGGTGGTAGTTTTTCTCCAATTCTGACTAAAAATTGTTTACCATAATATGTATTATAAATTTCTACTAACCATTCATAACATGCTGTAAATTTTTGTAATAGATTAATTTGTTTATTTTCATCTGCTACTGTTATATAATCAATAAATAAATTATTGAGTATGCCAGCACCAGCATTATCTCCCCATGTTCTAATATTATCATAAATTCTACCAGCCTTAGCAATTAAATCATCAACCTCAACCCCTAATACTCTAGCACATTTAATACCAAATGGCTCATTAAATTCAGAATTACAACCTCTGGCATAATCAATACAATAAAATAGCCAACCCTCCCATGTGCCAGTACTTAATAATTCTCGTTCAGATAGTGTGAATGTCGTAAAAGAATTTGTTCCACTTGGTGGTAATATTCCAGAATCGATCAAATGTTTTACCGGATAATCTGGAATTAAGAAATCTTCATGAGAAATATTTCTACCCTCATCTGTATGATTATATGTAAAATAAATATCAACACTTGTGGTTGTGCGATATTCACCAAAAAACATCCTGACTTTTTCTACTGGATTATCATAAGATGTGCAGTCTTTAGACGGATCAGCATCACATGGAGTACAAACTGGTGATGGTGATGGTGATGGACAGGCACAGTCTTCTAATATATAATTTGTTGGCATTATAATTTCCTATAATAGATAATCTGATGCTGGACTACATGGTGGAGAAGCATAAATCGGATATGTATCTGGCTCAATAATATCATTAAGTTCATTTTGTACTTTATAAGTAACTCGTTCATAAGAATGAGAACCCGGACCAATTATTGGTTCAGTTGAGGTCCACACACCGCTCATTGCGCTGCAATTTATTTCATTAATACCAACTAATTCTATAATTCTTTGCCCTGTAACTGTATAATCATAAAGATCAAGTGCTAATTGTTCAGCTCCACTAAGCTCGCAAGTACCACTTAATGTATCACTACAAATTTTACTAGGTTCACTAGGTTCTGTACCTAAAGAACCATCTCTATTAACACCTATCAAATAATGAATGGGAGCACCAAATACTAATTTTTTACTCTTTTCAAAGGTTAATTCTTGGCCATATTCTCTACTACTAACAGCACTATTTATAGATAAATTTTGCATAAAATCAAATAATGGTTTATCTGGACTAACAGATATTTTTTTACTAACCGGAACTGCTACAATTTCATTACCATCAATTCTAATAAAAAAATCATATCCAGCTTCTTTAGTTGCTAGTGTAATTAATTCTAATACATTAGATTCTGAGGATGTTAGTCTAAAATAATCTGGGGCAATATTTATAATTTCAGAAACATCTATTAATAAGCATTTTCCAGTTACTGGTATTTGACAAGGCTTACCATTTACTGCTTCTAATGCTTTTTTAAGAAACATACCCTTTTGAGCGGTGGTACCAGATTTGACGAAATCTTTACACCTATCACCACTACCACAAGTATCATCCCCAACAGAACTTTCTAATTCATATAAAGCATTGATAACATTTGGCTTAAGTTGATCTGGTAATCTGCGATAAAAATTATTTAAAATTACACTAACATTACTTAATAACTGTCTACCATCAGATAGTGTTACTCTATATCTATATCCACTATCACTTTCAGTATAATGATGATTGCTTAAAATACCTCTAAAACAAAAACCACCAATTTGAAAAGTATATAAACCACCCAGTGTTCCACTATAACCACAATCTAATGGATAACACGGCGGATCTGGTGTTTCACATGGAGGAGATGGGGCTGGACAAGAAGGTGTCGGTGTTGAACACGCCGGGGTGACTCTTTCTACTAAATCTATACTCACAGACGATTCTGAACCACCAAGACCTAATTTCCCAGTGAATCCGACAACATAGCAATTTAAAAATATTGGCTCACTATAATCACAAGTATAACAATCGTTACCAGAAGCTGGTAATGGATCAGTCATGGTAACGCCACAAAACGTACCCTGGTCAGTTGGAGAAGGACAAATGCCTGTCGAGCATACTATATTTATGCTAACTGATGGGAACGGATTATCACCATTAAACATTGTCATAGGTTATATTTCATTAAAGTAATGTGTTGTATTCTGTGGTATAAAAAATTCTGTTGATTGATCGTTTATCTTAACTTTATATTTACCTGGAACAATATTAGTTAATAATTGATAGCTATTATCTGCATTATAATAATAATCATCAGGACCGAAAATCTCAACTTTACTATCATAAGGTCTAATATTAATTAATAAGTTAGCAAATCCAAATTTTGGTGTGACTGGTCGAAATAATTTTGGCAATGATGTGGTGTCATTCTTTAAAGACTCAGGATTGACCTGTTTATTCTTTAATAGATCATTCATAATTTGTTTATATTCAATATCCTCTGATCCCAAAATATTAATAATAAAATGGTCACTATTAATATATTCATTATTTATCATACGTATAGCATGATCATCCAAATCTACAATTTTGATCCTATATTGTCCACTATCTAAGTTATCAATTTTAAGATTACCATCAGTATAATAAATTTGATTAAAACTATTGGATAATCCTTCGCAATATACTTTATAACTATTAGTTACACCCTTTAATCCATTAATTTTTAATATAATATGGCCTTTATTTTGGTTTTTTTTAGTGGATAGAGATCTAACATAAATTTTACTAGAATCTTTATTTAACAGATCTAGTATTGCTGTATCGTAATTTTCTATAAAAAGAATCGTGGTATTCATCATAGGTAAATAATAATTTTGCCTATTAGTTAAACCAGTCATAGTTGTCTGTAGTCTGGTTCCATCAACATCAATTTGTATATTATCTTTCTTATTAAAACTAAAATTATAATCATTAGATAGTACTAAACAACCAGTAAGTAGTGAGCATTTATCTTTACTTAATTCTAAACTTAAAGTATATTCTTTATTACCATAAGATAAAATATAATTATTCTTCTCTAATGCTATAAGATTAGATATTCTAATACCATTAGCAATATAAAACATATAATAATTTTGATTAGATATACTAATAGTTTTAGCATCAAATACTACTGATTGATCAAATTTAATTGATTTACGATTCTTATGATAAATTTCAATATGATTACCAGGAATTAAATCTTGCAATTCTGGGAATTTATGTTGTGGAATTAATATGGTATTACGTATTTTTTCTACAGACACAAAAGGAAAATAATTATTAAAACTTGTATCCGCTCTGGTTGTATAAGTCGCTGTTGGCTGCTTTGGTAGATCTATAGTGAAATCTTTTATAAATTCACAACCATTATTATCTTTAATAAAGATCGAGTAATTACCAGGCATTAAGATATTTGTTAGTTCTAATTGATTTTCTGCAATATAGTTTGTCTGATCTTGTTTAAGCCATTTGATTAAATATGGTGGATAACCATCAATTTTTAATTTAACCGAGGGCGAGGTTTCGCTATAAAAAGTAACTGGTTCGACATCAACTGATATACTTGTTTCTTCTGTGAATAGACCAATATTATCTGGGTAAACAAAAATATTTTGATCACTATCTATCAACATTAATAAATAAGAACTTTTATTATTTAAATTTTTAAATATTACAGAATTATTATTTATATTATCTTGAATAGAATCATTAAGTGTGACAGTGTATGGGGGTTTGCCGCCGCTAAAAAATACCTCGACAGATCCTGTGCTATCTGAGCAAACAGGTTGCTGTACTATAATTGAATCAATTTTTAAATCCATAATCCTATCCTAATTATCTATCTTATGGGCAGGATGGTTTCACATACTGCTTACTTATTCTATATGTATTATTACCTCTGGAGATCTGATTTTCTACTATAAACCAACAATTAACACCCTCATCTATTTCTAATTGATTAAAATAATTATTTAAACATGTTTTCATATTAGTAAAATCTGTACTAGTTAATTGAGCATTACATCTGTTAGTATTTAGTGTCGCATTAACAGAGATACTCTTTTTGGTTGCTGATTTACAGCATAAATTCTGAATAAGTACACCCTTGTCTCCACGACCAGGAATTAAAATTTCCACAATATTATCTCTTGGATTATCATCAGTAATTTCAACTTCTACTTTTTTGGCACCAATCACACCGCAATTCTGCTTATTAGTTAAAACAAATGAAAAATTAGCTTGACCCTCACCATATACTCTACTAATTTGACTACTAATTAGTCTTAATTCACAAAATATAGGGGATGGTGATGGTATGGGACTAACACAAATGTCATCACCAAATCCCGCCTCTGCTGGACAAGTATCGCTGATATAATCTAATCCTGTTGGATAGTGTTCGTTGGCGTCAGCAATATTTTTAAGTAATTTAATACCATCCTCAGAAGTTAAATAATTAATAAATGTATGAACAACACCCATTCTGCTGCGGTCTAAGCAATCTGGTAAATCACCATCAGAACTTAAACCAATAATCGAATAATATGATCCATCTGGGGCACTAGTAACAGTATTAACATTTACTAAACCCTTCACATTACCAGAAATTGTAACTGTGCGACCCTCATTATCCATATTTTCTTCTACTGTCATTGTGGTAAAAATTTCTGGATTTTTGCAAGTTGCTGGTCTATATATAAGTTCTCCACTAACACTCAAACTATTTTCCATAGTATTTACGGAAATTGATCTAAATTGTAAAAAAGATTGTCCACCAGCATAAGAATCTAAATGACCCATTAGTGTAGAGGGTTGAACCTTAGTTACTACCAAATCTGTTAAATTCATATTCTGCACATGATTAATACGTTTTGCTATTACTATTTCAGCAGCAGCTAAACCGTATTCATCGGTAGCATCCTCACAATCTGTACCAATACCAGTAGCAGAGATAGAGAATGTTACCTTAACGTGCTGATTACCCATATTAATATAATTCTCATCATCAACACCAGCGGCTGGTACACCAGGAACCTCATCCCAACTAAAAGTATCTTCAGTAACTGATAGATTAAATTCTTCACTATAAGACTTTAATCCTAATTTCGTACCAGCATCTGCTAATGTTAAAGTGCTAGTTGGAGTTACAACAGGCGCTCCGTCATTTTCATAAATTTCTAGTTCAATAGTATATGGGGCAATATTTACCCAAGTTGGTTGATTTCCTTCATTAACACTAATACTAATAATTTTACCATAACCATTTTCGATAAAAGTATCAGAACATTTGACGGTCAGAGTGAGGCAATCTCCAGTTGATCCTAAATTAAGAATACTAGCGGCTTGAGCAGCAACATCATTAAAATTATCACCAACAATAGTGCCATTAAGAGTAATTTTCCATACTCCACCAATAACATAATCACCCATATAATATTTTTCAACCATAATATTTATAAATGGCGAAGGCACTAATTGAGTCCCATTAATAGTTACTTCAGCGCCAGCATTAGCTGGAATTCCCTGGGGAAACATCACAGAGGTTTCACAGTGGGATTCGCCCTGAATTAATGAAATATCTGACATTATACTTGTCTCCTACTACCGAAAGTTTCTAGATTTCTAATATTTATAGCTATGGCATTATTAGTTTGATTTCTAATATCACTACTAATAGCAGCAATTGTTTCTGGACTAAGGGTCACATCGCCAGCCACATCCATTCTAATATCTTGGTTAACATCAAAATTATGAGCCACTTTAATTGTTGTTTCATTTAGTTTATTAACAGCGGTATTGAAATTTGCCACAGCAACCCCATCAACTATCGATTGTTTAGAGTCAATAGTTGATTTAAGATCAGCAACAGATAATGTTAGATCACTTATTGATTTTTTTAATTCGCTAAGTTCCAATGGCTGCATACCTCTTTGGTATGTGCGGCCAGGAATTGGTGTTTCAAGTTTAGGAGGTTCTCTTGGTTTAAGTGGTATTTTTCCTTCGGTCTTAAGTTGTTCTAATTGTCTAATTAATTCTAAAATTTGTTGATTATTTTGACTCATAATTGTTCCTACACTACTGAATAAATCACCGGATAATGCGCCGCCGAAAACGCGTTCATATGATGTTGGATTTCTACGCATAATATCACGAGTCATTTTATCGGCACTATCTTCTGGTTGAATAGAAACCCCAAGTGAACGCGCTTGTTCTAAAATTTGATCCATTAATCTTTGTCTTTGAGCTGTAATATTACCATTTTCAGCTACTGGTAGTCGGGTTTCAGTAGCCTGACCAAATACTTTGATTCTAATATTATTAATATCATCAACAATACCAAGTAGACTACTTGCTAAACCCTTATTAAAATTTGCTCTTATATCTTCTGCTCCGGTCACAATTAATTCACCAGCACTTATCGTTGCTTTACGTAAAATTTCAGCAGCTGTGTTGATTTTATCAGCTTCTGTTTGTACATCTGCTTGTAATTTTTGTATTTCAGGATTACTCTGCATACCAGCTTGTGAAAATTGTGTTAAATTTCTCCCTGAAATCTTACTTAATCTTTTAAATATTAAATTATTAATGCTTTGTGTTTGTTGTTCAGTAACTGCTAGTGTTCCCATACCTCCTCTAACAGTAGCAATATCTCTTAATTGCTGAGATCTTGTGCCCACGCCAGCTCTTAGTCTATTAAGGGCATTAAATGGTGCTTCTACTTTACGTTGAAATTCAACAGGATCCAAGGCTGATGTGAATATATCTAACGCATTTTCACCAGTTTTAAATAACTCTTCTTGTTTTTGTGATAATTTATCAAAAGCATTACTTAAACTCTCTGTATTATTGGTTACCATTTCAAGAGCATTTGTAAAATTATTAATTTTATTAGCTTCATTATTTCTAGCATCATCTAATGCTTTTTGACGAGCTGTAAACTCTCCACCAGTAAATCTATTTGGATCAATCCTTGTGCTCATTAATCTAGTAAAATTTTCTTGTGCGGCCTGTCTTTGTCTGCCAATTTCAGCTGGATCTGTTATACCACCAGTTAAGACTTTCAATCTAGTATTAAATGGAGCGTTGAGTTGGTTTAATGATGGTTCACCAGCACCAAACATTTTTTGCATTCTTAAATTAACTTCAGCTTGTAGCCCCTGTTGCTTTTGTAAATTTTGAGTTGATTGGTTCATTAATTCTAAATTTTGATTCATTTGATCAATGAATCTTTTTTCAGCATCAATTCTTGCTTTTTGCACATCTGTTAATACTTTAAGATTTTCTCTATTAGATGTAATTATATCTTCTCTAGCGGTTCCAAAAATCTCATCTACAGTTGCTGCTGTGCCCTGCCCCTCAAAAGATTGTACTCTTTTAGCCATATCAGCAGCAATATTTTTTCTTACCTCATCTGTTATTGAGCCACCACTTGGAATCATATCTTCAAAGACTTTTTGTAAATCTTGATCACTTCTGGCAGCAAGTCCGGGTATATCATTAAAGGCTGAGAGAGTCGAAGCAGCATTTTTTTCTATAAATTGTAATGCGGTTAGTTGACCTTCTAAATTATTAATTACCGATTCAACTCCAGGAGTAACACCCTTAGATGATACTCTTAAACTACCCAATGCGTCTTGAAGCGCAGCTTTAAACGCCTCCGTTGTATTACCTTTTGGATTAGACAATACATCTAGTGTTTTTTGTAAATTAGTATTAGGAGTAAATTTAGCCTTACCCAAAGTTATATCCACACTATTTTGTAATTCTGTTGATGATCTTTCAGCGTTTGCTGTTAATCTGGTTACAGATGCTGATAGCATAGCACTAACTTCAGCTAATTTCAGCATTTCCACTCTTAATGGTTTAATATGATATAGTGCGGTTTCAGCGGATCGTGACATATCCAAAATTTCTTTACCCATTTGTTTCAAGCCAATATTTCTTAATTCATCTTCAGTTAAGTTTGTTAAGCCCTTTAATGCTTCATTAGATTGTGGGTTTGCTGCTATAAATCTTTCAGCCGCTGATTTTGATAAACCCCTCTGTGCTGCTTCAAGTTTAGCATTATAATCATTAACCGCTTGTGTATTACCTTTAATTTCATTAAGATACTGTTGTATATCTTTATTAGCAGCAAGACCAAGATCAGCTCTTAATCGCTGTTGTAATAAAATATTTGTTCCAATACCACCCGCTACGGCAATTTGTTTTTGTTCTTCACTAAAGTCTGTATTTGCTCTAATATCTCTAATTCTACCAACAGTTTCAATGGTTGTGGGTTCGTTTAATCGATTTTTTAATTGTTGTTGAGTTACTTGTAGTAATGCTTGTCCAAATTTAGCAGTTTCTTCTCCTGCTATTTTTGAAGATTCTGTAAAATATTTAATCGCTGCTGTTCCTATATTATAAGCTTCATATAATGCTAATCCAGCACCTATAACTAATGCGGCAGTACCACCGGTAGCTATTGTTGCTCCAGCACCTATTGCCCTTGCTGCAAACCCTGCTCCTGTTCTTAATCCTTGTCTAGCTACACTCCTTAATACTGGTCTTAATGCTAAAAATGCAGTGCTAATAGTTGTAATATTACTACTTAATCTTGAAGCGCTGTCTCCCACAGCACCGACCAATTCATTTCTACTTAAAGCGTCTGTATTTTCTTGTACAGTTTTACTTAAATTTCTAAAAGTACGCTCAAGTTCTTTTGCGGCTTTAGCTTTGGATTCTTCATCAATAGCATTTTTAGAATCTTCTAGGGCTTTATTCAATTCACTAAATGCTTTGCTATTTTTTTCTAATAAATTAGTTGTACTTTGATTACTAAAACCTGTTAATCCAGCACCAATTGCACTACCAGCAGCAATTCCACCAGTTAAAAATTTAGCTTTATTAGTTTGACTAAAACCTTTACTTAATAATTTAAATGCTGTCGTGGTACTTAATGCAGAACTGGCGCTTGATTGTAGTGCTTCACCGAAACCTTTTAAATATGAATTATTAATTTTACCAAAACTATCAGCTAGTGTAGAAATTTGTGGTAATAATACTGATGTAATTGCTGTTGTGATTTGTACTGTACTTATATTTTCTAAAGCTTTTCCACCAGCAGCAAACTTTTGTACTCCGCCGACAGTACCACCCTTATTAAATCCTTTAATTTGATTCATTTTATGAAGATTACTATAACCAATTTTTTGAGCAGACTGTTTATTGATAACGAACTCACCAGGAGTTAATAATGCTGGAACAGTATCTTGTGCCGAACCACCACTAGCAAAACCACGCCTTGGTTCAAATCCACGATATCTTGAACGGCTATAGTCCTGCATACTAAGTCCTTGAGCTTCCAAAGACCTTTGAATACGCATTTCTCTCTTAGCATTAGCTTCATCAATTTGTGTTTCAACAGCAGATAGAGGTCTCACGCTTGGTTTTAGTCCAAATAATTTTTCAATATCCCAAGGCATAATCTTATAATCATTAGGATTGGGTCCAGTACCTACTCTTTCTTCTAATTTGGAGGTTAAAGCTTCTGAAGAAAGTCCTAAAATTTGTGCTCTTGATGCAATATCTTGTGGACTATAAGCACCCCTTACCCATCCACCAAGAGCAAATCTTTGTCGTTCTGTTAAGAATCTTTTAATTTGTCCACGGAATCTAGATTTTTTACCCAAATCTTTCTTTTCTCTAGTAACTTCAGTTGCTAAATCAGGTTGTAAACCAAATGCTGGCGCTACTGGTCCTAAATTTTGAAGATCAATAGCAGCTTTTTTACCACCAAGATTTGGTGCCGCTATGGCTCCAGCAGCTTTTAATCCAGCTTCAAATAAATGTCCAGTAACTTCAGCAATATTTGCATTTGCAAGATTAGCTAATATGCTTTTATCTATACCAGATATATTATTAATTCCTGCTGCTTTACTTAATACTTTAGCAATTTCTTCTATTGCTCGTTCAGATGCGCTAGTCACAATTTTTTGAATTTCTTCAATTGCTGCTGGATTTTGTAATGGTCTAGCAACAACTTTGGCAGATCCTGCTCTTGTTTTTATATTACGCTCATAAGATTCACCTTGTAATGTTGCTAATTGTATTGTTGTTCGTGGTCTTGGTGTTGATTTTTGTAATTCTAAAGTTTTTTTCATTCTAAGATCACTACCTACTGAATCTCGTCTTCCTAAATCTTTATAAAGTTCAGATGTGGCACTAATTTCAACTCCTTGTTTTCTAAATCTTTTAACAATTTCACTTCTACTTAATATCTCATCACCATAAGCATTTCTATTACTATTTACTAAGCCTCCACCAGCATATTTATTCATTTGATGTAAATTACCAGAACCAATTGCTTCTACAGCGCTTTTTCTGATTACAAACTCACCAGGAGTAAGCATAGCTGGTACAGTATCGCCATTACCACTACCAGGAACCAAGCCACCTCTAGCAAAACCCTTTCTTTTACCTCCACCAATACCGCTAAGAAATCCTGTACCAAATTGGGTTAGAGCTGAACCAACTTTTAGACTAGCAACTGTTAATAATAGTGGTAATAATGGTTTTAAAGCGCCAGCAAGACTGATGAAAGCATTTGCTAAAGTTAATGCTAAAGTAGTAAAAACCTTAAAACTTGTACTGTCACCAATATCACGAATTAATGCTAAGAAAGATTCTCTTGTTTTGGTAAATTGTACTGCTAATGCTTGCTGTGCTATAGAAGCATCTTTAGCTAATGATGTTTGTCCCTTTTGGGCCACACCCAAAGCCTGCTCTGCTGTTGCAAACTGTTGGATAAGTGGAATAACCTTACCAATCTGTCTGAATCCACCAAGTTCTTCCACAATCTGTCCGAATCTTAAGTCTCTAGGATCTAATTTACTTAATCCTTCGCTTAGTCTTCTTGTGGCCTCATATGGACCCACAAATTTTCCTTGTAAATCTGTAAGCACAACACCGTATTCTTTTAGCGCTTCTATTGTTTTACCACGCTGAATTCTAGTAAAGATAGTTCTTAGGCCGGTAGCAATAGTCTCGGCACTTTCACGAGTAGTGGCACGAATACTTGTAAATACAGCAATAAATTCATTAAGAGCATCTGTACCTTCACTAACACCTTTACTAGATGCTGCGAATACACCACCAGTACGCTGAATAGCAGTAATTATATCACTAGATTCCACAGCAAATGCTGCTGCGACACTATTGATAGAACCCAATGCGCCTTCTAACTCTCCTGCTTGAATACCAAACTGTCTCATGGCAGCAATAGCGCCTTCTGTAGTATCGGTAATATTGTCGAAAGATGGAGCTAATGCTGATTTTGCTAATGCTTCAAGAGCAATTCTTGTATCTGATGCTGATAAACCAGCTTGTGCTAATGTTGAACTCACCGCTAATAAATCTGATGATGCTACGCCAAAATTAGTAGCCAATCTTGTAATTTCATCGGTTACACCTTTTAAATCTTTTACAGATTGTCCTGTGACTTGTGATAATCTAACAACTTCTTTATTAAAAACTAAAAATTCTTTATATCCAGCCGTGATGGCATTGGTTAAACCATAAATAACACCAGTAACAGTACTAAAAGCAGCAAAACGACGAACAGCAAGTCCTGATGCTTTACCGAAATCTTCAATAGCAGAAGTGGTTTGTACTATTGCTGTGCCTGATGACTTCACAGATTTTTGTACCTGATTAAGAGCACCAACACTAGATGCTACAGAGCCTGCCGCATTGTTAAAACCACTTGCCAAATTTGCTAATGTTCCACTTAAAGATGATACGCTACTATTAGCTTTATCAGATGCTTTTGCTAGAGCATTTAATTGTCTTGTGATAGCAGAAATATTTTTAGCAGATGAGGTGTCGATATTAAGTTTAATATCAGTTTTTATGGAACTAATAGCGCTCTTAATCTTGCCAATAACTGGTTTAAGATTATTGGGGCCTTGAATATTAAGTTGAGCTGTTAGATTGAATGGTTTAGCCATTTATTATTCTCCAATTAAACAATAACCCCACATCATATTGCTATGGTGGGGTTTTGTCATGTTGAATGAAAGACTTGTATGATCAAGCAGATTTATCTGCTGATTTAGTTTTCCTTGGTTTTGGAGTTTCAACTTCTGATGATTGGGGTTCAGTTTGTGTTTCATTATTATCCACTACTATTGGTTTGCCATCATCATCTGTAAATGGGGTAAAATCTACAACAAATTCACCAGTATCATCAACTAAGTTACCATCTTTATCAATGAATTGTCCTTGTTCATTAATAAAGCGTCCATCCTCATTTATTAATCTACCATCTTCATCAACCAATCTACCCTTACTATCTACATATTCTAGATTATCATTAACTAGTTTATATTTTAGTAAGAATTTATTTTCTGGTAATTTCTTTTCAAAATCACTATCCAATCCGTACATTATTGATGCCAATTTCTGAGCACCAAGAATTGCGACCAATTCTGAAGCCCTGTTTAGATAATCTTCATAACTATTAAAATAGGGCTTCTTAGTATCTTTATACACCACACACACCGAAACCAAATAATTAAAACGAGCATTATCAGCTTGACCCTCAGCGGTATGAGTATCTAAATTAGTTTTAACAGAAATGAGGTCTCTCATATCTTCGCGTAGCTTTTTCATTTTCACAGCAGATTGTTTGGCCTGTTTTAATGAAATACCCCCCTTGGCTAGCACCTTATCAAGATCAGCTAGCTCTTTTTGTATTGTACGGAATTCTTTTTCTTTATTGTCGTTCCATAATCCTTGTTGAGTTAATAAGTCATCCAGTCTTGCTCTAACTATTGAGCCTGATTTTACAGCATCTGAGAACGCTTGATTATAAATTTTTTGAGATTCTCTTTGATCATTTAAAGTTACTGTTTTAATATCAAATTCTTTTTCCTGTCCATCAACTTCACACTTGAAACTAAAATCGCTCATAGAATCTCCTTTTATTTCTTATCCTGTTTAATTTTAAAGTAGTAGTTATATTTATAATTAGCATCAGAATGTAAATAGTCAAATAGCTCATCCAAAGCTAATCTTATTTGATTATTACCATGATTTAGTAAATCAATTCTTAAATCATCCCACTTATCTCTGAAATAATTATGATTGTCTGTTTCTGGCTCTTGTCCATGATTCCATAGATAACCAAATTTTTGTTCAAATCTTGCTATTGATCCTATCATTAGTGTTTTAAATCTCATTTCCATATCTTTTAACAAGTCTTTTTGATCTTGGTTTAGCATTGTAATTTCCTATTATTGTGGAAGTCTTTTAGATAATTCTTTTTGTGCGGATCTCATATCTCTTTGTACATGTGGTAGTTCGGTCCAATTAACAGATTTTCCAGACTGGGCGACTTTTCTAATTTCTTTAATATCTTGTTTAATATTATTGTCATTTAAATCAAATATTTCCCTGGCTTCTTCTTTGTTATCTGTCAGAACAAACAATTCATTGACTCCACCCTTATTATTTTTAAGACCAAGTCGTTCTTCTAATTGTTGTTTTTTCTTTTCTTTCTGTGTTTTATCGTGTTGAAATAACATCCATCCATCAAGAGCATCACTATCGTTAATAATATCCTCCGTTGGACATTCAGGATGTTCCCTGATAGAATCTAAACTTTTGCTAATATTTACAATTAAAATCTGCTCATCTGTCCATTGTGTTGTAGGAGGAGCAAAAACATTTTCCTTACTAGCTGACCAAAACGATTTCCATAATTCTTGTTTACTTAAATATCGAATCTCATCTAGTCCTAAATTTTTTTTATATATTTCTGATGAGATAGAATCTAATAAAGATATATCGATATTATTCCAATCATCTTTAAAAATTAACTCATCATTTTTATACACCGTATGGGCTATAATAAATTGATTTTTTATTGAATGAGCATATCCTTCTAGAGACATATGATAAAAATAATATTTATCATTGTGATAGTTATTAATTTTTGTTTTAATTTCTTGAATTAATTGTTTACAGTTTTTTCTATTGACAGGATCAATGAATTTTAAATATAGTTCTATTTTTGTTTTTTCTAATTGTTTAAGTAGTAATTCACAATGATTACTTTTATCTTTATTCCATAAATTATCTCTTATTAGTAGATAGTCTATGGTTTGTTTAGATAACCAAGACTTAGTATCAAATTTATATTTATCTATAATTTCATTATATAGAGCATTTGCTCTTTGCTTGATTAATAATGGTGTTGAAAATACTTTATAGATATTATTATTTAATTCTATAAAATAGTAACCATTTATAATTCTATATATATTATCTTCTATATCTAAATCCACTCAAAACCTCAATTATTTTGAGTACTAATCCTATCCTATTTTAATTAACCAGTAATTGACAAGTCGTTATATACAATATAAGTATAAGTTGTTGTCACATTACCACCACCAGTATCTCCACCACTATAGCTAGTAGACTGTAAATATGCTTTACCTTCATTCTCAGTTTGATTAGCTCTAAAATCAAAGGTATAAATATCTTGACCAG
>Ga0315901_10001948_pt1 | contig 29208 bp, 32 predicted proteins | sample LakEriMetagenome_10_FD_203761 | JGI IMG/M metagenome (GOLD analysis project Ga0315901, IMG submission 203761) | Freshwater fungal communities from buoy surface, Lake Erie, Ohio, United States - Buoy 2 MA116 | ecosystem: Environmental > Aquatic > Freshwater > Lake | place: USA: Lake Erie, Ohio...
CTGATGTTCTGGACTCATACCATCTTGACCCATTCCGCCATCATTGGCCGGGTTCGGGCGCCGGCTTCACACGCTGCAGCCAAGGACATCACGGCGTCGTCATGGCAGCCGGCCGCGGCCTCCCGGTTCCCGTCCTCCGCCTGGCGGAAGGTCTTCATCTGCTTGCCGTAGATGTCGTCGGGGGGCAGGCCCAGCTCGCCCTGCTCCAGCAGCAGCAGGACCCGATCGGTCATCCGGATCTTGGAGGGCTTGCTGGTGGCGAACTCCTCGATCGGCACCCCGGGGCGGAGGATCGACAGGGCCTCGCCCACGTTGGCGCCGACGCCGTTGTTCTCGATCGCCACCATCTCGGGCTGGTATTGGTCGATCAGGCGGGCGGTGCGCTGCAGGCCGTAGTCGCGGCTGCGGCGGGCGTCGTGGAAGCGGGCGACCACCTGCCAGGGGTTGGTGGTGATGTCGAGCACCGTGGTGACCCATTCGTCGTCGCCGGAGCCGTTGGGGTCGATCCCGAAGACGTAGCTGTGGCCCCTGGTGGGGTCTTGCAGGGCGCCGATGGCCTCGGCCGCTTCGATCAGGTCGTGGGGGTAAACCTCCGCGTCGGTGGCGGCGAAGTCGAGCTCGAACTCCTGCCGGTAGCGCTGCTGTGTGAGCTGGAACTTCCGACGGGTGTTCTCCGCATAGTCCGGATCCTGCGAATAGATCGGGTGCTGGCTCCAGTGGATGGCGACCTTGGCGAACTGGCCGTCGGGACTGCAGCGGAGGGTGGGGATGTCGTTGACGAAGCTGTCGCCGACCTGAACTTCGCCGTGGTCGGTGCTCCAGTGCTCATAAAACCGGCCGCTGCGGCCGTTGGGGGTGGAGACCCACACGGCCCTGGCCCGGGGCCCCAGCAGCGAGAGGGTGGGCATGGCGCCGGTCTCGATGCCGGCCAACTTCTCGATGAATGCGCCCTCGTCGAACAGGACCATGGACGCCGATGGGATGCCCCGGGCGGCCCGTTCGGTGGGGGGAAGGAAGTGGAGGCTGCCGCGGCCCTGAAACACCAGCTTCCGGGCGCTGTCCTTCGGGAGGGGCGGACAAGCGGATCCCAGGGAGGCGGCCTGGCCCTTGATCCGTGCCGCCAGCTCTGAGGCGTCCTCGCCGGTCTTGGAGAAGATGATCCCCACCCAGGCCGGCCGCTGGATGGCCTGCTGGAGCATGTAGGAGATGATCGTCTCGGAAACGCCGGTCTGGCGGGACTTGTTGACGTAGGTGTTCTGATGGGCCCGGATCGTGCGAACCAGGTCCAGCTGGTACTCCCAGGGCCTGAAGCGCAGGTACTTGCCCTGGGAGGCGATGTAGGTGCAGCCGGCGAAGTCCGGCCAGCGCTTCGGGAGCAGATCCCACGGCTGTACACGCTGCGCCGATGAGAAGAGGCCCCGGCGGGGGGCGTACTGCAGCAGGGGGCGCAGAACCGGCTGCTTCCGGGGCAGATGCAGCCCGGCGGGGCCCTTGCGGGGCCAGCTGTAGCAGGCGGTCTGGGTGCGGAGCTGGGCGTCATATTCGGCCCAGGCCTCGTCGTCCCAGTCCATGGTCAGAAGTCCCCGGCCCGGTCCTCTGCTTCCTGCTCCTCTGGCGTCAGCGAGTTGGTGCCGGCCCCGCCGTCGCCTGTCTCTTCGAGGGCCTTCTCGAACTTCTCGACGGTGAGGATCAGTTGGTTGATCTCACGGTTCACCCCCAGGGCGACGGTTAGCTGGTTGCCGACCATGGCCGTCTTGAGCAGATGCTCCATCCGGCAGAGCTGGATGGAAGCCATCCGGGCCTTGTCGTAGAGGCTGGTGCTGCTGATCGCCAATTCATAGGCCTCAGCGACCAGCTGCGATGCGACGACGGGGCTGACCTTCCAGCTCCTGGTCGCCACGTCCATCAAGTCCTTCGGCCCGAAGCCGCTCTTCACCGCCATGCCCAACAGGGCATGCACCCGGTAGTTGCGCTCGGCCGCCCGGGAGAGGGTACGGTCCTTCGGCGGCTTGGATGTGGCCCCGGCCTTCCTCTTTGCCACCCCGGGATTCCTCCTGCTCAAAGGCTAGGCGGCTGAAACAGCGGCATCCCCCGCGGGGGGAAGGGAAGCCGCGGCCTGGCGCAACCGGTTTGGGTTGGGGCCACGGGTGACCACGATCCCGTAGCGCTTCAGGGCGCCGGAGACGATGGCGGAGGGAATGTCGAACTCCTTCGCCATGGCGGCAACGGTCCGGCCCTCCAGCCAGCCGCGGCGCAGCTGATCGAGCACCTCAGCCGATGGCACCTCCTCCGGGAGGAGCTCACCGCGGCGGCGGCGGGCCCGTTCCACCATCCGGGCGGCCTGGTTGGGCCGATCGTGCTCCTGCAGCCAGCAGCGGACCGCCATGGTGCTGCGGTTGATCCTCAGCCCGATGGCGGAGGCGTCATGGCCCTGGGCCCGCATCCGCAGGCAGGTGGTGCGCTCCTGACGGGTCCACTGCCGGTAGCCATCGGGCACGCGGCGCCTGTCCGCCCGGATGGTGACGCCGTCCGTCACCAGCAGGCGGCGGATCACCGCACGGCTCACCCTGTAGTTGCTGGCCAGGGCCTCGATGCTCTCCCCGGCCAGGTAGCGGTTCACCACCACCTCCACCGGCAGGTGGGGCTTCGGGGGGATGATGCCATCCCCACCGGCCTGGAGATTGCTGGTGAAGCGTCGGACCCGCAGCACATCGCCATGGCTCCGGCGGGAATCAGCGATCGAGGCGTAGATGCAGGTGAGGCTCCTCCCCCGATCGGCGGCGATCTCAGCGGCCGGCACACCCTGTTGGTGGAGGGCATAAATCCGGTCATGCTCGGCGGGGCTCATCGGCCGGCCGGGGCCGGCCTGGGTGCGGGGCGCAGGGGGCGCAACAGGGGGGCAGGCGGTGGCCGTCATGGTCAGCGGCCCCTGGTGGCCAGCAGGGCCTCCACGGCCCGGGACAGGCGGGCTTCGGTGCTCTCCTCCTCCGGCAGGGCCTCCGCCAAGCGGGCCATCAGCCGCTGGAACTCCGCCATCGCCTGCTGATCCGGGAAGGTGAGCTGCACCGTCAGCCCGGCTGGCGGTGGTTCCGGTGGGGCGGGGGGCTCGGGTTCCTCATCGATGCCGTGAACCAGGGCCTTGAACTCGTCATCGGAGAACCACGGGCTCAGGTCCAGCTCGGCGTGGTCATCCAGCAGTGCCGCCAGGGCGGCGCCGTCAAACTCTGAGGTGTCGCTGGAGCGGTTATCGGCCACCCCGTATTCCGCCTTTTGCGAGGGGGAAAGATCGGTCCGCTGCACCGCCACCAGGGTGCGGCCATCGGCTGGGATGACCAGCACCTTGTCGATGCCGATGGCTGCTGCCGCTTCTGCGGTGCCGTTGCCGGCGAGGATCACCCCGTCCTCATCCACCACCAGGGAGCGGGCCGCCCCGAACTCGCGCAGCGAGCGCTCGATCATCCCCGTGCTCCGCTGTGTGCGGCGCCGGGCGTTCTTGGGGTCCTGCAGCAGGGCCTCCAGAGTGGTCAACGTGGGCATGGTCACCGGGACCAGGGGAGAGGTGCGGCGCCTAGCCATGCCAGAACGGTCTGATACTGGTGTTCAACGTAGCTGATCCAGTGCATGCTGGGAACTGAATGCGGCATCGTGCTGCGATGGATTCCCGCTCTAGTTGCGGTGTCGTCACTGCAGCGAGGAACGTGCACGCTGATTCATCCGCACGCCTGAAAGCACTGCTGCAGGCGGGTTTTGCTTGGGCATCTGCTGCCAAAGACCTTGGAATCACCGAGAGAGGGCTGCGGTACTGGTGGGAACGGAAAGGTTCACGTCTTGCCGATCCAGTGGAGCTGGCCCTATCCAGTCGATTGATACAAGCGAACTACCAATTCAGCCCACCGAAGTTATTTGACGGCCTGATGGTTTGCCGCTGCGGCAGGCGAATGGAGAGGCCGGCACAGGAAAGTGCCCACGGGAGGCCTCATCGCTGGTCCTGCCCCGTCTGCCGTCTACCCAACGGGAAGCGGGACTGGGTGCAAGCCGCGGCCATCAAGCGGGCGGTCTTTGAGGCTTTGCAGCGGCGGCTGCCGGAGATGGCCCGGCTGTGCGAGTACCGGACGCCGATGCAGCGGGAACGGGAGCGACAGTGGCTGCAGAAGCTGGAGGGCTTCCTGGATCTGAGCAGGGAGCTTCATGAAGCGGGCCTGCCGCGAATGGACTATCCGACCATGGCGGCACGGGTGCAGCTGGCCCGCGACCAGGTGGGTGAGCCCCTGGATCCTGATCTGCATAGCTGGGGGCAGAGCTTCAGCCGCTGGGGTGCATGGGAGATGGCCACCTCACATCAGTGGCGGATGGTCAGCGTCTACTTCTGCCGAAAGATCGTCTGGGATGGCCAGGAGATCCGCGTTCAGTTGTTCGGCCGTCGGTTTGTCGATCCACTGCTGATGAATGCCCAGCAAGACCCAGTTGATCGAGGACTGTGGCCAGTTCACTCCCTCCCCCCGAGTCACCCTGCTCATCGGGACCGCTGAGCCCGGAGGCAGGAGAGCTGCGCGAAGCGAGGGGTCGGGCCCGGGGCTGGAGCGTATGGGGGGCCCACCTCATCGATCACCAGGGCAAGCGGCTCCGGCCGCCGGGCTTGCGTTTCAGCGAGCAGATCGATCTGCGCCATCTCCCTCGCCAGCAGGGCCATGGCCCGCACCGTGCCCATGCGGCGACCTGCCGTGAACCATGCACGCCGGCGGAGCTCGTCATGCAGCCAGCTGCTCAAAGCTGCACCTCCCAGTTCATGTGCTTCGCCATGAAGCGGTAGGAGTCGAGCGTGTCGATCCAGCATCTCAGGGCCTTGTCGACGTCGACCAGATCCACCGTGGTGCTGCCGGGGCTGCAGAACAGCACGAAGGCGCGCTGCGGCCACCAGCTGTAGGTGTCGCCCAGCAGGGCCACCGCAGCACCGACCTCAGCCGACACCTGCATGGGGTTCAGCTCCTCTCGGGAGCCCGTCTGGCAGAAGCCGAGGCCGATATCCCCGCCGTTGCGGAACCGAACCAGCAGATCAGCGGTGGTTGCCACCGGCAGCCGGCGGTGGCGGATCTGCAAAGGGGCGGCGAGCACCTCCAGTTGGGCCCAGAACGCATGACCCACCAGGTGCTCGATCGTGCTCAGGTAGCTGGTGAACGGGGCCACGGTCGGCGCCCAGGGCCCCCTGGAGGCCGCGGCCGGGTTGTGGAGGCTGTTGGCGTAGACGGAGCATGCGCGGGCCACCACCTGGTTGCGCACCATGCGGTGGTGATGGACCCGGCTGATGATGTCCTGGGCGGAGATGAGCTCCTCGCCAGTGGCATCGACATAGCCGCCGGCCGCGGCCGGTTGAATCGGCTGCTCAGGGGTGGACAGCCAGGTGGTGGGCTCAGGGCGGAACAAGGTGCTCACCATGCCGAGAGTCTCCGGGGGTTGGGGGGGCGAGTCACGGCCATGATCGGGCAGTTGGTCCGCTGCCAGCGGATCTCCCACCCGAAGGGAAGCGGCTGACGAAAGCGGGCACCACGGGGGTGCACCTGGTTGGTCTTGCAGAGGATGAGCATGGTTCAGGGGAGCAGGGGGTGATCACCAGGCCTCGGTGGGCTCTGGGGGGCCGACAGGGTCCGCAGGTGGGCGCCAGCAGGGACGAGGGATCGGGGCTGGCGGGGCAGCAGCGGCGGCCGCGGCCTGCTCTTCAGGGGAGGGCATCCAGACCATGGCCGCGGGCTTGCGCCAGGTGTGCCGGATGGTGCCCACCTTCCAGTCGTCGTAGACGTGGAACCGGTGCCCGCCAGCGATGAAGTACCGGCCGATGTGCCGCTCGACGGTGATGGGGTAGGCGGAGGTGGAGCCACGCTCCAGGCACAGCAGGGTGGCACCGACCGGTGGGTGCGGGCGGGAGGGAAGGATGGCGGCCATCAGCAGCCCCCCCGCGGCATGGCGGGCAGCAGGCCAGCGACTGCCTCACGGGAGGCCTTCATCTGGCGGGCCTGCTCAGCGGTGGCCTGGACGCCGGCGAGAGCGATCTGGCGGCGGTTGCGGTGGATGGTGGCGATGGCCTGCTGATGAAGATCACAGCCCACCAGGCGGGGACCCAGCAGGGCCTCGATGCGGCGGGGGCCGGCGGAATCGCGATAGCCGCCGCGGCCCTCGCGGGCGTAGGCGGCGTTGCAGCAGCAGATGACCGCCGGATCGGAGCCGGGGCAGACCTCGCCGGTGGGGAGGACGTCGTAGTCGGGGAGGAACTCGTTGATCGCCCGGTCGTGATTGCCGACGATGCCGGTGTCAGCGCAGGCGAAACAGGCGAAACCCGGGAGGACGAAGGCGGGGCCGGCTGGAGGGCGCCGCTTGTGCAGGGCCAGCGGCCCGGAAGCCAAGGGCTCGGGGGCCAGCGGCCCTGGTGGTGCTGAGGAGAGCGAGAGGGTCATTGGCCTTGGCCGGTGACGTGGCGGTGGTAGGCGAACGGGTCGGGGGCTCCGGTCTCTGGATCGATCGGGGCGACGAACTCGGCGGCGTTGGCGGCGACGGGCTGGTGCGGCTGGAGGTAGGCGGCGAAACGGCGCTCCTTCAGCCAGCGGGCCATATCAGGCAGGAAGGGGGCAAAGCCGGTTGAGGCGTGCTGCTGGTCCTGGGCACGAACCTCAGCGGCCAGGGCAGCAACCAGCTGGTCGATGGTGTGACCCTCGGCGAGGACGGCGGAAAGCTCTTTCTGAGCAGCCGGCAGAGATTGACAGGTGACCCGGCGAGGCGCCGCCAGGTAGGGGGTGCGGAGGGCGTCGAAGGCGGCCGTGGCTGCAGGGCCTGCGCGGAGCTCTTCGCAGCGGCGGCGGTAGCCGGTGGCCAGGGACTTGCAGCCGCTGTCGGCGGCGTGCTGGAGGAAGGGCTGGAGGACCCCGAGGGCGTCGGCGTGGAGGATCGCCGTGATGTCGCCAGGGCTGAGCTCGTTGGGGGCGGTGGGGTGCTTGCTGCGCCGCCTGATCCACCACTCGCGGAGCAGCTGGCGGTGAGGCTGAGCGCAGGCTGGCAGAGGGCTGTGCTGCTCGGTTGCCGGGTTGGCATGTCGCTGGGGAGCGTCGTTCTCGGCTGACGATACCACGATCTCGCTACCTGTCACGACGGCGTCGGCCGTTGTGACCGAGGGCGCGGCGGCGTCGATTTTTTCGTCGCGTTGGTGGATATATGTAGTGGAGTAATTATTTAACCCTTCTTGGTTTTCTTCTTCTTTGTTTAGAGGTTTATTGATTGGGTCCCCGTTACGGGGGCCCCGTAACGGGGGGTCCCCACCCCCTGTAACGGGGGGGCCTTTAAGGGGGGTCCCCTCCCCGTTAAGGGGGGTCCCCTTTACGGGGGGTGGTGCTCCTGACTTCCGCTGCCTGCCAACGGCTTTCGGCGCCCGTCGCTTGCGCGTTGCTTCCATTCTCACCCGGTAGGAGTTGGTGCCGTTTGGGCCCGAACCGGTGCGCGTGATCCAGCCCTCGCCCAGAAGGGTGGAAATCGACGCCCTGACGTCGTCCTCCTTCATGCCGGTTTCGAGGGCAAGCCGTGGGATTGACGGGAAAGCGTTATCAGCACGCCCCGCGTAGAAAAAGAGCCAGGCGTACACAAACACCAGCCTTCTGCGCTTGCGTTCTGCACACGAACTCAGCAGCTCGAGGGGGATCTGAGCGAACAGGGGGCGGTGCAGTTCACCGCTAAAGTCTTTGTTCGGCATGTCAGGGGTTTGTGTGGTTCCTTCCACTCCCCTCGGCCTGCAGATACCGGCTGTTGCTGTAGGATGACCACGTTGCGGCCATCGGTTCTGCTGGGGAGCGTTTCCGGCGGTCGCAGCCCGAAAGGGCAACATCGGCTCCGTTACGGCGGGGCCTTTGTTGTGGGCGGCAAACCGGCCTGGATGGCTTGACCATAGCCGTATCAGTACGAACTGAGCCAGCGGCGTCTCCAATCTGAGGCCCTGGCGGCGGTGCTGCAGATCCGCTGCAGGCCCTTGTGCGGTCATCACGGCAGGCACGCCGGATGTGCCCCGGTGGGCACCTGATAGGACTTATGTTCGGCTCTCGATGGGGTCGGACACTCCCACTACGCACGGATGACGCCATGGACCAGCAGCAAAGCAAGCCGCGAGGGCTGGCCGCTTCTCACGCTTTCACTGGTGCTGGCCGTGACCACTGGCTGACCACCGAAACCATCGGCCGAGAGCGCTTCCGTGTCCTGCTGAAGCAATGGCTGGCCCGCAACAACTGGAGCCTCGCTGTCACCTCCCGCTTGGCAGAGCTGGCCCTGCTGGCCGCCTCCGACAGCCCGGTGCCCGACTGGGCTGCCGGCATGCCCCTACAGCCTGGGGACTGGGTGAACCACAAGGGCCATGCCTGGGAGGCCATTGGCTCTCCTCTCTCAGAACCTGCGGACAGCGATCCAGGCTGGAGGGAGGTGGGGCTCACCAGCCGGCTGCATGCCTCTGGCCTGAACCTGTTCCTCCGCGGCAAAAACCGCACCCTCACCTCCACATTCTTCCTCGAGGTGGGTCGGCTTAACGAATGGGTCGCCGATGTGAAGGCCGGCAAGCGGCCGCCGCCGGAGGAGGTCCGCCTGCAGGAGCTGCTCAACCAGGCCGCGGCCATCACCGATGAGCAGGGCGCCCTGGGCCCCGAGGAGATGTTCTCCATCGCCGTCGGCCGCATCCAGCCGCCACCATGGCCCGGCACTGCTGCCCCATCAGAGGCGGGGGATGGCGTGCCGGCGCGCCAGCTGCGGGCCGCGGCCGCCGCCGCAGGGCTGGACATCATCGAGGACTGGCAGGCAATCGCCGCCATGTACCCGACCACCGACCCGACCCGTCTGGAACGGCTGCAGCAGGTCATGCGAGGGCTCGGTCAGTGGGACCAGGGCCAGGAGGACGATGAGCGGCTGGCTTGCCTGGTCCTGCTGCAGAACCTCCAGCAGCACGCCACCAAGGGCCCGGAGGCTGTGACGCAGGTGGTGGTGCAGGAGATCACCGCCGCGAGCGACTGAGAGGCGGCGCTGCTTCCGGTGGCCGGCGCCACTCAATGTCGATGGCTTGGCCGTCGGTGTTGGGTGGCTTCAGCACGGTGAGGCGCAGGGTGGAGCAGCCGTAGAGGGCGGTGAGGCGGTGGCGAACCTGCCAGAACAGGTCGGCCGCGGCCGCGTGAAGAACGGTGACGTGTAGGGCCTCAGCGTTCCTTGCCATGCAATTCACGGGAAGGCAGTCGGGGACTGCTCTGAAGCCATCACGGAACGGGGACATCACAAGTCAGCAATGGGTGCTAGTGTTCGGTTAACGGGCCGGGCGAAGCGTAGCCGTCCCGTGATCAACCTGACCGAAAACGCTCCCGATGAAAAACAGCTCCCCGCCCTCCGGGCCGGCGGAGAGGTCCGCCGAGCAGACCGACCTCGAACACATCACCCAGACCCTGCTGCAGCTGGCCGATCGGGTTGCCGCCGGAGAGGCCGACACTGCCGCACGCTTCGAGGCGATGCGCCAGGCCTTTGGCGAGCTGCGCAGCCGCCTGAACCAGGACCAGGGCGGACAGCCCGCGCCGAGAGATGACCAGGAACGCCGACTGATCGAGTTCCTCTGCTACAGGCCCACCAGCGAGCAGCAGATGCAGCTGTTCGCCGCCTTCGCCGAATGGCAGGCCACCGCACCCAGGCTGACGGAGAACCGGCAGGCGGAGTATCAGACCAAGAAGGGCGGCACCATCTCCTACGGCTACGCCGACCTGGCCGGCGTGATCGCCACGGGCCAGGCTGCCGCGGCCCATGGCCTGGTGCCTATCACCCGCCAGGAGCTCGATGACTTCGGCGATCCGGTGGTGACGGCCTATCTGGTTCACCTCGGTGGTGGGGCGATCACCAGCGGACCAGTGCCCCTGTTCATGGGCGAGAGCGACCGCCGCGGCCAGGCCCACGCTGCAGCTCTCACTACCGCCAGGCGGCTGGCCCTGCAGATGGTGCTGGGGCTGGCCGCTGAGCGTGATGACGATTTCAACGCCAGCAGCGAGACCAGCCCACGGCAACAGGCCGCCAAGCCTTCCGGAGCCCGGACCGTTGCGACTCCACAACGGCGGCAGGGTGAGACCACCGCACAACGGGCGAGGACCGTGGGGGGGCCGCCTCCCGGGTGGATCAGCAAGGACGAGAGGAGGGGGCTCGAGCAGGAGCTGATGGATCCGGCGATCACCCCGGAGCGGTTCGCGGAGATCGAAGCGAAGCTCATCGCCGCTGATCAGCTGGCGGCCAGCCGGGCCCAGGGCGGGCAGGCCGCGGCAGGGCCAGCGTCATGAGCAGGATCCCCCGTCTTCCAGTATGTGGCCCTTGAGCCACCTCTGCTGGTGCTGCACACGCGGAGACGTCGTGTTGATGGCCTCCCAGGTGATGCCGGCCACTGAGCGGACGACTCGGTGGATCTCTCCCGGCCTCTCCCACGCAACGGGCCCCGTCGAGGGATGTGGTTTCGCACCAGAGCGCTGCGCCCCCATTGGGACCGCACCAAGGCCATCCGCAGCAACACATCCGGTCCAGCTGTTCACCCTTTCATCACCCATTCCCCCATGACTGAACCGACGATCAGAACCGAGGCCGACGCCGTCCATGAGCAGACCCTGCTGGGTGTGCAGCCTGTGAAGCTCACCCCCGGCTCCGTCTACGCCGTCCGCACCAAGGATGGTTTCAAGACCATCGACCTGAACCAGCCGGATGTGCTCAAGGCGGCCGGTTGGGAGCGGCTGAATCCTAAGTCCAGCTACGCCTTCCACAGCGTCAGCAGCTTCACCAAGTACGTCGCCAAGGTCTTCGACTACGACAAGGACGACGACGACGCCTACAAGCCGCGGCGGAGTCGGGCCCTGTGCATTGCCGATGAAGCGGCCCGAACCATCCGCCTGGTCTTTGATGCGCAGCCCAACGAATGGGGCACCGTCTACGCGGACCTGAAGCTGCTCGGCAGCCCTGAGGCGAAGCGGTGGCTGGAGGCCAGCGGCAAGTACCTGGCCCAGCAGGACTTCGCTGAGTTCTGTGAGCTGAACCTGGCGACCTTTTCCAGCCCGGATTCCGCCACGATCCTGGAGATCGCCCAGACCTTCCAGGCCAAGTCCACCGTCGACTTCAGCAGCGCTGTTCGCCTCTCCAGCGGCGCCATCAAGCTGAAACGCGACGAAAAGATCGAGGCCAGCGCCGGGGAGCGCGCCGACATCGCCATCCCCGAGGAGCTCACCGTTGCCATGCCGATCTTCAAGTTCGGCAAGGCCTACGCGGTGAAGGCCCGCCTCCGCTACCGGATTGTCGAAGAGGCGGTCAAGCTCTCCGTTCTCCTGGTGGACCCAGAGATGGCGATCGAGCACGCCTTCAAGGAGGTGATCGACGAGGTCTCCAGCCTGCTTGAGATGCCCGTCTTCTACGGGCAGGCCTGAGGCCTCCCATCGTTCCCCTCCGTCCCGTTCCCCCCCTCTCACCATGAACGACAACGCGATCAACGAAACCGACAGCGAAGAGGGCCCGGAGTCCTCTCCCTTCGGGCAGTTCCTCTTCTCCCAGCGCAAGGGCCTCACCCACACCGAGCTCTCCGACGCCTTGGCCATGGTCAGCGAAGCGGTGCTGGCCAACGGCGGCACCGGCACCATCACCCTGAAGATCACGGTGTCGCAGCTGGGTCACGAAAACCGCCTGGTCGTGAAGGATCAGGTGGATGTGAAGACGCCCAAGCCGATCAGGGAATCCAGCATCTGGTTCTACAACAAGGGCCAGCGCGGCCTCAGCCGCAGGGACCCCAACCAGGGCGAACTGGACCTGGCTGTCATCCCCTTGCGCCCACGGGTCGGCACCGCCATCGCGACCGATCGCACCGGCAAGACCAGCGCTTGATCTGCATCACCCCCTTCCCACTGCATTGCAGCCATGGACATCCCCAACTACCAACCCATCACAGGGTTTGCCCTGTTTGCCGATGGCGCCCTCCACCTGCAGCGTGGCTACGGCCAGCAACACTTTCAGCCTTGCCGGCCTGACGAGCTGCCCGCCAACGATTTCAAGGCCCTGCTCTGGGTCATCGAGGCGGCCCTCGGCGCTTCCCACAACGAGCTCCAGCACACCGAGCCGGATTCCATCCAGTCGTTGCTGCGGGTGATAGCACTCTGCACCACCAACCGCCCTTCGGATCCCGTCACCGGTGCCGTCATGACATGGGTTCGTCCCTACCCCATCGCTCCCTGTTCTGACGACGATGCCCAGCCATCTGGAAGAGGCCTTTGCCAACCAGTGGCTCGTCTCCTTTCCAGACCTTCCCTTCGTCCGAGAGCACACGCTGCCGGTGTGGCAGGCCTGGGTGGTGTTCCAGAAGCAGGAGGGTTTGCGGTCGCGTAAGCGCCCCGCCTTCCGCGCGGACTTCGCCTGGCCCGCTGCCCAGGTCGCGGTCGAGATCAATGGCGGCATCTGGAGGCCCGGCGGTCACTCCACGGGCGCCGGGATCACCAGAGACATCACCAAAACCACCCTTGCCCAGCTCTCCGGATGGGTCCTCATCCCTCTTTCCGATGCTCACATCTTCGATGGCACCCCCTACTGGCTCCAGCTCATCGCGGACCTCATCACGCACCGAAGAGATCAGCTACTCGGCGGAGACCCCGCCAGTGGTTCATCTCTCCGGGGTGGCACTGGGCCGCGCCCATCACTCCCTGCGGCCCTGGCTGATCCATGCACCGGAGAGTCGCAACAGCGTCGGCGACGCGGCAGCCGGCCGCAGACACGACGGGATCGAATGGATCTCCGTGAGTCGCTCGACCTTCTCCGGCAACGGGGAGGCTCAGCAGCGGCTGATCCATAACGCCCGGCCTCTAACCGTGATGCGCCCCCGCCGCTTTGCCGAGGAGGCCGAAAACCTGATCAAGCTGACAGTCAACGACGGCGATTTCATCCTCGAGGCGCCGTTCCCGGGGATCCACATCCCTACCGAAGGCCGCCACTTCCCGCCCGGGTCTCTGCAGATCATCGTCGACCAAGACGAACGGCAGGTGATCGATCAGTTCACCACCCTCCCGACCCCTGTGGAGGTCCCCACGGTGCCCTGCAGCGGCTGGTGCAAAAAGCAGCACATCTACAGCAACTTCGGCAATGTCGAAACGGCGGTGGTGTTCTTCGCCAGCAACGGTTGGCCCATCGCCTGCCGAGAGAACCTCTTTGATCGCCGTTGGACTCTTTCCGGAACGAGGTGGTGGCGTTTTGACTACAGCCGCCCTCAACCTGAGGTAAGGGCATGACGAACCCGACAGAGCAGGTGCCTAACGAGATGGAAGAGTTCGCCCGCAGGGGCGTGATCAGCGTCACCGAAGCAACAAAAGCGATTATCCCAGGGGTTGAAATGAGCGAGCGTATCATCACCATTGCCAAGGCTTTGGGGGAATGTGCTTGCGTCTGGGTGCCGCACACTTGCCTGATTGGGAACATCTCTGCAGGAGAGTTACTCGAACTGGCCGATGCGGTGCTGGAGGGAGGGTCTATCGGCGAGGCGCCTGCTCCGTCCAAAGGAGCACCGCAGTGCCCGCCGGTGCCTTTCGGCAGCTTCAACCCCCTCTTCATGACCTTCGAGGGACGGATGCAAGGCGCCGCCAACTGGGGCTACGCCCAAGCCCTCGCCGCCGCCCAGCGGCTGGCCGCGGAGGAGAGGCAGAAGGGGGCGGATGAAGAGCTGGAGTCCGTGTGCCAGTGGCTGACCGATCAGCGCTACTGCGGCCACGTTGACCTCATCCCAGCGTTGCGCCGCGCCCGTCGCCCGCCCGCGCCGTCGAAGCGGGAGCAGGCGCTGAGGGAGCGGCTGAACGACCCCAACGTCGCGCAGCTTCACGCCAACCGTGAGGCCATGCAGCTCGCGCTCCAGGCGCTGGAGGAGGCGGGCGATGAGTAATCCAATCCCGCATAACTGCTGGCTAGATGAAGAAGAGGCGCTATTCCCGTCTCCGTGCGTCTTTGATGATCGCAGGCAGGAGATTAACAACTGCTCATTCGCTGCAATGCTGCAAGACCACCACAAAGACAAAACGGATTGCAAGCACTACCGCGCCACGCTGGAGGCGGCCCCCGCCCCGGTGGTGGGTGATGCACTGCCGCCTCGCCCATCACTGGAGCAGAACGCGATCGACTCCCCACTGGTGCGCTACGGCGTCACCTGGGATGGCAGTCCCGACACTCCGCTGCTCACCCCCATGCCGGACGGCTGCTGGACGCCTTGGCACATTGCTGCCGAGATGCTGCGCGGCACCACCCCCGCCCCGGTGGTGGGTGACGGCTGCGCCCGCATCGAACTGGTGACAGCCATCCATTGCTTGGCCAGCCACTTTGAGATCGCGTGCAGCTACCTCAGCGGCGACGACCTGCAGAAGGCCAAGGCCGACATTGCCCACGCCATCAGCATCGCCGCAAAGCACAACCAGAACGGGACTGGTTGCACCCCCGCCCCGGTGGTGGGTGCGCCTTTCGTAGTTCGCCACTACGTCGGTAGCGCCCATCCAGAGATCAAGGGCAACGGCTTCGATGGCCTGGTGGTGGGCGAAAACCGAGAGGAGGCAGAGGAGTTTGTCGCCTGGATCAACGCACGCCTGGGCACCACCGCCGCCCCGGTGGTGTGTGATGACCTGCCCGTTGTCCACCTGACCGCGCCAGAGCGCATCTGGGTTGACCGCAACCCTGACTACATCAATCCCGAGCACACCGGCACCGATCGCACGTTGCTGGAGCTGTTCTATTCCGCCTGTCAGAGCGAAGGTGGGACCGCCGATGAAGTGACACTGCGCGGACTTCGCGCCGTCCTCGCCAAGTACGGCCCCACCCCGGTGTGGGTGGCCGTGAGTGAGCGGCCTTGGGAGCGTGAGGGATGGTGCGACGACGACGGGCGCTGCTGGTGGGGACGACGCGCCGACGACTTCTGCAACCACGATTGGCACTACGCCACTCGTGCCGAAGTGGAGGAGTTCTGCGCCGATGCGATGCCACAGGTATCGCTCCCCTTCCACGCCCTCCCGCTGCCGGAGGTGGCGCCGTGACTACACCGCTCTACGAAAAGCGCGGTCGGCGGTATTACTTATGGGGCAATGGCGAGCACTGGGATACCCAAACCGACGCCATGCAGGCTGGCACCTGTCGTCTTGTCTATTGCCCCGAACCTGGTTTCTATCGCTATCGCTACGACGTCACTCTAGACACAGCAGCGTTTTTGGCTGCAGCAGAAGTCGCCCGCCATGCCATGGAGGAAGCGATGCACGAAAAAGCACGATCAGCCACGGCCATGTCTCAGGCGGTTCCATGGACGCCAGAACAGAAGCGCTTGATTCAGCAGTTTGAGCGCGACATGAACGCCACAGGAGCGTTTCTCCCTACCCACTGGCTGCAAAGCACACCCCGCGACATTGCGCAGGCTGGAATTGACGCAGTACGCCGTGTTTATGAAGAGACAGCAGGCAGAGGCGAGGGGGATTGAGTTGCCGGAAGGGTGGTTTCAGCGGCGGCTGGGGGAGCGATCAAGGCCGGCTGCATGACCCCCGCCGGCATGGATTATCGCCGCACGCCCACACTGAAAGCACGACAGCACCGCCTGACGATGCCCTCCACCAGCCACAAACCTGCCGCCGCGGCTACCACCCCAGCCAAGCAGGCTGAAACGGCGCCACTGCGGCCGGTGCTCTTCACCCTCCAGGCGGTCCAGGAAACCTGGCTGAAGAAATCCCCCGATCCGGCGGCCGATCTGCCAGAAGACCAGAAGGTCATGGTGCCCACTGGCCACCAGTTGCCCGTGGTGGCCGTGCAGGAGCTCCAGGGCACGGCCCATGAAGTGGTGGAGCTGGGCCACGGCGCAGGTCAGTGGCACGTCTTCTCCCCCCACTACCGCCGGCTGCAGGCCAAGGCGCCGGCGGCGGCCCCTGCTCCGGCGGTGCTGCTCCAGCCTGGGGCGATCGACTGGGGGAACTTCGACGCCCTGGTGACGCCCAACCTTACGGTGGGAGAGGTGCTGCAGTTTGACCCCCGGCGGCGGCCGTCGGCGCAGAGCGCGGTGATCCCCCGGATCCTGGACACGGCGGCGGAGTTTCAGTCGATCCGGCAGGCCTGGGCCCGTCCGTTGGGGATGACCAGCTTCTACCGACCGGAGCCGATCAACCGGGAGGTAGGAGGAGTGCCCAACAGCTTCCACGTCCCCGGCATGGCAATGGACATCTACCCGATAAAGCTGCCGCTGCAGGCCCTCTACGACTGGCTGATTGTGCGCTGGACCGGCGGCTTTGGTGATGGCCGGGATCGCGGCTTCCTGCACCTGGATCGGCGCAATGGCGGCCACTTCGTTCCCGGTGGTGGTGTCAGGCCAGCGGAGGTGTGGCGGTACTGATCAGGCCTTGGCTGGGCTGATCAACCGGGCTCTGGAGGCCTGCAGCGCGCCGATCACAGCGGCCAGGCTGCCGTGGGCCTTGTTCCCACCATTGTCGCCGTCATACCAGCCCTTGCCTTGGCTGTTGGGCAGGCTTGCCCACTCGAAGGCCAGGTCGTCGATCGCGGCGGCCTGGTTGGTGCCATGGAGAAGGAACCGGGCCAGCATGGGCCGCTTGCCCTGCAGCAGGATGGCGGTGGTCAGCCGATCCTGGTTGGCGGCACTGAACAGGTCCGCATCTGAGAGACCGGCCCGCGGTTGCTGCTCGAGCAGGGTGGAAGGGACCATCTGGGGGGCGCCGACGGCAAAGAGCTTGCCGGCCTGCTGCAGGGCTTTGATCTCAGCGATGGTGAGGTTCTGGAGGCCGCCGGGCCAGGGCTTGCCGAGGCTGTCGCCGGCGCTGCCACGGTTGTAAGCCTCGTAGGGGCTGGCAAAGCCGCCGGCTTCGTGGCGGTAGATCAGATCAAGGAGGGGCCGGCAGGCCACGATCTCCCTTTCCCCTGGCCCTTGGGCCCCTGGCCCCTGGGCCGCTGGCCTGATGGCGGGTGTCAGCCAGGTGCTCTCGCGGATGTCGCCCCCATTGCCGAGCCGTTGGCGTTGCTCTGGCGTGAGCATCTCCTCCACTGATCTCCAGAACTTCTCATGGCCTGGATGGCCCGCCACCGTATGGATGGCGTAGCGCATGAGTGAGAGAGTCATTCGTCTGCTGTGGTGGGTTGATGGTGCTCAGCGGCAATGGATGGATCAAACAGCAGCTGCAGAACACGCAGCTCCATGTCGCTTGGATCCCGGTGGACAACACGCTGCACCGCGGTGAAAAACACCATGTAGGTGGCTCGGGTGCCGCGCTGCATTGCGGGGATGATCTCTTCGTCGATCAGCGCAAACACCTGCGGCAGTCGCCGGCACAGATCACGGCCCAGCGCCTGCAGCAGCAGGCTGAGCAGCCGGCGCAACAGCCAGGGGATCAATGGCTTGAGCAGCATTCCGATCATCGCAAAAACTCCTCGATCATTCGGATGATGTTTTCGTTGCGGGAGTATTCCGCGTATGGATCCATGTTGAGTGCCAACAGCCCCTGATACACAGGAAGCTGCCGCACCCTCTCATCAGTGGCGGCTGGTGTGTAACCGGGGTCGGACGGAAGCATGTCAGAAGACGACGTTGGTGGCAGGAATGGTGATTGCGTTAGCGACGGAGATGCCCCGCAGATAGCTGCGGAGGCCAACATTGAGCGCGGCGCCTCCCGATGTATCCGTGGTGATGATGGGATTCAACCCTGCTGGGAAGCCATCACCAGGCGCGGTGGAGCTGGGGTTGAAGGTCGGCCTGGCCGCTGTATTTGACTCGGCTGACGTAAGCCCGGCCCGCTGGAAGATGGTTTGGGCATTATCTTCGGCGGAAACGCCGAAAGTCAACGCAAAGGTAAACCCAGTCTCAGCTTCGGCATTCTTAGCGTTGCCGCCCAGCACACCGCGGGTTTTGGTTGCGTTATACCCGTTCCGCCCAAACCGACCAACAAAGCCCTGGAGTCGTTTGCCAATCGTCTCCGTCTGGCTCTCATAAGGGCCCGGCCATGCCTCGGGAACAAAAAGCCCACGTGAGGCATGGATGAACTGGTCGAAAAATGGCCCTGTGTCAGTACCGCTTGGGACTGCCCCGCTACTATCCAGCAGGTGGATGTGGTTGGGCAGTAACTTGCCGGTCAGATCAACGTAATTGCTTTGAGAAAATGGGGAGCTTGTATTGGTGATGACGTTGATAGTGCTGCCAAGATTTAGTGTAAGGGTTTGGGGTCCGTCGAATGCTGCGCCGATAAATGTGTGATAGGTCTGCTCCCACCTCCACGGCGCATTCACTACCGCATTCCCGTAATGAGCAGAGTTGGCTAGAGGGAGAGGCCCTGTGACGCCAATCCCTGCGCTGGTAATCGTCGTCTTGCCACGAATATAGATGTTGCGCGTGGTGACCGCTGCGGTGCCGTCAATCTCGATCATTGCCGGTGTTGCGCCACCGGAGTCCTTCCGAGTCGGAAGGCCAGGGCCAAAACAGCAATCACGGATGGTAATACTATCGCTGGTTCCGCCAGACAGCTTAATCAAGGGGCTTATCGAATAGGAATCAAACAAAGTAGAAGAGGGTATAAAAACCTGACGTATCCTGGATAGCAAGTAATCAACATTGGTGGCGAGATTTGGTGAGAAGTCAGCCAATGTCATCAGACTTGCAAGACCTGAGAAAGGCAGAAACGAAGCAATCGGAATGCGTGACTCCCCAACGGCCTTGATAACGTCAGCCAACCCTAGAAACTGGAAGCCGCCGTCCCAGTCCACGCCACGGCGAAAACTCATCGTCAGTTGCAGGCTAGCTATCGTCATCTCGGCAAAAGAATATGATATATCTACCGGTATAAGGCACATCGGCCAGAAGTTAACCGAGTTAGCGTAATCCGCGTATCCGCTACCGTCATAGTAATTATTCGGCACAACAGCAGTGCCCACGCTATTGCTTCCCCATAGCGGTGCAGTCAGGCCCGCATTGTAGGCCACAAACTTCACGCCGCACTGCCAAACCGAGTTTGGGTTGTATAGCCCTGGTGCGATTCGGATTTCAGCGATCTGGTTGCCAGACCCGATGATGGCGTTGGCATACTCAGAGGCCCGCGCAAGACTTGGGATTGCCGCGGCGACTGATGTTGGCGGCTCATTAAACATGGAGTCAAGATCCCGATCTACCGCCGAAGCCTTGACGTAGATCGTGACCGTCGTTGTGGCGGCACTGATAAATCGCCGCTGAATAAACAAACGATTGACACCTGGCAGGGTCAGCAATTTGTCGCTGGACGCATCGATCTGATCATCGCTTGCAACGGCCTGTGTGACCGTTTGCAGATCGTTGATTGTGGCCAACTGGCCCAAGCCATAGCGGCTGGTCTGCATCGCAATCGCTTCTCCACCCTCCAATTCAACGACGCCCGCCACGTCCAAGGTGCCGGTGAGGGTGAGGTTCTCGACCGCGAGGTCAGTGAGCTGGGTGGGCAGGGACTGATCGCCTTCTGCTCCGATCCCCTCCACAGCCACCACCTCACCGGTGTCGGTGTTGATCAACCCCTGATTTGTCACCTCAAAGCCGTCTTTATTGATCCCCCTCACCTCCACGCGGCCGCCCTGCTCTGGTGTGAAGTTGGCGTTGAACTCATTCAGCGCAGACAGTTGCCGGCGGGCACGGGGCAGTGCGCGGGAATAGTTCCAGAAGCCGACCCCGTTGAAGTTGTGGCCCAGCAGCTGCACAAACGACGGCTGGCGGAACTCGACCGCCCAGTTGGCGCGAGCGCTGGCGGCGCCGCCGCTGGGGGCGGTGGGGAAGTCAGTGGCCGAGGCAGGATCCAGGTCACGCTCGGCCTCAGGCCGTGGGATCAGGGCGTTGTGGGCGGCAGTGCTGTTGAAGCCCAGGGCCAGCAGCAGGGCCAGCGCGCCGCGATAGTCGGTGGCGCTGCGGAGCTGGTCCCGCACGCTGCCGCTGGCGGTGTAGACGGTGCTCCAGTTGATCCCACAGGTGACGGTCACATCAGTGGCCGCGTCGGTGTCCGTGTCGAAGATCAGGACCGGCGCTTCCAGCGTGGTGGGGTCTTCCGCGTTGTAGGCGGATTCCTCCTGCACGTAGCTCTGCTGCCACTTGCCCTCCTCTGGCGTGCTGCCGCTCGAGGTGAAGGTGGCTTTCGCGGTGAAGTGCTTGCCGGCGAACTTCACCGTCTGCCCCTGGCGGTAGAAGACGCCGGAGGCGTAGCTCTCATCAGGGCAGGAACGGCGGATGGATATCTCGGCCGAAAGCACCACACCGGCACCTTCCGGCGGGATGGCATTGGTCTGGGTGACAGCCAGCACTTCAGCACCGCCGGGGGCAAGCGCCCGATCGATGCCGCCACCACTCACGCCCGGGCGTGTCTGCAAGATCGAGTTGCGCACCGGCACCCGGGCGCTGGTCGTGTTGACCAGCTTCAGGGTCACGCGGCGTTGCGTCGCCGTGCGGGTGTCGATGAGGCGGCGAACGTAGACGCGCTTGCCGATCGCAAGGGAGACACCACCAGAACCCGTGCCGATCGCGGCATCGGTGTCGGCCTGCAGCGCAGCGCCGGTGATGTCGATCTCGGTGGCGGCGCTGCTGCTCCAGGCGTTGGCGGCGAGAGTCGCGCGCCAGTCCATTCCGTTGGGGTTTTCGATCCAGACCAGGGTGCCGGCCGGGAGGCTGTAGCCGCTGGCAGCCAGGATCGCCGGCACTGCTGGATCGGTGCCAACCGCCAACGGTTCCTGCAGGACGATCGCGCTTCCAGAGATGGAGGCGACGATGCCGAGGGGGATGCGGCGGATGTTGCCGGTCTGATCGGCGACGCTGCGGGCGGTCTTGATCCGATGGAGGTTCCAGTTGCTATCCAGCGGCACGCTGCTGGTCTGGTAGCCCCGCGCCACCGCGACACAGCCGCCGAAATTGGAGGTGGAGTTGCTGAACTCCATCTGGGCGCCACTGTCGGCGAAGTGGTGGCGGCCTGCACCGATGGCAAAGACCGACACCAGTTGCGCGAAGGCATCGTTTAGCGCGGTGATGTGACGGCTCATCCGCCGCGGCTTCATCCGCACGTCGTCAGATTCGCTGTCGATCAGCTCCTGGTAGTTGACCGGGGCACGCCAGGCGCCAGAGCGGTAGATCTCCCAGCAGCTCAGGTCGCGTTGCTGGCTGATGCCTGTGAATTGCGCCGCCACCAGGCTTTTCAGGCCAGCCAGGCGAGCGCCATCCCAGAACACGCCCGACATTCCCCATTCGGTGCGCAGGCTGCAGTTGTAGATGTACGGGCTTGCTCCCTTGACCGTGTCCCACGCCTCGGATGGGTTGCCGCTGATCGGCCCCACCGTCTGCCATTCGGACGGCCGGGTGACCGTCAGGGAATTGGAGATGTTGCCGGTGTTGTTGGCACCGCCCATGGCGATCCGAACCTTGGCGTAGAGCTGGTCCAGGTCGGCCTGGCTCGCATTGTGGAAGCAGTCCAGCAGGTGGTGACTGCTGCTGGCACCGAGCGCATCGCGGAAGGTGACCCCGTAGACGTAGCTGGTCGAGGTGATCTTTAGGATCCCCACCCGGTTGCTGTAGTCGGCGGCCTCATCCGCCGCGACCGGCACGTAGGAGGGGCGAACGGTGGATTGCCGCAGGCTGAGCGGCGCGCTGGCCGTGGCGTAGCGGGGCAAGACGATGCCGCCGCTGTTGGGGTTGAAGGCAATCAGGTGGTTGGGGGTCGGATCGAAGCCGGCCGCCGGCCATTCCGTCACCGGGATGGCGTAGCTGGAATTGCCAGGGTCGTTGTAGAAAATGTGCGTCCCCGGGCTCAGCTCCACCGATGGGCAGTCAACGTTCGCTGCTTCCGAGTTGATGGTGAAGAAGCTCTTGCTGGTCATCGCAACGATCTCGATCGCTGCGCGGTTGATGGTGCGGAAGGGCCGCTCCTTGCTGTAGCCGCAGGTGAGCCGCTGATTTTCCAGCCGCTTGAGCTTGGCGGCGATCTTGGCCGCATCGGGGGCCCCGCCCGGCTCCTCGAACCAGTTGTAGGAACCACCAACGAACCGATCGCTGCCGATGTAGGGGTTGATGTAGATGGTGAAAGGGCTGTTGAGCGGATCGGCCGGCTCGGTGTTGCCCGGCGCCACGTTGGCGTTGCCTGCCATCTGCAGCAGGGCGTCGATCGTGACGGCCAGTTGCTCCTTCGCCCGCAGCTGGCCGCCAGCTCCAAAGGCATTGAGGATGCCTGCGACGGCATTCGCGAAGCTGAGCCGGGCCATCTGCTGCTGCTGCTTCCAGCAGGCTAGGCAGAGGCCATCGCGGACAAGGGATGAGTTCGCTCGGCAATGATGAAGCGAACGTCGCCGATCGAAGCAAACTGGCCGCGGATCTTCTTGGTCTCGCCGGCCTGGGTGGAGAGTTGCACCTTGGTCAGGAGGATGTCCATCTCGTAGAAGAGGCACTCCTCCCGGATGAAACAGACCCCGTTCGAGTGTCCCCGAGGCCCATCGGCCACCAGCAGGCGGATGGTGCCGGTGCCCCCCTTCTTGGTGAGCATGTCGAGGCGGAGCATGGCGGAGCTGGGGCTGACGCCAGGGGCATAGATGTTGCTGAGCTCTCCGGAGAAGCTCCCGGCGCCCCGCACCTGGCCGGCGAGCACCGCCCCAAAGGCCTCGCCGATCGCCCCCTGGTCGAGGGCGGTGGTGTCGGTCTCCACCTCCCAGCCGGAGAGATCCGCTTGCCGCTTCCAGCCCCGCTCATCCGCCGCGGCCCCCGCGTCCCGGATCACAGGCGGCAGGGCCGGCACGATGTCCTCCAGCCCCACCTCAGCCTCCTCAGGGCGTGTGATGGTGAGGGCCAGGGCCAGCAGGGCATCTGCATAGCCGGCGCGGTCGCTGGCCACGCTGAGGATGAGCCGATCGAATCCCACCAGGCGGAGTGGCAGGCGGCTGAGCTCGCCGCCGTTCACCGCACCCACCTCGAGGCTGTAGAAGGTGGCGCGCTCTAGGGCATCCTGGTGGATGTAGGCGGTGGCCTGCTGGCTCAGGCCGACGGTGCCGGGGTGCTCCCAGAAGGTGGCGTTGTCGTCAGGGCCCCAGAAGGGCGGATCGGCGCCGACGCGGTGGAGGGTGGCCGGGCCGCTGGAGGCGGCATCACCCCAGAAGGAGTGGCCGTCGGGACAGTTGGCGTAGCCGGTGCCGAGCACGTCGAACGGCAGGCCCAGGGGGGCGGTGAGGAGCACCTGGTCGCCGTTGAGAAAGCAGGGCTCTTCCAGCCGCAGCCGCACCACGCTGCCGGGGGCATCGAGCAGGTCATCGGTGAGCACCACCGGCCGGGGCCAGCTGCGGCTGAGGGTGAGGGTGCCGATCTCGCCGTCGATCGCCATGGTTCAGAACCGGCCGCTCATGTCGCCGTTGACGGTGAGGGAGAGGGAGCAGGAGATGAGCTCCCGCACCCGGACCGGGGTGCCGAGAGAGGCGGTGAGGACGTCCATGGTGAAGTCGCCGCGCGCGGAGCCGCGACGGGTGACGATGCGCAGGGTGTCGACCTCGTCGTTGTCGTTCCAGATGTTGTTCGCCATCGCCACCGCAGCGGCGTTGTCTGGGTCGTAGAGGAGGGTGCAGCTGATCTGCGACTCGCGCATCCCCTTGGTGCTGGTCGTGGCCACCTGGCCCACGCCTGTGGTGGGCAGGATGTCACGGGAGACGGAGACGCTGACGTCGGTGATCTTGCCCACCAGGGAGCCGTTCCAGTAGACGTCGCTCTGGGTGGTGTTCCTGACGCCCATCCCTGTTCAGCTCATGACCACGCCAGCAGGCTAGGCAGGCCCTAGTCTTGCTCCCCACCACCGGAGCCTTGCCCCCCACCACCGGCGGCGGCCGGGCTGTTCTGCAGCCGGGCCTGTAGCTGCACGGGCAGGGTGCAGCGGTGGCGGTAGGTGTGAGAGGTCCGCGGGGTGGGGGCGCCTTGGCCGAGGGGCCAGTACCAGCGCAGGCCGGCGCCGGTGGTGACCGACTCAATGAAGGCCTTGTGATCTGCCGTCACCCCGGTGAACAGGATGTCGGGCAGCGTCAGGGGCAGCAGGCCGGAGTAGCTCTGGTGGAAGGTGGCCAGGATCTCGGTGGCTCGATCGGTGGTGATGTTGCCGAACTCCAGCTCCAGCGCTCCACCGACGGCGACGGTGCTCCACAGCCGATGGTCTTCGATGCCGGCTTCTGACATCGCGCTGGTGACCGGATGGCGGGGCATGACGAACGCGAAGGCGGTCGGCTCGATGGCAGGGAAGAGGATCGTCACCCTCGGATCACCCAGGCGGTGGGCTCATCCCAGTCTGCAGCCAGCAGCAGGCGGCCAGCGTCATCAGTGGGCATCAGCAGCGCCTCAATCCGCTGCCGTCCGTCATCGGTAGGGCTGACGCGCATCACCCGAAAGGTGCGCACCTGGGGGGCTGCCGTGCGTGTCCACTGGCTGCCCAGCAGATTGCCCCTGGTGCCCCCATCGCTCACCACCAGGGGCTGGACTGTGGGCCCCGGCGGTGTGGTGCCATCCCAGGCCAGCACCTCATAGGAGCCATCCGCCAGCGGCTCACTGGCCACCAGCGTGCCGTCGGGCATCACCGCGCCATTGCTGTAGAGGTCCTCCAGCGTTTCGTCGTAGGCCACCGCGATGTGGTCCTCCGGCGCGACGGGGCGCAGCATGCCGGCATAGGTGGTCTCGAAGGTGATCGGGTCGCCCACCAGGCGGCGCCAGCGGATGAGGAACTTCGCCGCGTCGATCAGGTGCCAGCGGTTGGTGCAACTGTCCTTCAGGTCCAGCGGTTCGACCGGGTCGCTGTCGCTGGCGGTGGCCTCGCGGATCGTGATCTCACGCACCGTCGAGAACACACCAGGGGAGAGCATGTCATCGTTGCTGCGTTCTTCTCGGTACAGCCCGCTGACCTGGATTGGCCGCCGCTGGTCGTCGTCGCTGGTGGTGCTCCGAAACGTACCCTTCTTGATGTTGGCTGCGGTGAAGAGATCAACGATCTGCACCGGATCGAAGGAGAGTGTGGGCTTGAAGTAGAACTGCCCATTGAGCTCGTAGAAGGCGAGCAGGTGAAACCCTGCCTGATCTGCCGCCCACTGCCTGAGGTTCTCCGGCTGGGGCAGGGTGCCATCAAAGAAATACCGCCTGGAAAAGCACCACTGTGCCGCGGCCAGAAAACTGGGGGCGTTGATCTGTTCGGCAGACACGTCCAGGCCGGCGCCAAAGTCCGGGCTGGTGGCCAGCCTGGTGAAGATGTCGGGCAGCAGGTGGGTGGGCCCATCGTTCTGCTCGATGTAGCGCTCGCAGATGTGGCCGCCGATCACCTGGGCCGAGAGCTGATTGACGCTCTGGAGCTCCAGCGCCGATCGTGCATTGAGCCCCACCACGGCCATCGCTCTGTAGCTGGGGGCCGTGGCGTTGGACTGGATGATGTTGACGTAGGCAATCTCGTGCTCGGGCCCCTGGCCCGCCGTGGTCTGGATCTCGTCGTAGACAAAGACCTCGGCCAGCTTGCCCCATGGATCGGTCATGGCATTGCCATCGCTCCAGCCCAGGCCGAGATCCTGCTCGGGTTCGATCGATTTCAACGAGAAGCGGCTAGCCGATCGGGTGAAGGGGGCCACGCCGGCGTAGCGAGCGGTGCAGGCGCCATCGACAACCGTTTGCAGGTTGGGCATACGGCTGTCCAGCACCGCCAGCTGGCCGGTGGCGGTGCCTGAGCGGATCTCCCAGCCGCTGATGGGCTCGAGTCGGATCTGGGCGCAGCGGGCACCGGCAGGGAGCTCCAGCTGAACGCTGTTGTGCTGGGCCTGCTGGGTCAGCCCCCGGATGGCGTAGAGGGTGGGCAGCACCACAAAATCGGCCGCGCCTTCTGGCCGGTAGCTGAAGCGGATGAAGCTGTAACGCTCCTCAGAAAACCCCCGTGTCGTGCTCTGGTATATGGCGATTTCCAGGTTCTCGCCAGCCGACAGGATTTCCCCCCCTTTCTCGCCGCCAGCCAAGCGGTTGATCTCCTTGATCGTTGGTGCCTGGCGGAGGTTCGTGAAGCCGCTGCCACGGATCCCCACCGTGCTGCGCAGTCCGATCTCCACCACTCGCACCGGCCGGCTGAGCGTGAAGTCGGCAATGGCGCACCGGTGCAGGTGCCCTCGGCTGGTGCCGGTCTCATACCTGGGCCCGGCACTCACCGCTGTCCAGTCCCAGTTCATGCCGCTGGTTACCCTCATCGGGAAGATTTGATCCCCGGTGGTGTCCGGATCGATTTCATCCAGGGGCGTCACAAACACCACGCCAGCACGCACCACGCGGAATCGGGCGGTGATCGAAACGCCGTTGCCAAACGGTTGATTGTCCGCGTCGGAGCTGAACGCCGCATCAGAGGGCGTGCGCTGCTCCAGCACCGCCAGACAGCTGCCGCACTTGAACAGCTCGCCCACCACCAGGGCGTCATCCGCACTGCGCTGGCGAGCGCTGATCGCCGCTCCCACATCGGAGCAGGTTTCCGTGTGGTCAGCCCCCCCGTCGGTGTTGGTGCTGTTGAACTTCAGCGTGGTCAGGGCGTCCGAGCTGTCGGAGAGCAGGAAGTCGAAGGTCGCTCCCACGCTCAAAGCCGCGATGCCGTTGGTGACGCCGGTGGAGGTGGCGATCACGCCGCTCCGGCCTGACCACACATATTTCGCCTTCCATGTCGCCCCCATGGCCACTGGATCATCGATCGGATTGATCCGCTGGTCGCCGTCGTCGCCTGTCGGGTATGCGGCGAACTGGCGTGTGGGGCGCAGCTGAGGATTGATCCGGTAGCCGAGGCTGTTGCCGATCGTGTTGTAGAGGCCGCAGGCGGTGTTGTTGCTGGGTCGGGCAGTCGCGCAGGCATCGGGGCGGATCACGCCGCCGGTGCTGCGCACCTGGAACACATCGCCACCGCCGGCGTTCTCCATGTTGCCGATGTCGTTGGCGGCCAGGCGGCCGGCGATGCGATCGGTGGATCGGATCCTTCCCCCACCCAGGCGCGCATAGAGGGTGATGCGCGCCGCGGCCTCGTTAGCCCCGGCGGTGCCAAGGTCGTAGGACCGCACGGGGTTATTGCCCAAGGCGAAACCAGCAGGGTCGATCTCCGCCATCGGGCCCTCACCCATCACGTAACAGCCGCTGAAGAGCTGCGACCCGCCTAGGCTGGAGAGTTTCGACCACACCACGCCGAGATCGACGCGGCAGCCGCCGTACCACCCTTCGGGGCGGCCGTTGAGGGCCGGCAGATACTCCCGCCGCGCAAAGGTGATCGGGATCACGCTGCCGAGCCGCGCCACCTCCTGGATGGAGTCGAAGCCCGGCCGTGGCGAATACCGAGCCCCGTCGGAGATGTTCTCTCCCTGCTGCTGGCTGCTGATGACCTGGCCAGGCCGCCGCGGCTTGGGCGCCAGCAGGGAGGAGAGGACCGTGTAGCCGACCGAGAGGATGGTGGTCACCAGCGAGATCACACCCAGCGCCCCGGACGCGCAGGTGGCCACCGGCGGGTTCCGCTCGAACTCCCTCGCCGCGGCCTGTTGCCGTTCAATCTGGTAGTGCAGCAGCTGGTCTTCGCTCCAGCCGAGCAGCTCCGCCAGGTAGGCGTCACCAGGGAGGGGGCGGGGATGGCGGGTCACAGGATCAGTGTGGGCGCAGCCGTTACGGGATCTGGGGGCAGGAAGCGAAACCAGCGGCTGATCTGGCAGACCCCCAGCGGCCGCCAGTGCACGCCCTGCCCCTGGCAGGTGGTGAGGATCCCCCCGGCAACGCAAATCCCCAGGGCGATCGGCTCACCGCCGGCCAGCAGCGCCACGTCGAGGGGCATCGCGCCAGGCACCTCGCTGCTGATGGTGGGGAGCTCTTCGAGCAACGGCCGCCAACGGCCGCGGCCCGCAGCCTGATACCACTCGCGCTTAACCGCCGGGCGGGGGGCGTCGTACAGGGCGAGCACAGCAATGGTGAGCCGCAGGCAGTCGGTGCCGCCGTGGCGATCGGGGTCTCCCCCCCACCGGTACGGCAGGCCGATGTAGCGCACCCATGGGGCGGTTTGTGGCATGAGGGTGGAGGGCATCAAAGGAAGATCTGGCCGGTGTCGGGCACCTGGCCCACCAGCTCGGTGGTGAGTCGTCGGCGCGGGGCATCGCCGCGGATCGCATCCAGCGGTGATGTGAGCGTGACGGTGATGGTTTCGCTCCGCTCGATCGGGCCCAGCCGCCACAGGTGACGGGACAGCAGCCGCACATCGCTGCTGGTCTGGGTATCGCAGAGCATCACATCGGCCCGCAGCTTCCACTGATTGGCGCGGGCCTCGGCGAGCACATTGAGCGCCAGCTGGTTGCGGTTCAGCGCCAGCCGGCCCTGGGAGCGATCACCACCACGGGCACCGGCCGAGTCGGAGATGCGAAAGGACATGAAGGTGTGCGGCCGGCCGTCATAGGTGCGGGTCAGGCCCACGAACAGGTTCTGCCAGGCGTAGCCGGGCACCGGCGTCCCATTGGCCTGGAAGCTGATGTAGGCGCAGATGGCGATCATCAGCGCATCCCCAGGCTGCGCTGGATCGAGGGGTTGTTTCGCATCCCGTCGTAGGCCGAGTCACGGCCCGCTTCCGCCGCCGCCGCCGCGGCCTCCCGCACCTGCTCCACGGTGGCGTACTCCACCCCGTTGATGACCTGGGTTTCGAGGCTGAGGCGCAGCGAGGAGCTGCGGGCAACGCCACCGCCCGGGCCGCCGCCGGCAGGGCCTCCCACCGCCATGCCGCCGCCGGCGCCGGGGGAGGCCTTGAGGAACGGGATCCCGAGACTGCCACCCCCACCGGCGGACCGGGTCGAACCGGCACCCATGAACGGCACGCCGAGGCTGTCGCCGCCGCCATCGGCCACCGCAGCGCCACCGCCGGGCGTCCGCTGGAATGGCACCCCCAGCGCTTGGGTGAGGGCCCGGTTGGAGTAGATCTTCCCTCCGGCCTTGTTGAACCGCACGATCTCCGCGTTCTTCTCCCCCACCAGGTAGTCGAGCCCGTACTTCACCTCTCCACCGCCGGCGAGGCCTGGTGTGAAGGCGCTGGAGAAATTGGGGATGCCCGTCAGGGCGGGGATGCCGAAGTTGAGGCCCATGGCGCCACCGAAGCCGCCGACGGCTTGAAGGATCGTGGCCCCGATCCCGAAGGGGTTGCTACCGAAGGTCGTCGCCGCGGC
>Ga0315901_10001949_pt1 | contig 29186 bp, 22 predicted proteins | sample LakEriMetagenome_10_FD_203761 | JGI IMG/M metagenome (GOLD analysis project Ga0315901, IMG submission 203761) | Freshwater fungal communities from buoy surface, Lake Erie, Ohio, United States - Buoy 2 MA116 | ecosystem: Environmental > Aquatic > Freshwater > Lake | place: USA: Lake Erie, Ohio...
GATATTGAAAATGGTTTTGCACCACTTTATGTAATCAATCCTGATAAAAAACAAAAAGTTCAGGAACTCAAGGAACTTCTCAAGGAATCTGAAGAGCTCATTCTTGCAACCGATGAAGACCGCGAAGGCGAAGCAATCGCATGGCACTTGATGGAGATTCTCAAACCTAAAGTTCCAGTAAAGCGCATGGTCTTCAACGAGATCACCAAAGAAGCAATCCTCAAAGCTGTTAATGAAACTCGAGATATCGATGAACGACTTGTAGACGCCCAAGAAACCAGACGCGTACTTGATCGTCTCTTCGGATATCGACTTTCTCCCGTTCTTTGGAAAAAAGTCATGCCGCGAATTTCGGCGGGCCGAGTCCAATCTGTAGCTACTCGACTTATCGTCGAGCGTGAGCGCGAAAGAATGGCTTTCGTAGCCTCTGCTTGGTGGGATTTAGCCGCAGAAACCGATCAGAATTTCAATGCGCGCCTTATCTCTGTTGAATCCAAGCGTCTAGCAACCACCAATGATTTTGACTCACACGGAGCGCTCAAAGAAAAGAGCGCATCAAATATCCTCCTTCTTAATCAGGCAGAGGCAGAGAAACTCACAAGCTCTCTCCAAAACAAAAAACTGACTGTGAAGTCCATCGAAGATTCACCACGTACCGAACGTCCAAAACCTCCTTTCACTACATCGACTATGCAACAAGATGCTGGTTCTCGTCTTGGCTGGGGCGCACAACTCACTATGCGCATTGCACAAAGTTTGTACGAAGGTGGATATATCACCTATATGCGCACGGACTCAGTAAATCTTTCTCAAACTGCCATTAACGCTGCTCGTAAATCAGCACAATCTCTTTACGGTAAAGACCATGTTCCTGATTCACCACGCTTTTACGAAGGTAAAACCAAGAATGCTCAAGAAGCACACGAAGCTATTCGACCTGCGGGTGATACGTTCAAAACACCAGGTGAACTTGCTACCGAACTGAATCGCGATCAACTCGCACTGTATGACTTGATCTGGAAGCGCACAGTTGCCTCCCAAATGTCTGACGCCAAGAAGATGCAAGCTCGTGTTGATTTTGATGTGAAGACCTTAGACGGAAAAGCATGTGTCTTCCGTGCTAACGGAAGTGTGGTCACATTTCCGGGATTCCTCGCCGCGTATGAAGATGTAAGTGATGACAAGGGTGAAGATGAAAGCGATAAGCGTCTTCCAACAATGAAGATTGGCCAAGATATAAATGTGCCGAAGTACTCATGTGAAGGCCATGAAACGAAGCCACCAGCTCGCTACACCGAACCAACTTTGGTAAAGAAACTCGAAGAACTTGGAATTGGTCGGCCCTCTACCTTCGCATCCATCATTCAAACCATTCAAGATCGCGGTTATGTTGTAAAACGTGGCCGAGCTTTGGTCCCGACCTTCTTGGCTTTCTCAGTCACGGGCCTTCTTGAACAGCACTTTTCCAAGCTCGTGGATTATGAATTCACCGCCTCTATGGAAGAAGACTTGGACAAGATTGCAAACGGTGAAGAAAATCGACTTAATTGGCTTACCCGATTCTTCTATGGTCATGATGACCAACCAGGTTTACAAGATCTAGCAGCAGATCTGGGCGCGATCGACGCGCAACAAATCAACACCATGAAGATGGGCGACGATATAGAGATTCGCGTTGGTCGTTACGGTGCTTATCTCCAACAAGGCCAAGGCGATAATCGAAAGTTTGCAAATATCCCTGAAGGTTTAGCGCCCGACGAACTCACCTTGCAAAAAGCGATTGAACTTCTTGCAGCCCCTTCCGGTGAACGTGAATTAGGAGTAGACCCGAAAACAGGTCTTCAAGTCATTGCAAAATCAGGTCGCTTCGGACCCTACATTACAGAAGTTTTCCCAGAAGTTGTTACTGAAGACGGCAAAAAGCCACGTAAAAAGAAAGATGCGCCGACTCCAAAAACTGCATCACTTCTTTCAACAATGACTCTAGACACGATCACAATTGATGATGCCTTGAAACTTTTATCTTTACCGAGAGTTCTTGGAACTGATAGCGAAACAGGCGAAGAAATTACGGTTCAAAACGGTCGTTATGGACCTTACTTAAAACGTGGAACCGATTCGCGCACACTCACATCAGAAGATCAAGTTTTCTCGATCGACCTCAATGAAGCTGTTGAGATTTATAAGCAACCAAAAGTGCGACGTCGTGGTGTTGCAAAACCACCACTGAAGGATCTTGGTGTCGATCCTGAGACTAAACGTCCGATTATCATCAAAGATGGCCGATTTGGCATGTATGTCACCGATGGCGAGACAAATGCGACTTTGCGTCGAGGCGATACCATTGACGCGATGACTATTGAGCGCGCTCAAGAACTTCTGGCAGGAAGGCGAGCATGGGAAATCGCCAACGAAAGTGAAGGCATCGTGAAAAAACCCGGTCGTCTGAAAAGTAAAGGCAAGACTAAAAAATCTGCTCCCACGTTGACCGAAAAGACCATCAAAGACGCGGGTTCAAAGCGTAAAGCGAAGAAATCAGCCACAGGTAAGTCAAAAACGAAACTATAAAGTTTCAAGAACTTGTGAAGCGACGTGCGCTCCGAAAGGAATGGCGCTGGTCCAGCCCGGTGATACGGCATTAAGAATGTGGGTTGAATTCAAATGCGTCGTAACCACAAAATCTTGCTCAAGACGTCCCGTTGGTAGGTGGACAAGTTGAGCTCGAATTCCTGGCGGTTTTTTATGCCAAGTATTTACCGAACCAGCGGATGGAACCAGTTCGGTAGATTCGTCAACCAAAGTTGATTCAAGGAATTTTGGTATTTCTGATTTCAAAATCGCCCCAAAGTCGTGGGCGTCACCCCTTATTAACGAAATCATTCCTTTGATTGCCTGTGCGATATCTGAGCCAGACCAACCTTCTAAGAACGAGTACTGCTCACGTCCGGCAATCGGTATTGCAGTAGGTCCTATTTTTACTTTGTTGTCGATGGTTAAGGTGAAGTGAACGCCAAGAAAGGGATTTATTGGATGTGGAACCGGATATACGAGTCGCCTCAATGGAAGATTTTTCTCGTCTGTGGCGCGGTAAACACCCATGAATGGGAGCATGGCATATTCATTTCCGACTCCGATTGATCTTGAAATTCGATCCGCCTGCGCTCCTGCTGCATTGACATAATGATGAGCGTCAAAATTAACCGAATCATCAATGACTTCTTTGTTTATAACTTTTAACTTCAGTTTCTTACTAAAAGAAATCTCTCCGCCTAAAGCAATAAACTCATCCTGCATGGCTTTCACTATTGCTTTTGAATCCGAAATGGCTGTAGTTGGAGACCAAAGAAATCTCTGATGAGTGACTGCAAGCGGTTCAAACGCAGATAATCTTGATTCCTCGAGAAGTTCTAACTCCACTCCATTCTTGATTCCTCGTTCAAAGAGGGTATCTAAACGCTTATTTTCATCTGAGTTTCTGGCTACTACGACTTTTCCAACTTCCCTGACGGGAATCTCATGTTTCTTTGCTAGTTGTTTAATTGCTCGATTTCCGTCGCGACAAAATCGAGCTTTGAGAGAATCGGGCGAGTAATAGAAGCCAGCATGCAAAACACCCGAATTTCTCCCAGAAGCATGCTTAGCAATTTCACTTTCTTTATCTGCAATAACTACCTTAAGGTCTGGTCTTTCTTGAAGTAGGGCGATTCCTGTCGCCAATCCCATGACTCCCGCTCCGATTATCGCGATGTCGCAACGTTCTCTCGCCATACCGTCACCCTACTCACTTAAGGCGTATTAGGCTTCGCTCATGTCCGGGTCATACCCAAATCCCAAAGTTTTGGGCCAAAGCGAAAGCGTTATGTCCATCCCCGCTTTTCGAAAGCTTTGGAATTCGATGGCTTTCTCATCATTTGGAGATTGGTTAGGTCTTCTTGCCACGACCGCGTTAGCACAACAACTTGCTGGCGGTAACTACACAACCGCGAACTTTGCTATTGCGGGTGTATTTATTGCCCGTCTATTGCCCTCCGTCATTCTTGGTCCGATAGCCGGAGTAATCGCAGATAGATTTGATCGCAAGAAAGTCATGGTTGTTGGCGACGTTCTCCGTGCACTTCTCTTCATCTCTATACCGATAGTCGGAAACTACTTCTGGCTGTACACCGCAACGGTTTTGATTGAATGTGTAACTCTTTTCTGGAGTCCGGCGAAAGAAGCAACGGTTCCAAATCTTGTTCCCAAGCATCGGCTTGAGAATGCTAACCAAGTAAACCTCTTTGCTGCTTATGGAACAGCTCCGATTGCTGCTGCGCTTTTTTCATTACTTTCGATTTTCATTACTGCAATTAGCGCCGCTCTTAGCCTTGGTGATAATTCAGCTGTCGATCTTGCCCTCTATATCAACGCATTATCTTTCTTATTCAGCGCCTACACGATTCTCAACTTGGAAATCCCGAAAGAGCATCTAGATAAATCAGAAGTACCTACTTCGATTATCGGAGCACTTCTCGATGGTGGAAAATTCGTCTCATCCTCGAAAATTGTTCGTGGCTTAATAGTTGGCCTACTCGGAGCCTTTGTCGCAGCGGGCGCAGTCATCGGCCTAGCCCGTACCTTTGTAGGTGACCTTGCTGGTGGAGATGCGGCTTATGGCGTGCTGTTTGGCGCAGTATTTACTGGACTTGCTGCTGGTATTGCCCTAGGACCAAAAGTGTTTGCCCAATTCTCACGTCGTCGTCTCTTTGGTGCCACCCTCACGAGCGCTGGGTTTTTATTGGTTGTTCTCTCGTTGTTGCAGAACTTAGTTCTTGCGATTTTCGTTGTAGTCCTGCTCGGTATGTTTTCGGGAGTCTCGTGGGTTACCGGATTCACAATGTTGGGAATGGAAGTAACCGATGAACTTCGTGGACGCGTCTTCGCATTCATTCAGTCTTTGGTCCGAATCTCACTCGTGGGTGTACTAGCAGTTGCACCTTTAGCCGCAGCGGCAATTGGAGAACATGTTTTCGAATTCGGCCAAGTACAACTTAACTACAACGGAGCTGCATTCACCATGTTGGGTGGCGGTTTCATCGCGATGTTTGTAGGAATCCTTTCTTATCATCAGATGAAAGATCGCCCCGGAGTTTCTTTCTGGAGTGACATTGTTAATGCCTTTAAAGGCGAACTTGGTTCTATTACTGCTCCTAAGACCGAAGGGCTTTTCATCGCATTTGAAGGTGGTGAAGGTTCAGGTAAATCAACTCAGTCGAAGTTATTGAAAGAGTGGTTCGAGAATGAGGGTCGGTCGGTAACTCTTAGTCGCGAGCCTGGTGGAACTACCCTAGGCAAGAACCTGCGAAAGATTCTCCTTGATAATGACACTGGAGATATCTCGCCACGATCAGAAGCGCTGTTATATGCCGCAGATCGCGCACACCATGTGTATTCACTTATCCACCCAGCGCTGGAACGCGGAGACGTTGTCATTACCGACCGATACTTTGACTCCTCCATCGCATATCAAGGAGCGGGACGAGTGCTGGCATCTTCTGAAGTGGCGCGTATCAATCGCTGGGCCACTGAATCACTATTCCCTACCATCACGATAATTCTTGACCAGCCAGCCGAAATTGGTCTCTCCAGAATCAAGAATGCAGATCGATTAGAGAGTGAATCCATTGAATTCCATAACCGAGTTCGTCAGGAATATCTCCAGCTCGCTAGCATGGATCCCGAGCGATACCTTGTAATCGACGCACAGAAACCAATTATCGAAATTCACCAAGAGATCACCTCTCGAATTTCCGCTTTAATCTCCAAAAAATCATGAGCGTTTTCACTTCATTGATCGGACAAGACCACATCGTTGAACAACTAAACCATGCCGTTCAGGTAGCGAAAAGTGGCGAGAGTTCTCAAGCAATGACCCATTCTTGGTTATTCGTCGGGCCTCCAGGCTCGGGAAGATCAAATGCCGCAATCGCTTTTGCGGCTTCATTGGTGTGTAAGGAGAATGGTTGCGGCCGGTGCGTAGATTGCACAACGGTGCTCGCATCCACCCATGTTGATGTCGAAAGATTCAATCCCACTGGTCTATCAATTAAAGCGGATGAGGTTCGCGAATTGATTTCGCGTTCATCATGGTCACCATCGGTAGGTGGTTGGCGCATAGTGATAATCGAAGATGCTGACCGCCTCACTGAAACCGCAGCAAACGCCCTTTTAAAGACTATCGAGGAACCAGAATCTCACACTGTTTGGTTTTTGTGTGCCCCAACTTTAAGTGATGTACCCGTAACTATTCGCTCGAGATGTCGCCATGTTCAACTAAGAAGGCCATCAACAAAGAGCGTTGAAGAAATTCTACTTAACTCAACCAAAGTGGATGCTGACACCGCTGCATTTTCTGCGAGAGTCTCACAAGGTCACATCGGACGTGCCCGGTTCATCGCCACTAATCACGATGCTCAAAAACGCCGTAGGGAAGTCTTGGCACTGCCACTTTCGCTTAAGAATATTGATTCATGTTTTAAAGCTGCGCAGATACTCCTTGATATTGCAGAAGAGCAAGCTGAAAGTGAAAATGCAGAACGGGATGCCCTTGAATTGAAAGAACTTCAAGATGCATATCAAGGAACTGGTAGAGGTCTCATTTCAGGTGGTGCAAAAGCAATCAAAGATCTTGAGAAAGAGCAAAAATCTAGTGCCACTCGTTCAATCCGAGACAACATTGATGCAACGTTATTGGATATTGCAACGTTTTATAGAGACGTCTTGGTTTTACAGAGCCAGAGCACCGAGATTCTCAACATCGACCTACTTGAGGGAATCGCGAACTACGCACGAACAACGTCTGGCCGACGCACTCTCGAACAGATCGAACTAGTTCTGAGCGCCCGCACAAATCTCTCGCGCAATGCCGCACTTCTGGCAACCCTCGAGGCTCTGTTTTGCGCTTTGAAGTAGCTTTCGGCATTATCTGTCCATGCGCTTGGATCACATCTCGTACGCAGCAACCCACGACCAACTCGTTGATGTAGTCCAAAGAATCGGATCTCGAATTGGTTCTGCTTTCACTGATGGTGGAATTCATCCTCGTTTTGGAACACGAAATTTCACGCTTGCTCTCAAGAATGGCCATTACCTCGAAGTTGTTTGTCCACTCGAGCATCCAGCTGCTGATTCATCACCGTTTGGTCGCGTCGTTTCACAACGCGCAAACGAAGGTGGCGGTTGGTTGACCTGGGTTGTGTCAACAGAGGATTTGTCTCCGATTGAAAGTCGACTTGGACGTCAAGCAGTCGATGGTTCTCGCAAACGTCCTGATGGCTCTGAACTTAAGTGGAAACAACTTGGAGTTCTAGGAACACTTGATGATTCACAGCTCCCATTCTTTATTCAGTGGATGTCACAAGATCATCCATCAACGGATGGGAAAGCGGTTGCGGAGATTGTCAAAATCGAAATTGCTGGCGATGAAAAGACGATTGAAGAATGGCTAGGCTCAGATCTGTCCAAAGCATTCGACGGAGTAGTAATTGAATGGGTCGATCCATCGACCAACGATGGTCAAACAGGATTAGTAGCAGTACATCTTTCGACGCCTAACGGCGTTGTACGCTTGGATTAATCACCGAGCACAACGCCGCCCTAGCTCAGTTGGTAGAGCATCGCTCTCGTAAAGCGAAGGTCGCGGGTTCGATTCCCGCGGGCGGCTCGAAAATCCTTTCCATTCAGCGTTTCATTCGCGTAAAATACTCGAATAGAGAAGGGCATTTTTGAAACTCTAGTCATGTGATTGACCGACAAAGCTGAAAACGTTTGTGTTAGAAACGGAAAATATACATTGACTCAAATTATTTTACGAAGATGTAAGTGCGCTAAGACGGAAAATGCCACAAGTAGCAATTTTTCGTGGGAATAATGGAGACACAATTTCTCGAGATTTGAGCGAAATTAACACCCAATTCAAGATTTATGCAAAAAATCGACATATGTTGTGTTAGAACTTAACAAGAGTCATTGAGCTATCTTTCTAGCAACGAACCAGTCATGGTATTCCCCAGGTCTGATTTTAGTTAAGAACTCAGTCAAATCTGGTCGGAATTCAATTTGAAACCCATTGTTAATTGCCAATTCCCGCACAGTCTTCTTTGAAAAATAAGTTACACCCGGGTAGAGCCAAGCATCCTCCATGCTTTCTTCCCCATTGGGAGATCCCAATGAACCATAAGCATTCGGTTCAACATCTCTCCAACTTGATACAACGACACCTCCCGATTTCAACAAAGCCGATGAATTGTAGAAAAATGTAGAAAGCTGACTCCTGCACGTATTACTTAAAACTGAATGCGAAAAGACAAAGTCAAAATCAAACTCACCTGCAGGGCCCTGAAAAGTATCATTAGCTAGAAACCTTGGTTTCTTCAAAAATCTGCTCCGAATTACTCTAAAAGATTTCGCAGTACGTAGATTTCGAAGCCAAGAATTTGGATCAACTCCGACATAGTGAGCCGCGTTCAGGTATTCAAAAATGTTTAGAGAACCGTTTAGAGCACCAGCACCAAACTCAATCAATTTGTGTGAAGGTTTCAACCCAGCCTGTTTCAGAATTTCAAGCTGAGCTAAACCCGACTCTTTTGTCGTGCCTACGTAGTAGGTTTCGTTAAGGCGGTTGTATCGGTATGAGTGACTACGAACAATAGGCTTAAGGCGACGAAATGTAGTTAAAGAGATAATTCTAATGAAATTATTCAACAGAAAAATTCGACGCAGGACTCCTTTGGCAAGGTTCCTAAGCTCTCTTGCTAAAAGAGAAGAATTGAGTTCAATTTGAAGGCTGTTGATATCTTGTTTCAACTGTGAAATTACACGAAGGTGTTCATGCTTTTCGACATTTGCAGTAATAAGTTGATATTTCGCATCGATAAGTTGACTGTAATGAGAATTGGGGATTTTCGAATTACTTCCGAATATGTAATCTCTCTCCCAATCGTTAATTGGATTACTTATTGAAGTCAACAAGAACCCATGCGCCAATAGCAAATCAACAACATCTTTTCTAGTTTGAAACTCAGCAATAGCTAAGAAGTCGTGGCATGATACAACTAGATTGTCACACTTACTCAAGTAGTCTCTCATTCCTTCAAGTGCTTGAAGTTCATGCCCTTCGACATTCACTTTCAGGAGAGATATTCGGTCGATTCTGCTTCGCTTCAATATTTCGCCAGTTGGCTGAGTAACGATAGCGAGACTTCCCGAAACTGTTTCTTGTGTCAAAAAGTTTGAAATACCGCCTATGTGATTTTGGGTTAGAAACATATTTGTATGTTTATCAGACGCCGCAACATTTACACATTCAACATTTTTGAGATTAGCCAATTGAACTAGTTTACTTAAACGTCGAAAACAGCTCGGGTCAGCTTCTATCGCGATTACACGGCCAGTTGGTCCGACGGATTTTGAAAAATACTGAATTTCGTAACCGTTCCCTGCACCAATATCGACGACCGTATCCCCCAATTTAGGGGAGTAGCCACAAGTAAAAAGGGGAATATTTTCAGCGTATAGGTTATCTACAACTTCTACATCCTCGTAATGAACTATGACATTTTCACCTGATCGGTATATGAAGTCTTCACCATCGAAAGTCTGCACATATTTACTCATGAGAGAATTATGCGCACAAAATCCCTTATTGCCTAGCACTATGGAAACGGTGATTTGCGAGAACAAAGAAGATTGAAGCAAAGTCAATACTTATCGGTTTGAGTTAGGCACGCACGCAACGAAAATAGGAATTGAGTAAACGATTCAAGCTTTAGGTTGTTTTCAAAAAGATGCGTCTCCAGCGCAAATAAACTAGAATCAGATAGAGTTTGTACCCATGATCTTGTATCCCCGATAAATGCTGTTTTGCTAACTGTTTAACGTAGTGCGAGTCGATGAGATCAGTGTCATCTATTTCATTGATACTTTCAATGAGCAAGTTTCTCAATTCATTTCTGAGGTACTCTCCAACTGGAGAAACCAACCCAACTTTTTTCCCAGAGACCACTCTCTTCGGAAGTTGATCTTTGTAGGCTTGTCGAAGAACAGCTTTCCCTGTACCACCTGAAACTTTAAGGTGGTCCGGAAGTGTAAATGCAAGGGACAACATCTTATTAGTTAAAAGGGGCGGTCTTGATTCGACAGAGTGACTCATACTCATAGCGTCCATCAAGAGGTTAGCGTTATCAATGCAAAACGTTCGAAAATCAGCGTATTGCAGCCTTTGTAGAATAGAAGCAGGACCTTTCAGATTCTCTACATGTCTCTCGTGGAAATAGAAAGGATCATGGTTGTTGAAGAGATCAAAGTTGTTTCCAAACAACCGTTTTTTTTCATCTTCACTAAATATAGTACGCCAGATGAAGTGACGTCTGATTTCAGGATAAGAAAGACCTTCAGTAAATTTCGAGAGTTTCCAACTCAATGGATAGCGGCTCCCAATATTGGGAATGATATTTGCCAACTTATTTGGTATGCCCTTCGCCAATTTTGCGATAGGAGTGGGGATTTTCTTTGCCAGAATATCGGCGTAGTAAGTTTGATAACCTGCGAATAATTCATCTACTCCCATACCAGTCAGAACGACTTTGTATCGAGAATGGACCTCTTTGAAGATATAAAATTCTGCAATGGCTGCGAAATTAGCATTAAGAGTGTCTGAAGAGTGAACAATAGAGTCAAAATCTTTTGCTAAGTCCAAATTCGATACCATGAAGATTTCCGACGTAAACTTCATTGAACTTGCAGATCGAAGGACTTCTCCAGATTCGTCAAAGGCACCATTCTTGAAACCAATCGTTATTGCATTCGGTGGTCCTTGATCTAGCTTTATTAACTCTTGTAGGACAATATGTGAATCTAATCCCCCTGAAAGAAGCAGTCCAACAGGTACATCAGATTCTAATGATGAACTAACAGATGAAGTAATCTCGGAACAAACATGCTCCATATGGTCGGTTCTAGTAGTGCAGAGATTGCAGGGACTAACTTCTAGTTCCCACCAAAAACTGCTCCTAATTGACTCTTTTCGTATTTGAATTACTTGCCCTGGCTCTATTTGAGAAATTCCAGATACTGGAGAAAGTGGGCTAGGAACATAAAAATGAGAAAAAAAGTTGGTTATTGCCTCTGGATTCATTTCCCTTTTTACTTCATCTACCGCCAGAATTGATTTGAGTTCAGACGCAAAGAGAGTGTTTTTGCCGTTTTGGGAAAAATACAAAGGTTTTATTCCAAGAGAATCTCTAACCAAGGTCAACTCTTCATTTCTTTCATCCCATATTGCTAACGCGAAGAAACCTTCAAACAACTCCCAAGCGCGGTTACCAAATTCAATATAAGAATACAAGACAACTTCAGTGTCCCCATCAGACTTAAAAACATAACCTCGATTAAGGAGTCTATCTCGCAACTTTCTAAAATTGTATATCTCACCATTAAATACAAGAGTGATATTTTTTCCTTCGTGCACTCGGGTCATTGGTTGCGCAGAACCCGTATTTAAATCAATAATGCTTAGTCGTCGATGAGCTAAGGCAATGTGATCACTGAAGTAGGTTCCAGATCCGTCGGGCCCCCGATGTGTTAAACAACTTTGCATCGCGAATACTTTTTCTTTTGAAATGAATTTCGATTCAAAATCAACAATCCCAGCAATTCCGCACATTTACTCAGTCCTTCCAAGATGTGCACCATAAGAGACCCTAAGTAGATTAGCTGAAAAAAGTTTCCCTTTTGATTTGACAGTAAGGACCTCAAGAGCGGTATCTTTGCAGGCGACTAAAATAGAATTCTCGGTTTTGCCAATGACTCGACCGGGTACACCCCTTAACCCATGACGGATTCGCGCTTTGACCACAATTACAGATTCGCCCTCGAGCTCAAAAAAGGCGCCAGGATAAGGGTAATCAAGAGCTCTGACCAAGTTTAGGATGTCTTTACAATCGGAGTTCCAATTGATCTTGCCATCCTCAGGATATCTCCTTGCCCAATGGCAGATATTCTCAATTGGTTGCGGTACTCCTACAGGTATTGCGTTGATTTGAAGAATTTCCTCGACCACTTGAGGAACTATGCGCGAGAAAATCTCAACAACCTTAGTAGTAATGTCGCTCGCAGTATCATCATCGAGGATCAAGTAGTCTTCGCTAGCCAAAATTGCACCATCATCAATATTCTTTGTCATAACTAGAACGTATGCTGTACCAGACTTCTCTCCATTGATTATCTGCCATGGGATTGGGGCTGCCCCTCTATATTGTGGCAATCTCCCTCCATGGCAGTTAATCGCACCCAATATTGGTGCACTTATAACAAATTCTGGTAAAATTTTTGAGTAGCCAGCGCAAATCACTAAATCCCAGAGCTGTTTTTCAACAAAATTACGGTGCTCTTGTGATTTTGGTTTACTGCAAACATGATGGGAAATGGCTAACCTCGTCAGCCTATTTTCAAATTCAGCATCCGGATTTTCTAGGACAACATGAATAGGCAAGAATCCACTAGCTGCTAGAGATTCAAAAACATGACGACCCCGAAGTCCCTTTGAGTATAAAACAAACCGAATGGAGCTCAATTGCGTGGACCAGTTTTTGATATGAATCCTCTACCCCCCGCGACGCTGCCCTTCTCCACACCGCACCTTGGAAGTTTAGAGTGATTTACTTCTCTAATTAACGAACCCAAAGGGACAATCTTGAAACCTTCACGAAGAAGTTGATTGACGATTCTCTTAAACAAAGATTTGCGTAAAATGCCCTCATAGTAATCATGAATACACCAGACGTTGTAGTCAGGGTGCAAGTTTGAAAACCATTCCTTGGCAATTTCCTCTTCGGAGTTGGTTGAGAGAGAGTTTGCAATCTCGTGAAGGCAGGGGAGATTAAATGGTATGTGTATAGTCTTGCCTTCCCAATCTCCATGCGCAGGAAGGAATGGAAAAGACCCGCGAACATCTGCAATGTAATTGAAACCAAGTAAATCAATTTGCTTTAAGTAATCAATCGAAGTTCGCCAATTCGGTGCTGCTGTTGCAATAGGTGGAATCTCGATAGAATGCATGAATGCTTCAAAAGCATATAGAGTATCATCGAGGAGAGTTTCAGTATTGGCCGTCCATACATTTTCAGCCCACCAGAAATGATCCCAACCATGTATTCCAATCTCATGACCTTCATTTGATATTTGGCGCATTCTCTCAGGGTTGTCGGTCCCAACAAGAGTTCTGCGTCCGAGCAAATTGTTGACCAAATACAGTGGACCAAATCCATGCACCATGCGAAAAAAGTTCAAGCGCCGCAATCTCTCAATGTAATTCTTATCTTTTAATCGCTCTACATTCTTTCCAAAGCCATCTGGGCCCATTGTTACAAAAAAAGTGATCTTCGAATCTATAGAAGAGAGATAATTCAAAAGAAATGGAACACCTTTATCTAAGCCAACTGAAAAATCAACATCGCACCTTATGGCAATCGTTGGGGTATTCAGAACTTATCTCCTTATCCGATACGCAAAGGAACCGACTACAGTGAATCCTGTACGTTCTGCTAGCTTTATAGATTTAATGTTTCGACAATAGGCAAATAATGGCCTTGTGTCAACATCTTGAATAAAACGCTTGGTCATTATTGTTCCAAAACCTTTGCTCTGAAATTCCTTTGACACTATCCAGGTCAACATCGAGAATATATGCAATTTCCTATTCAAGAAAACCAATCCAACAATTTTGGAATCGTGATACATGACCAAAATTTTTCGTGCCTTCCGTAAGTTTTCGGAGCGTTTCGCGTGCAAATCATCTCTCGGTATGACATTAAAGGTAGGTTCTGGCGCGCCACCCGCTTCAAAGAATTCGAAACGGACGTCATTTGATCCTTTACTTTCCATACTGTCTAATTTTGGTACCAGAAGCTCTCCAAGAAGTCCCCGCATAATGCGAGATGTGTATTTCGCTAAAGTGATTTTCATCAAACCATTGACGAATCGTTTCTATAGAGATAAAATGTTGTTGCGGTGCATTCAATTTATCATAGATATTAAGCATGTTTCTTGAAAAAGTTAACTTTCGGAAATTTTGAAAATAGCCGTAATAGGGTAGACGCCGAATAGGTAATCTATAAAAAGTGTTTACAAAAATATACAAAAACAATGTCAGCGAGAAGCTGATTTTGCGCAAAAAGTTGTGTGAAACATTTACGAGAAATCTCTGTCTCAAAGGTTCAATCATTCTCTCCATGAAAAAATTACCTTCCTTAGCATAAGCCCAAATAATCATGCGCCCACCTATTTCTAAGTGTCTAAACAAATTAGTGAACGTTTTTGTTGGGTTATCCGTGTGGTGGATTACGCCTACACAATTTACAACATCAAATTTTCTACCCAAATCCATTGTGGCGATATCGTCGCGAATAAACTCGACATTGTTTAAACCCTGCGACTTTGCAATACTAGTCTCTAACGCCTCAAGATCAACAGCGACAACCACTTTTGCGTGCTCTGCAAACATCCTCAACTGTACGCCCGGGCCAGAGCCGGCATCAAGGACACTTTTTCCTGAGACATCTTCAAAGCGATTTGGGTAAATCCACTCCCGATAAAGCCACTCCGCATCAGCCAAGTCTGTGTAACCCATGTCATGTTGAGTTTTCCAAACCAATGTACTTCTCTCAACCTTACTATCTCGCATTGCTAATCCTGTTCTTAGTTTTCCGAAAAGAAGGCGCCAATTCCTCGTAAGTGAGAAATATGCTCAATAATGCACAAGTATAAAGAATCGGCTCCATGGGGTAACTATATCTCGGTTGTGAGAATTCGACCATGGACACTACCATGGCAGAACCAAGGTGTCCGAGAAAAAGCAATAACAAAACCTGAGCTTTATCATCAAATCTATTCTGCTTAATTTTACGTAGCAGAATGAAAGGAACGAAAAAGAAAAATGTAACAAACAGCGACTTGGGCCAACTCCTGACAATCGAATTCATCATCAAGTTGTGGACCATTAGCGACTTTGTAGGCTTGAACTGAACGCGATACTGCAAATCGATCGGAGATGTAGAGTCAGAAGAGTAAAGCAAGATTTTCTCCGAAGGTTCGGAGTCTGCTAGTTCCTTACCCATTTTGAATAAAATCGGCTCTCCTCTCGATGAAGAAAAATACTTCTCTAAATAAAAGATCTGAGCCCTATTCCGCAAATATTCCTCGATTGAAAACTCTTTCGAAGGATAGTAGAACTGTATGAGCATGGTAACCAAGAACTTAATATATAAATCAGGATTTTGCCTAATGGAATCAATGGAAATTTTCCGGATCCATTCCCGTGACTGATTTTCATACGTTCCATCTATTGACATTGCTATATCTAGCGCAGCACCGTTAAAACTGTTCAGGAAAATCGGACTGAGTTCTCGTGGATTCCAAACTCTCTTCAAATCCTTTTCATCGAGCCCTGTATCTCGATGCCTTTGAGAGATAATATTCCGAATTTTCGCAATATCTGTATTGATTTCAACGGGATAATCTTGGCTTTCTTGCCAATACAGCATAGTGGCAACAGCTAAATTTGCTTCACCCCAAGTCGTAGGTGCAAAAACTCCGACAACCTTGTGATTATAGACACTTGAAGAGCCGTAGAAAAGGACGATGGGGAGAATTCCCAAGATCAACGTACGTTTAGAAATCTTAGATCTAATTGCGAATAACAGCAAGAGAATAAAAACAAAAATCATAAATATTCCTTGTGGCCGAGTAAATACGGCAAGAGATGAAAAAAGTGAAAAACCAAAAAACGCTAGTGTATTTTTTTTCAATACAAAACCTATCATGTTGGCAAAACTAAGGATTATAAAACTTGAGTAAATGGATTCACTCAACATGGCAGTATCGTGCTCTAGCACTGTAACACTTGCTGAGTATACAAAGAGCAAAACAGAAATTGGGATTAGTAGCTCTTTCTTCACTAACGAAACAGAATTGATAAGGACAATAAGCGAAATTAGAGTTATGGCAGATTGAACTACGGCCAAAAAAAACAAACTATCCGAAATGGAAAAAGTCAAGAATAAGAAAAGTGGATAGACGAAAGGACGATTGCCAAAATTCGGTAACCCCCCCGACTTAAGCATTTCTACAGGGGCGTAATACGAAGCAGAATCTGGATGGACAGCTACAAGTGGAAAATCAACAAAATAGGCACGATGCAAAACGAAAAGCAATATAAATAATGATAAGACAATTTGCTTTTGACGGTAACTCGATTGAAACATCCTTTTCAGTTGCCCACGTTTCGCCAATAGAACCAGGATAAATATGTTGGCACTCAGCGATAAAAGAAAAATTATGACTCCGGGAGAGCGAAGCGGTGTAGGTAAATAGAACTCAAGAGGAGCTGAGGGATCTATCGGCCTTAATGAATTGAAAGCATAGATTCGATTATCGGAAGTAGTGGTGAATTGTAAGCTGTTTAAGAGTTCATATGATGCCCTATCTCGAGCCACAAATTCGTACCTATTTCCATCATTATCTAATAGAAAACTATGTCGTAACATAGCGTTAGTAAATTTGGAGCCTTCGAAATGATTGATATATCCAGAATAAGTTCCATTCGCTTCTCTCTCAACCTTAACCACTGGATATTGACTTGTTGACAGAACAATAACTCCAGATAGATGTAATATTGCCGCGTATAGTGGAAAACACAACAAAAATCCAGGAATTATTGTGATTTTTTTTAATAAAGTTGATCGATTCATAAATAATTACCTGGCTTTTACTTGTGCAATGAGGGAAAGACCAAGCGGTATTGAGAGTAAATCCTCTAATGGAGAATAGAAAGGGACGATGACCTTATCAAAGAGTCTGTAGCTGAAATGATGTGAATTAGATACATAATTCGTACTTCCCATAAAAACGTAATTGAACCACCAGCCAAAAACACCTGGAAAATTAAAGTATTCCATTTTTTCTATTCTCAATCCTTGATTTTCAACCATGGTCGAAAATGTTTTTTTAGTGTACCTACGAAAGTGGCCACCATCTTTGTCCAGGGTTCCGTAAAGAAATTGGAATGCGGGGACCAAAACAAGAGAGGTTTTAGTCGAGGCACGCTTAGTGATTTCGGCCAAATATGGCCCTTCATCATGGATGTGTTCAAGTGTATTGGTGGTGATAGATATGTCCCATCTTAAGTCTTTGGAGACTTCAAAAATGTCTATTGGCAGAAATTCAACATTACTTCCCAAACGAGAACTGTTAGATTTGAAAAATGCTGCAACACTTGCAGAAGTGTCGTTTGCGATTACACTCTCAACTTCCGGAAGGCTCGATAAAGCCTTAGTAATGCCACCAGTACCGCAACCAAATTCAAAAACTCTTCCGCGTATGACTGAGTACTCACTAAGTTTTCTAATGATCCATTTATTGTAATTACTTAGTCCTGAAGTTAAAGATGAGCTTCCGTGGACAAGATTGAAATTATCTTCCATCAATTTTTGTCCTTGTAGAATCTACCGCTAACATAAACAATTGACTTTGCCGAGATATATCTTAATCGACCATTACGAATCCATGTATTGCGACTTAATGTTGCATATCCCTGCAAACCCAAAAGCAATGCAGAAATTGAGGTAGACAAACACAAGAGAACAGTAGTGCCATTTTGGAGATATGAGACTTGACCACCATTCAGATATGCAATTAAGTCCATGAGAAAAATCGTTGACCCTAAAGCGCCCGATAAAAGAGAATAAGTGAGTAGTATTCGATAGGAGTGAAAATAAAATGTCAATTTCAGTAAACTACTCAGGACTTTTGGGATGTACAAAGGAGAAATAAAGGATACGCCAGACTTGCGTGGGTGAAATTGTGCTGTTGTCTCAACATACCTCATGCCTTTGCGAGAGGCATCAAAAAGTGCTTGTTGAGGTGGATTATACGAAGATGGCATCTCAAATACTTCAAGATATCGTCGCCCAAAGCACATCATGCCTGTCTGAGAATCGGTTATTTCCCACTTCGTGATTAACTTCATCAGACGCGTAAAGACAAGATTACCAACTTTTCTGTACAGAGGCATTCGATAATGAATCTTTCCTTTGAACCGAGATGCGTAGACAACATCAGCTTTATCCGCTACTAGTAATTGAATGGGTTCGTCAGCATCGTAAACCACATGTTGGGAATCTGCATCGAACTTAACGAATGCATCGCAATCCAAAAAGTAAGCTATTTCCATGCCAACTCGAGTTGCTTCGCCTAAACCTGAATTAACAGGTATTCGGTAAAGAGCGTCAATCGTTTTTTCCTTTGCAACAATTTCCCAAGTGGAATCTGTTGAGCCGTCATCAACGACTATAATGACAACCTGCCAGTGCTGTCTTTCTTGAGAATATTTTTTCAGAGTCGCGAGAGTAGCCTCAATGTTTTTTTCTTCGTTATAGCAAGGTACAAAAATCCCAACTCTAGGTTTGAAATTCATCCTCATTCTAGTCCCGGGGTTTCCAAAATAGAAATAAAACTACTACACCATATCCCCATATCTTTTGAAGAATAGATCGACGAGATAAGTTCTCTAGTCAACTAACTACTCCTATCCAAGAACGCCTTCAACTCATTTACTACTACCTTAGTTTCATCCGTAGTTTGCTTCGAAGAGATTGGAAGAGATATGCATTGTGATGCAAAAGCATCGGTATTGGGTAGCGAAGAAACAGAATTCCGATATGCAGTTTGTCGATGAATAGGCGGATCAAAATGAACAGATGCCCCAATCCCTCTTTCATTGAGATAGGTGACCAAAGAATTCCTTATAGATTTGGGCACTTTTATGATGAACATTTGAAAAGAATGTTCATCAGGAGACATAAGTTCAGGTAAAGTTACTTGGTTAAGTTCTCTCATTTTTTGCGAGTAGTCTGCCGCAACCAAATGTCTCCTTGAGTTCATGTCAGCGAGTCTTTTCAATTGAACAACCCCAAGAGAAGCTTGTAGATTTGAAAGTCTGAAGTTATGTCCAGGAACAACCGCATTACGATTCCAAGGATATGATTTCCCGTCAGCATCCAAGTAGCTATGTTTAACTATGCCGTGTCCAAGTCGCGAGCGCAGCCAAGTTGCTAATTCATCCGAATTAGTTGTTACCATTCCACCTTCTGCCGTTGTCATATTTTTCGTCGCATAAAAGGAGAAAATACCAACACCAAAAGAACCAGCAGGTTTTCCTTTTGAATACACACCTACGCATTCAGCTGAATCTTCGACTAAAACTAAGTTATGCTTTTTAGTAAGAAGTTCAATTTCGGTCATATTGCAAGGCAAGCCCGCAAGATGAACTGGCATCACGGCAATAGTTTCCTTGCGAATCAACGGTTCAATATCTTCCGCTCTTACATTACCGGTTGTGAAGTCCACATCAGCAAATACCGGAGTTAGGCCAGCATTAGCGATTACATTCGCGGAAGCAACAAAACTAAGTGACGGTAGAATAACCTCACCAGAACCAAGTTTTTCCTTTAAAAATGAAAAGACCAAAAAAGCAGCTGACGTCCATGAATTCATAGCAATTGCGTGCTTTGTGCCAACATAAGCTGCAAAGTTCAACTCAAATTCGGCCACCTTGGAGCCGTGTGAAATCTCGCCTTTTTGGATAACTTCAAGAATAGAGGCTATTTCTTCATCTCCGAGATCGGGTAGACACAAGGGTATGTTATACATCGTGAATCCTTCGCCATGACTCTACGTAACGCTCAACTCCCTCTTCAATATCAATCTTTGGCTGAAAACCAAGCAAACTAATCGACTTATTCATAGAAAGAGTGCCCCGTTTTGGCCGCACAAGTCCTGGCATATGCTCATCTTTCTGACCAACAACTATCTCGCTATTCGGTACATGTTTATTAATTTCCAAAGCAAATTCATGTATTGTTCGCGCGGCTCCACGAGTCATATTGAAAGTTTGATTTTTGCCGTTATCGTGCAGAGAAGCTTTTACAATCCCTTCAGCAGCGTCCTCCACAAAAGTGAAATCAAGACACTCTTCTGGGTTGTTTACCTGCAGCGGCTTACCCTTAAATGCATTAGAAATGAATATTCCAGTGACGCGCAGATTTGAATCCAAAGGTCCATAGACCGCAGAGGGACGGAGGATGGTATACGGTAAATCAAATTGTCTATTGAAAGACTCTACCAAGTACTCGCCGCCAAGTTTTATTGCGCCGTATGGATCCTTTGGTTTCTTGGGAGAATCTTCTGAAGGTTCTCTTGTGTCAAAATCCCCATAAACCATACTTGATGAAATGTACGTATACCTATTCAGCGAATCGAGATTCTTTAGGCACTGTAAGAGATTCGCGTTCAGAAGATAAATTGAATTTACGGCCTCGCCAATATTCTTCTTGCATTGATCCGCCACCGAGCTACCACCGACATTTATTACGAGCTGAGGCTTATGTTGTTCAAGTATCTCGATTACTTCAACAGCCTGAGAGGCATCCACTCGATAAAATTCTGCGAGTTGCGGCAGTAATTCGGTTTGGCGAGTATGGAAATGCTTTTGATGCATTTGCCAATTTTCTGGCTTATACATTGACAAGGAATCGATCCCTATGACTTTCCAACCGAGATTAATTAGATTGCGACATACATAAGCACCAATGAAGCCATGTGAGCCTACTACGACAGCCGTTTGGGCATTTGCTACCTTCATAATGACATCCTAATCTACAAGTCTAATTATTGAGCTCATCAAAGGGCCTAATTCCGAATTTCCCTAAAATACGGTCAATTGAGGCGGCTTCTCTCATGTTCAATAACACTTTGGATAGTCTCATCTAAGTTGTAGCTTCTCTTCCAATTGATAACCGCATGGATTTTTGAAATATCTGGTAGTCGATGAGTCATGTCTTCATAACCAGGAGGATAAGCTTCCGAATACGGAACCGTTTTTATCTTTGAATAAGATTTAGAGAGCTGTATTACCTTAAGTGCGAGGTCGTGAATTGATATTTCAGTGTTACTTCCAACATTAAATACATCATTTCTAATTTCACCACAATTCATGAGTTCCACTAATGCTCTAACTACATCTCGAACATCACAAAAGGTTCTAGTCTGTTTACCATCACCGAAAACGAGAAGAGTCTCATCCTTAAGTGCGGCCTGGACAAAACGCGGAATTACCATCCCGTGTTCGCTTAGCTGTCCCGCTCCAACAGTGTTAAATAATCTTGCAATTACAAAATCATAAGAGCTCTCTCCACTAGAGAGAGCGTAGGCAGTATTCTCCAAAAGTGCTTTAGATTCAGAGTAGGACCAACGAAAATATTGCGTTTGACCCAAGACTCTATCAGCGTCCTCTTTCAATTTGCCACCCATACTTTTTCCGTAAATTTCAGAAGTGCTTGTAATGAGAATTCTCTTTTTAAACTTACGACACGCCTTAAGAACATTTAGTCCACCGATGATTGTAGATACTGCTCCATCAATAGGATTCGACATTATCTTGACAACTCCAACGCTCGAAGCAAGGTGGTAAACCTGATCAACGTCGTAAACTAATTGATTAACTAAAGATGCATCACAAATGTCGCCTTCAAAATACGTTGCTCTTGTATTCTCGGGGAACATGGGATTTTCAAGTGACTTCAAGTCGATGACAGCAACTTCATTTCCTCTTGCCAATAACTCATTCACAAGATAGGAGCCGATAAATCCTGAACCTCCTGTCACAAGTATCTTCAAAGCGACCTCATATCATTTAGGGACGAATAGATAGTGAATCTTTCCGATAGTATCGCATCATGTGCGGCATAGCTGGAGCGTTCTTTTTCAATCATCAAAATACGATAAGAATTGAAGATAAGGACAGAGCAAACCGCATGCTCAAATCTATAACTCATCGAGGGCCCGACGATTGCGGAACTTGGATAGACGATTATTCTGGTGCCGTTTTAGTTCACACACGACTATCCATTCGTGATGTGACTTTTACAGGACATCAGCCGATGTTATCTTCGTGCTCTAATTTCGCGATATCATACAATGGCGAACTCTACGGGAACGAAGTATCTAGATTAATTGGCAGCGATGTCATAAGAAGCTTGAGGGGCACGTCAGATACAGAAAAACTCATTGAGGCTCTTGCGAGTAATGATTTAGAAACCACTCTGCAATCCCTAAATGGCATGTACGCTTTTGCCTTAGTTGATAAGAATCAACGCACTTTGACTCTTGCACGAGATCGTTTTGGTGAAAAGCCCCTCTACTATCATCGAGATAGTAGGCGGGTAATCTTTGCGTCGGAACTGAAAACTCTCATTGAATATGGTGATTTTGTCCCCGAGTTGGACAGAGAAGCCGCGAGTTCTTTCATGAGACACAACTACGTACCTTCGACTAGGACGATCATTAAAGATATTTGGAAAGTTTCTCCTGGAACTTTCGTCAAATTCTCCAACAACGGGAGTATTTATGAGAAGGAATTTTTTAATGCAAAAGAAACTTTTTTAAATAAAGAACAAAATCAATATTCATTAGTTGAACTTGAGAATATTCTTCGTGATTCTGTCTCAATTCGGATGATTTCTGACGTACCAATAGGGTGTCTTTTGTCAGGTGGGATAGATTCTTCTTTGATTGCGGCGCTTATGCAATCTATGAGCAGTGAAAAAATTGACACTTTCACGATTGGGTTTCAAGATCAGGCATTTGATGAAGCTCCATTTGCAAAGATGGTTGCAGCACGGATTGGCACTAACCATCATGAGCTTTATGTGACCGATGCAGATGCCTTGGAGGTGATTCCCCAGCTGGGAGAAATTTACACAGAACCATTTGCAGATTCATCACAAATCCCCACAGTACTGGTAAGTAGATTTGCAAGAACCTTAGTTCCAGTGGTCTTGACCGGCGATGGTGGAGATGAAATGTTTGCGGGTTATTCCAGATATGCCAGGATGCTTGAAGTCGAATCTCCCAAGTTTGCGATTATTAAGAAATTCCTGCAAAACGACGAAATTCGTAACATGGTGGAGATTGTTTTAAAGTATGGACCTCAGAGGCTCTTCGAAAAAGTAATCGGGGTCAAAGGCATCAGCAATAAAATCACCAGATACCTGGAAAGTATAAATTTGAATTCTTCACCGGAACTATACCGAGCGATGGTTAGTCACTGGCCTCGGCCAACCCAAATAATTAACGCAAGAGACGAGTATGTCCATCCGTCATGGGAAACGGAATTCACGAATAGCATCCAGAATCGACTGGATATGATGCGACTTATAGATATTTTAACTTATTTGGCAGACGATATCCTCGTTAAAGTTGATCGTGCATCAATGTCTGTGGGCCTCGAAACTAGGGCTCCATTTCTTGACCCGAGAGTTTTCTCGATGGCTGCGAATTTACCTCCTGGCACTCTAATGAAAGACGGCGAGTTAAAGGCACCTTTGAAAGAAGTTGCATTCAAGTTGATTGGCAGGGACATTATGGACAGAGAAAAGATGGGCTTCGGAGTTCCCCTCAACAAGTGGTTGCGTGGACCTCTTCGCGATTGGGCAGAGGATTTGATAAGGCTTGAGAACAGAGGAGATTTATTCAATGAAACTTTGTTGAAGACTTATTGGGAGAGGCATTTATCCGGAGAGGACTGGGGTTATTGGATTTGGAATTACTTGATGTTGAAAGACTGGCTCTCGAGACAGCCAAGAATTACAGTTTAATAATTTGAAAAGTCATGTTTAGATTATTCGAAATCATTAGAAGTCTTGCCCGTCGATACATTCCTTTGAAGTATCGGATCAAGATTGTTAATTCAACATTTGCAATTCTGAATCTCCCAATCAGCTTGACAACAAAAGCTACGAAGTTGAATGTGACACACGGGGACTCTGTTAGGAGACGAATTAAAAAAAAGGTGAAACAGAGGCTAACCAGAAATAGTATTCGCGGCCCTTTGAACAGACTAGCATGCATTTGTTTGGAAAGATTATTCTCCAAAAAGTTGAATTCTTTGCCTTTAACTCCGAGCATTAGTTATTTTCCTGATCAACGAAAAGTTCTACTCGTCATCGGCACATTAGGCGGTGGTGGTGCAGAAAGACAATTAGTTTTATTGGCGCTTCAACTTAAAGTTTTTGGTTGGGAGCCGGTCGTTGTCGTAAAGTATCTAGACGGGGAAGAAAACAGAGTTCTTTTACCGCTCTTAACTGAATCTTCAGTTAAGGTTCTTAATCTTTATGACTTCTCATATGCAGGGTCATTAGATCAACCCAAAAAGTTCGATATGCCCATTTTCGACGCAGCTCAAAGATTGGTTGAAATAATTAAATGTGAAAAGCCTAGCGTTGTGCATTCCTGGATGGACTACGCAAATTGTGAAACACTCATTGCAGGCACCTTCATTCATATTCCCAAAGTGATCCTTGGCCTAAGAAGTGTGAGTCCAGATAACTTTCCTCTATGGAGTCCCACTTTTCGACCGACCTACCAACATTTAATGAAAAACAAAGACACAACTCTAGTGTGCAATTCTGAAAATGGTCGAAAGTCATACGCTAATTGGTTGGGAGGAGCGCAGATAGAAGTTATTCCAAATGGTGTTGTCATTGAGGGAAATACGGGATTTCTTGAAAGAAATTTAATGAGACACGACGAAAAACAAAATGTAATTGGGTGTTTACGTCTAAGTTGGGAGAAAGGTCCCGATTTATGGATTGAAGTTGCAAGAATGGTGTGCGAAAGAGACGCAAATATCTATTTTCATCTTTTTGGTGTTGGACCTCTAAGACAAGAAATTGAAAAAACTATCAGGATTAACAATCTTGAGAGACGAGTGGTGTTACATGGTTTTCAGAAAAATCCGTGGATTTTGAAGAATTGGGATTTACACCTCTCAACTTCGCGGATTGAAGGTTTGCCAAATGTTGTAATTGAGGCCTCACTTCATGGAATTCCAACAGCAGCTTTCAATGTCGGGGGAATCCCGGAAATCTTAGGTAAAGACAGTGATTCTCTAGTAAAGCCATTCGATATCGAGTTAATGGCAGAAAAAGTTGTCAGTTTATTGAATTCTCATGAAAGAAGATTAATTGAGGCAAATCGAGCACGGAATTACGTAAAAAATCAATTAAATTTAGATTTGATAACCAGACGTTATGTGATTCTATATGAAAGTAAATCTGTGAAGAATTAGGAAGTTGATAGTGTGTTGCGTGCTTGTTAAACTTCTTCAGTTCTGTGTGAATTGATGTGAGTGAGAATTGCGATGGAATTGTTTTGATTTCTATTGAAACAAGGTTTTGAATAGATGCACGCTCTTGAATATTGGTTGCGGGAGCAGTAATCAACACTTTATTGCTCTTATAAAACAGGAAACTCTGCAGCGAGCTTAGGGGATATCCAATCAACCTCTCAATCTCTTATGCCATGCCCAAGTTTCAGTTAATGCCTGCTTCAGAGGCGTAGGCTCAACCTTCTCAGTAAGGAAATTAGCGATACTTCCATCCGCCGCGCTAGTGCGGATGTCACCAATTCGCTCGGGGCTTGAAATTGTAGAGAGTCTTCTTCCAGCAACTTCTTCAATAGTCTGAATGAGTCCATTCAGAGAAATTGTTCTATTAAAGGAGACTTCTATAGGTTTGAGGGAATTTCGGTTATTGATGACGATATTTCTTACAGCTTTGGTAAGGTCCTTGACATAAGTAAAATCTCGAGACTGTTCTCCACTCCCTTGTAACAAGAAAGGTTCATCTTTTCGCAGACATTCCATAATCTTTGCAATTACAGGGGGATTACTAACATTAATTCGATGACGTGGCCCGAAAACATTGAAAAATCTTAAAATTCCACCATTTAGACTTCGCTGAGTTTGGTAGGCATTAATCAACATTTCCATGGCAGCCTTCGAAACTCCGTACGGACTTATCGGTCTATACGGATTGATTGCTGTACCTTCAATCCCGTAAATACTTGAACTAGAAGCGATGTAAACGGGAATACTCGCCTTATTGCAAGCGTCCACTACTATCGAAGTCTTAACAATATTCTCATTGAGAGAAATCCCGGGCGTTTCCCATGAATCTGGCACAGAAGGTTTTGCAGCGATATGTAGAACAAGATCAACCTTGCTGACCAATTCTCTTATCAAATACTCGTCGCCAATATCACCGATATGCTCTTCAAAACCATCTATAGCTGTTTCGAATATTGATGGCATTCTGTCTATTCCAATTACTGAAATCCCCAAGGCGGCAAACTCTTCAACTAAATGAGATCCTATAAACCCACTCGAACCCGTAACTAGGATTTTCTGGAAGTTCCACTTCATCAGGCTACGATATAGCAATGGGCCACAATAGAGGCGCAATAAAATGCGATGATTCAAACAGTAAAAGTGTTTTGATCTCTATATCTTCCTTGCAACAGGGTGGCGCTGAAACTCAGGCAATTTTGTGGGCGATAAACTTGAAGAACCGAGGATTATCCACACACCTCGTTTCGCTGTTTCCTGGTCCACTAGAAGAAGTGCTTGTAAAAAATGGAGTTGCCTATACGATTCTTGCCCGGAAGCCACGGTTCGCACTTGAGAAGCCACTTGTTTTTCTTAGGAGCCTATGGAAACTAAACAAGTTGCTGAATGACTTACAACCCCAAAAAGTTGTTGCATTTCTGTACATAGAAACCTTGCAGGTATCTTTATTAAGGGTGTTTACGAGAAAAAGATATTCCCTTTATCTTGGGCGCCGAGCCGATTTTGGATACGGAGACCAAAGTTTTCTTCGGCGCCAGTTCTTACGACAAGGTTATCGAAAGTCCGAGTCAGTGTTTTCAAATTCTATCTCAAATTTTCCTGCAGCATTCGAAGATGGAGTGAACCCATCTAAGATTAGGCTAATTGAGAACTATCTCCGACCAGAAATTTTTGAGAATTCTTTGGAAAAGTTGATTCCGAGGAACGAGCAAAGTGAAATACGGTTTATTAATGTAGCCAGTCTTAGCCCCGTAAAAAATCAAACGCTAGCAATAGATTTGTTTAAATCACTTGAGCAAGATAAAAGAAGACCTCATTATGTTCTAGATATATATGGAGAGGGAAACATAAGAAAGGAGCTTCAGAGTCAAATTGGAAGAAGCGAAGCTATCAGACTGCTTGGGCATTTCAAGAATCCTTGGAAGTACGCTGACGACTACGATATTTATATCCAAACAAGCCACTCCGAGGGATCAAGTAATGCTCTGTGGGAGGCAGCAGCAAGTGGACTACCTATATTAAGTACTGCAGTTGGCGATATTGAGGAGATCAGAAATGTTGCCCCCAACAGTGTTTTTATTGCCGAAAGTAAGGAAGAATTCCTAAGGATGATTCTTTGGATTACGGAGCAATTGCAATCAATTAAGCAGATTGCCAGAACAAATGCAAGAATAATCAGAAATTTGAAGAGCCCTGAGAGGATAACTGACGACATTCAAAGGATGCTTTTTGTATGACTAACACAGAATCGCAAGCAAGTTCAGATCTTTTGATTGTAGGGGGAGGATATGTTGGTCTCCCGTTGGCGCTTTTAGCGGCAAGTAAGGGTCGACGGGTTACGATATTTGATTCAAGTTCGATTAGATGCGAACAGCTTAACAATGGCATGTCTGGCTTTGGACCGAGCATTGACGAAAACCTTAAGCGGTTTCTAGCTTTTGAAACTCTTCATGTCGTTAACTCAGAGGAATTCCGCGTCTTGAATTATTCTAATAACTTCAAAGAGATGGTTATATGTGTTCCAACACCTATCCGTGAAGATAAAGTTCCAGATTTATCTTTTATCGAACAGGCATTAAATTCTCTAATGGACAAGGTAACAAAAGAGACTTTGGTGATTTTGGAGTCTTCCACATATCCTGGCACAACCCGAGAAATCTTACTTCCAAAATTAATGTCAAAATTCAAGGGAATAAAAGAGTCGGAAGTTCTCTTAGCTTATTCTCCGGAGCGTGTAGACCCGGGAAATCAGAAGTGGGATAGCAGCAACACCCCGAGGCTAGTCTCGGGAATCAATAGAATAAGTTTGGAAAAAAGCGCTAATTTTTATAGGAATCTGGATATCCCCGTCAAGGAAGTGTCATCGCCCGAGGTTGCGGAAGCTGCGAAGTTGTTTGAGAATTCATTCAGATTGGTGAACATCTCTTTTGTCAACGAATTTGCCTCAGTGATGAGGGAATTAGGGCTGAATGCGATTGAAATTATAGAAGCGGCAAACACCAAACCCTTTGGAATCATGAAATTTAGTCCTGGTCCGGGAGTTGGTGGCCATTGCATTCCAGTTGATCCATATTACCTTACCTGGTGGTCTCAGAGGAGAAGTACGAATTTTCAATTAATTGAGATAGCTCAGAAGATCAATGAACAAATGCCTGCGGAATCGGTCAAGAGGGTAAAGGATCAACTTGGCGATGATCTGCAGGGAAAAAAAATCCTGATTGTAGGTATCACCTATAAACCAGGAGTTGCAGATCTTCGTGAAACGCCTGCAGAGGGTCTATGGGGATTATTGATCGAAGAAAAATGTACTCTCTCTTGGTGGGACCCTTTAGTTGACTCATGGAAAGACAGGGCAAGGTGGGCCGGTGAAGTAGATTATGATTTGGTTGTTGTTGTAACAGAAACCTCTCTTCCAAAACCAGTTTTACAGATTGGAAAAATTCTCAATCTGAATTTGTGAGTTGTTCGAACAAGGATTTCTTATGATCAAATATCAAAAGTGAGCGTGGCAGAGATGACCTTATTATGCTATCCCATTAAAGATTATTGGTGTAGTTGTCATCACGATGTGTGAAGTGATGATTAATGGCGCAAAGGAACTGGGACTTTCGGAGAGCGACGCCAAAACTTTAGTTGTTCAAACAATTACTGGTGTAGCGGCGATGTTGAATGTGGAAGGTGCTTCGCCTTCGACGCTGCGGGAGAATTTAACGAGTCCGAATGGGACGACATTTGCAGCCTTGCAAGTATTTGAATCCATGGATATTGAGGGGATTATCAAGAAATCGATGCGTGCTGCGCGAGATAGATCGCAGGATCTTTCCTAGATTTCAGATAGCCTTAGCAAGAGAATAAGTGAGGAGTTGAGAACATGGGTTCAGTAGTCAAGAAGCGCCGCAAGCGCATGGCTAAG
>Ga0315901_10001952_pt1 | contig 29160 bp, 34 predicted proteins | sample LakEriMetagenome_10_FD_203761 | JGI IMG/M metagenome (GOLD analysis project Ga0315901, IMG submission 203761) | Freshwater fungal communities from buoy surface, Lake Erie, Ohio, United States - Buoy 2 MA116 | ecosystem: Environmental > Aquatic > Freshwater > Lake | place: USA: Lake Erie, Ohio...
TTTACTACAATAAAAATGCTTTGTTGCCAATACCTGTATTTACGACTAAGCTATAGATGGGAAATAGTACCTACATGGCCTCCAATACGCAAGACACACTGGCATCACTGCGTAAATGGAGGCTGGAACAAGACAATTCAGGCCCCTTCCGGGTCTACCGGGACATCAATAACAACATTTACCATAGTGTTACACACATCCTAAAGGAAACTAGCGACAAAACCGGACTGGAGCGCTGGGAAGCCCGCTTGGGACCCGTCGAGGCAAGCTGCCAGCGGAATGTTGCAGCAACCCGAGGCAACATGGCCCACGGTCAAGCGGAATACCTGCTGAAGTGCTCTATGCAGCTGGCACGCTCAGCCGCCAACAAGCGCAACTCCATTCACTGGGACGATCAAGGACTCGCACGCATCCCCAAGCCAATCACAAAGTGGGCCATCAATCGCGTTAGACCGAACGTACCCCGAGTCGGCTGGAGCGCAGCAGGCTACGCACGCGGTCTATGTGACTGGATCACCGAAAACGTAACTGAAATTTTTGCATCGGAGTTTTCTATACATCATCCCGCAGGATTTGCGGGAACTTGTGATGCATTAGTAGGAGTAAAAAACAGCGATTTAGTTCTCATGGATTGGAAAACTAGCGTCTCCAGAAAAACTAAAACCGACGATGAAGGACTGGAACGTCTACCTCCCGGCCATACTTACATCGACCAATGTGGCGCTTATTCCTTAGGCTTAAAATATATGACAGGCTTGAAACCCACTGGAGCAGCTGTGGTTTTAGCCCGCCGCTGCGGCAAACCTAACGTCCATTGGATGACACTTAGCGAGCTAGAAGAGGCCGAGCAGTCTTTCCTGGAACGCTGCCACCGTTACTTCGAGCAACTCCATTCAAGCCTCACGGATCCCATTCAAGTCTCGGCCTAACGGCCTCGACGGAAACCCATTCAGGACTGGAACGCCATTCAAGTATTGTTTCGGCCATTCATAGCCTCAATACCTGGCACGTAGTGCTTGTACTGCCAATACCTAGGGCGTCTTGTGGTGCGTCTCGTGAGTCTCACTGAGAATGGGAATGAGAACCGTTCTCAAGGCAAGGGCAGCAAAAAAGCTCCCAGGGCGGGAGCTTGGAGCGTATCAGTCAACCGGGCGAACCCAGCGCCACCTTTCGTTGGGGCAGTATCGCTGCCACGCGGCGAGTTTTGCCCAGGCTTCGGACTCTGTGGTTGCTGGTGCACTGGTGTGATCCTGCCAGAGCTGGCCGGGTGCTTTGTACTGGATCCGGTAGAGGTTTTTCATTTGGTGGAACGGGTACGGGGTTTGTAACTGGCGCGAGGTTTGCCGGCATCGGCGCGTGGCTTGCGTGGGGCACCTGGCGGCTTGCGTGTCGTCGGTGTTGTGCGCGCTTTTTTCGCACTTAATTTCAGACCGGTGGGCACCAGATCACTGGGGCAGGGCTCGCCACCATTGAGCAGCTGGCATTGATTCCAGTATGGGATGACGGACTCCCAAAGCTCCCGGATTCCCTCTTTACCGTGCAACTGGTGCAGGCGCATCAGGTCGCGCCACTCGATCTCGGACAGCGTGGATCGTTCGGCGCAATACCGCAGATCCCGTAGCGCCCGCTTCTCCTGGCGCGTCATCTCGCGTTCTTGCTCGCGCTGATCGCGGGCAAGCTGTTGGCGTTCTTTCTGACTGGTGAACATAGGCTGGGCTTGCCGTACCCTGCGACATTAACACCAAGGGCAAGCGGCGCCGACCGTTTGAAAAACTGTAACAGTAAGGGCAGATACGGCTGGCGCCGGTGCCATGCTTGGGGCTGATCACCGATACGCCCACCCATGGCACTGATCATCAGAACCACCGAACCCAGCGCCACCTTTCGCGTTACCTACGAAACCGTGACGGCAGAATCGGCCGAGCAGGGAGACTGCGCTGATTGCGGCTGGCTGGCTTGGAACGGCAGCCCCTGCGATGAGTATCACGAGTCTGTGTGGGACCTCCGGGACCTTACCGACCGCCTGGCAGGTTGCTACGCGGAGGGTGACGGCGATACGGTTCCCCGCTGGGTAACGCTGGATCCGCAGTCAGACTTCTGGCTCTCCCCCTTCTGGCGTGATCTGGCAGGTGAGGATGCCCTTAGCGTTACGGCTTCGGTGCATCGGCCGGATTGGATCACCGATTCCAGCTGGCTCAGAGTCTGCCGGATGCTCGGCTGGCGTTCTGGCCGCTGATGCTGTAATGTATTTCACGAGACCCAACCCATAGGCTCACACAATGACCCGTTACACCACTGAACAGCTGGCATCGTTCCCCTGGATCGTCAGCACTGATACGTTGCGCACCGAGGATTTGCTCGTGCGTTACTGGCAAACCGCCGAACAGCTAGGCGCCGACCTTTGCACTGTCCTACCGGCATTGCAGCATCTGGTGGGAGAGGATTCCAAGGAAGCTGATTGGGACGACGACATGGCTTGCGGTTGCCTGCTGCAGCTTGGCGACATCCTGCAGGATCTGGCGCCTAGTGGCTTTTACTTTGGTGCGTCAGAGGGTGATGGCGCGTGCTTCGGCTTCTGGCTCGATAACAGCTGGCGCGAAGTGTTGGAGCATTGCGGCTGTGCTTTCGATTCTGACCCCGAAGCGGTAACCGTTACGGTTCAGGAGTTACTGGCTGCCGGCGTCGATCCTGACACCTACGAAGACCTTTACCAGGGAGAGGCGGAAGGCTACAACGAGACGGAGGCCGGGGCAGACTATGCCGCTCAGCTGGCAGAAGATGCAGGCATGATCCAAGCCACAGCCCAGTGGCCCCATACGTGCATCGACTGGGAAGAAGCCTGGCGCGAGCTTGAACTGGGCGACGGTTACTGGCTGCAACGGATCAACGGCGCCCAGTGGGCAGTCTTCCGCTCTGCTTGACTGGCACCCCCACCGACTAACGGCCCGGCCACTGTGCCGGGCTTTTTGCTGCGCGGCCTGCGGCCGCTTGCAAGGTTAGAGCTTAAGATTGAAGCAAACAGGCGGGAGATCTTAACAGTGAGCGACGCACCGGAAGCTAACAGCGAAGCACCGGAGATTGCGCCGGAAGCTGTAGACAATAAGCCGCACCCATACGGTCGGCGCAATCCTGACGCTTGGATCGAAGAGCGGCAGCGGCGTTTGTTTCTCAAACAGCTGAGCGGTCAGAGTGCACGGGCTTTGGTGTATGAACACGCGACACGTGAAGGTGTAAGCGTAAGTACCGCTTGGCGCGACTACGCAGTTGTGCAGAGCTGGAATGAGTCGGATTGGCAAACAGAAAGAGACAAAACGGTCTCACGCATCCAGCAGATGCGTCTTCGCTGCATCGATGGCGCGATCCGGGCAAAGCAGTTTGGCACCGCTCAGCTGTTGCTACGTGACCTGGGTGCGGTCGTTGGTGAGGTTGCACCGGAAGCTGCAGCCGCTGCAGCACCGCGCTTGGAGATCACCGTGGAAGACAAGCGCCAGGCTTGACGCCTGCGGCTGTTGTGCTACAATACGGGAGCAAGCGAACCCAGCTTCCCATGACCAACACAGAACGCGGCTTCATCGGCTATCTGCTGGCATCTGGCGCCATCGTGGCCGCCCTCGTCGCTATGGGTTTTGATAATCATTCCCAGCTGGCACGCTGCGAGTCTGCCGGCCGATCGGCGGCTGAGTGCCGTCTGTTGGTGCTCGGCAGATAAGCATTGCTAATGTTACACTGTGTGACAGTAGGCCGCACTGCGCGGCTCTGCTGTGCTACAGTACGAGAGCACACAGCCACCACCCATGGCAACCGCCACCACTTGCGCCGCTCTCCTGCTGGCGCTGATCCTGCTCCCCCTGCTGATCCTGCTTTGGGCCAGTGAGTCTCGCCAGCAACGCGCCAGGCGTTGGCGCCGCGCTGGTTTGACGCAGCAAGCCATCGCCGACCGCCTCGGCTGCTCGCGAACCACGGTGCGACGGCTGCTCGCGGCATAGTACAACTGCACTAGGGGGGTAGGGTTCGGCGCTGCCTGCGGCGGGACGCCACCCAGGGAACCTACTGACACATTCTCAAATCCTTCTTCTGTACTACACCGGGGCAGGGGTTCGATTCCTGTAATACCCTAGAAAGTACCCCCATACATAAAAATGCCAGATTCTGCTGGAGCACTCACCCTTCGCTACGCCCAAGGCGAGGTGTTTTCCAGCCGAAAACGCTTCAGAGTATTGGTAGCTGGCCGACGATTCGGCAAAAGTTACCTGTCATGTATCGAGTTATTGCGTGGGGCGATCGAAAGGCCGGGCGAAACCTTTTTCTATGCCGCCCCTACATACCGGATGGCGAAAGACATTGCCTGGAAAGTCCTAAAACGACTGGTCCCGAAAGCCTGGATCAAGGCAAAGAACGAAACGGACCTCAAGATCGAGCTAGTGAACGGCTCGACGATCGAACTAAAGGGCACTGAAAACGCAATGGCCCTCCGAGGCCGAAGTCTGGCTGGAGTTGTCCTCGACGAAGCCGCGTTTATGGACGCGGAAGTCTGGTTCGAGGTCATCCGCCCCGCCCTCGCGGACAAACAAGGCTGGGCCCTCTTCATTTCCACCCCGGACGGCACCGCCAGCTGGTTCTACGAACTGTGGCAATACGCCGATAGCGGCGACAAGGACTGGAACCGCTGGCAATTCACGACGATTGACGGCGATAACGTTCCCCCGGAAGAAATCGAAGCTGCTCGCGCCCAACTCGACCCCCGCACCTTTCGCCAAGAGTTCGAGGCCAGCTTCGAGAATCTCAGCGGTCTCGTCGCAATCTCATTTGGCGACGACAACATCGACAAACAAGTCCAAGACCTCCCCGTCCTACCCCTCTTGCTTGGGGTGGACTTCAACGTGGACCCAATGAGCGCGGTCTGCGCAGTGAAAAAAGGCGATGTGCTCTGGGTCTTCGACGAAATCATCATGACCGGCGGCGCCACTACCTGGGACCTATGCGAAGAAATCCAATCCCGCTACGGCGTGGAGCGCCGCATCATCGCTTGCCCGGACCCCACAGGCGGCGCCCGCAAAACCAGCGGCGTTGGCGCCACCGACCACAACATCCTCCGCAAATCCGGCTTCACGGTATCCAGCCCCCGCAACCCCTGGAAAATCCGCGACAAGATCACCTGCGTCAACACCGCCCTCCTCGATGCGACTGGAACCCGCCGCCTTTTCATCCACCCCAAGTGCAAAGAACTGATCAAATCCCTCCGCACCTTGACCTATTCCCCTGGAACCGGCCTCCCCAACAAAAATCTTGGCGTAGACCACGCCTTCGACGCCTTGGGCTACCTATGCCTCCAAACCTTCAACCTTGCCAAACCAGAGAACCTTGGCAAGACCAACTATCGTGTGTGGTAACAGCGGTAATTTTGTGGCTAAAAAACCAACTAAAGCCCAGAAAAAGGTTGCCAAGGTCATGCGTGAGTACGGCAAAGGCGAACTCCACTCGGGCAGCAAAAAAGGCCCCGTAGTGAAGTCCCGCAAACAGGCAATCGCCATCGCCATGAGCGAAGCCGGCATGGCAAAACCCAAGAAAACCACCAAAAAAGGCAAGAAATAATGGCTAAACGCGGCCTTTACAGCAATATCGCTGCAAAACGCAAGCGCATCGCCGCCGGCAGCGGCGAAAAGATGCGCAAACCTGGTACAAAAGGTGCCCCCACCGCTGCTGCCTTCAAAGCAGCCGCCAAAACCGCTAAAAAACCCAAGAAATAGCCTCATTTTCTTTATACCGAGGCCGCCGATGTACCTACGTCACACCAGCTCCGTCACCACCCCTTACCCCTTCGGCACCTCTGCAGGCGGCGCCGCAGCTTCTGCTGGAGCAACCGACGCCTTCGGCCGTGTCCGTACATCTAACCCACTCACCCTTTTCGACTCCAGCCACCGCTACCACGACAACGGACTTTGGGCCACCTCTACCGCCACGGGCGGAACATCTACGTTTGACGCCAACGCCGGCCTCGTCAACCTCGCTGTAACCACCAGTTCCGGCTCCGAGGTCATCCGCGAAACCACCAAATGCTGCTCGTACCAGCCGGGTAAATCCCTGCTGGTGATGTCCACTTTTACGCTGAACCCTGCCAAAACCGGCCTCCGCCAGCGCGTCGGCTACTACGGCGCCGCCAACGGCATGTACCTCGAACTTGCCAACACCACCCTTTCCTTCGTCGAACGCAGTTCTTCCACCGGCTCCCTAGTCGAAACCCGCGTCGCCCAATCCGACTGGAACATCGACCCCCTCAACGGCACCGGCCCCTCCAACCTCACCCTCGACCCCACCAAATCCCAAATCCTGTGGATGGACATCGAGTGGCTGGGACTCGGCACCGTCCGCCTAGGTTTTGTTATTAACGGCAAATTTGTCCACTGCCACTCTTTCCACCACGCCAACATCATCACCTCTACCTATATCACCACCGCTTCCCTTCCACTCCGCTACGAAATCACAAACACCGCCGCGACCGCTAGCGCCAGCACCCTCAAACAAGTCTGCTCCACGGTCCTCTCCGAAGGCGGCTACGAACTACGCGGCCTCCAACAAGCCATCGGAACCGCAATTACTGCTCCTTATGCTCTAACTACTGCTGGCACTTACTACCCAGTTATTTCTTTACGCCTTAAGGCAGCCGCACTAGACGCAATCGTCATTCTTACCGCATTATCTATCCTTGGCGCCACAGCCAACGCCAACTACAACTGGCGCGTGATGGCTAACACCACCACTACAGGCGGCACTTGGACAAGCGCCGGAGCTGACTCCAGCGTCGAATACAACCTCACTGGAACAGCAACAACCGGCGGCCGCATCTTGGCCCAGGGCTACTTCAGCTCCACCAACCAAAGCACGGCATCTGTAGACATCCTCAAAGAAGCCCTATTCAAATTCCAACTGGAACGCGACGGCCTTACTGCAACCCCTTACGAACTAAGTCTTGTTGTTACAGCAAGTGTGTCTACGTCTAACGTACACGCATCAATGGACTGGGAGGAAATCAGCCGCTAATGGCCATCCAAACAGTAAACGGGGGCTGTATTCACATCGAAATTGATGCTGAAGACGGCCTCACCCATGCCACATTCGTCTTCAAATCACCCCAAAACCCCGAAATCCTCGGCGGTTTTGTCACCATGCTGGCCCAAGGCGTCGAAGTACTGGTACCAATCACCGACCCCGACGACGAGGAAGACGACGATGATTGATGCCAAAATAAGTACAAAGTAGGAGCCTAGCCGTGGTCTACAGCGCCAACGTCCCACCAACTGGAGCTGTAGTCAGCGAATCGCCATTCGTCCGCAGCCTCGAAGTCATCGGCATGATGCCGGACTGGAGCGTAATGGCTGCCGTTACCAACGGCACGAACTACTTGCGGGACATGAGCGAGACCTATCTCCCTCAGGAACCGCGTGAAGACGACGACGCCTACCAAACCCGCGTCGACCGCAGCGTCCTCAGCCCTTACACCAGCCGCCTGATCGAGACCGCCGCTGGCGCCATCCTCCGCAAGCCCATCCACATCGAGGGCGACCCCTACTGGCTGGAGCTTGCGCAAAACATCGACGGGCTTGGCTCGAACATCAACGAATACGCCCGCCGTGCACTGGTAAGCAGTCTTACCTACGGCCACAGCGCCATTTTGGTGGATTACCCGGCAGCGAGCGCAGCCCGGAATCTGGCCGAAGAACGTGCCATGGGCCGCCGCCCCTACTTCGTGCACGTCGACGCCCCCCAGATCTGGGGCTGGCGCAAAGAGCCTGGCACCAACCGCCTACTGCAGGTCCGCATCCACGACTACGACGTCCGCCCGCTGAACGAGTTCGGCGAAGAGCAAGTCGAGGAAATGCGCGTCATCTATCCGGGCCGCTACGACCTCTACACCCTCGGCCAAGAACTGGTGGAGTTCACCGCCACCGGCGGCTACAGCCTCGACGAAATCCCGCTGGTCCCGATCTATAGCAACCGCCGTGGCCTGCTGGTATCCCAGCCCCCACTGCTGGACATTGCCAACCTGAATATCACGCACTACCAACGCCAAGCGGACCTTATCCACGCCCTCCACATCGCCGCAATGCCCACCCTTGTTTTAGAGGGCTGGGACGACACGACTGGTTCGGCAACGATGGGCGTGAATTACGCCATCGCCATGCAGCCTGGCAACAAGGCGTACTACGTGCAGGCCGACGCCACCAGCTTCGACGCGCAAATGGCCGAACTGGAATCGCTGGCATCCCAAATGTCCACGCTGGGCGTCACCAAACTCTTCGGCCAAAAATTCGTCGCTGAATCTGCCGAGGCCAAGCGCATCGACCAAGCCCAAAGCAACAGCGTCCTTTCGATCATCAGCCAAGAACTGGAAAGCGCCCTCAACCAAGCTTTCGGTTTTGCCGCCCAGTACGTGGGCATGGAACCACCCGAAATCACGATTGACCGCGACTTCGACTACTACCGCCTAATCGGTCAAGACGTTTCCGTGCTGGCGCAACTGAACCAGATGGGCAAAATCAGCGACGCCATGCTGCTGGAGATTTTGCGTCGCGGCGAAGTCCTCCCGGACAACATCAACATCGAAGACGAACTGGAAGCCTCCACCACAAACGCCTTGGCGCTACCAGAAGCCGCCGAAAGCAGCGACGATGAAGACATGGAGGAAACCGAAGAGGAACTCAACTCTTAACTGCTAATCTATAAGTGTCCAAGTAACACATAACTGTGCCTGAAGAACAGCAAGCACCAGTAACTCCTGTGGAGTCTGTTGCCCCTCAGCCTGTGGCTGAAAGCTCCGATCTGGCCGCCCAACTCGAAGCGCTTCGTGCGAAAAACCAAGAGTTGATCGCCGAACGCCGCAAGGACCGCGAAAACCGCGACACCCTCCAAAAACAAATCGAGGACCTGCGCGTAGCGCAAGAGTCCGCAAAGACCGCAAAGCTGGCCGAATCCGGCGAGTTCAAAACTCTCTGGGAACAAGCCCAAGAAACAGTCGCTGAGCTTAAACAACAACTCGCAGCAAAAGAATCCGAAGTGGAACAAATCCGCCATGGATTCACACAAGAACAAGTGAAATCCGCCGCGATAGCACAACTATCCCAGGCTGGTGCACTGGCCCCTGATCAGCTGTATCGTTTACTTCAGGAGAACCTACGCGCTAAAGAAGGACAGCCTGTGGCTGTTGTTGGAGGCGTGGAAGTTCCAGTTGGTGAATACATCACCAACTTAAAAAACCCCGGCAGCGGTTACGAGCATCATTTTGCAGCTACGAACCGTGCCGGCATGGGTGTTACGGGTAGTGCCCGCAATACCTCCCTCCCCGGCCAAACCAACCCCTGGTCTAAGGACAGCTGGAACGTCACTCAGCAAATGCTGATGCTTAACAGCGACCCCGACAAAGCCCGGTTGTTGAAAGCTGAGGCCGGCCTCTAGCCCCTGTGGGGCAACCTCCCCAACCTTGACTCCACTGGAGCTACCCAATGTCTGCTTCTAACAGCAACTTCGGGGGAACTTTTCTCTCGAACCTCGTAACTCGCCCCGAGTTTCTTCAGTACACCGCTGAGGGCATCTTCGAGCAATCGAAGTGGGTCCAGAGCGGCATCATCCAGCGCAACGCTGCCCTTGATGCCCGCGCTGGCGGCACCCGCGTGCGCGTCCCTTTCTTCGACCCCATCGCCCCCACTGAGACCCAAATCCTGTCCACCTCCAGCTGGAACGGTGGCCTGGGTTATCTGACCGCCCAGAACGTCACTGCCGACGAGCAGATCATGACGATTCTGCACCGTGGCTTTGCCTACGCCGCAGACGACCTGAGCAAGCTCGGCTCTGGCGCTGATCCCCTCAGCCACGTCCGCAACCAGCTGACCGCTGCCATCAACAAGCTGAAGACCGCCACCCTGGCAGCCCAACTGCTGGGTCTGTTCGGCGGCATCTCCGGCGCCGGCGTGCTTGGTGCCAACCAAACCAACAAGACGTTTGCTGGTGTCCCCGGTTCGATGACCGAGGCCAACTTCCTGAACGTCGCCAACGTGGTGGCCGCCAAGGCAGTTCTGGGTGAGCGGGGCGACAACCTCGACTCCATCGCAATGCACTCCAACGTTGCGTATTACCTCCAACAGGTGGGGATGCTGACCTTCAGCACCTCTGCCCTGTCTGCAGGTGGCGCCGTTGTGTGGGGCGGTGGCGGTGTGGGCGTGACCCAAACCGAAGTGGCGACCTTCGCTGGTCTCCGTGTGGTGATCGACGACCAGCTGGTTGCACTGACCGGCGGCACCTCGACCCACGCTAAGAAGTACCCCGTGTACCTCTTCCAGAGCGGCGTTGTTTCCGAGGGCATCCAGCAGGATCTTCGCCTCGGCGCAGACCGCAACATCCTGTCCATGCAGGACATCCTGGCCGTGGATTACCACTACGGTTACCACGTGACCGGCACCAAGTGGAACGTGGCCGGCGACAACCCGACCAACGCTGCCACCACCGGCAACTTGGCCGACACCGCCTCCTGGAGCCTGGTGTACAGCACCACCAAGCAAGTGCCCATCGCTCGCCTGCTGGTCAACACCCCCTTCGATACCTCTGCCTACTGATCCTTCAGCAGGACACTAAAAAGGCCCCCACAACCGGGGGCCTTTTCTTTTGTCTACTCAACCTTCAATCTCACCAATCCGAATCCGCTCTTGATACTCAAAGATTGCTGGAGCACGCCCCACCATCTTGTAAGAGTGGCTGAGCAACTCACGAAACACATGCGGACTAACGGCCAGCTCCTGCTGGATCGTCTCTGCATCTTTACCGGCAGCAAACATTTCGCGGATTGCCTCAGCAACAGGCTCCAGTGAGCGAATGGTGTCGCCGGGCAATGCAGATGGTGCGGATTGTTCCTTTACTTCTAGGCTGTCAGTAGCTTTGCGAGCAGGCATGAGTACAGTGCGTCTCTTCGTACTACAGGATAACTGTCGCAGCTTTGTCGACGTCCAGTACGGCCAACACCTAGAAGCCCAAGCCGAACTGGAAATGTTTGGCGCCAAGGTTTATCACTCAATGGTGCTGCGCGAAACAGCCAAACAAAGGAAATCACGCACTGGCGCTAGACTCAAACAAAGGATGTATTAAGCCGTGCCCGCCACGATTGATGCCACTTTGAGCGGGACTTCGGCCAACTCGTACGTGACGCTTGCGGCGGCCAACACCTACTTTGAAACGGTGCCCGACTCCAGCACCTGGACCAGCAAGACCGACGACCAAAAGAACCGCGCCCTGATTTCCGCCACCCGCTGGATCGACGGCCTGAGCTTCTACGGCGACCGCTGCACCACAACCCAAGCCCTGAAGTGGCCCCGCGAGGACTACACGGTTGACGACATCGACCTCGCCTGCACACTGATCCCCGAGCCGATCAAAACCGCCACCTACGAGCTGGCACGAGCCCTCGCCAACGACACCGACGCCATCACCGGCACCACGGGCACCACGGGCATCTACGACCAAGTGGAACTCGGCGAACTCAAGGTCAAGTACAACAAAACCAGCCAAACCAGCGGCGTTATCAACAACGTCTTCGACGTCTACCCTTGGCTCCAGTCCTACCTAGGCCCTTACTGCATGGGCGGCGCTGCAAACTACGCCGTCCGCCTGTTCCGAGGTTGATATGGGCCTCATCGACGACGTATTTGCCCCCGTACCAACCTCAGTCTTAGCCGACTGGGGCCAAAACATCACGTACATCAAAACTGCAACACCCCGCACCTACGACCCAACAACTGGAGTAGTCACTGGTTCCGACACGACCGTCACGGTCAAAGCCGTCATTACTCGTGTCACACCTCGTGAGGCTGAAGGTCTTTATCAAACAACTGATCTCAAAGTCATCATCGGCGCCAGCGAGCTTGGCACCTACTACCCAACCGAAGCCGACCGCATCCAGTACCAACAAGCTGGAGCAACCCGCGAGGCAAAGATCATCGCCATCACCACCTATCGCGGCGATAACCCGGTTTACCACTCTCTAATCGCGAGGCCCCAGTAATGGCACGCCGTCGTAATGACTTCATGAAATTAGCTGAAAAATTAGAAGCGGCAGTTTTAGCGCCGCTCATTTTGGGAGCCGCACGCTCGGCACAAGGAGTAGTAAAAGATCTACAAGAACTAGGTCCTGCATGGTCTGGTGAATTCTCTAACTCATGGGAAATAGCCAGCGAAAGTAAAGTATCTAGCGGAAGCGGATCGCCAGGAGCACCACAAAGATTGCTGGCCCCTATTCTTACTCCAAAAGAGTACAAATTTAAGCCTGAAGTAAAATACTACATCGCAAATAAAGCGCCACACGCAGACGTAGCACTGGATTTAGTTGAAAGTACCTACAGATATCCGGGCTTTGAACCAATTAAAGAAGCCGAAAGGGGTAATCGTATTACGGGTGTTCGGGGCGACTTATCCCTACAAGCGGACGGACGCAACCAACGCACAGCACCCTTGGATTGGTACACCACATATTTGCGCGGTGGGAAAATAGATAAGACAATAAGCCTCTACATGGATCAAGCACTTCGCAGCGTGAAGCTATGAACTACCAAGCAATTCGCGCTGCCGTCGAAAACCCGCTGCTCACAGCGTTTGGTGCACTGGTGCCTCCGGTGCCCGTCTACTTCGACAACATCACGGCAGTCCCGCCTAACACCACTACTGAGTACGTTCGCGTCAATGTTACTTTCGGTATTACCAACGAACCCACGCTTACCAGCAGCGTTGACAACGCCCGTGGCGCGATTGTTATCCGCATTTTCACGGAGAAAGGCAAAGGCCCCGCCCGCAATCAAACCCTGATCACCACAGCAGTCAACGCACTGGAAACACTCAACAACGCCGCGAAAACAACAAGCGGTGTATTTTTCCGTGTCGGTGAAATTAACGGCCCAACGTTTTCAGCAACAGAGGAAGCCCCGCATTTTGTCGGGAGGATTGATACCTCCTACGTTGCAACTGTCCTGTCATAGGTGATGCTTAACAACAGGCGCTAACCTGTATTAAGCCGGGCAGTGCCCGCCCACAACGCTCACTTGGTACGCCCTATGGCCACCACCGTTCTGTCCGGCACGTCCGGCGCCCTCTACTACAAACCCGCCGGCACCACCGGAACATTCGGCGAAGCCAGCGTCAATACTGGCACCGATGTAATCACCGTCGCCCCCTACCTGAACTTCAAGGTAGGCGACCCGGTGAAATTCCGCGTGGTCAACAGCCAAACCGGCGGCTCCGGCACCGGCACCCTGCCTGCGCCTATCTCTGACGCCACCACCTATTACGTTCTGAGCTACACCGCTGCAACTGGTGCGCTCACCGTATCGACTTCTGCCGGCGGCACCATTCTGGCCATCACTGACGACGGCACCGCAGCTGCCCCCAACGAGTTTGAGGTGTACTACGCGGACTTCGCTGTTGTCGGCCAAGTCCGCGACTGGAGCTTCGAGATCAGCCGCGCTGAAATCGACGTCACCACCATCGGTCAAACCCCTGGTCAGTACGTACCCTTCCGCAGCTACATCAGCGGCTTCGGCGATGGCACCGGCACCGCAACGGTCTACATGACCGATGAGGACGCCGCCCTGTCCAACCGCATGATCGAGGACGTGCTGCAGCGCCAGCAAAACGGTGCTGCCTTCAAGCTCTACACCGATCGCGTATTCAGCGGCGGCACCCTGAGCGAAACCCTCAGCCGCTCGATCAGCTTCGATGCTGTGCTGACCTCCGCCAGCCTCAACATCAACCCCGACGATGCCCAATCGGTGACCGTCAACTTCCGCCCCTCCGGCACCCCCACCTTCGACTTCGCCAAGTCCTGATACTCTTTTGGGATAGCCAGTTCAGTAGCCCCGGCCTCAAAGCCGGGGCTTTTTATGTCTAGTCCGCTACAGTAGACCCAAACCAACAGGATTTTATGCCTGCCTCAATTCCAGTCCGCGCCATTGATCGTCTGCGTAAAGCAGCCAATTTGGAGCCGGCTAAAAAAGTAGTCGAACTCTCTGACGGCAGCAAATTTGAAATGTGGGTGGCACCGCTGACGATGGCTGAGCGCGAACGCGCCCAGAAGCAAGCCAAGTCCGACGACGCCAACGCTTTCGCACTCCAACTGCTGATCGCTAAGGCCCTCGACGAATCCGGCTCCAAGCTGTTCAGCGTCGGCGAAGTGGATGTGCTGAAGAACGAAGTGAAGGACAAAGATCTCCAACAGCTGATGCTGGCGATTCTGACCGACGACGCCGAGCCCATCGACCCAAAATCCTGAGCGTCGAACTCCGCAAAGACAACTGGCTCATGCTCCAGTTTGGCGTTGCCAAGGAACTGGGCCTGACTCTTACCGAAGTTCGGACGACCATGACCGCCGAGGAATTACTCGGCTGGAGCGCCTACTTCCAAATCCTGAACGAAGACCAGCAAAAGGAAATGGACAAGGCCAGACGCCGCCGCTAACCCGGCGGCTTTTTTGTCGCGTAAACTGAAGTACCAGAGTGTGACGCAAGCCGTGGCCGCTTACAGAGCTGATATTGAAATCGGCGTAAGAGGTGTACGGTATCTAGACGAACTTCAAAATAAGCTCACCCAAGTATCAAAAACTATTGAGCAAGTAAACAAACAACAGGTCGTTATACGCAGAACTATTGCCGGAGCAGCTTCCGCTACTCCCATGGGACCAGGAGGTAGTGGAGTAACAAGCGCAAGCGCTCAAGCAGCAGCATTCGCTGTTGAAAAGCGTGTAAGTGAACTGCGTCGTGCTGACGCGCAAGCGCAACTTAAATCTTTAAAAGACAGGTCTTTTGCGGAAAATTATATCAGCGGAATTATTAGCCGTAGGTTACAAACAAAGCAACAAGAACTAGCCGCAGAACAAAAAATAACTGCCGAAAAACAAAAACAAGCGGCCGCAACGTTACGTTCGCGCGTAGGTAGCGCTGCGAGTAACGCCGTCATTGGTGGTGCTTTTCCGTTGTTGTTTGGGCAAGGGGCCGGAGCTGCTGTTGGTGGCGGATTAGGCGGCGCAGTCGGAGGCGCCTTTGGCGGGACACTCGGCTTTGGTCTATCCCTTGTTGGTACAGCTATCGGACAAGCCGTTGATGACGCGGTAAAACTTAATCAGGAACTTAACTCTTTAAACAACAGTCTATCTTCTACAGGCGGAACATCCCGCACAACCGCATCCGATATTTCTCAGCTTGCATCTCAGCTAGGTATAGCTAAAGATGAGGCGTTAAAACTTGTCGCAGCGTTTTCTGAGTTTGGATCTGCAAACATCAGAGAAGCTTTAGCCACAAGTTTTGGTGCTGTTGGCGGCGAGGAAGCGTTTAATGCTCTTGCGGCAGCCAGAGACAACAAGAGCACTTTAGAAGCTATTGTAAAACTTCGAGATACAATTACTGACTCACAAGCAAAAGAAGCATTAAAGCAACTAGAAATAAATGGCTCGGCAGCAGCTAACGCCTTTTTACAACAACGACTGATTACTCTTCAAGAACAAAAACTTATTAAAGTCGCACAAGAAATTACCTTGATGGATAGATTATTAGCAGCGGCAGCTGCCCTTGGAGCGCAAGGGCAATTTATTGACCCTGCAATGTTCGGAAAAGACCGTGCCAATGAGGTGCGCAAAGGAGCAGCAGAGCGTAAAAAAGCTCAAGACCAAGCGTTGCAAGATACACGCAAATTTCTTTCCGATGTTGCACGTTTAAACGAACAATTTTCGACCAAAAATACAAAAAGTCCAAAACCTCCAGAAGATCGTACGGCCGCTTTACAGGATGATCTACAGGCCCTTATTGAAATGGGTAATGCGGAGGATCTTATTCGTGATCTTCGTTTTCAGGGACGTGATCTACTCATTCCAGAAGTTGAACTAACCAAAAAACTTTCCGACATCGCGCGGGATAAAGCCCAAGCTCTCAGGCAAGCTAATTACGAGACAGAACGTGCTGCCATAAATCAATTCGCACAAGCTAGAGTCAGCATTGCACAAAAAGAAACAGAAGACCAGATACGCGACATACAACAACGTAGATTTGAGGAAGAGTTGCGTTTGCAAGACGCTGTACGTAATTCCGTAAAAGTGTTTACAGATCTACGTCAAGAACAAACCCTGCAGGTTCAATACGGAAAAACATATCTTCGCTTAGTTACAGAAGGTTTGCTGCCTGCAGAAGCGGCTCGCAGAGCCAACTTTGAAAAGTTAGTAGCGCAAGAACTTCTTGCCGTAGAAGAGCAAATTAAACTAACTGAATTGGCAATTATGGAAGCAAAAGCCAGAGGAGCAAGCACAGTAGAACTAGATAAGCAACTTAAAACATTTAAAGAACAACAAAAGGCTATTACCGCTCAAGCAGCAACAGGACCCGGACAAGGCCCTACACAAACACAAAGGCTGGAATCTGCTGTTGCAACAGCCCGAGGTCAACTAAATGAACTTACAGATTTTACAAATCAAGTTGTCGCTGGTGCTCAAGCCATTGGTGACGCTTTCTCTCAAGCCTTCCGAGGTCTTGTCACCGGAGCAATGACTGGTCAGCAAGCGCTTGCCGCGTTCTTCAAAGGTGTCGGCGACCACTTTATGGACATGGCCAGCAAGATGATCGCCAAGCTCATCGAGATTTACATTCTCGAAACTGTCCTTGGTTTTATTAGCGGTGCAGCGGCGGGATCTTTCACATCCAAGTCAAATGCTGCTGGTAAAGCCACTTTTGGAGGAAGCTTCAAAGGAACCGGAGCCAGCACTTTTGGCTCAGGCGGTATTCGTGTTCCAGGTTATGCCGAGGGTGGTTTTGTTACCGGTCCTACCCGTGCTGTAGTTGGTGAAGGCGGTGAAGCGGAGTACATTATCCCCGCGAGCAAGATGCGCGGCGCAATGGCTCGCTACTCTGCTGGCGCCCGAGGTTCTGCGGTCATTCCAGGCAATGGCACATCCGGTGGAGGTGGCGCAGCAGGCTCTGGTTCCGGTGCAATCGACGTGCGCTACACCGTTGAACGCATCAATAGCGTGGACTACGTTACGGCGGACCAATTCCAACGCGGTATGCGCCAAGCCGCCCTACAAGGTGCCGAGCAAGGCGAACGCCGCGCACTGGGACGTTTGCGTAACTCACCTGCTACCCGCAACCGCGTCGGAGTCTGATGGAACTGATCATTGGCAACACGCTTTCCCTAAACGGAGGCAGCTACCAGAACTACAACCTGAACGGCAGCAACTTTCTCCCGTTTGGATTTAGCGGCGTCGTCGTCAACCGCAGCGGCGACAACACCCAAGCGTCGCTGGTCTTCCCAAACAACGACCTTGCCCGCTCATGGGCATCGGAAGCCGCCGCAAACCAGTGGGTCGTCACCGTCGCACTGGTCAACGTCTCCGCAAACACCACGATCTACACCTACACCGGCCAGGTCGGGGCATCATCGTGGGATGAAACCAGCGTCAATCTTCAACTCAACAGCGTTTTAGATGCCGTTGGCGCAGACGTACCCTTTCGTGTAATCGGTCAAGGTCTTGTTGGAGCCGTCCCCACCAGTAGCGCCTTCCGCCTGTCTTGAGCTGATCGGGATGCCCTTCCGCCTTGGTGCGGACGGATCAGACGGCTACATCGACTGCATCCACGTCGTTTACACAGTAGAACGCGCTTTAGGCATCCCAACGCCAGACTTCAATCCACGCTGGTACGACTTACCGCGAAAGTCTGTGCTGCGAGACCTATACCGCTGGGGCTGTCGTGTAACAGATGGCGGCTACGATGGGGATGTGGTTTTGCTGCCACAAAGTAGCTGGGCATTTGGCGTCGCATGGCAACGAGGGATTCTGCTGATCAGCCCTTTGAGCAAGCGAGTGGTCTGGTCCCCGCTGGCAAACCTATCGAGCGCGTACTTCTTCCGTACGAAAAAGAACTGTGCGACATAATTGGTTGCAGCACAGAAGAATACAAACAGTTTCTTTTTGAACTAGAACGTAATGCCTACGTGCGTCCTGCGGAATATGCTCATATTCCGGATATACGATGTGATCCGGCTACTACATCTGCTTTAATTAGTCTTGCTATTGGCCTGGTTTTATCAGGCGTTTCGTATCTTCTAACACCAAAACCTCGCGCACCAGAGCAGCAGCAAACACGACAAATAACTCGTCGCGGTCGCACGGGTCAAGACCGCTTTATTCAGTCCACCAACTTTGACGGCTTTGCCGATCTTGCCGAATTTGGCGACGCTATCCCGATTGTTTGGACTCGTTACACCGGCACCACAGGCGGAGTCGTTATTGCCCCTCTGCTGACTTGGAGCCGTGCCTTCAGTCTTGGCAATCAGCAAGCCGCAAAACTGGTTTACCTGATCAGCGAGTCTGGCCTATCTGCGCCAGACATTTCAGGTGTTTTTATTGGCAATACTGCGCTTTCTGTTCAAGACGCTGACAACTACATTTTTGCCTGGGACGCTCGCCCTAGCTACGATGCCAGCCGCATCACGGGTTACAACGAAGGCGGCGTCGGCTTTTCTGCCTGCCTGACACCATCCAACAGTACCCAGTTTGGTGTATCCAACCCAATCGCCAACTGCACGGGCTATCGCGTCAACTGGCAAGTTATTTCATATCCAGAAGATCTCGACGAAAAAGCCGAGCGTGATATTAGAAATCAGCGCCTAAAGGTTTGCGGTAGACCCGGCAGGTCGGCTGGTATGCCCGGTGTAGGTCGTGACTACCCTCGGCGCCTTGGTGTTATCGCTGCCGGCAAAGATCAAACTGGCACGACTTTTCGGATCAGTGGCACACGCTTACCACGCAAACCGAGTGACTTTGAAAAAAGTACAACAATTACAACGGAAGATATTAACGATGCTCTAGACGCTGAGTGCATTGCAGCAGATGAAGTGCTCCAAGTCGGAGAACAACTAGTTGTTGGCACACAACTGCTGAAGGTCACAGGGCGGTCTAGTCAGTTATGGCAACGTGGTAGCGACGTGGATATCTACTTGTCAGCAGCAGTTAAAGGCGGTCCACTTAGCGATATTGCGGCAAACAATGCAATCGCAGATAACGAAAATCCCAGCACCAGAAATTACGGGGTTATCTACTACTCCATCTGTCGCGCCACGACCGCAGTATTTAGGAATAACCGTCGTTGCCAAGTAACCGAAATTGGCATCAAGAGTCAAGTATGGGGCCGGATAAACGGTCTAGCTAACTTCAATCGCGTGCCAGATCCTGAAACGCTGCAGGGATATGACGACGATGGTGTTCAATTTAACCTTGGTAATAACAACGAGTATTTCCCACGTGTTTCTATGTTCCGCGTGCAAATACGGAAGGTCGGACAAACCTCATGGGGCAATGTAGGAGGTGCCTTGGCTGTACGCGGTGGCACGCCTACGGATCAGCATTTTCAGTTGCGCCTTAATCACGGCACCGATGCTGAATATGAGTTCCGCTTAAAGCCGATCTCAAGTGCCGCAATACGTGACGGCCTGCGGGAACTGTTGGTGCTTAACCCTAATGCCGAGTACGTCAACGACGGTATTTTAAGTTTCCGTGGAACACGCGAACAGATTTACGCTAACGAAACTTCCGACGAGTTAAACCCGTTGTTTGAAGCACGGGCGATGCAAACGAAAGGCTGGGGTAATGCCTACGCATCGGAAAGCTACAGAATCCCGACACGGGCAACATACTTCAATATGGGCGTATTTAGTCTTACAAATGTAGACTATACCGGAAGACTTATAAATGTTACGGATGAGCAAGAGCGTTTGCAACGCGCATTTATGTATGAGTTATTCGGTGATCCTCTAAACCTTAGCCAGCGTAAAACCGCAGATCTTAAAGTTAAAACAGATCGCGGAGTTGTTAAATTACTGCTTCGTGTCGAAGCTCAAGATGCCGACCCCGGAACAAACGTAGCTTTACGCTGGCGCGTTCGCTTTGCAGAAATCTATGAAGCCAGACCGATCGAGGATTCAGCGTTTAACGTCGGGCAAACAATCGGCATCAAAGTACGCCTAAAAACAGATTCCCTTTATTTAGACGGTAAGTTTCCGGCCAGCATCGAAGACAACCGCGTCGAACTACGGATGCGTCTTCAAATCACTAATACAGCAAATAAAACACTAACTCCAGAAAATCGCGGCTGGCGTTTATTTGAAACATACGCCGCATTTGCTGAGGTCAGTCGCTACGGCAACATCGTTACCCACAGTTGCGACTCCGGCCCCGAGCACCAAGTCGTTTATGTCAATCAAACAGGAGGTGTTGCCCTTGGCGACTACTCAAACGTAAACACCGCCTTGCTGGCACTACGCTCAAACCGCAATATCACAAGCGTTGATCAGTTGCGCCTGTGGATTAAATCAGGCACTACCAACAGCAACAGTTTCCCACGCTTGGTGCAATACCTTCTGCAAAATGTTAAAGGTATTTCGCCGCAAATGATTGACACAGCTTCGTTTAACGAGGCTGATTCGTGGTGCAATGCCAATGGGTTGTACTACGACGGCGCTATTACAAGCCGAACAAACCTCCGCAGTTTCATCACAAGTACCGCTCCGTTTTTCCTGCTTAACTTTGTAATGCGTAATGGGAAGCTGGCTTTGCTGCCCGCGTTGCCTGGCGGTGGATCGGCTGCAATGTTCACTGCAGGCAACATCATTGAAGGATCTTTCTCGCTGGAATATCTAGACATCAGCGAGCGCCGTCCCATCCGGGCTGAGATGGTTTGGCGTCGCAACTTACTTAACGAATTTCCGCAACAACAGTCATTTGTACTGGGCAGTCCAGGAGACACTTTGGAGTCTTTTGATATGTCGGCGTTCTGTACATCGGAATCCCACGCCCGCAAAGCCGGTAACTATATTCTGGCGCTACGCAAGTTTGTAACTCACGCGATCAGATTTAAAACCACGATGGACAACGCCTCCATCGGACCCGGCTCAATTATTACGGTGGCGCTAAATCAAACTGCCGCTTCCCGTTTTACGAACGGCTCTATCGGACCAACTGGGGTAATCACCACCGGTCAAAACCTCCCGAATGGCACGTACCCGATCACGTACTTTATTTCTGGCAACTCAACCACACTGTCAGGGACGTTGACCGTCATCGGAGGGCGCACCACAGACGCAGCGTTGTTTAACAGTATCTTCTCAATCACGCAAGAAAATATCGTCACCAGCACCTACTTAGTGGAGCAGGTGGAACTGGACGAGGAAGGTTTGGTGTCAGTGTCTGCGACAGAATACCCGTATAACGCCATTGCCTCCGCCGTCGGGTTGTAGCCATGCCTTTCCCCAATCTGACGCCATCTGCCCGGAACTTTGCCCCCGGCGATTTTCCGATTAAGCAGTACAAAGCCCTGAGTGGCGCTGAAATTCGGATCCGTTATGGCAACCTGCGTACGGAAGCCACGCTGGACCTGACCTTCGAGAACATCCGCGACACCAACGCTGCCGGTTTTATGTCGCACTACAACGAAACCCAAGGCACGTTTTTGACCTTCGAGCTTCCGGGCAGTGTATTCAACGGCTGGGGCGCCAGTGCCTCACTGATCAATGCTCCGAGTGGTGCGGCTTGGCGATACGACGGACCACCACAAATCACCAGCGTGTATCCCGGACGCAGCACGGTTCAAGTGAAATTGATTGCTGTCTTGTAGTTGGCTAACATAACCTTACGGCGGTACTGATCATGGGCTTTTACACAGGGCGAACCGGGTCACTGGTTTTCAACAGTAAGCCTGTTGCCAAAATCCGTGACTGGTCACTGGACACGACCGTCGAACTGCTTAGCACCAACACGATTGATAGCGTCAGCAATACTTTTACCCCCGGCGTCAAAGGTGCCAGCGGCAGTGCAACCCTTGTGTACTACCGGCTGGAATCCGGCGAATCCACGTCGTACACCCAGTTCACCGCCCTACTAAGCAAGATCCACAAGACCGGCGCTATTACCGAAAGTGACCGTGTGCTGCTGACCCTAAATGTGGGTGGCACAACCAACGACGAGATCAGTTTTAAAGCCTACATCACATCTGCATCAGTCAGTGTTTCCACGGGCGAACTTTCCGTGGTGCCAATTCAATTCACCGTTGATGGTGATTTTCTGAGCAACGGCACGATTGTATGACCGTCTTTCTAGGTCAGTACGGCAAGGTCAAGCTGCGCCGCAATGCGCAAGGTACGTTTGCGTCTGAGATCAGTCCAGATGACGTAAACATAACCCTCAATCGCGTGGGATTCGATGGTTCACTGGAAAACCTGCTGACAGGCGATCGCGTCGATATTTCTACAAACGATGCCCGTGGATTAGTTTGCTTTCCGCTAGCGACATGGCCAGACGCAACAACGATAAAAAAAAGCATCAGCCTGTTTGTCAACGTCAACCAAGCCGGTGGTCTTCGCTTCTTTCGTGCTTTTTCTGATGCCGTAAATAACGTACGAGCCAATGAGTTAGCCCTCGCCGATTTTGCTGGTGCGCCCCTTGCAATCAGCGTAACAGTAAGGGATGTTGATTTTAACTTACTAGGCAATGTAACAAGCTACGAAATAAATACCGACCGCGAGGCAATCGACACCACAGTTCTTTCTGATAAGTTCAAACAGCAATACACCGCCGGACTGATTAGCGGTAACGGCACAATTAACTGCATGTTCAGTTATGAGTCGACCGGCGTCGAAGAAACACCGCTATTGATGCTGCAGTTAATTCAGCGCGTGGAACTTGGCGCGGCATTTGACTGCGCGTTGTTTTTGACGGATAACGAAACAGATAGCAGTTTGCAAAATGTTTACTACGAAATCAGCGCCCTCGTTACTAGCGCCGGGGTCACGGTCAACACTGATTCCGTGATTGAATGCACGATCAACTTTGTTAGCGCAGGCGAAATCAGGCTGTTGGTCGGCAGACCTACGGGGTATGTGTTACAGGAAAACGACGACAAGATCCGCCTGGAACAGAATCTGGATTATCTGCTACAGGAGACCGAGGACTGACCCTAGCGTCACGATTAAGATGGGTCATAAATGTGCTGGTTTAAGGAGCTAAGCCTTGTCAGACGCCAGGATTACCCAGCTACCGGCGCTACCCGAGGCGTCCGTTGCAAGCACCGATGTTCTGCCTATCGCGGACATTTCTGCCAGCCAGACCAAAAAGGTAACGGTCAAGGATCTGACCGAAGCGGGCATTTCGCTTGCTGACGCGGGCTCAATCGACCTCGAAAAACTGGATCAGTCCAGCACCACCAAGCTTGGTGCCACTGCTCTTGCTGACGATGCAGTAACCGCCGCCAAGTTGGCAGACGACAGCAGCATTGCTGCCGATAGCGTCGCACCAAGCACAGATAACTTTGAAGGTCGCGGATTTTTTGATACCACCGACAGCAACCTCAAGGTCTACAGCGCAGGGTCCTACGCCCAAGTTGTGCTGCCCGAGGCTGGTCTTGCCACTGGTGCAGTTACCACCGCCAAGATTGCTGACAATGCAGTCACCACGGGCAAAATTGACGCCGCTGGTCTCGGCACTGCTGCCCTTGCAAATGACGCTGTAACGACCGCCAAGATTGCCGACGACGCAATCACCGCCGATCAGCTTGCTACTAACTCTGTCACCGCAGACGCCATCGCCTCTGGTGAAGTCGGCACCAGTGAATTGGCTAGTAGTGCAGTCACCTACGACAAAATCCAAAACGTCAGCGCAACTGACCTTGTTCTTGGTCGTAGCAGTGCTGGCGCCGGCAACGTCGAAGAAATTCCGTGTACCAGTGCAGGTCGTGCCGTCATTGGCGCGGCTGATGCTGCTGCACAACGCACTGTCCTCGGACTCGGCAACCTCTCCACTGCAACTGGAACGTGGACAAACGGCGCCACGTTTAGCGGCACCAGTAGCGGCACCAACACCGGCGACCAAACAGTCCAACTGACTGGCGATGTAACCGGCATCGGCACCGGTACGTTTGCGGCGACGATCAGTAACGCCGCTGTAACAGAGGCAAAAATCGCCTCTGATGCTGTTAGCACCACCAAGATTGCTACGGATGCTGTTACTGCCGCCAAACTCGCCAACAACTCCACCGTCCTGACGCAGGCTGGTGCTCCGACGGGTAGCGGTGATTTCACCGGTCAGTACTACATCAACACTGACAACGAAATTCTCTACTACTGGGATGGCAGTGCTTGGCAAACTGTCAACATTTCGATCGCCCAAGCAACAGCATCTGTAACCGGCACCGTCAAGGTTGGCACTGGTTTGCAGATGAACGCCAGTGGTCAACTCGACCACCTCAACGTCGTCACGGCTGGTACATATACCAAAGTCACAGTTGACGCGCAAGGTCACACCACTGTCGGCGCCACGCTGCAGCCCGCCGATATCCCAAACCTTGATGCCAGCAAGATTACGACTGGCACATTCGGTAGCGGCTTCTTGGCTGCAAACAGCGTTACCGCAACGCAGCTAGCCGATTACGGCATTGCCCAAGTCAGCGAGACAGCCCCAACACCTGAATTTGCCGGTCAGTGGTGGGTGAACCCCTCGGACCGTTCAGCGTATATCTGGGTTGGTACCGTCGCCCCGACACCCAACGGTTACTGGCTGCTTGTTGGTTACGGCAGCCCGACACAGCTCAACCTGCGTTTCGGTGGCACTTACAACGCCAGCACCAACCTTGTTGTCAGCCTTAACGAGTACGGCACAGAAGCTGGCCTCACCATCGGGCAAGCGGTTGGATTACCCAACAGCCAAAACAACGGCGTTTACCTTGTCGTTACTACTGCTGGCACGGGCACTACGCCAGCCCCAGCAGTTAGTTTGGCGATTGGCGACTGGATCCTGAGCCAAGGCACGGGCGCTAACTGGACCAAGATCGCTGTGGTGTCTGGCGCCAGCGGCACCTTTAACGATTACGACATTCTTAGCGACGGTACGTATTTCACGCCGGATATGCCCGGTGTATCAGATGTACGTGATGCACTGGTGCTGCTGTGGGGTCGCAGCCAGATTGCAACGACTAGCCAAATCGGCCTAGTGCTAGAAACTACAGAGGTGCTTGTCGACAACAGCACTGGAGCCATGACAATCGGTGTGGTTGACGATGGCACCTACTGATGTCACACAGAACAGAAAATTTTGTTTATAGCGCCGAAAACGTACCGATCGGCGGGCAGCCAGGTGATGTGCTGCTGAAAATCCAAGGCGCCAACTATTACACCGCGTGGCGCGACTTCACGTACGTCTTTGAAACTTACGATGTTGTACTAGACGACGGGGAATACTGACGTCCTTAAACTGTTGAGGTAATCCCGTCCGCCCGGAGCTAAGGGAAATGCCTTCAACGCATAAGCACATCCGTAGCAGCACCGCCAATAAGCGCCCCACGACGGCGATTGCGGATGGTCAGATTGCGATGAACACCAATAGCACCAGTCCCGGTCTGTTCTTTAAGGACAGCACTGGTGCAACGATCATCAAAATCGGTCCGGTGCATGTTGGCGCCACGGCACCCAACGTATCTCCGGCATCGGGCGGCAGCAGCGGCAATAGCACTGGTGAAGTTTGGCTGGATACCTCGCTGACCCCTAACGGCGTCAAGATCTGGAACGGCAGCAGTTGGACCAACGCCACCCCGATTGGCAGTACCACTGTTCAGGGTTTGCTGGAACTGGCGACCAACGCTGAAACCCAGACTGGCACCGACATTGATCGCGCTGTAACGCCTGCAGGGCTGCAAAGCAAAGTTAGCGACAGCGTTAGCACCACCAGCTCAACCACGATTGCTAGCAGCACCGCTGTTAAGGCGGCCTACGACTTGGCTGCTGCTGCAGTCCCGCTAAGTGGTGGTACGGTTACCGGCAACCTTGAAATCGGTACTACCGGCAGTCTGAGTTTTGAAGGTGCAACGGCTGATGGTTTTGAAACCACTCTTGCTGTTACAAACCCGACTGCAGACCGCACAATCACGCTGCCGAACGTGAGCGGTACGGTGGTAACGACCGGCGACACCGGCACCGTCACCAGCACGATGATTGCTAATGGCACCATTGTTGACGCTGATGTCAGCGCCAGTGCCGAGATTGCTGTTAGCAAACTGGCGGATGGTGCAGCTCGTCAACTGCTGCAGACCGACGCCGCCGGCACAGGCGTTGAGTGGACCAGCAACGTCGACGTGCCTGGCACGCTGGACGTAACCAGCACCGCAACATTCGACAGCATCATTAGCGCATCTGCTGGTGCGGCTGCAACACCTTCAATCACATTTACAGGTGATACAAACACCGGTATTTATTCACCTGGCGCATACCAAGTAGCACTCACGACTAATGGCACTGGGCGGTTGTTTGTTGATGCGAGTGGGAATGTTCAATTCGGAGGTTCAAGCGGATTTTTCTTTGTCTCTGCAACTAACCAAATCGCCATCGGCGGAAATACTTATACAAAAGACCTGACAATTAACAAAACCGACGCAGCAATCGCATTAAGAGCGTCCAGCGGTGGTACGTATTCGAGCCAGGGTCTGTTCTTTTATGTTGACGGGACAGCTCAATCTCAGATACACAATGACGGTAGCGGAAATATTCTTTTCAGAAACACATCGGCACTGACCGAACGCGCCCGCATCGACAGCTCCGGCAGGTTGTTAGTTGGTACGTCTACTGCTATTGCGGCAACTACATTAACCCCAGGTTTTCAGCATCAGGGAACCGAAGCCGGCTTTGCAAATGCAGGTTTTGGTAGGTGGACAAATGATAGTGGCGGCTATGCCATGTATTTCGCAAAGTCACGTGGAACATCACTAGGCAGTCAAGTAATTGTTAACGATGGCGACTTCTTAGGCGCTTTGTTCTTTGAAGGAAGTGACGGAACTCAACTGCGTCGAAGCGTATCTATAACCGCCAACGTAGACGGCACCCCCGGCACTAGCGACATGCCGGGCAGAATCGTACTATCGACGACCGCCGACGGAGCTGCAAGTCCTACCGAACGATGGCGCATTACTAATGATGGCGTAGTTTGCTACAACCAGCCAGCCCCGACATCGAAGTCTGCTGCAGCCACGCTGACCGTAGCCGAACTTAAGACTGGCATCATTCAGTACACCGGCGCTGCCGCCACACTGACTCTTCCCACCGGAACCCTTACCGAGGGCGGCTTCAGCGGCATCTACACCAACATGACCTTTGAATGGTCGGTGATTAACACTGGCTCTGGTCTCTGCACCATCGGTGCTGGTACAGGTCACACCATCGTTGGTGGCGCCACTGTTGCAGCTGGTGCCTCCGGTCGCTTCGCCTCACGACGCACGGCTGCCAACACGTTTGTGACCTATCGCCTGAGCTAGTAGTCCTACTCACTAGGGTGGGCAGCCGACCCTTTCCAACTGGCTGCAACCCTCCTACTCTGTACCAGTCTGGTTCTTCATCATGGCCACCACCTTTACGTGGGGTATCAACACCCTTGAACGCGAAACCGACGACGGCTTTGTGTTTACCGCCCACTACACCGTCAACGCCAACGACGACACCTACTCTGCTGGTGCATACGGCAGCGTGGGATTTCAGCGTCCTGACAACCTAATCCCGTACAACCAACTCGATGAGCCCACTGTGATCGGCTGGGTACAGGAAGCCCTTGGCGGCGACGAAAAAGTTGCTGAAATTGAAGCTGCTTTGCAAACTCAAATCGACGAACAGCGTCATCCGTCTAAAGCTGCCGGCGTTCCTTGGGCTAACTGAGTCGTGCTAACCGCCGCAGTGCTTGCCGGTGCCTGGTGCGCCGGTATTTTTTTGGCTTACTGTCTAGTGGCAATCAACCCACCGGATGATCTGTAGTGGCTGTCAAATCTAAAACTGCACTGGGGCGTGTCGAGCACCAACCCGGCAAACCCAAAAAGACCCGCCAAGGTCAAGGTCAAAACAGCCTGCCCAATCACGGCCGTAAAAAGCTACGGGGGCAAGGTCGTTAAACTGTAGAAAAGGTCGGCAGTATGCCTCGCAATGGATCACCACGAAGAGGCGCCAATCACTACCAAGCCCTCCGAAAACCCGTTTAATCAAGCCGTTCCAGCCCTGCTGACTACTGCAGTCATCGGGTTGGGCGGCCTTTTCATGCAAGTTGCCAAGCTGGATCAATCAGTCAGTACCGTTGCCGCCGATATCCAAGAACTGAAGAACGACTCAAAAGAAAGGCTTAGTGATCTCGAAACCAGAGTGCGCCACATTGAAATGACCGTCGGCACCAAAAAATGAGCGTCGTCAACACCACCGACTACGGCAACGGCTTCAGCCTGGATCAGCTGGAGAACGAGCGCGGCGAACTTTACTATCGCGCCTGCAAGGGCAGCGTCTGCCGCTACGCAGAAGACCACTACATCGCAATGATGTATCTCGAAGGCATGGGCTGGGACCCTAAGCAACAAGCCCCTCAGTAATCCACGCAATAATCGCGTCCTCCCGGTGCGGTTCCCAGAACGGCTGGTCCCTGTACCACTCCAGCCAATCCGCCGCCGATTTCGAGATATTGCACGCAAAACAGCAGGCCACCAAGTTTTGCTGGTGCGTATGCCCACCGCGAAATTTTGGATGAACATGATCGAGAGTGGCAGAACGCCCCAGGTCTACCCCGCAATAAGCGCAGGAATTATTCCAATGGTTAAGGATTGATTGCCTAAATCTTGCTTTTGCTTCTTTTTTGTTTAAGTATTGGCCATCTTCTATGCGATGGTCCATACCCAGCAGTGGCTACCCGGAATGTAGCGGTAGAAACTATTACGTGCGTAGGAACTCTTCTCTACTACAGCTAAACTTCCTACAGACTCCTGATTCCGCATGGATCCCACCACTGCTGCCGCGATTGCTATTGCTGTGGCGGCAATCTCAGAAGCCCTCAGCCTGTACCCAAAGATTCGGGCAAACGGGATCATCCAAGCGCTGCTGCTTGTCGGCAAGGCTTTATTCCCAAAGCGCTAAGCGCCGCTCCAAAACAGCGGCGCCCCAAACAAAAACGCGGTAGGCGGCAATGGCGCAAAACGCAATCCGATTGATCGACCTATTCCGGTTCTACAAGGGGCTGCCGCACCAGATGGCAGCCCTTACTGAGCTGGAGCAGGCCATCAAAAAAGCCAATCCGCACATCTTGGGCCGCGACCA
>Ga0315901_10001953_pt1 | contig 29106 bp, 34 predicted proteins | sample LakEriMetagenome_10_FD_203761 | JGI IMG/M metagenome (GOLD analysis project Ga0315901, IMG submission 203761) | Freshwater fungal communities from buoy surface, Lake Erie, Ohio, United States - Buoy 2 MA116 | ecosystem: Environmental > Aquatic > Freshwater > Lake | place: USA: Lake Erie, Ohio...
CTTTTGGTATTAACCTGTTGATGCCTTAAGTCCTTCCCTATATGGATTTCAGATACTTTTGAGCGTAGGCACTCTCATCGAATTTTATTTTAAGTTAATTATTTGCATAACAATTCCCGAAGAGCCTAAAATCCATTTTTAATTTAATTATAACCAGCTACTTATTACAATTACATCAACCGCGCTTGTTCTTAAACCGCATCAACGGACTCATTAAATGATCGCAAAATCGAGACGATCCGATCAGCTTCCTGATCATTAAACATCCCATCTAGACCTTCGGGATGGTTATCAGTAAAAGGAGGCTCGTAGAGCGCCCCCGGATTGATAACTCCGTTTTTAGCGAGCATATCGATGATATTTTCGATAAAACGGATTTGATTGGCCGAGAAGTTTGTCCCCTGCAAATAACGGCCAAAAGCTTGTTTAGCCGCTTGGCGTGCCGCTACGCGGATCCCTGCGGGATCGAGTCCGACGATTTCCAGGATCAGGAGCTTGAGGCTTTTTGTCTGGCCAAAGACCTCCTCAAAACGCTGACGGCTCTCAATTTCTGCGGCCGAAAATAGCATCTCCTCTAGGGCAGATAAATCCGTCTCCGTTAGGGGGATATTGCGCCGCAACTTAGCGATCGCAAGGTGATCCTGATGCTGACGGATATAGGCCTCGACTTTCCGGCGATACTGTTCGCGACTAAAACCGGTCTGATGGGTGGGAATATCGACAATCTGCACCTCCCCCATCTCATCGACAAAATCGGTGATCACGATCTGCTGCTTTTGGCGATCGATAAACTTGACCAGATCTCGGATGCGAACCCGGATCCTCTCCACTCCCGACGGCGTTGCGCCGGTCCACCAGCTTTCGTCCTGCAGCTCGCGAATAAAGGCCAATTGTCCCTTAATCATCGGGATATCGGGCTTAGTCTCCAGTTGACCGAGAATATCCCGCACTTTGTCCCGCAATCGCTCATAACTACGGTCGGCCTTGAGAATGGCTAATTGCAGTTTCACACAGAGAAGGTCGAATTCCTTGGCCAGGGGATCCTCATTGGGCAGACTATTGGGTAAACCGGCCAAGGAGTCGGCAATGGTGGCCGCGTCCTCCTGACTGAGGTTGTTCCAACGCTGGCGCTGACTAAAGGTTTCCACCTGCGGCAAGCGACGACGCACGAGGAAATTATCCCGGGGCATGGTGGCGATGTGTTGATGGAGTGCATCGAGCAAACTCGTGTATAGGTCGTCGGCCCGCTCGACTTTGTAAGTAGAGGACTGCTCTCTTGCCCTAGGTGTCGCGCTTGGCTTGGAGGGAGCGAGACGGGTTGCCAACTCGAGGCGATGTTTAACTAGGCGACTGGTGAGGCTTTCGGGTATTTTCTGGCTTGTTTCATCGATATCCTGCTCGAAATACTCGAAATTACCGCAGAGGTCGAAGACCAGAAACTCGGTTTTATGGTTGCCAGGCCCAAACAAATCCTGACAGAGACGGGTCCCGCGCCCGATCATCTGATTGAACTTCACCCGGGAGAATACGGGCTTAAAAAAGACCAAATTGACCACTTCCGGCACATCTACGCCGGTATCGAGCATATCCACCGAGACGGCTAAAATCGGTTCTTTGTTGGCTTCGCTGAACTGATCGAGCAGACTCTGGGCGTAATTGTCGTGACTGTCAATAATTTTGGCGAAATGACCTTTGTAGTGAGGATAGTTACTGTTAAAGCGATCGCAGATACATTGGGCGTGTCGGTGATTACGGGCAAAAATAATCGTTTTACCCAATCGATCGCCACTGTTGACCTTTAGCCCCCGTTGCATCAATAATTCTAATGCTTGATCCACGGTGTCGATATTGAACAACCAGTCATTAAAGGCAGCTGCGTTAATTGCCTGCGGTAGTTCGCCGCTTTCCTCGTCCCGGAACTTCTCCTCGTAGTCTAGCCGCTCCTGTGGGGTTAGCTCACTGTATTTAACCCCAGTACGCAGAAACTTAAACGGCACAGTAACGCCCTTGGGGGGGACGAGGTGGCCATCCCTAACGGCATCATTTAACTCGTAGGCGAAGGTAGGCACGCCCTGGGGTAGCTGGAAAATGCGGTAGGTGTCCCGGTCTATTTCCGAGCGCGGCGTGGCAGTTAGCCCCACCAGCAGGGCATCAAAATAATCGAATATTTCGCCGTATTTCTGATAAATGGAGCGATGGGCCTCATCGACGATCACTAGGTCAAAATAACCCACCCCAAAGATTCGCCCCTCTGCATCCATGCGATCAATGGCGTTGAGCATGGTTTGATAGGTGGAGAAGATGACGTTAGCCCCCGTCACGTCTTTGCTGCGGGTCAGATGCAGGACGGTAACGCTGGGTAGATGACGCTGAAAGGCTCGATAGGCTTGCTTTAATAGGGCATTGCGATCGGCCAGAAACAGGACTCGGTTTACCCAATTGGCACTCTTGAGCAGTTCCACCAATGCGATCGCAGTTCGAGTTTTACCGGTTCCCGTGGCCATAACCAACAGGGACTTACGGGCGCACTTTTCTTCAAAGGTTTGGGTAATGCGGCGGATGGCCTCTTTCTGGTAGGGGCGGCCGACGATATCCTCGTTAATGGCGGTGTCCCTGAGGCGTTTACGGTGGGAACGGCGGAAAATTAGCCGTTCTAGCTCGGTTTTTCGCAGGAAACCGAGGACGGGACGGGGGGGATAGGTGAGATCATCCCAGAGATAGGTTTCATAGCCGTTGCTGTAGAAAATAACGGGGCGTTGGTTGTAGTTTTTTTCTAAGGAGTCGGCGTAGAGTTTGGCCTGATCTTGTCCGCTGTCGGGGCTTTTGCTGGTGCGTTTTGCCTCCACGAGGGCGAGGGGTTTGCCGTCATCACCCCATAGTACATAATCGACGAAACCGCGCCCAGTATCCCCCGGCTTTTGGATGGGCATCCCCCACACCTCGAACTCTGTGGCGTTGGGGGCTTTGGTATCCCAGCCGGCCTCTTGGAGTAGTACATCGATCAGGTAGCGGCGGGTGTCGGCTTCGTTGTAGTCGTGCCGGTCAGCGATCGCTCGATTTTGGGCGAGGAGGGCATCCCGTTCGGCCCTAGCGGCTGCCAGTTCGGCCTCGGTTTGGCGCTGTTTTGCTTCGGCCAATTGGCGCAGGGCATCGCTTTGGGACAGGCGTTTTTCTAGGTCTTGCAGTTGTTTGGGAGCGGGGGGTGCGGCCGCCGGTATCTTCTGGCGCTCGAAGCTAATATCGCCCAATTTTCGCCCATTCTGCCCATAGTAGCGCACCAGCCAGTAGGTGAGATGAAATAGTTCCTCGATCAGGTGCAGGGAGTCCCGTTCACTGATGGGGCTGGTATGGTGGGCGGCGTTGTTGCCGACTTTGTGGATGGTGCGAATTTTGCCGAAAAGTCCTGGTTTAAGGTTATCTTTAAAGGTTTGCTCGTGGATGAGAGCGCCTAGGCTATTGTCCCGGGGCGGTTGCAGGTAGGGGTCGTTTTTATAGAGCCAGCAGACCATTTGTTCTAGGACAAAACGGGTATAGAAGCAACTGGCCCGGGGGTTGCTGAAAACTAATCCCTCCGCTTGGCTGGCATGATCGTAGATTGTCGGGAATTGATCTCGCAGGAAGGAGAAGTTTGAGTCCATATTGCGCTCCCCAGTCTATAACTCTATTATTCCCAAAGTTTTGGCTATCTCTATATTTTACCTGATTATTGTTTAACAGTTATATAAAAAAACAGCAAGTTCGGTTATTTTATCTAGGGTTTTCCCGCGTGACAGTGTGAGATGATAGGAATCTTGGTTAATTGTCCAACGGTCTTTTTTAATGGCATTTCCCACAAGATTATGGCAGTAATCCGCCGGCTGCCATGGCTACAGTTCCCCCCTAAATGCTCTTTGTAAAAGGGAATTAAAGAGATTGTTCGCTTTATCGACTCCCGTTTTCTCGTGGTCTTTAATTTTTAAGATTTTGTTTGCGCTGTTCGTAAACTGATTTTGAAGTCCTAATGGTGGCAAAGGACATTCAAAACTCAGCAATGCTTTTCTGTTTATCTTGGGGATATTTGTTCTAGTCGAGTGCTTCTCAGCATATTCTAGGAAACCCTTACTTCTTAGAATAGAGGTCATATAAATCGGCGTCACACAACTATGATTTACTCGAATTGGATATATATCGGCACTACACACGCCATCAAAGTCAGGTAGAGAAACTTTATTGAGATATGGTCGAATCTTGGAGTAAAGAATGTCACCCTTACGAAACAAGTATTTTCCACTAATTAGGGACAATTCGGCGGGAGTTTTGCATCCACTTATCTCGCCAGTTCCAGACTCGATATTATCTCCCCCAACGTGAAGCATATTTGAATATGGCGATTCTCTGGGATCTACTTGCCCAGAAACTAGCTCAATAATGTTTTCTATTTTGACTATCTCCCACCCTTTCGGATTAGTAACAGGATCACCGAACATCTCTAGGAAAGTTGATCGCAATAACTCCTCAGTCAACCGAATTGCCTCTTTGCACTTGCGTCGCACCCCATCCGCTTTATCCAAAATTGCCGCAATTCTTCGCTGTTCTTCGAGGGGTGGTACATATATTTTTGTCGATAGAAACTCCTTGCGATTTACGTGTTTCATAGTCGCACCATGCAAGTAGCACTCCATATCATTGAGGGCTTTACCTAGAGAGTATTTGAAGTAATTTTTATGTACTTTTGCTTTATCTGGAATTGCCTTAAATATATGTTGATTTAGCCAAGCTGTTTCCATTTCTAGCCATTCAAAGACACCTAAACTGGCAGACCAAGAAACCAAAATATCTCCTGTATTTACCTCATATTTTTTATCAACATTTCTGGTCGTGAGATTATAGGGTTTACTTGAATCATTGAGGTTTTGAATTCTAATTATCTTCCGCCCATTTTCATGCCAGTCTTCTGGTTTGAACGCCGCTCCATTAATAAATTCCGCCACTTCTCCTAAAGGAATCATATATCTCATACCAACATCTCCTTTAACGCGTGTAAAACCTGATCAATCTTATTTTCAAACATAAATCAAATATCTTTTCGGTGGACTAAAACTCACGAACCGAAGGGGACATATTCCACCTCATCGAGAATTCGTTGTCCAAAAAAAGGACTCAACGACTCAGGTGTAACCAGATCCACACTCCGACCAAACAAGTCCTCCAAAAAGAAACATAAATCCATAAAATTATTAAATGTCTTCATCCCGGGTTGAAACACCACCAAAATATCCACATCGCTCTTCTCTGTCGTCTGCTCTGTCCGAAAAGATCCGAACAAACCACAGCGACTAACTCCCAATCGCCGTAATTCCCCTTGATTTTGCTCTAGCAGACTGATTACCTGTTGCTTTGTCGTTACAGTCATCACATCCCCTCTAAATGCCGACAAATCTTATTTTCAAACATAAATCAAATATCCTTTCGGTTGAGCAAAACTACCAATGCAATCATCGCTCAAAGCGTAACCCCTTCGCGCCGTATATTGTCAAGAAATGGATTATCTCCGCTCTGGAACTTTGCCGCAGAGATAAAATGACGGGAAACAACCACATTATAATCAAGGCAAAGCCTAGCGATAAATTCACTCGTGCGGTCAATTTCCTGATAAGGATCCACCACACCAGAAAGAATGACCAAAAGATCGATATCAGAATCTTCCCGTCCATCTTCCCGTGCTTGGGAACCGTAAAGGACGATTTTCTGTAATTGGTTTTGATAGAGCAGATGGAAATAATCTTTTATCTCCCGCAGAATAACCTCTAGCTGTAGATTTTTCATCTCCTAATCTCCTAACATCTCCTCTAATGCGTCCAAATCCTGACGAATATCAGCCTCTAAAGCCCTTAACTTCTGTAAAATCACCTTCGGCGGCTCATAGCTCACTTCCTCGTACTCTATCTCCTTATAGCGGTTAATTGATAGATCATAAGCATTGGCCTGAATCTCCTCGCGAGGCACAAAAAACGCCTTTGCTTGGCGATTGGTATCCTTAGCGGAGTCGCGTTGCTGCCAACAGCGCAGCAAGTCTGGGATATCATTATCGGCAATCGGTTGGCGCTTATCATCGAGAGAGAAACCATCCGCCACCATGTCATAAAACCAAACGAAGTCAGTCCCCTTTTCCCTTACCCCCAGCTTCGTAAAAATCAGGATCGCAGTAGATACCCCCGCATAAGGTTTAAACACCCCCGACGGCATCGATATCACCCCCTCTAGCTTATGTTCTTCTACCAAGATGGTGCGGATGTCCTTATGGGCCTTGGACGAGCCAAATAGCACCCCATCCGGCACAATTACCGCACCTTTTCCCCCCGTCTTCAGCAAGCGCAAAAACAGGGCCATGAATAATAACTCGGTTTTAGTGGTGTCGATGATTTTCGATAAATCCTTGGCAATAGTGGACTTCTCCAGCGAACCCTTAAACGGTGGATTAGCCAGAATCATGGTAAAACTATCCTCTACCCCGGCGTGATCCTCCGATAGGGAATCCCGGGCCTCGATAATCGGCTGCTCGATACCGTGTAACATCAGGTTCATGCTGCCAATGCGTAACATCGTCCCATCGAAATCAAAACCGTGGAACATTTGGTTATTGAAATGCTCTAGGTTGCCGCGTTCATGGAGCAAACGTCCCCCCTCGCTGTCCTTTAACTCCCGCACATACTCGGCAGCCGCTACTAAAAAGCCTCCTGTGCCACAGGCCGGATCACAGATAACCTCCCGGGGTCCCGGCGCTAATAACTCCACCATCATTTTGATAATATGGCGCGGTGTGCGAAACTGTCCGTTAGTCCCGGCTGTACTCAGTTTCGAGAGCATATACTCGTAAAGGTCGCCTTTGGTGTCCCGATCCTCCATGGGGATTTTTTCAATTTGCTCGATTACCGTGGCCAGCAGGGCCGGGGAGGCGATGAGAAACACCGCGTCCTTCATGTGTTTAGCGTAGGTGCTACCCTTAGAAAACTGTCCCAGATCTTTGATAAAGGGAAACGCTTCATCCCGGACAATCTGGAGCATTGTCTCGGCATCATCGATATTTTTGAAGCGGGACCAACGGATATGCTGTTGGCTGGGGGTAAAGGTGGGATTTTCGAGGTTTTCGCCTAATCGTTGGGCCCTACGCTCCTTAGCCAGTTCTAGGTCATCTAGGCGCTTGATGAAGAGTAAATAGGAAATCTGCTCGATTACCGAAAGCGGGTTACTAATGCCGTTATTCCAGAAGGTTGTCCAAAGTTTATCTATTTTGGATTTTAATTCGCCGGTGATCATCGCTGTTTATTTGTTCACTGCTTTTAATATTGCAGTAATATTGTACTGAAAATCGGGGGGTCTCTTAGGTTTTCTGGGTAAAATATATTCTAAAACTGGCTAGGGGGTGGAACGAACCACAAAGACACAAAGGACACAAAGATTGATCGCTCCTATATAGCTCAGTTTCTCAATTTTATCTGGCAATCTTGCCTAGCGATCGCTTTGCAATCACTAATTAAAGCCTTTTCTAGCCAAGCTTCTACTGATATGCAGCCAACCCTATTTATAAGTAGGTAGGCGTTAAAAATTATCAGATGCCCCCCTTAATAAGGGGGGATTAAGGGGGGATCGGCACCCCCCTTATCAAGGGGGGATTAAGGGGGGATCGGCACCCCCCTTATCAAGGGGGGATTAAGGGGGGATCGAACCTAAAATCCATTTTTAATTTAATTATAACCAGCTACTTAGCATCATTGGATTTTACTAACATTGAGAATACTTAACCCAATGATCTTATCCCCTTGATAACGAATAATCACATCATTATCTGTTAATTCGCTATCATCCGCTGGTAAAGATGGTTGATGAAAATTAATATACAAAATATCTGCTTTTGCATCATAAGCTGTCCAAAAATCTTGCTGAGGCAGAGCGTGAATCATCTTGGCGAAGTTAAGATAAGATTGAATATTAATGCTAGTTATGGCCATATTTGTTTCCTCTTGGTTAATTCACGAAGAAGACGGGTTAAATAAGCAGTAATAATAAATCCCTCATCTAATAATTCTCGATAAACAACGATTAGATATTTTCCAGAAACTATTTGTTTAACTGCCAACAATTCCTGATGGTTTCCTACTAGGATTTTCTCAGGATAGCGAATGGTTTCCAATATCTCCGCTTGATACGATACTAATTCACTATGTCCACTGATAATGTGTTTCCATCTCTCCTCTGTCAGACGAATTAAAACCCCATTCTGAGAAGTTGCATAAAGATTCATAGGTTCCGATTCAGTGTAAATAGACCTTTAAACCACACTTTCAACCCAACCGAACCCTATTCTACCGTGACACTTTTGGCTAAATTGCGCGGCTGATCCACGTCTAAACCGCGACGGGCTGCGATATGATAGGAGAGCAATTGTAGGGGAATTACTGTTAAAATTGGCGATAATAATTCCTCAACTTCCGGCACATACAACAAATCATTAAAGACTTTTGGTGCTTCCGTATCGTTGTCAGCAACTACTCCCAATAACCGCGCATCCCTTGCTTTTGCTTCCTGTGCATTGGAGAGAACTTTATCATAAACTACCCCCGGCATCGCAATCGCTACTACGGGAACTTTTGCATCTAAAAGCGCGATTGGTCCGTGTTTCATTTCTCCGGCTGGATAGCCTTCCGCATGAATATAACTGATTTCTTTGAGTTTTAAGGCCCCTTCTAAAGCGATGGGGAAATTAATCCCCCGTCCCAAGAAAATAAAGTCCTGGGTGTCATTAAATTCATGGGCTAATTCTTCGATCGCTTTTTCCTGTGTTTCTAGGACAGTTTCGATCGATCTTGGCAGCGATCGCATTTCATTAATAATTTGCTCGATTCTCTCTAAAGACAAAGTTTGACGACGATAGGATAAATCCAAAGCTAAGAGATAAAAACCCAATAACTGGGCGGTAAAACTCTTAGTTGCCGCCACCCCGATTTCGATCCCCGCCTGAGTATTAATAATCTGATCGACCATTTGTGCTAGGGTACTTTCGGGGCGATTAGTAATCCCAATAATCCGGGCCTGATATTTTTTTCCTAATCCTAAACGACGCTGTTTTTCCGTTTCCAACGCTGCTAAAGTGTCGGCTGTTTCCCCCGATTGCGTCACCCCGATGGTTAAAGTATTGGGCATCAGGGGGGTGGGTGCATAGCGAAATTCCGAGGCGTACTGTACTCTTGTGGGAATACCTGCCAACTGCTCAATCAAGTATTTACCGACTAAACTAGCGTGCCAACTGGTCCCACAGGCTAAAATCTGAATATGTTCTAAATTATCGTAAATTTCCTCAGAAAAATTAATATTTATCGGGTTGACATTATCCCCATTTTCTGCTGTCCAATGGGGATGCAGATAGGTCCCTAAACAGTCGCGCACCACTCCTGGTTGTTCGTAGATTTCCTTGAGCATGAAGTGACGATAACCCTGTTTTTCTACGGTTGTCGGACTCCAATCGAGGACTCTGGGGTTTTTACGGACTCTTTTTCCCTCAAAATTATAGATTTCTACTCCCAAGGGTGTTAACTGAGCGATTTCGCCATTATCCAAGGACAGCACCGCCCGGGTATGGGGAACCAAAGCACTGACATCGGAGGCACAGAAAAACTCCCCCTGACCAAAACCGATGATTAAAGGAGCGTGTTGCCGCACGACAATCAATTCATCGGGATAATCGGGACTAATTACCGCTAGGGCAAAAGCACCCTCTAAACGTTCAATTGCCTTTAAAACTGCCTTGAGGAAAGGACTCACCCCCAAGTATTCTTCATCGGTAGGTTTGGGTAAATAACTGGCGATTAGATGGGGAATAACTTCTGTGTCGGTTTCTGAGTCAAATATACAGCCTTTTTCCTTTAATTCTGTTCTTAATGCCTGAAAGTTTTCGATAATGCCATTCTGTACCACTGCCACCCGTTGACTGTTATCGGTGTGGGGATGGGCATTACTTTCTACGGGTTTGCCGTGGGTTGCCCAACGGGTGTGACCGATGCCAATTTGGGAGGGATTAACTTCCTGTTCTAATTTTTCCCGCAGATTGTAGAGTTTTCCCTGGGCGCGGACTCGATGTAATTCACCTTCGAGAATTGTGGCAATCCCTGCCGAATCATAACCCCGATATTCTAAACGTTCCAATCCAGCTAGGAGAATATCGATCGCTGTTTGGGTTCCGATATAGCCAACAATTCCGCACATTCTTTCGCTGACCCCATTTAGGCTAAGTCCAATCTATTCTATCGCAAGCGTGGCGCTTGTTTGCTTAGAAGCTCAAGACGCAGGGGCAAGGGTAAAGTTTCCCTTCTAGGAGATTAGGGTGTGGGGTGTGGGGTGTGGGGTGTGGGGTGTAGGGTGTGGGGTGTGGGGAGAATAAATAAAAGCAATATAGATCACTCAGCAGCACACTTTGTTCTTTTTGTCAAAAAAACTTTCTCTTTGCAACAAAACTACACAATTAATTGATCAACGGGTTGGCTTAAAAAAGGCTCTTTAACTGCCATTTATTGCTGTTGCTGAATAGGTCAGTGTAGATTTAGCAAGGGTTTTCAGGATCACCAGACAGCTAAAAACCCTAAAAAGCACAGAAAAACCCATCATTTCATACTGCGAAATTATACCATAATCGCTGGAAGTATTGCAACCTCGTAAACAAATGAGAATTATTTTCAATAAATTCTTAAGAAAAGGTAAATATTGCGAAATGTAAATTCAAATATTCTCAACTATTAAAGCTTGTTTGATATAAAAAACTTATAAAAAGTTGTAATTTTTACTGACTGATTACTGATTACTGACTGAGAGAAACTTTAAACAGGAGTGACAACTGCTGTTAGAGCGGCAGTAACCGCGTCCATCGGTTGATTACCGTCGATATGGTTAAGAGTCCCTTTTTGACCGTAATAATCTAAAACGGGGGCAGTTTGGTCGATATAAACCTGTAGGCGACGGGCGATCGTTTCTTTAGTATCATCTTGACGACCCCGTTGCATGAGACGCTCAATTAAGACCGTATCTGGTACAGCCAAATTAACCACAAATGTGTAACTATCGGCCAATTCTTCCAGTAATGCGTCTAAAAAGCTCGCCTGTGCCACCGTGCGGGGAAAACCATCAAGAATCCAACCCTTAGCACTGTCAGGCTGTTTTAAACGTTCCTGAATTAAACCTAATAACAACTCATCGGGGACTAATTCGCCCTTTTCCACATAAGCTTGTGCTTGCTGACCAAGTTCTGTCTTCTCTGTAATTGCTTGACGTAAAATTTCACCGGTAGAAATATGGGGAATCGTCAGAGATTCCGCTAATTTTGCCGCTTGGGTACCTTTTCCCGATCCGGGCGGTCCCAAAAATATCACACCGATCCGTTTGCTCATCGAAAATTTGGGTCTGAAACCCCGCCGTTTTACGGCGGCTTTGCTGTTAAATATTAGCACATTTACGAAATATATGCTAAAATGTGAGGTATGGAAAAAGCCTATTCTTACCGATTTTACCCGACACCAGAACAAGAGTCGCTATTGCGGCGCACTTTGGGCTGTGTAAGATTAGTTTACAACAAAGCTCTCCACGAACGAACACAAGCTTGGCATGAAAGACAAGAAAGAGTAGGATATGCTCAAACTTCTTCAATGCTAACCGATTGGAAAAAGCAAGAAGAATTAGACTTTCTCAATGAGGTAAGCTGTGTACCTTTACAACAAGGGTTAAGACATTTACAAACAGCTTTTACCAATTTCTTTGCTGGTCGGACTAAGTATCCTAACTTTAAGAAAAAACATCAGGGAGCAAGTGCCGAATTTACCAAGTCTGCTTTTAAATTTAAAGACAGACAAATCTATTTAGCTAAATGCACAGAACCTTTACCCATTCGATGGTCAAGACAAATCCCAAAAAGCTGTGAACCAAGCACAGTAACAGTCAGATTACATCCTTCTGGACGTTGGCATATCTCAATAAGATTTGATGACCCAACGATTAAGCCTTTACCAGTAACAGATAAAGCCATTGGAATTGACTTAGGAATTAGTAGCCTAGTAATTACCAGCGACGGCGATAAAGTATCTAATCCTAAGCATTTTAACAAGCATTATCGGAGACTGCGAAAGGCACAAAAAAATCTTTCTAGAAAACAGAAAGGGTCAAAAAATCGGGAAAAAGCAAGAATCAAAGTAGCCAGAATTCACGCTCAAATCACCGATAGCAGAAAAGACCATTTACATAAGCTAACCACTCAATTAGTTCGTGAAAACCAAACGATTGTGGTTGAGAATTTAGCCGTCAAGAATATGGTCAAAAACCCGAAATTATCTCAGGCAATATCTGACGTTAGTTGGGGAGAAATCACTCGACAATTAGCCTATAAATGCCGTTGGTATGGGAGAAATTACATCGAAATAGATAGATGGTTTCCTAGCTCTAAAAGGTGTAGTAATTGCGGGTATATTGCTGAGAAAATGCCGTTAAATGTTCGAGAATGGGATTGTCCAGACTGTGGGACTCACCATGACCGAGATATTAACGCCAGTAAAAACATTTTGGCCGCAGGGCTTGCGGTGTCAGTCTGTAGAGCGACCATAAGACCAGAACAGAGTAAATCTGTTAAGGCAGGTGCGAAAAATCCTTCGGGAAAGAAGCAGAAACCTAAATCGTGAGGTTTGGGAATCACCGTCCGTTTACGGCGGCGAGGATGTCAAGGATTAAATATAGGGTTTTAAGGGAAAAAACAACCAGTAACCGCTAAAAGGTCACTGGCTGACTATCTAACTACTGTTTAATCATGCCCTCATAGCGTTGAGAGATGACATAGGTTTGAATTTGTTTCGCCGTATCGATCGCCACCCCCACCAGAATTAACAGGGAAGTTGCCCCCAAACCGCGAAAAGTGGTAACACCGGTGGCGCTTTCTACTACAGTCGGCACAGTAGCCACCAAACTTAAAAAGAGAGCGCCCAAAAGGGTGAGACGATTCAGCACCCCTTCCAGATAATTAGTAGTAGCGGTCCCCGGTCGAATCCCCGGAATACTGGTCCCCATTTTCTTCAGGTTTTGGGACATATCCTTGGGGTTAACGATCAGGGAAGCGTAGAAGAAACTAAAACCGAGAATTAGTAAGCTATAAAAAGCCACATAACCCCAACTATCGGGACGCAGAGCATTAACCAACTGAACTAAAACCTGACCGACCGGGTTATCCGTGGGTAAAGCTTGCACCAATTGGAAAGGTAAGACCAACACTGCCGAGGCGAAAATAATCGGCATCACGCCCCCTTGATTGAGTCGTAGGGGTAGATAACTGGTTCTTTCCCGATAGAGACGACGACCCACCTGACGACGGGCAGAAACAATCGGAATCCGACGGGTTCCTTCCTGAACAAAAACAATGCCGATAATCATCACCAAGAAAACCAGCAAGAGAATCACCACTTGAGCGATCGCTTGTCGGCCACCCTGTTGAGCAAAAGTAATCGTATCACCGAGGGTTTTCGGTAAAACAGCGACAATGTTGACAAAAATCAGCAAAGATGCTCCATTTCCCAGACCGCGTTCCGTAATCAGTTCCGAAATCCACATCACGAACATAGAACCCGCCACTAAAGCGAGAACCGTAGCAGCGATCGAGGGTAAAGTTCCGGCCACAACGCCGTTAGCCACCAATAAACCGAGAGTAATGCCGATACTTTGAATAATTGACCAACCAAAGGCAATATAACGGGTAATTTGGGCAATTTTTCGCCGTCCTGCTTCTCCTTCATTTTTCTGTAAATCTTCCAAAGAAGGAAGGGCAGCGGTGAGCAGTTGCACGATAATTGAGGCGTTGATATAGGGAAGAATGCCGAGGGCAAAAATCCCCAACGTCGATAATCCTCCCCCGGTGAACAGGTCAAGGATTCCCAAAGCGGCGTTACTTTGAATAATTTCTGCTAATCTTGCCCGATCCAAACCGGGTATCGGTACAAACATCCCAAAACGGAGCAGAACCAGTAAACCCAATGTAATCAACAAGCGACCGCGTAAACCGGCCGCTTGTGCCATTTGCATAAACGTTTCCTGTGCCGTGGGAGCCTTATCACGACTGACGACCATTAACAGTTACCTCTAGTGCAGTTTTTTTATGGGAAAAAGTAATCGAGGGGGAAAACTTTCTCGATTTTTTTAAGATTTCCCCTGTCTTTCTTATGATATAGCAATCCGGTCTTGGGGATTGGGTGTTAGGGTGTGGGGTGTAGGGTGTGGGGTGTAGGGTGTGGGGTGTAGGGTGTAGGGTGTGGGGTGTGGGGTGTGGGGTGTAGGGTGTAGGGAGAACAAAGCTGCCCTTTACCTTTTGCCTTTTGCCTTTTGCCTTTTGCCTTTTGCCTTTTATCTCCTGTCTCCTGTCTCCGTTAAATTTCTTCCCAAGTACCTTGAGCGGCGGTAATTTTCTCTTTAGCACTATTGCTAAAAGCGGCGGCCTTCACCTTGAGGGGAACGGTAATTTCACCATCACCTAAAACTTTTAAAGGGCCGTCATTGCTGGTGAGAATTTTAGCTTTTAGGAGACTTTCTAGGGTAACTTCCGTATTAGCGGGTAAAGAAGCCAATTTTCTCAGATTAACAATCGTGTATTGACGGGGGTTAACCAAAGGAAAATGCTTTAATTTCGGAACCCGACGATAGAGGGGCATTTGTCCCCCCTCAAAACCGGGGCGGGTCCCCGTCCCGGAGCGAGATTTTTGTCCGCGCATTCCCAGGCCGCAACTAGCACCCTGGCCGGCCGAGACACCCCGTCCCACACGACGACGGCGTTTAGTGGACCCCGGTTGGGGGGCGATTTCGTGGAGTTTCATGGTGATTTCTCTAGGTGTACAAATGTTCTACAGATACGCCTCGATCTTTGGCCACTTCCGAGAAAGTACGGAGAGTTTCCAGGGCGTTAACGGCGGCTCTAGCGTTATTGAGGGGGTTATCGCTACCGAGTTGTTTAGCGAGGATATTTTTCACCCCGGCTAATTCTAAAACGGTACGGACAGCACCCCCGGCAATAACCCCAGTCCCCGGGGCAGCCGGACGCATAAGCACCTGAGCGCCACCGGAAGCCCCCCGGGTGAGGTGAGTGATGGAACTAGCTTTAGTTAAGGAAACTTCAATTAGTTGTTTTTTGCCATCGGCCACGCCTTTACGGACGGCCCCGATAACGTCCCCTGCTTTGCCGACTCCCACTCCCACCTGGCCGTTTTCATTACCGACCACGACGATGGCCCGGAAGCTGAGTTTTTTACCACCCTTAACCACTTTACTAACCCGGCGGATCTGGATGACCCGCTCTTGCCAAGTGGTTTCTTTTTCTTTTTCGCGGTTGCCTTTGCGACGTTTTGCCATAGTTTTATCAGTGTTGAAAGGATATTTTAGAAGTTTAAGCCGGCTGACCGAGCCGCTTCTGCTAAGGCTTTGACGCGACCGTGATAGAGATTGCCACCGCGATCAAAAACCACTTGTTCAATGCCTTTGTCTAGGGCCCGTTGGGCCACCAGTTTACCCACGGCAGCCGAGGCTTCTTGGGTAGCGGTGGATTCCAATTCCCCGCGCAAGGTGGCCTCTAGGGTAGAAGCGGCAGCGAGGGTGTGTTGGGCTACGTCGTCGATAATTTGGGCGTAGATGTGGTTATTAGAACGAAATACGGATAAACGCGGCCGTTCAGCAGTGCCATTAATTTTGCGACGCACACGCTGGTGACGACGACGGACTGATTCTTTGCGACTAAGTTTCATGGTTTATTTTTTACCTCCTTTACCGCCTTTAGCGCCTTTACCGCCAGCTTTACCAACTTTGCGACGGACAACTTCACCAAGATAGCGAATCCCTTTTCCTTTATAAGGTTCGGGGGGACGAACTTCGCGGATTTTAGCGGCAATGTTACCGACGGCTTCTTTGTCGATGCCACTGACGATAACTTGGGTGTTGTTTTCTACGGCGACGGAAACACCATCGGGCATCTCCATTTCCACGGGTTTACTGTAACCGACGTTAAGAACTAATTTACTACCCTGCGCCTGGGCGCGGTAGCCCACCCCTTGGATATCGAGGCGTTTTTGAAAGCCGGTAGCGACTCCTTCCACCATGTTGGCCACCAGAGTTCTACAGAGTCCGTGGCGTTCTCTGGCGGTACGGGAATCGTCTTGACGGGTAACGAGCAGGGTTTCGCCATCTTTGTCGATGGCGACGGCGGTGGGTAGGGTTCTCTGGAGAGTTCCTTTGGGCCCTTTCACCGTCACGGTAGCACCATCGATATCGACGGTGACTTTATTGGGAATAGGAATCGGGCGTTTGCCAATACGAGACATAACAGTTATCAGGGAAGAGTTATCAGTTATCAGGGAAGAGTTATCAGTGGGTCAGCTATCGGGTTTAAACTTGGAAAGGCTGACGGCTGATAGCTTATCCTTGTTTACCAGATGTAGCAAAGGACTTCGCCGCCAACGTTTTGTTTACGCGCTTCGCGATCGGTCATAATACCTTTAGAGGTAGAAACAATGGCGATGCCAATGCCACCGAGGACGCGAGGTAAGTCTTTACTGTTGGAATAAACTCGCAGGCCCGGTTTACTGACTCTGGTGAGGGTAGTAATGATCGGTTGACGGTTTTTGCCTTTATATTTGAGGGAAAGAACTAATTGAGATTTAATCCCCTCACCCACTTCCTCAAAGTCAGCAATAAAGCCTTCGTCTTTGAGAACTTGAGCAATACTGCGCGTCATCCGCGTGGTGGGAATTTGAGTAGTGGTCTGCCGAACCGCGCAAGCGTTACGGATGCGGGTCAGCATATCCGAGATGGTATCGTTAGCAGACATGAATTACCTGTTTTTCTCCTAAATTGGGATCAACATCAGTGGTCAGTTATCAGTTATCAGTTATCAGATTTGAGTATTAAGTGAGTAGTATTAAATAGCAGGTTCCTGCTGTCTTTTCACTCAATCACTGTTGACTGTTCACTGTTCACTGTTTACTGTTTACTGTTTACTGTTCACTTATTTACCGGTCACTGTTTACTTTTCTCTTGATTGATTTATCTAAAGGGCATTCCCATCTCTTTGAGGAGGGCGCGTCCTTCTTCGTCGTTTTTAGCGGTGGTGATGATTGAGATGTCCATCCCACGAATTTGATCGATTTTGTCGTATTCAATTTCGGGGAAGATCAACTGTTCACGAATGCCTAAACTGTAGTTACCACGACCATCAAAACTGTTACCGCTGATACCGCGAAAGTCGCGAATGCGTGGTAGGGCCAGATTAATTAGACGGTCTAAAAAAGCGTACATTCGATCGCCGCGTAATGTCACCATGACTCCCACGGGCATTCCTTCGCGAATTTTGAAGCCAGCGATCGCTTTTTTAGCTCTAGTCACTACCGGTTGTTGTCCGGTGATGGTGGACAGTTCCTCCTTGGAAGACTCCAAAGCTTTGGCATTTTGTGAAGCTTCCCCAAGACCGCGGTTAACAGTAATTTTGATAACTTTAGGTACTTGGTGGATATTGGTATAACCAAATTGTTCTTTCAGTTTCGGAACAATGGTTTCTTGATAGGTGGTTTTTAGTTTTTGGCTCATAGTTTTGCTGCTTGCTTTTCCTGGGCTTGGTCAGGAACTAGAATTGATGGGAAACTAATCAATAATTTCGCCAGTTTTCTTCAGTATCCGCACTTTCCGACCGTCTTCGGTAAAGGTATAACCCACCCGACTGGCGATTTTTTTCTTCTCGGAATAGAGCATCACTTTGGAACTGTGAATCGGTGCTTCGTAGGTAACGATTTGACCCGATTCCCCTTCCTGTTGGGGTTTAGTGTGTTTGGTGCGGATATTAACTCCCTTGACCACCACGGTACTTTCTTGGGGTAGGGCCCGTAAAATTTCGCCCACTTTGCCCTTATCGGAACCGGCGATTACTTGAACGACATCCCCTTTTTTAACGTGCATTTTTTGCTTTTGGGGTGAGGTTTGACTGTTTTTCTTACTCATTTTTTTTTGACCTCAAAGTGTGAAAAGTTTTAGACTAGCCATCAGCCAATTGCCTTAGTACTTTTCACTTTGATCAGAGAACTTCTGGGGCTAAGGAAACAATTTTGGTGTAGTTTTTATCGCGCAATTCCCGAGCGACCGGACCAAAAACCCGCGTACCTTTGGGATTACCGTCATTATTAATAATCACGGCGGCGTTATCATCAAAACGGATGCTCATACCGCTATCGCGACGGACGGTTTGACGGGTCCGCACAATCACCGCAGTGACCACATCGGATTTTTTCACGGGCATATTGGGGATAGCGTCCTTAACCACGGCGATAATTTTGTCACCGATGCCACCGTAGGTACAGTTACCTGTTCCCAGCACCCGCAGACACATTAGTTTCCGCGCCCCGCTATTATCAGCGACATTTAAGTAGGTTTGTTGTTGAATCACGGTTTTTACCTAGGTGAAATTTAATTATCGGTTAATATTTCCGCCACTTGCCAACGTTTGGTTTTACTGAGGGGGCGGGTTTCACGAATACGAACTCGATCGCCTTGTTTGGCTTGATTTTCTTCGTCGTGAGCTTTAAATTTCTGGGTTTTCACGACGATTTTGCCGTATTTGGGGTGAGGAGAGCGGTTTTCAATGGCTACCACTACGGTTTTATCCATTTTGTCGCTGACTACTACCCCAACTCTTTCTTTAACTGCCATAGCGGGTTATGCCTCCGGGGTGGACTGGGCTAGTTGGCGCTCCCGTTCTACGGTCAATAATTGGCCGAGACGGTGGCGGGTGTGTTTGAATTCGTGGGTTTTTTCCAAGCGGCGGGTGGCCTGTTGCAAACGCAATTCAAACAGTTTCTTTTTGGCATCGAGGACAGCGTCAGCGATTTCCTCATCGCTCATCTTCCTCACTTCGGCGATTTTCGGTAAAGCCATTAGACGAAATCCTCCTCGCGAGTGATAAATTTGGTCTTAATCGGTAATTTTTGGGCGGCTAGGCGCATTGCTTCCCGGGCTATGGGTTCGGCTACCCCGGCAATTTCAAACATAATGAACCCCGGTTTAACCACGGCTACCCAGAATTCGGGGGAACCTTTCCCGGAACCCATCCGAGTTTCTGCTGCCCTTTGGGTCACGGGTTTATCGGGAAAAACGCGAATCCAGATTTTGCCACCCCGACGGATATAACGAGTCATTGCCCGTCTGGCCGCTTCGATTTGACGGGAAGTAATCCAACAGGGTTCGGTGGCTTGCAGGGCGAAATCGCCGAAATTAATCGTATTTCCGCCGGTGGCCAGCCCGCGCATCCGTCCGCGCTGTTGTTTGCGGAATTTTGTTCTTTTGGGACTTAACATGAGCTATTTACCACTGATAAATATTAGGGATCAGCCCTCACTAGAGCGATCTTCAAACTGTTGACGGCGACGCTGTTGACGGCGCGGTGCTTGAGCGGGAACGGCGGCGGCAATTTCTTCTTGGCCGGGGATAATTTCGCCCTTAAAGATCCAAACTTTCACGCCTAGAATCCCGTAGATGGTGCTGGCGGTTTTATAGGAGTAATCGATATCGGCCCGCAGGGTATGGAGGGGAACTCGTCCTTCCCGCACCCATTCGGTGCGAGCGATTTCCGCGCCGTTGAGACGACCGCTAACTTGAATTTTGATCCCTTTCACTTCGGCCCTCTGCGCCCGTTGGATGGCCTGGCGAACCACACGACGGAAGGAAACCCGTCTTTCTAGTTGTTGGGCGATGTATTCGGCGATCAGGTTGGCATCGGCATCAACGCGAGCCACTTCGATGACGTTAATGCGAATTTGACGCTGGCCACCGAGGGCTTTTTGTAAACCTAGGCGCAGCTGTTCGATTCCCGTGCCACCACGACCGACGACGACCCCAGGGCGGGCGGTGTGGATGGAGATATCTACTTGATCGGCCTTGCGTTCGATGCGAATATCGGCGATACCGGCATTAGCGAGGTTTTTTTCGACGTACTGGCGAATGCGGCGATCTTCTTGCACTAATTCGGGGTAACGTTTCGCGTCGGCATACCAGCAAGATTTATGATCTTTGATAACGCCGAGACGAAAACCGAGGGGATGGATTTTTTGTCCCATTGTGGTTTTTTAGTTAAGGTGATTAGTCTTTGTTGCTAGGAGCGACGGCGACGGTGATATGACAGGTGGGTTTGCGAATTTGGTAGGCGCGCCCTTGAGCCCGAGGTCGAAAACGTTTTAGGGTCGGTCCGCCATCGGCAAAGGCTTGGCTAACTACCAAAGTGGCGGGATCGAGTCCTTCGTTATTTTCGGCGTTGGCAACGGCGGAACGCAGGACTTTCAGAATCGGGTCACAGGCCCGGTAGGGCATGAATTCGAGAATAATTAGGGCTTCCCGATAGGAGCGACCGCGGATCTGATCGAGTACCCGTCTGACTTTCAGGGGTGACATCCGAATATAGCGGGCGATCGCTTTGACTTCGTTAGAGGTATCGATGGTCATTTCAGTTATCAGTTATCAGTTAGGTAGGGTGGGTTAGGCGACGACAACTTATAAGACTTAGTTATTAATTTATCTAGTCGCCGTAACCCACCATCTCATGGTTATCTGAACGCTGACCGGGGGCTGACGGTTTTAAGATAACCGCCCACCGATCTATTTCCGTCCTGCTTTTTTGTCGCTCTTGGCGTGGCCGCGGAAGGTGCGGGTGGGAGCGAATTCACCGAGTTTATGACCGACCATCTGCTCGGAAACATAGACGGGAACGTGCTGTTTGCCGTTGTGAACGGCGATCGTGTGACCGACCATATCGGGAATGATTGTCGAGGCCCGGGACCAAGTTTTAATCACTTGTTTACTGCCCTGGGCGTTGAGTTTTTCGATTTTTTCCATCAGGTGGCCAGCGACAAATGGCCCCTTTTTCAGTGAACGACCCATAATTTTCAGTCAAAAGTAAAGTAATAATTTCTAACCCTGGTTACGACGGCGCACGATCAGATCGCTACTGCGTTTTTTCTTGTTGCGAGTTTTGCGGCCGAGGGCGGGTTTACCCCAGGGAGTCATCGGGCCAGAACGTCCAATCGGAGCGCGACCCTCTCCACCTCCATGCGGGTGATCCACTGGGTTCATGACGCTACCCCGAACATGGGGGCGTTGACCGCGGTGACGGGTACGGCCGGCTTTACCGAGACTGATGTTTCTAGCTTCGGCGTTACCGACTTTTCCGATGGTGGCGTAGCATTCACGCCGGATCATGCGTACTTCCTTGGAGGGGAGGCGGATGGTAACGTAATCGCCTTCTTTCGCTACCACTTGGGCGAAACCACCAGCAGCCCGCACCATTTGACCACCGCGACCGGGGACGAGTTCGATGTTATGAACTTCTGTCCCTAGGGGGATGCGACTTAAGGGTAGGGCATTACCGACCTCGAAGGGAGCGTTTTCTCCGGCGATGACGGTATCACCAACGCCTAAACCGGCGGGGGCGATGATGTAGCGTTTTTCCCCGTCTTTGTAGAAAAGCAGGGCAATGCGGGCGTTACGGTTAGGATCGTACTCGATCGCCGCTACTGTGGCGGGAATATCCCGTTTATCGCGACGAAAATCGATAATCCGGTAGAGGCGTTTATGGCCGCCGCCCCGGTGACGACTGGTAACGACACCGCGATTATTACGCCCCTGTTTGCTGTGTTTGCGATGAGTCAGGGACTTTTCCGGTTCGGTTTTGGTGATCTCTTTAAAGTCGGAGATGGCCGCCTGCCTTGTCCCGGGGGTTAAAGGTCTAAAAGAACGAATACCCATAGTTTAGTTTTCCGTTATCGGGTTTCTTGGTGGTTATACGTCGGGATAGAGGGCGATCGAGTCGCCTTCCGCTAGGGTCACGATCGCGCGTTTGTATTGGGGTTTGTAACCGAGGAAACGGCCGACGCGTTTTTTCTGACGAGAGGGGCGGCTGGTGTTCACTTTCGTTACTTTCACGTCAAACAGCAATTCGATCGCCGCTTGAATTTCCGGCTTAGTCGCTTTCAATGCGACATCGAAGACGTATTTATTTTGTTCTAGGAGCAGGGTGGCTTTCTCGGTCACGATCGGCTTTAGGATCAGATCGGCGAGTTGCCTGGCTTCGGTTTTAAGCACCATAGACCTCCTCAATTTTGGCTAGGGCTGCGGCGGTGGCGATAACTCGATCGGCTAGGATGACATCATAGACGTTGAGACTATCGGCGCGAATAATTTTGAGATTGCAGATATTACGTCCCGATAAATAGACATTTTCGGGAATTTCCGTCAAAATCAGCAGAATTTTTTCCTCTGGACTGGCTCCCCAGCGACTTAAGGCAGCGGTGAGCTCCTTGGTTTTGGGTTGGGAGAATTGTTCGGCGAAGCTTTCCACCACGATAAAGTTATCGGCCTGGCTGATCAAAGCGGTTCTCAGGGCTAATCTTTTCTCTTTGCGATTGACCTTAACCTCAAAATCTCTGGGTTTGGGTCCGAAGATGACACCGCCACCACGCCAGAGGGGAGAACGGATCGAACCGGCTCTGGCACGACCGGTGCCTTTTTGCCGCCAGGGTTTGCGACCACCGCCGCGCACTTCCGAGCGGGTTTTGCTGGAGGCGTTACCTTGGCGGGCCGCCGCTAGATGGCTGACGACGACGCGGTGAATTAGGTGTTTGGCGGTTTCGGGTTTAGCGGTTTTCAGTTCCAGGGTGCCTGTTCCCGCTTCTTCCCCTTGCCAATTTTTGACTGTGTAGTTAACCATGGCTTTAATCTTTCCTTGCCCTATTTACCAAATTTCTTGGCGGGGGTGATGTTTAACAGGGTTCCTGGTTTGCCCGGGACGGCTCCTTTGATCAGGATCAGGTTGCGTTCGCTATCGATTTTGACCACGGACAATTTGCGGATGGTCACTTGGGTGGCTCCGTATTGTCCAGCCATTCTCTTACCCGGGAAGACCCGACCGGGGGTAGTACCAGCGCCGGTGGAACCGGGGAGACGGTGGTTTTTGGAACCGTGGGTCATGTTACCGCGCTTGAAGTTATGGCGTTTTTGATAGCCGGAGAAACCCCGTCCGATGGTGGTTCCAGCCACATCGACCAAATCGCCTTCTTGGAAGATAGCGGCGGTAATTTCTTGGCCTAAAGTGTAAGCGGATGCGTCCTCAAGACGGTATTCGATTAAATGCCGCAGGGGGGAGACACCGGCTTTGGCTAAATGACCGAGTAGCGGTTTGTTGAGGGCTTTTTCTTTGACGGTTTTGTATCCCACTTGGATGGATTCATAACCGTCGGTTTTTTTAGTTTTGACTTGGGTGACGGGACACGGACCGGCTTGAACGACGGTGACGGGAATGGCGACTCCCGTTTTGTTGTCGAAGATTTGGGTCATGCCCAGTTTTGTACCGAGGATACCGATAGACACGGATTGTTCTCTTTATCTTTACTAGACGACAATCAAAAATAACGTGGCCGTGGCTATAGGAGCGAGAAAAATCTTTCCCGCTTTATCAGCCTGCCCAACTTGAATGACTTTTTTCGAGTTATTTAAGCTGGCATCCCGTTAAATTCGTAAGTAGGACTAGACAGGTTTGCTGGTTCTGCCTAGATTGTTGCTGGTCTTTGTTTCTTCAGGACTTAAAGGGTTTATCTTCAGTATCCAGGCGAAGACCGAGCGACCAAGGCGGTTCTGCTCGGCAGTGCCTTCAGCACCACCTAACCCCGATTTTGGCCACAATCAAACATTATATAATATTTGTGACTTTTTAGGCAAGAGGTTTTTTTAGTCACCGAAAATGATCATATCTAGTCTGGTCAAATTATTTATCCCGTTCGGCGGTCTTCAGCAGCGATGGGGGCAGACCGAGCCAATAGATTCAATTATAGTAGTTATCTTAATGTTGAGGTACAAAGTTTCCGTTTTGGGGAATCGGTCGTCGGTGGTCGATACCAAATTAGGTTACACTTCTTGACGGGAAACACTTTCAATGGGGGGGGGATGACAGCATTGTGCTATCATCCCTTGTCGGGGGGTTAAATCGCTTCGAGATTTTTTTCTCCGGTACGGATGCGGACGATCTGTTCCACGGGGGAGATAAAGATTTTACCGTCTCCGATTTCACCGGTACGCGCCGCAGAAATCAGCTTATCGACGACCATATCGACCTGCTTATCTTCGACGACGATCTCGATCTTGAGTTTTTGGAGAAATTCGACGGTATACTCGGAACCGCGATAACGTTCCGATTGACCTTTCTGACGACCGAAACCTCTAACTTCGGAGACGGTCATGCCGACAATGCCCGCGTTAACTAGGGCGATTTTCACCTCTTCAAGTTTAAAGGGTCGGATAATCGCTTCTACTTTCTTCAAAATATCTATCTCCTCGTTGCGTGACGATACTTTACTTTCTGGGTAAATTACCTGTTAATTCTAAACTCGGAATCCCAAGAATAGTGCTTAAAGTCATAATTTCTTCAATTATTGTCCTTGGCCACAGTCTTCTGCGGTGAAAAACTTCCGGGTGGGAATTGGCCCACCCGCAGCCATAAATAAACCAACTAGAGAGATAATCCCAACTGAAGACCGAAAACACCGTGAACTAGCAGTAAAATCAGGGCAATACTGCCGATATAAGCGTGAATAGTCCGGAAAAGTTCTTTTTTCTCGCCAGCGAAGCCAGTGAGGGACAATAATCCATTGAAAGCTAATAAACCGATGGCGATCGATCCTGTCCAGAAATGGCTGCTTTCGAGGATTGGATGTTTCTGCATGACTAGGGATAAAATACCGCCGGTGTAACCGAGAGCGATAAATAAAAACAGCCAGGGGGCGAGTTTGCGGTGATCAGCCCGATTTTTGGCCACTACGTCCCCATCTTTGCTTAAACGGCTTTGCCAACCGGCATAGGCAGTATAACTACCCATAACTAAAACCACGATCCCCATCATGACTGGATGTCCCCAATGAACGATCGGTTCGGGAGTTCCGAGACCGCGAAAGGCAGCGGCGATCGGCTCTAGCGCATCACTTAAACTTTGATTCATCTTTGTTACCTAACTTTACAAAACCCTCTGGCCTAAGATTTTAGCCGATCTCTGGCCTAGAAAAACTGCGGTTAGCTGAAAAAATGTCAAGCCTTCGCTAAATTTCTTAACATTTCCGCTAAAGATGAGCGGAGAAATATAGAATAAAGTCAGGGGAAACTAGGGATCCCCACGGGGATTAACCCCTAGGAGAGAGTTATGACTTATCTGCTCAAAGATCGGCGATCGGCAGGGAGACTATTAGCTAGTTACTTGACAGAATATACCAATAGTGCTAGGGCGCTAGTTTTGGCTTTGCCCCGGGGGGGGGTTCCGATCGCCTTTGAAATTGCCCAAAGGTTACATTTACCCCTAGATCTGTGTTTAGTGCGAAAATTAGGTGTACCAGAGCGAAAAGAGTTAGCTTTTGGGGCAATCGGTCAGAATGGTGTGCGGGTAATCAATGAAAGTATCGTTGAAGACTTGCACCTATCGGAGGCGATGATGGAACGGGTAGCAAAGGAAGAAATGATCGAATTAGAGCGACGCAATCGCTTGTATCGAGGTGAGCGACCCTTTCCGGACCTGACGGGAAAAACGATTATTCTAGTAGATGATGGGATCGCTACGGGAGCAACGATTAAAGCGGCGATTCTGACCCTTAAGGCTGAAAATCCCGCTGCTATTATTATTGCTGTTCCTGTTGCCCCGCCGGAAGTTTGTGATCAATTAGAAAAATTAGTCGATCGAGTAATTTGCCTACATAAACCCTACGAATTGAGATCAATTTCTCTTTGGTACGAGGACTTTTCCCAAACCAGCGATGAGGAGGTGCAAACACTTTTGTCCACCGTCGATAGTTCTTTGATTCCAGTTTAGGGAGATGGGCTAGATCAACTCTCATTAAACCAGCGATCACTGACTAGAGTGTGACACTTAATAATTCTTAGTAATCGCTAAAAGTCTTACTATACAAGGGCTAGAGCAACTGTTGATTTCAATGACTAGGTGCGGAATGTAGGATAAAAATTACCGAAGAGCCACTTTTCCGTATATTATGCAGTTAGTCATTGGAGAAAATTATTATGACAAAATCAACCATTACGGGCGGCAACGAATTAAAAACTCGTGGGGTCAGTGACTCTCGCTCTAATTTTTACTTAGTTGATCTCAACGTCCCTATAAGTGGCAAAGGTGTACTCAACTCTTGGGAAATATGGGCAGACAAAGTAACTCCTGTCCAATTAGTCATTTATAGAAAAACCGCAAACGCTTGGTCTGTGGTTGGTAAAAGTGATTTAAAAACACCAGCGCTTGGCTTAAATCAATTTGCATTAACAACAGCTATTGCTGTACAACCAAATGATTTTGCTGGTGTTTACTATCCACAAACAGGAAGCGTCAGTTTTAACCGTAAAACCGAACAAGAAGCTTGGGATTTAGGCAATTTATCTGGTAGCGTGTTATTCACCAGTACTGGTGCGGCGGAAACCGCATTTTCTGGTTCAAGTAACCGCGTCTATTCTTTAAAAGTGCATGGCATAGATGATGCCCCCGTGTTTGTACCAATCGAAAAACCAGCCAATGGTCGAATTATTGTTCATAATGACGAGTGGGCTTTAAGCGATGCTGGTTTTCAATCGGTATCTGATACCGCGACTTTTGCGTTGAATGTTGCCACATATTTTGTAGGAACGACACAGGGAAAATTTCATGTTTTGTCCAATAACTTTGGATTGGTCGGCGCAACGCTTGAGCGTACCATGACTGGTGCTGGGCATACTTGGACAAAAGGCATGAACATTGCCATTAATGCGGTAGCATTGGCTCAATATGATGCCATTTTTGTAGGTGGCGACCCAGTTGATAATCAAGTATTAATTGATTATGTCAAAAACGGCGGTAAAGTCTATCTTTGCGCAGGCACAGGGCATGGTGGCAGCCAAGCAGAGGCGGGTCAATGGAATACGTTTTTGACAGCTTTTGGTTTGAAATTTGACGGCGTTTATAACAAAATCAGTGGTAGCCTAGCGGTTACCAGCCCAAGCCATCCATTGTTTAGCAATGTGAAAACCCTTTATCAAAACAACGGCAATTCAATCAGTTTATTACCAAATGCCACTGCCAACATTGTAATGACTGGTAGTAATCAAGGGCTGATTGCAACCGCAGACTATATTAAGCCAAATGCACCAGCACGGTCTGAACCTACGCCTTCGCCAGCAACTTCTGAGCCACCTAAACCGAAGACCATCGAAACAGAAGAGTTTAGCATCACCGCAGAGGATGACGTGTTTATGTCTAACTTGGTTTATAAAGGACTGGTTAAGAAAACACAATCTGACGAATATGTTGAGCTTAGCAATCGCGGCAATCATCCCGTCAATATTTCAGGTTGGAAAATCACTTCGGTCGGCAGTGCCAGGCAGCAATTTACTTTCCCAGCAAATACTGTTTTAGCGTCTGGCAAGACTTTTCGGGTTTATACCAACGAAGTACATTCTGAAACTGGTGGTTTTTCTTTTGCCAGTAAAACGGCTATTTGGAATGACGCTGGCGATGAATTGAACCTGTATGATGCGATGGGTAAGAAAATTTCCACACTGGCGTATGGCATTGCTCGAACTAAAAAAAGCTGACCGAACGCGGGGCGAGGGGAGAGCATCTCATTTATGCAAGTGAGTAATTATACTTATCCATAAAACTGGTTTCTAGCAATGCTTTCAAAATAGCTTGACATAAAAACCTGATTTAGGGGTTACAAAGGTGAGATGCTCCCGATGGGCTGTGGGGTGTGAGGAGACCAATTCGTGGGCGTTGCGGGGGGAGAATAAATAACAGCAATCTCCTGAAGTCAGAAGTCAGAATTGAGACTTCCGAATTCTAACTTCTGACTTCTACAGCATCGGTATCAACGGCATTGGTTGGGGAAGAAACTTCGGTTTGATTATTTACTCCCCCCGGACGGCGATTGCGATAATCAAGAACTAATCGCGATAATTCCGTGGTTAAAAGGGTGAGGACAATCCCATCATCGATCCAACCAATAATCGGGAAAATGTCAGGGGAAATATCGAGGGGACTAAACAGATAAACCATAGTTCCCAGAATGATAATCCAACGATATTTAGGGTGAGTAATTTTGCTGCTGTACCAGTTGTAAAAAGATTCAACAATCGGTTTCATTGATTTGTCCTCTTTGACTGAGATAATTTAATTTTGTCAGGTTGCCACTGGGGCCGATAGTGCGGTTTTACACCCATTATGTAGGGTTATCCCCGCTAATTATCCACTAAAAAAGCCCAGAAGAAAATTCACCTTTAGGGATGAGCCTGAAGTATTGTAAAGTTTCAATACAAATATGGTCATATATAGTCATTCATGGTAATATGTACAGACAAAACTATCGGACTAGGCAAAAAAAACAGGAATAAGTTATCGAACGGCTTGGAGGTGGTGGAAACAAGGGAATTTAACAGGTTATCAATTGCCTTCTGGTACAATTATCATAACGGATGACAACCCTTCAAAACCCGACTTGATAGCTTGCATTTATGCAAGAGTTTCCAGTGCCGAAGATAAAGACAATCTAGATAGACAAGCTGACCGATTAAAAGATTATGCTGTTGCCAGAGGCTACAAAATCTACAAAGTTGTCAAAGAAGTAGGCAGTGGATTAAACGACAATCGCCAACAATTAGCCAAAATTCTCGTTGACCCCAATTATAATGTTTTAATTGTTGAACACAAAGAGCGTCTAGCCAGATTTGGGACTAATTATCTAGAAATCTTGTTAAAAGAACTAGATAAAAAACTGGAGATTGTCAATGAAAGTGAGGATAACCAAGATGATTTGATGTCAGATTTAATAGCCATTATAACCTCTTTTTGTTCTCGAATTTACGGATTAAGAAGGTCGAAAAGAAAGACAGAAAAGATTATAGCTGAGTTAAAAGACAACGGATAATATGTTAGTAGCAGAAAGACACATTATCAAGAAAGGACATCGATTCTGGGCTGAGATAGATAATTTATCTTGGCAGTCTAAAAATCTCTACAACTCAGCCAAT
>Ga0315901_10001955_pt1 | contig 29092 bp, 20 predicted proteins | sample LakEriMetagenome_10_FD_203761 | JGI IMG/M metagenome (GOLD analysis project Ga0315901, IMG submission 203761) | Freshwater fungal communities from buoy surface, Lake Erie, Ohio, United States - Buoy 2 MA116 | ecosystem: Environmental > Aquatic > Freshwater > Lake | place: USA: Lake Erie, Ohio...
AGCCAGCGAAACTTTGGCACTTGGAGTTCTTAAACCGGTTCACGTTCTCGACAATTCCATTGAAGCCATGGGACGCATTCACTTGCTTGATCTTGGTTACGTTCCCCCAGACTCAGTCCCTATTCAGCCTAAAACCAAACCAACAGTTCAGTCTCAAGTCTCGTTCTGCGCTTTGTCCGCAGGCGATCTGGCACCTCTGCTTTTTAAAGCCCGCCGCTCACCCTCTTCGCATAAACATGACAATGGCAGACTGTTGATTGTTGCCGGTTCAGAAAAATTTCCTGGGGCTGCGGTAATGGCTTGCCTAGGTGCAAGTGTCTCAGGCGCGGGACTCATTCATGCGATCATTCCACGCTCCGCGCGCGATTCTGTTCTGATTCACACGCCTGAAGTGATTTTTGAAAATGATTGTCCAGATTTATCAAGATTCGATGCCATCGTCCTTGGCCCCGGTTGGGTTGTCGATGATTCTGAATCCAGCTCTGACCAGACGTTCACAGATCCATCCCTCGAACGTAAGGAGTTGTTCGAAAAAATCATTTCTCATATCAAAAGCCATCGACAGACCGCCTGCGTTGTGGATGCCGGTGCCTTCGAATTACTCGCAGACTTTTTCCACAAAGGCGGGGTTTTGAACGAGAGATTCATTCTAACACCCCATGCAGGAGAATTTGCCCGACTGTTTCCGTTGATTTCTGAACGGTTGGGCACTCACAATCATGCACAGCGACTCAACCGCTTATCGGCCGCTCTTGGGGCCACGCAACAATCCAAAGCGACCGTTTATTTCAAAGGCGCCCGCACATGCATTGCGGCGACAGGTCAGGGACTCGAAGACATTGCGCACGTTCATACGCTCCTCCAATCGTCATCCTTGCTTGCTCATGCAGGTCATGGGGATGTTGTTGCCGGATTGTTGGGCGGACTGCTCGCGCGAGGTCTCGACACCTTTTCAGCAGGATGCTTAGCAGCACTCATGCAATCACAATGCGCTCTCGCATTTGAGCACAGGTATCCTGCAGCACTGACCCTAACGCCCATTGACTGTGTTCGATCCCTCAAAAGCTTGGGGCGTCAAACCTGACAAAAAATCACACGACGGCCTGCAATGAGACGCTGTTATTCACAGGCACCACAGGCTTGAAACCACCGACAAGAGTCTCATTCCAAAGCTCGTCGATGTGGCTGACGTAGCAGACTTCGACGCGCTTGCGCAGTGATGCAGGCAACTCGGAGACTGACGCTTTATTTTTTTCTGGGACACAGATGTGTTTGATCCCCACACGCAAGGCGGCCAGGATTTTCTCACGCAATCCGCCTATGGGCAGCACCCGCCCGTGCAAGGTCATTTCGCCCGTCATCGCAATATCCTGTCGCAACGGAGTTCCCAAAAACGCTGATAACAAAGCACACGCAATTGTCACACCTGCACTCGGACCATCCTTAGGAATTGCCCCCGCCGGAAAATGCAGATGAATATCTGTCTCGGCAAAGATCTTGGAATCCAATCCTAATTGAGCCGAGCGGCTCTTGATGTGGCTCAAAGCCGTGTGCGCGGATTCCTTCATCACATCGCCCAAGTGGCCAGTGAGCATCAACGTTCCTTTACCCGGCAACAGATTCACTTCAATGTGAAGAATTTCTCCTCCCACAGATGTGTAGGCCAAGCCCGTAGCAACACCCACACGCTGCGCAGAGCAATCATGTTCTTCACCCAAATATCGCTCTTCACCCAGCAGGTCTCGAGCCACCTTTGGCGTGACTTTCCAGGCTTTGCGTGAACGACCCAGCGCGTCGGACTCCGCCACATTGCGTGCGATTTTGCGAGTAATGGCGGCGATGTGTTTTTCGAGATGACGCAATCCCGATTCCCGCGTGTAATTATTGATCATCATTTCAACCGCTGAATCTTGGATCTGAACGATGTCTGCCGTCAAACCGTTCTGCTCTATGGTCTTTGGAATAATGTATTGCTTTGCAATCTCACGTTTTTCATCTTCACTGTAGCCGCTCACTTCAATGATTTCGAGACGGTCCCTTAACGGTGCGGGAATTGTGTCGATGCGGTTGGCGTTGGCAATGAACATCACCTGACTGAGATCGAATGGAATATTGATATAGTGATCCGAAAAAGTGTGGTTTTGTTCGGGATCAAGAACTTCGAGCAAGGCCGAGGCCGGATCGCCTTTATAATCGGAACTGAGCTTATCAAGCTCATCAAGCATGATCACAGGATTACGAACTTGCACTGTTTTGAGAGCTTGAATCAAGCGACCCGGTTGTGAACCGACATACGTGCGCCGGTGCCCGCGAATCTCTGCTTCGTCACGCAATCCACCCAAACTCAGGCGAACAAACTTGCGACCCAGTGCCTTGGCAATCGAACGCCCCAAACTGGTCTTGCCAACCCCAGGAGGTCCCACAAAACACAGAATGGGACCCTTAGCGTTTGGATTTAACTTTTTAACTGCAATAAATTCGAGAATGCGGTCTTTGATTTTATCAAGGCCGAAGTGATCTTCATTCAGCACCGACTGACAACGGACAACATCAAACTGTGTATCGCTGAGCTTTGCCCACGGCAAATCCGAAAGCCACTCGATGTAGGTTCTCGTGATCGTCGCTTCACTCGAGTCCTGATTCATACGCTCTAAGCGTTTGAGCTGCTTAGTTGCCTCTGAGAGAGCCTCTGCTGACATTTGAGAGCGTTGAATCCGCTCGCGCAATTCCTCAAGATCATCCTTACCGTCCATTTCACCCAACTCGGAACGGATGGCTCGCAATTGTTCGCGGAGATAGTGCTCTCGCGTCGCACGGCCGACCTCTTCCTTCGCCACTGATTGAATACGCGCTTGAGCGTTGGAAACTTCCAGCTCGCGGACGAGTAATTTGTGAACGCGACGCAGCCGCTCAAGATTCCCCGACGTTGCAAGAATCCATTGGGCATCCGAAATTTTTAAATTCAGATGACTTGCGACAAGATCTGCAAACCGATCTGCCTCACCGACATCGTCAAGCAGCACAAGAACGTCGGGAGTCATGCTGCGACCAAGGGAGACGAGCTTTTCAAGTTGTTCACGGATCGTTCGCATCAACGCTTCGGCCTCAGAAGCAGCATCTGCCGTCAATCTCTGATCGCTAATGCTTTTAACAGTGACCATTGGAAACGGTTCATTCTGCGCAAGCGCACTGATCTTTGCCTTACGCACGCCTTGGATGAGAACCTTCATACGTCCGTCCGGAAGTCGACGCGTGCGCATGACCATTGCAACGGTGCCAATGTCATAAACGTCGAATGGAGCCGGAGAGCTTGCAGCCAATTCGGGAGAATCCTTTGTTACTTCTGCATTTTGAGATGGATTGACTGCACCATCAATTTGAAAGTCAGACAAAAAGATCAGTTTGTCTTTCGATGTCGCCGCCTCAACAGCCTTCAGGCATACCTCTTCCGAAATAAACACCGGAAGAATCATTTGCGGAAACACGACGATGTCTTTGAGAGGAAGCAGGGGAAGTTGATCTGCGCATTTTTCTTGAACAGCCTGCTGCATGCGATGCTCTCTCCTTGCAAATTTCAGATGGGTGTTCCTTCTTGATTGTGACGGAACGATGCTCTTGCAAGTGAGTCGCGAAAATGTCGCGCAGGAGGGAAAAAAAAGCATCCCCAAGGAATTCACCTTAGGGATGCTTATTCATAAAGCAACAAGCACTCGGCGTCGTCAGAATTACTTCTTAGACCCTGTTGATTTTGCCGAGCTTGTCTTCGCCGTCGAAGGCGCCGTGTGTGACTGAGCAGGTGCAGGTCCAGAAGCCTTCGTTGACGCCAGCCGTTCATTGCGCGCCGCAATCTCTTCATCGGTGAAGTAGACGTATTGAGGCGACTTAGCGTCACTGATGCATTCTGCTGAGACTATCACGTCCTTTACATTCTTCATGCTTGGAAGTTCGAACATGGTATCCAGCATCACGTCTTCAAGAATAGCACGCAACCCGCGAGCACCCGTCTTGCGCTTGAGCGCCTCATGAGCGACGGCCATCAGCGCCTCAGTTTCAAAGACAAGATTCACACGCTCGAATGCAAACAAGCGTTGGTACTGTTTGATAATCGCATTACGCGGCTCCGAGAGAATTTTGACAAGTGCGACATCATCCAACTCGGCAAGCGTCACAACGACCGGCAAACGTCCCATAAATTCGGGGATCATCCCAAATTTGAGCAAATCCTCGACGCGTACCTTCGCGAACAGGTCGGTCACATTCAGCTTGGCTCTGTTCTTAAAGTCAACGCCAAAACCCAATGAGTTAGAGTCCATCCGAGCACGGATGATCTCTTCAAGTCCTGCGAAGGCTCCACCGCAAATAAAGAGAATATTTGTGGTGTCTACTTGCAAAAATTCCTGTTGAGGATGCTTACGTCCTCCGCGAGGTGGAACATTGGACACCGTCCCCTCGAGCAACTTCAAAAGCGCCTGTTGCACGCCCTCGCCCGACACGTCACGGGTAATCGAGGTGTTTTCACCCTTGCGCGCGATTTTATCGATTTCATCGATGTAGGCGATCCCTTTTTGAGCCTGTTCGACATCAAAGTCGGCAGCCTGCAGCAGGTTCAGAATAATGTTTTCGACATCCTCGCCCACATATCCGGCTTCCGTTAGGTTCGTTGCATCTGCGATGGTAAACGGTACCTGCAGAATGCGCGCCATACTTTGTGCAAGCAGTGTTTTACCCGAACCTGTGGGACCAATAAGGAGAATGTTACTTTTCGCCAATTCCACTTCGTCTTTAGATTGGGCGTTGGCATGCTCGATACGTTTGTAGTGATTGTGAACGGCCACCGAGAGAACACGTTTGGCACGCTCTTGGCCGATCACATAATCATCAAGAACCTTCTTGATTTCCGCGGGACTCGGAACCCCTTCCACGGCACCCACGACATCATCCTTCTCCATTTCCTCGGCAATGATGTCATTACATAATGCGATACATTCATCGCAAATATACACATTAGGGCCGGCAATCAGCTTTTTCACTTCACGCTGACTCTTTCCGCAAAAACTGCAGTGAAGCCCGTGAATGTTGCCGCCGTTGCCGCGGGTCGCCGAAAAATCAATACCGTGAGTTGTCATAGGGTCGCACCCCTCATCCGTCTACGAAAAAAAAATCAACCAACCAAAGCGAAACTCTCTCAATCTGCATTCACGTTCACACCGTGAACGAGTCACAGTCCGGTGTAAGCCGGCCTATCCCCCCGCGGCATTAGTAAATCGTCCACAATTCCATAATCCTTAGCCTCCTTAGCACCCATAAAGAAATCCCGCTCAGCGTCAGTTTCAATTTCTTTAACCGTTTTGCCAGTATGCAGAGCCAAAATTTCGTTTAAACGTTTTTTCAGTGACAAAATTTCGCGGGCCTGGATGGCAATGTCACTTGCTTGACCCCCTGCCCCCCCTGACGGCTGGTGAATCATCACTCGGCTGTTGGGCAATGCATAACGTTTACCTTTTGCACCAGCTGCCAGAAGAAGTGCTGCTGCGCTGGCACATTGACCCACACAATAGGTTCTCACTTGTGGACGAATGATTTGCATGGCGTCATAGATTGCAAGGCCGGCTGTGACACTTCCACCCGGGCTATTGATGTAGAAGTTAATATCCTTTTCTGGATCTTGGGATTCCAAAAACAAAAGCTGAGCAACAATCAAATTGGCCACTTCATCGTAAATAGGGGTACCAAGAAAGATAATTCTTTCTTTGAGCAATCGTGACCAAATATCATAACTTCGCTCGCCTCTATTGGTCTGCTCTACGACTATTGGAACTAATGGCATGTGACTCAACCTCTTTCAAAATGTTCGCAAATGGTTCCTATTGATTCCCAGATCCGTTCACTCTCTGCACACGTCTTTAATCTAGACCATTGTCATGCATTGTTCACTCCCGACCGACTCTGCTATGTCACCACCCTCCTCTTGCAGGTCCGGCTGATAACCGAGACACTCCTGTCTTGCTCGAGCCAAGGCCCCAGACGTGACCCCTTAGCATTTTGTCCGAAGGAGACCACCGATGCCATATCCTCTTCAGCCCCCCCATGGTCCGGAATTTGACAACTGCAATTTTTGGATCACAGGTGCGACCTCTGGAATGGGTTTCGAAATTGCGCGGCAACTCGCCATGCAAGGAGCGTCTCTTTGGATCATGGCCCGAAACCATGACTCTCTGCAAGCAACCGCGCAACAATTACGCTCGGTTGGTGCAAAAAACGTTGTGTCTTTGGCCTTTGATCTCACCGACCCAAATCTTTTTGAAAACGTCAATAACGCCCTGAAACAGGTGACATTCCGGGGTGCTTTAATGAATGGCGGAGGTCCTCACGGCGGTGGGTTATTGTCACTCACTGCTGCAGATTTCGACTATGCTCATGCTTTGTTACTTCGCGGACCCGCTCTCCTGACTCAGGCATTGTTACCTCGTCTCGAGCCTGGGCGTGGAAGCTTGGTTGCCATACTCAGCACTACAGTGCGTGCACTTAATCCTGACCTACCCCTCTCTGGAGCTTATCGGACTGGCTATATGGCACTTCTTAAGGCTTTTGCAGAAGAAGCCGGACGTCGCGGCGTGCGGGTGAATGCCATTGCTCCCGGCTACGTGCGCACCGATAAACTTAAAGATTTGCAGGCCTACATGGCCGAAAAAAATTATGGAGCTATCAACCCTGAAACACTTCAGCACATTGAGTCAGAGTGGGCAGAGTTATCCCCGTTGCACACGCTGCTTGAACCGCAAGACATTGCCGCGCTATGCCTGTTTCTTTTTTCTCAGGCCAGCCGCTCAATGACCGGCCAAACACTGCTCGCAGACGCAGGACAGTTGCGGCAGTATTAAAAAAAGATCACATGAAGAACAACAGCACGGTCACGGCCAGCGAAGGAGTCATCGTCTATGAATAAAGTAACAACGCATTTAGGTCATCCTCATCAGCGACTGCGCCGCTTGCGTCAGAGCTCAGCACTGCGCGATTTGGTTGCTGAACATCACCTCACAAAAGATGATCTCATTTGTCCAATTTTTGTCACTGAAATCAATGAACGCCGAACTCCTATTGCGAGTCTGCCAGGAGTTGAGCGCATTCCTCTTGCAGAACTTGCAGCTGAAGCGACGCGTATGCGCAATCTGGGACTTAAATCGATATTACTTTTTCCGGTTGTCGATCCCCACAAAAAATCTCTGTTCGGTGAAGAAGCCTTTAACCCGCAAGGCCTAATTCAAAAGGCCGTTGCTCTTGTCAGACAAACGGTTCCTGACATGATTGTGATGGCAGATGTCGCCTTGGATCCCTTTACAATTCATGGTCACGATGGAATTTTAGGCGATGATGGCAATATTCTGAACGACGAAACCGTTGCTGCACTCGTTAAAATGTCCCTTTCATTGGCTCAAGCCGGTGTTCATTTTGTTGCCCCCAGTGACATGATGGATGGACGCATCGGCGCCATCCGTCACTGTCTGGATTCTGAGAATTTTCAAAACACGGGTATTCTGGCATACAGCGCAAAATACGCGTCTGCATTTTATGGTCCTTTTCGCGAAGCCGTTGGGTCTGGTGCACGAGGACTCGATAAAAAAAATTACCAGCTCAATTATGCCAATGTGCGTGAAGCTCTGCTCGAAGCGCAATACGATGAAGCGGAGGGAGCTGACTTAATCATGGTTAAACCAGGGTTATGCTATCTGGATATTCTCTGCCGGTTAAAACAACAAACCCAAAAACCGCTGGTCATGTATCATGTGAGCGGCGAATACGCGATGCTCAAGGCTGCCGTCGAACGCAATTGGCTGGATGAAAAACCTGCCGTTCTTGAAACACTGACGGCCATGAAAAGGGCCGGAGCTGATTTGATCGTCACCTATTACGCCCCTTGGGCCGCAGAGCATCTCCTATGAGACAAATTAAGCACCATACGCCCACATCTGTCTCTAACTTTCACCAATAATATCAAAAATTAAAAAAAATACTTGAGAGACAGAAATTTTTGCCGATAAGAGAATTACAAGGCAAGACTACGGGAGTCTTGTTTTGTGATTCATTGGAGGTTTTAGATGAAAACGATGACTCGTACATTCGGTTTTCTGTCATCTCTGGCTCTTATCGCTGTCTCCGTCTCCGCCTGCGGCTCCCTTCGAGAGATGGCTTCTCAACGTGGTGACTCCGTTGCCTCTCAACACGAGACCTCCGAAATAGACAGTCAGAATTTACTCGATGGAACACTGAGCGCTGCGAGCGGCATGGCTGATCCCCAATTCAAGCCTTATCGCCTCTCCAGTCTGGACAACATAGAGGACGAACCTCATGACAAAAACGACAAAGGACATCACGGCAAGAGACGTCATGGCAAAGGACACGGTCGGGACCATCACGATCGGGGAGCTCGAGCAAGCCTTCCTGCCGAGATCAGCGACCTGATGAAATCCGCGGATGCAAAAAAAGATGCCATTCTCGGCATCGACAGAAGCAAGGTCGAGCCAATTTTGACCGCCATGAAAACGGATCTCTTAACACTGCGCGAGATTTCAGCGACGCGCGATGAATTTTTGGCAAAGGCAAAGGAAATTCAGACCAAATACGCAGAACAGCTCAAGGCCATTTTGCCAGCTTTTGAAAGTCTGAGCCAAGAACAAAAGGACCGCGTCAAAGCTCTCCATGATCTGCAGAAAAAGGTCATCAAAAGCTGCGTCGCAAAACTGGCAGATCCGGCAAGTGCCGCATGCACCGGCGCAAAAGACGAACTCAAAGCGAGCATTAATGCGCCTTAAGTTGAGTGGACTGTTCTGACCCCGACTTGTTTGAAATAGCCTCATCCAGAACCTGCGATGCGCGGAGCCTCATCCGCGTATCGCTGTGGTTTTGCCCCAACCACATTAGCTCTCTTACAATTTCAGCCCCGCGCGCGCGCCCCATCGGTTCCAATAACTGAAATTGAGTCCATGCTGTTTCGTTACGAAAGGTTTCGATCCAAAGCACAGAATGACGGCGGATGAGTGCTGCAAATTGATCTGCATAGATCTTTCGTACCCCAGGCTTTAAATCAACAAAAATACTATTCAAAGAAAATAATTCCTCACGCGAAATTTCACGCTTGATAACGCTTTTCAGAAAAAGATCGAGAACCAACGGCGGGAGCTGTGCAAAGGAAGGGCCTGACGGCGCGCTGGCACCCTGGACCACCGGTGAGGCCAAAGATGAAACCTCGAACAGTGCTGACGAATTGGTCACTGCACTGTTTTCAATAAGAACTTTGCCATAGAGACTTGCGTTTGTGTTTGACAACCCTCGCCTGCGCCGGACTTCGAGCCCACGACGCAAGACCCACGACTGAAGCAATTGATTGAACGCTTGCTCATCCCACTGCTGCAAGGTTGCCAGCCATTCCAGACCACTTTCCGAAGACGCTTCGACCTCAATGAAGTCACGCGCCATCGGCAAATTCAACAACACCCCAAGAGTCACTGCGGCAATCCGGCCTGTGTTCGTCTTGTGATCAACTGCCTGCGTTCGCATCTGCGTCAACCATATCTCAAGCGCCTTCCGACAGGGATTCGACTCGGCGGCCATCAGGTTCAGCCATTTTTGCCGGACCTGCAGATCGGACAACGAACTTTCGGCCAACCATCGCTGCAGATCTTCGAGCTTGACGCCCGCAGAACTCTGAGCGCTGCACCGTTTTAAAAACAGCGGAGTTGCAGAGTCAGCCGATGCCACTGAACACAGGACAAGCAGGAGACAAGCGAGGAAGATCTTCAATCCCATGACCATGACGTCATCAAAACGGACCGCACGCCTTAATCCACAAACAAACACTGCCATCGTCCGCCTCCTATCTTCGCCTCGCCATGCCATCTCATGCGCAACACACGCGAACGACCCCTCGTCTCTTTAAGCATTTTCATAAAATTCTCAGCTGACAATTCCTGACCCGATTCATCGATCACCAAAATAGAACTTTTTGGGTTTCGCGATACCAAACTCAACAAACTCAATATTGCAGCAGTCCATTCTGATTGTTCAATTAACAACAACTCTTTCTTGGAGAGAATGTCGAGCTGAACATCATGTTCCCGAACAAATTCATCCAAAATCCATCGCAGTGACCGGACACGCAAAGACTTTTGATGCAATGGCGTCTCCGGCATGAGTGAACCCATCACGGCTTGACGGAATTCGGTATATTGTGCGCGCAATGCCCGATAGGCAAATCCTGCCCAGAGAGCCGCCAGAGCTGAACCCAGGTGCCAAATCAAATTTGTCAAATCCATGAAAAGACTCACAGGAATATTCACAAATGCGTTAAACTGACAACACGGGTAATTTACCAGTTTTCAGAGTCGAAGTAGAACTGGTGCCGGAGGAGACTTCTGCAGTGAGCCAATCATCAAACGATTCAGCCTCTTCGCCACAGGCGGACAAGACGGCATCGACCACCCCCGCTCCCTCAAGCGAGGAGGTGGCGCAAATGGCATTTGCCAGACTCGCTGCCCAAACAGGCAGCTACCTTGATGCCTCTTCGGTCGAAAAATTGCGCAAGGCTTTTTTATTTGCTCATTCCTTGCATGCGGGGCAGCTCAGAAAAAGCGGCGAGCCATACATTGTTCATCCCATCGCGGTCGCAGAAATCTTGGCTGAATTTAGAATGGACGAAACCTCCCTGATTGCCGCTCTGCTGCATGACGTTGTCGAAGATACCCACGTCAGCGTAGCTGAGGTCGAAAAGCAATTCGGGCCGCATGTGGCCTCCATCGTTGACGGCCTCACCAAACTAGCAAAGGTCGAATTCCGATCTTCGCAGGAAAAATTGGCGGAAAATTTTCGAAAGATGATCGTTGCCATGTCCCGCGACATTCGAGTGATTGTCGTCAAATTGGCTGATCGGCTGCATAACATGAGAACACTCAAAGCACTTCCACTGGAGAAACGCCAACGCATTGCCGAAGAAACAAGTGAGATTTATGCTCAACTCGCCGGCCGCTTAGGAATCTACAAAATCAAAGGCGAGCTTGAAGATCTTTGCTTAAAAGAACTTAAACCGTCGGTGTATTCAAACCTCATTGCCCGGGTTGCGCAAAAACGCGGTGAGCGTGAAAATGTCATCAACAATGCGCGAGAACATCTCGCAGAGGCGCTGCAAGAACATAACATTAAAGCCAAAGTCGAAGGCCGTGCAAAACACTTCTATTCCATCTATAAAAAGATGTCTGAAAAGCAGATGGAATTTGAAGACATCTACGACCTGTTCGGGCTAAGAGTTCTCGTCGGCAGTGTCTCGGAGTGCTATGAAACACTTGGAATTGTTCATAGCATGTACCGACCCGTTCCCGGTCGTTTTAAAGATTATATCGCCATGCCCAAGGCGAATCTCTACCAAAGTCTGCATACCACCGTTGTCGCTGCCCGCGGCGAACTTCTCGAAGTTCAAATTCGGACGAGCGAGATGAATTACGTTGCCGAGAACGGAATTGCAGCTCATTGGGCCTACAAGGAAAAACGCAATGCACGTGAGCAAGGACGTTCCGGTGATGAACCGCTGAGTCAATCAGACTTAGAAAAATTCAATTGGCTCAAACAAATCGTACGACATCAAAAAGAATTATCGGATCCCAACGAATTTCTTGAAGCAGTCAAGGTGGATCTCTTCGACGACGAAGTCTATGTTTTCTCGCCAAAAGGGGACGTTTTTGAACTTCGTCGCAGCTCTACGTGTCTGGATTTCGCTTTTAATGTCCACTCAGATTTAGGTCTGAGAACCACGGGAGCAAAAATCAACGGTCGCATGAGCCCGCTGCGAACCCCATTGCATAGTGGTGACGTGGTTGAAATCCTTTCAGGGCAGAAAATTCGTGCCACAAAGGACTGGTTATCCTATTGCACAACCAGCAAAGCACGGAACAAAATCCGTGCGCATCTGAGAAGCGAGGAGCGGGAAGAAGCCAAGCGTGCGGGACTTGAAATGCTCGAAACAGCGCTTGAAAAACACCACTTGAGTTATGAACGCGCACTCAAAACGGGAGTTTTTGCAGATCTCAACAGAGTGCTGCCGGTGGGCAGTTTGGATGACTACGTGCTGCAGATCGGCTACGGCAAGATCGATGCGTCCCAATCTCTGACAAAGGTCATTGCACAATTGCCTTCTGCTCTCGTTCCAGAAATTCAACAACAACAGCAACAGCGCCAACAATCGCTGCAAACATCTCAAATTGAAAATTTACTTTCCACGGTGAGTAATGAAGGCTTTGAACAAGATTCTCAGCCTCAGCGACGCATCAAAAGCCGAGCCGGACGCAAAGCAGAAGAATCAGTCCTTGTTCAAGGCATGCAAGATCTTGTCGTGCGTTTGGCAAAGTGCTGCGAGCCACTCCCGGGCCAACCCATCACCGGGTTTGTCTCACGCGGCCGTGGAGTTACAGTTCATTCGGCGAGTTGCCCTTGGGCTTTGTCTAATGATCCAGCGCGACAGGTCGAATGCCGCTGGAACCAGTCCGGAAGCGCGGAGCATAATGTCCGTCTGAGAATCACCACACATGATAAGCAAGGCATTCTCGCCAATATCACCAAACTTATTTCATCAACGCAAATCAATATCACCGGTGCTGATGTTCAAACGACGCCGGAAAAGCGTGGGATTATCACAATCCGCGTTCACGTGAACGGTATCTCTCAGCTAAGAGATATTCATGAACGCCTCGAAGCGCTGGATGGCGTGATCCACGTTGAGCGTTTGACCGGATAATATTTATGTCCGAATCGGCCAGTCCGTTCGCCGTCGTGAATCATCCGTTGACTCATTCGATGCAAATAAATTCTTGAGGTGAAACATGTCAGTGCCTGCGGATCGTTTATTTCTTGGACTGTTTTTATTCTCGGCGTTGATCTCAGGTTGTTTGAAAACAAACGAAAGTGCGTCTCAAGGGCAGGATATTTCGCAATCTGATGGAACCGGAGTGCGCATGGCATTACTCTCGCTCTCTGCGGATCAATTTCCTGAGATCGACTTTGCCACGTTTATGGGACATGGAGCCCTTGGGGCGCCTCAAATCAACCCGACTGTTCAGTTGCCCGGACGGGTCCTTGAGATTTTTTCACCGATTTTAAATGTTGAGGTCTACCCGCTCAATGGGTCCACCTTGCGTCATGAAACTCTCAACATTCAGTCTGGTTTCGCGCATTCACGTGTGATTCAAAACGGAAAGTCGCTGATATTTGGAACACAGCTCACAGAGGGCGGAAAAATTGAAATCGTTCGCAATTATAAAGACAGTTCAGCAGCAGCGCATGCTCTCCCCTTCAACGTCATGCATCTGCCCCTCAACGCAGAAAACGCATTGGCCCTGTCTGAAGGAACCTACGTCGGCATCCCGATTGAGGGCACAGCCGCGCTCAACGTTAATGGTTTATTTTTGGCAAAAAACGGCGCTTTTGATAGCCGTTTACATGAATTTTTAAGGGCCGGTGGCTCGGGCACACTCTCGGGTTCGATGCAGGGTGCACTCATCGCTACGGGCAGGTGGCACCTGCAAATTCTGAGATTGAATGACAAGAAAATACGCGTTCGAGTCATTGAAAATGATCAGACGACAGCCTCCGGTGGCGTTTCTGTTTCGGGTCAGTCAGTCGCCAATTTTACATTTGTACCACTGGGAGTGATGGCCCGTGCTCTTGATCTTTCGCAGAGGGTTATCAACAAAAGCAGACAGGGTGTTCAGTTTGTATCCGACCTTCAAAAATATCTTAAAGTACCAGTTCTAGCACTTCCCCAACCCCTGCAGCGCGCAAAGGAGATGGCGTCTGTTCTGCCCACAGTTGATAACGAAACAGGCCGGCGTCTGGATGAGGGAATTCGCCTGACCGATCGCGCAATTGATTTAGCGAATAAGGGCTCACGAGCTCTTCAGGATGCCATCGATCGAACGGTGGGTCAGCAGCTGCAAAATATCACATTAAATCTCACAAAAAAGCTGGACTTACCCGACAAAATTCTGCAGCACCTGACCCATTTCACATACAACAGCAGCCTCGCATTTCAGTTAAATTCTGAGTTTGGACGCAAGCATCGTTTCTTGGCCGATTATGTCTTCGACCTTTCAACACCCGAAGCACAACTCGCTTTCGAACACGCGGTCAGTGGTCGTTCGATCTGGCTTGACGAGAAGCTACAGAGCACTCAGCGGTCTGCAGGACTCAATAACTTTGTCGTGGCTGAACGACTGGCGGCTGAGGATTCCGGACGAGCCACTCCTCGCGTACTGCGCAACAGCATCGGCGAAAGCACCCATCATTCTCGCTCACTCTCCGTTCTCTTTTCGGGTGTCATGGCTTCAACAGGTTTTTCTGAACAATGGAAAAAGAATACGGTGTGGGCAAGAGATGCAAGCGGACAAACTCAATCATGGCAGGCGGCACTCTGGCAATTTGAAAGACGCATGACCGCATTGCGCAGCAGAGAATCTGAGCAAGTGGGAAGCGGAATTCTGGCGCCATCAGGTCCTGACGCAGGGCCATCTGATGTAGGAGCCTATTGGTTCATATGGAAACGACAACTACCAACGTCAAGGTCTGGCGGCATGCAATCGATTTTCTCGGAAGCGCTCAATTACGTCGGTCCGCTCGGCTTTGCATACGGACTACCCAGTTATTTTAAGGGCGAGTTTGAGGGAGACAAAGAAGCATCGCTCCTTGTTCTTCTTTCAAAAAAAGCAACGCGTGCTTTTTTTGATCCCGCACAGGTCACCGACGACACTCTCTGGAAAGCTTTAGGCAACGTCGCCGGCACTTTTGACAATACGTTTGGACTTCCTTTTAATACGTTCGGTGATCTTCCGCCCCGTTATGGCCAATCCGCAGAAGCGAGAGCAGCCTGTGATGTCGTCGGAAAAAATTGGGGCCGCGGTTACTGTGCGTTCTTTGGGAACGAATTTCTGCCGCGAGTTGCCGCCGCACGACAATCATCTGATGCTTGGCAAAAGATGAAAGTGTTCGAAAGCTTTTACACAAAAGGATTTCTTGCCAACAAAATTGGGGCCCGACTACTTGTCCGTTATCTGACTGAAGTTGCCACTCTTGTCTTTGGTAAAAATGTTGCGCAGGAGGTCACACTCCACTTTGCCATTCAAAATGCTCAGGACAGTTCGGCATACGCTTCACCTTCATTTCAGTCTGGAGCTCCCGATGAACTGCAGGTACTCAAGACGCTGGGCATGATGCTCTAATGAATAACATGAGCAAATAGGCGTCTGTGGCATCCATAGTTCGTCATTGACGAGCTGTTCCAGAGGACTCAAGAACAGTCCACGCAAACGAAAGACGCGGCATGTCGATCCGATCGGGAACCATCAGTTCCGAGATTGCGATTGAGAGGGACTCGCTGATGTTGAGTCCTAAACTCACCTGCGTCCAACGTGGTTGCTTTGCGGATTGCAGGGTATCTCGGATCTCTAAATCCGTCTTGTCTTCTTCAATGGTCAAACGACTCTTCGTGTCTTTTTGCCCCAACGTCACAGCACCCCACAAACCACTCCGCACGTGCTGCACACTCACATGCATAAATGACAGCATCGAGGTCGCGGAGAATGAATCTGTCCCATTTAAGCTACTGATACTTCCTGAAATCGACGAGCGAGTCTGCGCCAAGCCGCCACCCACCAGCCAACGCGCAGCTCCGGCACGCACGGACGATAGTTCAGAGCGAACTCCCCACTGAATCTGCTGAAGAGAGGCCTTTATGCCCATCAACTTTTCTACGCCCCGCGGCAAAAAACCAACCCATACTTCTCCGCTGATTGATTCCGAGGAACCCAAAGCAAGCCCCGTGGATGCGTAAACGCTCGGAATCGATTGCACAGGCGCTGACGGAAGCGATTCAAGCTTTGCGCCAACACGAGGATTGGGAGTCGGAAGAAAGCTAATATCTGCACGCACACCCAACCGAGACCTTTGGGGGACAGGGACAGCGACCGGCATCGTATCCAACAGTGTCGCACTGACTTCCTGCAACCGCTGCGCTTGGTCCATCCATAAAACAGTACCCTGAGCAGACTCACCAAGTGTTGTCTGTGCCGACAAACAGACTGCGAATAACATGAAACGATTGCGACTCAGCATAAAATCTCCGGTCCAACGGCTCGGGCAAATCAAATCAAATCAAGTGTCGGAAGACTCCGAAGTCCTGCCAAAGAGATGTTAGCATCAGAAATGTCACATTGGAAAAGCGAGCAGGAATCTAGGAACGAGATGATCTTAAATGTGCAAGTTTAAGATTCACCCAATCAGGACGCCAACCAATCTTTGAACCAAGTCACCTTCTTTCGGCTGAGCTCAGAAAGGCTCGACGAAAACCTGATTGAATCTTGCAGCGATGAACAGTAAAATTAAATAGATAAATAAAATTTAAGGAATATTCTCAAGATAAGAAACCAGATCTCTCATGACTTCGACCTTATGTTAAGGCAGTCGTGATCTCTTCTTTATGATTGCCAGGGTCAATACCTTCGATTTTCAATATCTTGTCATTTTAATCTCATGTTCGTCTGAATTTCGTCCGAATACAGACTATGGAGGTGTTCATGCCAAACAAAGCTTCTCAATCGCTCCAAGTGGCTGCCTTTTTACTTGTGATGCAGGGTTGCTCAACAGATTTGAGCACGAACTACAAATCTGCGTCCATACCAAACGTTAAAAGACAAATACCGAGCGACGCTACTGCCAAAGAAATGCACGAGAAAGAATCGAAGGCAGAGGATGTTGCGAGTGCCATGGTCGACAGCCCCATTCAACCACCCGCGCCCACGGCCACAGCGAGCCCTGCAGTGGAAAGCCCGTCGGTCACTCCAACTGTGGTGTCAACTCCCACCAAGGCAGAGACCCCCAATGCGCCATTTTGGGCCTGTGTGGGTAGCTCTTTGGATCAACCTATCTCGGCAAAGGTTTATCAGTTACCAAGTGGCACACCGTCCATCGTAAAAGCGACTCTGAATGAGACCAACCTCAAAGCAAAAATCTGCATGAACAAATTTAACGTGGCACCGCGTTCATTTACTGAAGGGTTTCCGAATTTACCAGAACTTTTTGAATGGTTTGGTCTTGATGCACGTGCAAAACTTATCGTCCCAGTGTCCGGCACATACACCTTCAAACTTCTTTCCGATGACGGCGCGGTTTTGTACCTCAACAACCAAGTTGTCATCAATCACGATGGACTTCATGTCCCATCGATTAAGACAGGACGCATAGATTTGCCAATGGGCGCTCATGACCTGAGAATTCTTTACTATCAAGGACCCGCCCAACACATTGCGTTACAACTGTTTTGGACTCCCCCTGACAAGTCCGAAGAAATCATCCCAACGTCAGCGTTTCAACCCGTGAGCTTTTAATCAAATGACTGGTGTTGCCCTTTTTTCATAACAACAGTGGTCTTTATGCTCCATTCGTCTTATCGTGCATCGTTTTTCAGTCCTTGTTACCCTGAAAGGCGAAACGCATGCTGTTTTTTCCTCAGGCTCATTGTCCTCGTCACAAATGGCTTTTGTCTGTGCTGAGTTTGTTCATTCCGTGGGCCTATGCATCTCCTGCAATGAGTGCAGACCCTAGTTCCGACGCGTCACTTCTGACACTTCAAAGGGCCATGCAGCTAGGTCGAGAGAAACCCTTTCAAGTGCGACTGGCTCAGGAACAAGCTCTCGAGGCAGATGCACGTGCATCCGCTGCCTACGGAGCACTCTTGCCGCGCATTGACCTCGATGCTCAGCACATTCAATTTGATAAATCGGTGAATAAGGCCACTGGAGAATCATGGGCCCCGCAATTTCCGGCACGCGTCACGACGGCTGGAATTCAAGTCTCACAGCCCATTGCAGGCCTTCTTCCGCTCACATTACAGGCGCGTGCGTCTTGGATGCTCGCAGAATCTGCCAAAGAGTCAGCCGATCAGGCGCGCCGCGATGGTGCCTTTTTGGGCGCACAATTTTTTTTAGGGGCTGTACGCGCGTCGCAATTTTTTTCCATCGCTCAGAGCAGTGTGGCGTTAGCTGAAAAGCAAAAAAATGATGCTGATGCGCTATTCCGTGCCGGCAAATTAAGCCAAGCCGATGCCATGCGCTTTGAGCTCAGCTTGGCTGATGCTCGCGCTCAACTCACGCAAGCCGGCGTTGCACGAGAATTGGCGATGATTGCCCTCAACGACGGATTGAGGATCCATGTGACAGATGCAAAACTCGTGGTCCCCAATGGTTCAATTTTTGAGGAGAAGAAACCAACCCCTCCGGCTCTCGAGGACGTTCTCAGACGCGCCCTTGACCGGCGACCGGAATTAAGAACGGCGCGCAACCAACTCGAAATTACAAAACTCACTGCATGGGCTGCACGGCTGGATTATGCGCCATCCATCAACGCATTTGCCCGCTACGAGAGGGACTTTCAGGCAGCCGATCTCCGCGGAAAGCCCTCAGACTCAGCGACCGCCCCACTGCTGGCTGCAAAAGATGATGTCCGTGATAAATTAGCTTTGGGACTGCAATTAAAATGGCAGCTATGGGATTGGGGATCACGATGGAATAAGATTTCAGAGACAGTGGCCCAACAAAAAAAAGCAGAGATCAACAACGAGCAAGCCTTGTCGCTTCTTAAAACGGAGGTCATTAAATCCTACCTCGATTTGAAGGCTGCGATTGATGCGCTTGAAACCTCAAAATCGAGCGCGCGGCTCGCCCAAGAAGTTTATAAACTTACACAAGCACGCTTCGCAAATGGTCAGGCATCGTCAACAGATTTGATCACCGCCGAGAGAGATCAGGCACGTGCAAGAGCTGGACTTGTCTCGGCGCGCTCGGAAGTGGATCTCGCCTGGTTTCGTCTGCAACGTTCGCAAGGAGAAGAACCAACGTTATGAAAGCAACAAGCTTGAACTATAAAAACAGCCGCAGATTTTTTTGGACCAGCAAAAGAATGATTCTGGTAAGCCTCCTTGCCGGCTGTACGGGGCAAAAAATTGCTCTGCCAACTGAACCACCCCAAGTGGCTGGACCAGACATCGCCGTTGCTTCACCGGTCGTGGCAACCACATCCTCCAGCGCAGACTCGCTGACGCGCGTTTCAGGTCAAATCAATTCGGGCAAGCAGGGGCAAGCGAGTTTTAAAGTTGCGGGCCACATTGCTAAGACAATTGCGCAGGTCGGTGAAAAGGTCCGCCGCGGACAAATTCTTGCCGTGCTGGACGACAGCGATGCCCAACTGCGGCTGCGTCTGGCACAAAATCAAATGGAACAGGCTCGTATCACTGCTGAACAAGCCCGCAAGGATATGGAAAGGGAAGTTCAACTCCAGAAAGAAGGTGCGACCACACAGACAAACCTGGAACGCATGAGCAATGCACTCGCAAGCGCACGCATCAATGAATCCCAAGCGCAAATCAACCTCCAGCAAGCGCAAAAAAACATTGCGGACACCAAATTACTCGCAGCATTTGATGGCGTGGTTGCGCGCCGTTTGAAAGTGGAAGGTGAATACGTTGGTATTGGTGCTGCCGTCTACGAACTTGCATCCATGAACGAGCTGGAAGTTTCGCTCCGCGTGCCGGAAAGCCTCATGAAGCGGGTAAAGACCGGCCATCAAATCACCCTTTCGATTCCAAGTGTCGGAAGAGAAACGGCAGCAAAAATACTGCGAATCGTCCCCGTGATCCAAGAAAACTCACGCACATTTGAGGTCATTGGCCGCATTCAGGGAACGTTGCCAAATGAAATGGTCCCTGGTCAATTCGTTGAAGCACAGCTCTGAGGAATCATCCAAATGCTTCTTGCTGACGTCTCCATCAAGCGTCCTGTCTTTGCCACAATGCTTAACATTGTGCTGATTGTCTTTGGACTGTTTTCCTATAGTAAATTGGGCATTGACCAGTTTCCCAACATCGACTTTCCGGTGGTCACCGTCCAAGTCAGTTACCCGGGTGCAGACCCCAAGACCGTCGAACAAAAAATTCTTCAACCTCTCGAGAAAGGACTCAATGGTATTGAAGGCCTTGAAGCACTCAATGCGACTGCCTTCCCGAATTTTGGTCAGATCGTTCTTCGCTTCAAGCTTGAACGCAATGGCGACAAAGCTGCGCAGGATGTCCGGGACAAGATGTCAGCTTTGGCGTCTCAACTTCCAACCGAGGCCTTGGCACCCATCATCGCAAAATTCGACATCGGTGGAGCACCGATCATCACGATGACCTTGTCTGCCGATGCAATGCCTTACGCTGAGCTTTCAAAACTCGCTAAAGACAAAGTCAAACCCGCACTCGAGACTGTTCAGGGCGTCGGCCGTGTCGACCTGGCTGGCCAGCGTCAACGCGAAGTCCACATTCTCATGTCACGCACACGGCTTCAGTCCTTCGGCCTCTCTCCGACACAAGTCATTCAAGCGGTTCAATCTCAGAATATTGATATCCCCAGCGGAAAACTTGAGAGCAAAACCAATCTCGTAAGAATTCGTACCGAGGGAACACTCAGCCGTGCGAGCGACGTTGGAGAAATACCGATTCCACTCCGCAATGGATTAAAAATCCGAGTCAAAGACATCGGAGAGGTCGTCGATACACTCGAAGATGAAACCGGATATGCCACCGCTAACGGACAAACCACCATTGTGATGGTTCTGTATAAGCAATCCGGTGGAAATACCGTGACCATTTCGGAGAACGCCAAAGAAAAAATCTCTGAACTCAAAAAATCACTTCCGGCATCGGTCAAATTTGAAATATTTCAGGATAATTCAAAATACATCAAAGGCTCCATCGACTCCGTTAAGTTTGACCTCATTCTTGGAGCCCTTCTTGCCATCGTCATCGTTCTCATCTTCCTTCACGACTGGCGTGCGACCATCATCAGCGCTTGTGCGATTCCGACATCTGTTATTGCGACCTTTTGGTTCGTACAAACCATGGGCTTCACACTCAATCTCATGACAACTCTGGGGCTCACGCTTTCGATTGGAATCTTGGTTGATGACGCAATTGTGGTCATTGAAAATATCTACCGACGCTTAGAAATGGGGGATTCTCCGCTCGAAGCTGCGCGTCGAGGGACTGCTGAAATTGGTCTTGCGGCACTCGCTATTACCTTGTCTATTGTTGCTGTTTTTGTGCCGGTGGCCTTTATGGAGGGAATCCTTGGGCGCTTCTTTTATCAATTTGGAATGACAGTGGCGTTTTCGGTGATAGTCTCTTTGTTTGTTGCCTTCACTCTAACGCCAATGATGAGCTCACGCCTGCTGAAATCTCACCATGGGCACATTCCAAAATTTTTTCAGCCTTTCGAGAAGGCACTGACAGCGTTCGAAAACAAATACAAGTCTTTGCTCAAGGCTTCGCTCGCAGCACCTTTCAAAACAGTCATGGTTGGAGTTGCTTTTTTAATTCTGAGTGTTGTTCTGCTGCGGTTTGTACCAGTCAGTTTTTTTCCAAAGGAAGATCGTAGCCAATTTCAAGTCACATATGAACTGCCTGAAGGAACTCCACTTTCGTTGATGAAAGCAAAATCAGCGGTTTTGGATCGTTTTTTACGTCAGTACCCTGGTGTCGACAGCATTGTTGTCGCTATCGGGGCAAACGCCGAACGTAAGCCAAACCTGGCTCGACTCGACATTAATTTAATTCCAAAGCACAAGCGTTCCTTTAGTCAGGAAGACATGGTGAAGCGATTGCGCGTTGATTTGAAAACACGATTCCCAGACCCCTCAGACAAAATCGAAGTCACTGAGCAGTCAGGCAGCGGTGGCGGACGTCAGCAACCGATCCAATTGATCCTTCAGGGAAGTGACTTTGAAAAATTGAGCGTCTATGCCAATCAAGTCAAAGATTGGGCAGGCTCCAACATTCAAGGTGCCGTTGATGTTCAGACGTCCGAACCACCTCTGGTCAAGGAAGTAAAAGTGATCACCGATCCCGTGCGCGCTGCTGACGTTGGTATGAGTACCCAACAGGTTGGCTTCGCATTACGTTCGCTCTTTGAAGGAATCAAGGTCGGAGAAATTGAAGACAAAGGTGAACGCTATGACGTGCGAGCAAAAGTGGCCGATCTCGATTCACAGAGTGTGGGCGATCTCTCAGGGCTCACACTCCCCAATGCCTCCGGAATCCCTATCTCACTCACCAGCATTGCACACATTGAACAAAAGCCATCACTTTCCAAAGTGGAGCGTTTGGGAGGTCAACGACAAATCGTCGTGCTCGCAAACTTTCAGGGAAAAGATCTCAGTGGCGCGATTCGATCCTTGGAAAATCATGTGCAAAAAACAATTCCTGAAGGGCTGAGCTACAACCTTGAAGGACAAGCTAAACTCCTGAAAGACGCGGTCGGCGCTATGCTGGGCGCACTTGGGTTTGCGATTCTTTTGGTCTTCATCGTACTGTGTGCGCAATTTGAGAGTTATCTGACACCCTTTGTGATCATGATGTCGGTGCCGCTGGCATTTTCAGGCGCGTTTGCAGGATTACTCATCACCCAAAAAGCAATGAGTATCTATGCGATGATTGGGCTCATCATGCTCATCGGACTTGTGACAAAGAACGCCATTCTTCTCATTGACTTTACACTCGGCCGCATGCGCGACGGCCTCAACATGTTTGATGCACTTATTGAGGCCGGCCCAATCCGCCTTCGTCCGATTCTCATGACGACCGCTGCCATGATCTTTGGAATGCTTCCGATTGCTATTGGCCATGGAGATGGTGGAGAAGCTCGTGCGCCGATGGCTGTGTGCGTTATTGGCGGACTTTTAAGTTCAACGTTTTTGACTCTCGTCGTTGTTCCCAGCGTTTTTGTTCTTGTTCAGAATGGACAACAAAAACTCAAAGACTCTTTTGCTCTCTGGATGCGCCGCTCAAACCAGACTTTGTAATGTTTTTTGGCCAGCGAGCGGCAAACGCCCGCATTGGCTTAGCATTTTAACTGAACAACACCACAAGACTTAGGACTTTTTAATGACCAACGTTTCCTTCTTTGTCTTTTTATCAATGACCTTCTCGTACACAAAACCGCCGGCCTTAAAGCAATCTTGAGGATTGGCTTTTTTAATCCAATCGAGATTTCCGGTTGATACACCGCATGAATTTCCGCCTCCGCAATCATGAGGCTTAGCCTTTAAGAATTTATTTTTGAAGACCTCATTTGCGACGCGGATCTGCTCCTTTGTTACGGCACAGGCAGCCGTTCCTTTGCAGCTATTGGTTCCAAAACACTGCACACCATCCTTCGGAGCATGATCCATCAATGCACCCGACTGGTTGCCCTTTGTATCGGCCATTGCAGTGCCAGACGAAATTCCCAGTGCAGCGGCAGACAATAAAGTTTTTTTCAAGGTCATAGCAGTCCCCTCATTCACACAGATACAAACCACCAACGGCGATTATTTAACGTTCGAACGAGGGCTTGTCCAGCTCCCAGAATCATCACTTCAACCCCCAGTAATTTTGCGAGTGAGTGATTCTCTTGCAGCACGTGCATCTATTGCTTAAGCTTCTCTGAGCTTGCAAACGCCAAACATTTCACATCAACATGATCTTGAAATCAAGAGCGTTCGCAGCAAAAGTGCTTTTTTTTTAGAGATTTATTTTGGAGCTGACTCATGAGTCGTCTTACTCTCACATTAACTCAGCTCGAATATTTAGTTGCGCTGGATCAATTCCGACATTTCGGTAAGGCCGCAAAGGCCTGCCATGTCTCTCAGCCGACCTTGAGCATGCAGCTGCAAAAGCTCGAACGAGACCTTGGTGTCGCACTCTTTGATAGAACGTTTCAACCTCTGCTGCCCACCGCGGAAGGTGAACCGCTCATTGCGCAAGCCAAAATTGTCCTTGCGGAGGCGCGCAGACTTGCCAGTTTGAGCCAGGAAGATCAAAGGGAGCTCAAAGGTCAGCTTCGAATTGGCGTGATACCAACAGTAGCACCCTATTTAATCCCGCTTTTCATCGAGCACATGGCGCATACTTTTCCAAAATTACAGCTGCTCATTGACGAGTTGCGGACCGACCAGATCCTTGATTCGCTGGAACAGGAGCACATCGACGTTGGTTTGCTGGCGACCCCCCTGAAAGACGAAAATCTGGAGGAAGAAAAACTTTTCCTAGAACCTTTCTATCTCTATGTGCATGCCAATCACCCGTTGTCTAAAAAGAAGCAGATCCATGAAGACGATCTGGACGGCGCTGAAATGTGGCTACTCACCGAAGGGCACTGCTTGCGCTCGCAGATTCTTCGATTTTGCTCCCTGCGCAGCAGCCGTCCCGTTCTTAAGAATGTTCGCTTTGAGGCGGGCAATCTTGAAACCCTGCAGCGACTGGTTGAAACAGGGTCTGGCTATACGCTCATCCCATGGCTTGCCGCACAGCGACGACCGACAGACGCAGCTATCCTGCGCCCGTTTTCATCTCCTGTCCCGCAGCGGCAAATCTCACTTGTCTGGCGCCGGACGCAGCTTAAAAAACGCTCTATTGATGCTTTGGCTCAAACAATTGTTGCCTGCCTGCCGCCTGATCTGCGGCAACTGCAAAAAGCAAAATCGACCCACACGAGTGAGCCGATCCCCGCGTGGTAAAGATGCGACGTTCTTTAACCCACAAATGTTTTACATCTCTGGCAAAGAGCCGCATAGGTTATCAATGACGAGCCTGAGTGCTTGGCCGGCTTCTGATAAATTATAATAAAATCGACCGTGTTCAATGCCACCCAGTTGAATATCTCCTTCAGAGTTCAAGCTAGCAGACCAGCGGACAGTCGGTGAATCCACAGAGGCGCCACCAGAATCCGTGATCCCAGCCCGCTGTGCTTCGCGCATCAGCTGTCGCAATTCTTCGGGGGCTTCGAGGCGAATATCAATGCTTTCAGAGCGAACAAAAAATCCAATGCGCGTCATTTTTGTCACACGCGTTTCTTCAATCCGGCACTGCAGATGCTGCATGATGTAACTTGGGACGTAACCATTTGTTTCTTCCTTCATGAGCAATGCCATATCTGCAAAAGCCTGAGGAACAAAAGCTGCAAGACCCAATGAGACCATCATCGTATTAAGCCACCCGCGTCGAAAATATTCTGTGACTTTTTTCATAAAATTGCCTCCACATCAAATTCTCAACTCTCCGGACATCGAGGAGATTATGACGCAAGAACTTAGCAGCGAAAGCAGACTCTCTGAGAAAGATCAATAACTCTCAGTCTTGCTCACAGGATCTGGATTCTTTTTAAAAGTCACTTCAAAAAACATTATTGTGGACAAGCAATCTCATCTTCAATGGCTTTTCAAATTTGAAAAGGTTTTGAGATAACCTTGCATGCGCAACTTCTTTTGCGCGGATGCTGTGGTCATGCTGCGCACCAAACCGAATGGTTCCCGTGCCGGCGGCCAAGGACGATCAAATTTTCCAAGGCACCAGTAAATGCCTGTGTACGAATTGGGATCTCGTCCATCAAGAGCATACTTATTATTTAAATATTCCATCCGCTGCAATGCTTGCTCCGGTCCATTGGACCATCGGACGATTCCCTTACCCCATAGCATCCGCATGTAATTTTGGATCACACCGGTCGACATTAATTCCCGCTGTGCTGCGTTCCAGACCGGATCAGGACTTTGCGCATTTTCAAGATCTGCCAATGAGATCTGATGAGTCTCGGGCGGCGCGAACTTCTTAAGAGTTTCGGCCGCCCAGCGAGGAACAAGCTGCAAGCTTCCCAACGACACCCCGTCCCGATAAGCAAAGTGGGACATATTTTGCCCGAGTTCCCGCCACGTCACTAACTCATCAATGAATTTACCAGCCGATGTATGTGCATTGATCTGGTCTGCATTTTCACAACCCATATGACGAGCAGTTTCAATCAAAATGGTGCGTGGGTGAATCATTCCGAAATGAAGCCAAGGGGATAACTGAGAAGAACAAGTTTCATCGGGATGGTTGCGTTCTTCAGCATAGCGGCTGATTTTTGTACGCAGAAAATCGTCCAGCCGACGCATCGCATTGCCCTCACCTCCTGTCCATTTTTCAACGGCGGGCACGTTTTGACTGACTCCTGCAAATTCGGCAATCGCCAGTCCGTAATCTCCAGCGCTAAAATTCTCACATCCAACAGCATCTCCCAGCAGAAGCTCTCCCTTCACCGCAAGCTGGCCGGAAAAGATCAAACGTTCACGAATCAAACACTCAATACCGGCGCTCTCGGCCGCGGCGGCACTGACAAATTCTTTTAATTTAGGTCTAATGAATCGCGCTGCAGCCTCGGCCTTTTGAAAAAGAAACAAGGGCGTTAAGCCAACATCGTCAACCATCAAGAACGGAACGTGCGGTGCTCTCTGTTGGACCAGCTGATGTGAACGAATTGCAATATCGGGAAAAATATAAAAACTCGCCCAATCACACACAACAGCCGTCGCTCGCTCAACAATCTCTCCCACAAGTGATGCATTGGGAACATCTTTGGCAGAACTCTGCAAAGCGGTCGAAAATGCAATTTCCGGCTGCAGGGAAGACTCTATTTGCTTGGAAACAATCTCCTCAGGATCAATCCGCGGATCCCGCCCTTGCGGGATAAACACGTAACCACGGCCATGGGCCGCATTCCAAGCTGCGCCCTGTCCAACAAAAGTATGAACCCGGGCACTTGACCACGGTGCATTGCCAGACATGGCTTCAACAATGAGCACGGGCTTTTTAAGTCGCGTCGATAGCGCTCCGGCGATAGCAAGTCCAGCATTGTCGTTGAGACGCCGCTGCACTGTCATTAGATAAACAATGTAGTCTCCACTCAAAGATTCATTCCTCGCCGGTTTGTCGAGGATTGATGATAATTTTAAAGCATCAGGGGGTGCGCTTTTGAGCGAAACCAGTGGCTGAGGATCCCGTGATTGAGCGCTTTCAAAAACAAGGACGCGTTCCAGAAAAATTCCACGCTCCCGCAACTCACCGCAAAACCGGCGACTCTCACTTGAACTCATGTCATCCGCGGATCTGTTTTTCGCATATTCGGCTGGCTTCTGAATTTTTGCCATAAGCGGCTATCCTCTTCCTGTCGTCCGAACGTCCGCCGGACCTGGTCGTCATCCCGTTCACTCCATCATCGCGGCTATTGGTTTGAGCGATGCGCTTCAGAATGGCAAGCGGTCATCTCCCCTTGAGACCACATACAGCTCAGGCTAGAACGGAACCTGATTTTCGATTCGCGAGGAAAGTTCGTTTTTGATGGGAGTTATAGATGTCAAGCCAGATGGGGGCCATCTTCAGAGTCAGCACCTTTGGTGAATCGCATGGACCGGCCGTTGGCTGTGTCATAGACGGATGTCCTGCTGGCTGGCCTCTGTCGTTAGACCTGATTCAAGCCGAACTCAACCGCCGACGACCCGGTCAAAATAGATATACAAGCCCTCGTGCCGAGGCCGACGTCTGCCGGATTCTCTCGGGTGTTGAAAACGGGGTCACGCTTGGAACGCCGATCGCTCTTGTCGTTGAAAACACAGACGCACGGCCTGCAGACTATAGTGAAGCACAGAGTCTTTTTCGCCCAAGTCATGCAGATTACACCTATGCAACAAAATATGGTCTTGCGGCTGGCAGCGGTGGAGGACGCGCGAGCGCTCGGGAAACCATCGGTCGCGTGGCAGCGGGCGCTGTTGCTAAACAATTGCTGCAGCGCCTTTTTGGTGCAGATTTATGCGTCAATGCTTGGGTTCAGCGAATTGCTCATCTTGATTGCGGTGAAGTGAATAGACCGATTCCCGTACAAGCGATTGAAGCGTCTGCGCTCAGAGTTCCAAATCCGTCAGCAGAAGCACAAATGAAGGCATTTTTGGACGACTTAATTCAGCGTGGTGATACTGCCGGAGGACTGATCCGCTGCTCTGCCACGGGCGTTCCTACTGGATGGGGAGAGCCTGTTTTTGACAAACTCGAAGCCGAGCTGGCGAAGGCGATGCTCAGCCTTCCGGCATCGAAAAGTTTTGAGATCGGTTCGGGACTGGCAGGGACCTTTGCTATTGGTTCGGCGCATAATGATGCGTTTGTTCAGGATACGAACGGCAAGATAATAACACGCACCAACCACAGCGGCGGAATTCAGGGTGGCATTAGTAACGGAATGGACATTGAATTTGCGGTCGGCTTTAAACCTGTTTCAACCATCCGTCAGCCACAAGATACTGTGACTGCCGATGGCACACCGCAAAAAATTCACATCCAAAAGGGCCGACACGATCCCTGTGTCCTTCCCCGTGCAGTCCCGATGATTGAGGCCATGACTTGGATCGTTTTGGCTGATCATGCACTCAGAGCGCACCTCAACCGCTTCGAGCAATTACAGGGCCCGTCCCCGTCTGAACAAAAGAGACTGCGATGATTCAAAAGGTAAATGCGGGATCATTTATTTCTGAATTATTCTCCGCCAAAGAACGACCACGCTTGCGTCTTATTTTTTCAGACAATCGCCTGATCCGTCGCCTGATTGAAGACAGGCTGCGCAAAATTTCAGGGCAGAATCCGGTGCTCTTTTCAGGCAAGTCACCCATACAAGAAGCTGTTGAATCGCTGTCCACAGGAGATCTTTTCGGCACACCCCCTCCCGTCTGGATTGAATTGCCGGAAAAAATTTCAAGCAAACAATGGAGTGACTTTTCGAACCAGCTCTCTTGCTTAAGCGAACCCGCACGGCAAGAACTTTATATCTTGGCATCTGCCTCGGCCCGGCATGGTGCTCCCGATCCAAAAATATTGCCTTGGACGGCCGAGCAGTTGGTTATCTATGAACCTGCCCGCAATGAGGCTCTATCCATATTGACAACACTCATGAAACGCTACGGTTCGCCATTCGCCGACACGAATGCCACCGAGTTAAATCAATGGTGCCAGTGGGCCTATGACGACTACGGGGGAGATCTTGAAGCCTGCGACTTGCACTTCGAGAGAATGGTCAAGGGAAGTCTTTCTTTTCAGGCGGCTTTTGTACCAAAGACAGACCTCGACGCCTTCGATTTTATTGAGGCCCTCTCCACAGGCGATCGGCGGCTTGTACTGCTGCGGATGAAT
>Ga0315901_10001961_pt1 | contig 29024 bp, 24 predicted proteins | sample LakEriMetagenome_10_FD_203761 | JGI IMG/M metagenome (GOLD analysis project Ga0315901, IMG submission 203761) | Freshwater fungal communities from buoy surface, Lake Erie, Ohio, United States - Buoy 2 MA116 | ecosystem: Environmental > Aquatic > Freshwater > Lake | place: USA: Lake Erie, Ohio...
ACGCCGAGACCATGCGCATCCACCATGGCCGGCATCATAAGGCCTATGTCGACAATCTGAACGCGGCGGTGGCGGCCGATCCGGCCTTGGCCGGCGTCTCGATCGGCGACCTGATGGGCCGCGTCTCTACCCTGCCGGTGGTGATCCGTAACAATGGGGGCGGCCACTGGAACCACAGCCTGTTCTGGACCTTGATGGCACCCGTTGGTCAAGGCGGAGAGCCATCGGCCGAACTGTCAGCAGCGATCACCCGCGACTTCGGGTCAATGGACGCCTTCAAGACCGCCTTCAACCGCGCCGCCACCACCCGCTTCGGCTCCGGCTGGGCCTGGCTGATAGTCCGCGACGGAAGGCTACAGATCACCTCGACAGCCAACCAGGACAATCCCCTGATGGATGTCGCCGAGGTTCGCGGCGCGCCGATCCTGGCTGTCGATGTCTGGGAGCACGCCTACTATCTGAGATACCAGAACAAGCGGGCCGACTATCTGAATGCCTGGTGGACGGTCGTGAACTGGAACATGGTCAACCGTCTGTTCGCCGAGGCTCAGTAGTCAACAAGCTGTAATCCGGGTTGCAAGCGTGGCCAGGCGCGTAGCCACAGGGTCCCTTCCACCGCCACACCCTACTGATTTGTAATGAGAATATCCCTTTCGTGCGAAGTTCCCGTAAAGGCTTCCCGATGGACATGGGATAGGCGGCTCGTCGTATCCCCAACGACCTGTCCCTCGATCATCGTGAGAGCGCCTGGGGCTGATAGTTGATCTCCGGGCCGGCGGTAGCGGCACACCGATGATCAGCGCCTTGTTGAGCTTTCTCTTCTTGACGTGCGTCTCCGCAGGTAGACTGATCCTCACGCAAATCGAGGGATCAGGAAGGGGCAGGCCACAGCTACTTCAGCACATGCGGCCATGATCCGGCATGATCTACATCCGGTCTCGGAACGCGGGTGCCGATCCGGGTAACGCGCAGATACCAAATGGCCAAAGCCTCGCCTCGGCTTTCGAGGAGATTATCCACTGGTCCGGGTACGAGCTCGGAACTCTGTACCCTTACGCATTCTGACGCCGCATCCTCCGACTCTCGAGGTGAAATCATGGTCAATGTTTCTCACGAAAACGTCGCTGAAATAGACACCCGGCTTCGGCGTGTAATGCAGCAAGCTCGCCTGAAGGTCTATGCCGACGTCTATGGCTTCGAGGAGTTCCCGCTCGACGCCTTTGTGGCGCATGCACGGAGCGATGCGCTCGCACTCGTGCGGGATGATGCGGTCTGGAGCCAGCTGGTGCCCGGCGAAGGCCCCGGTGAACGGTTCAGGATGTTCCGGTTTCATTTTCCGGAAGGCGTCGACAACAGCGGCTTTGTCGGGTGGCTGGCGACTCGCCTGAAGCTGGAGTTCGGCACGGGTGTGTTCGTGACCTGTGGTCAGAACAGCGATGACGGCGGAATTTTCGATTATTGGGGCGTTCCGGAAACGCTGGGCGACGTGGTCATCGCCTATGTCAGCAACCTGTGCGCCAATGACCCGGATCTCTCCCGGGGGCGACACGGCCAATGACCCGGATTACCATCGTCGAGTGGCCGGAGGGCCGGCGGGCCAGGCAACCGGCCGGATTCTCATCACGGGCGGACCAGGTTCAGAGGGCGGACCACAGGCTTGATCCCCGTCGACTTCGCCCCCTGTACGGCGAACAAGCGCAACCGATCTGCAACATTTCTGCAATCGTGCATCCGATCTGTTGAGCTAGAGTAATTTTTTGAATTGCAAAAGAGTCCACATGCGTGAGCAAATTGGACATTGTCTGTCGCTCTCGGCCGAGGAATTTTTTCATGCCAGGTCATGTTGAGCCATTCTGGTAGGGACGGCATCAGTGCCCGGGGACGTGTCTGTCTACATGGAATCAGTCGCGCGGGCGCTGTTGTGACTGGCTACAGCAGATGCCGGAGCGGCAACGGGCTCGGCAGGCTGAACTTCTCCTTATCACTGACTCTGTTGCGCTCCGATCGGTGGCTTCCACACAGCCGGAGGCGTGGCGCGCGGAGCGCTCCGGGTATGACCTCGCGCTTGAATGGAGGCGGGTATACGAGGAAGGCGGGGCTCTGGAGACCATCTGCCAGGGTGGAGATGCAGGACAAGCGGAGGCCCTCAAGGGCGTGAACGTGCGGGACCGGACCTGGCAAGAACCTCTCCCGACGGGCTGGTTGGAGCGAGGGCACAAGCGGAGCACTGGGGGGGCGGAGGGCCTTCGTCGAGCCCTCGAGCGCCGGGTGATCATATGTCAACGATTATGATGTGGGATGAAATCAGGACTGCGGCGCGGGTCGAGCGAACCCTCGCTCTCGTCACCCCGCCGGGAGCCGCGCAAGTCCTTGTCGGCGCTTCAGTGTTCGAGAGGCCGGGACTTCAGTGGAGCGATATGATGCGTCTGCGCGCCGAAGACGCCAGGGGCTCGGCGCAGTGAGTTCCGATCAGCCGCCCGAGGCCGGCACAAGCCTGGGCGGTGTGCGCACGCTCATTGTCGAGGACGAGCCCGAGATCGCCGAGATCGTCGACGCGTTCTTTCGACGAGAGGGGGCCGAATGCCTCATCACGGGTGATGGCGTGGAGGCGCTGGACCTCGCGCGATGGTGGCGACCTGAACTGATCATTCTCGACCTGAGGCTGCCCGGCCGCGACGGACTTTCGATACTCGCGGACCTTAGGGCGAGATCTGGTCAGGTGCCGATCATTATCGCCAGCGCTCTTGGCGAAGACATAGACAAACTGACCGGCTTCAGGCTTGGGTGCGATGATTACGTAGTTAAACCGGTCAATCCACTCGAGCTTATTGCCCGGGCAAAAGTTGTGCTCCGACGGCGACGGGCTTGTCTTGCGGACAGCGGTTACATGACCTTTGGCGGCGTTCGCGTGGATCCGAGCGCATTCCGCGCCTACATTGGTTCTACCCCCCTCGAGCTTACCCCGTCTGAATTCAAGCTTCTCTGTCTCTTTGTGGAGCGGGGCGGCAGACTGGTCGCGCGCGGTCAGATTGTCGATCACGCGCTGGGCGGAGACGCGAATGACCGGTCTGTCGATCCCCATGTCAGCCGCCTGAGGCAGAAGCTGGAGCGGCTGGCACCTGGCGTCCGTCTGACCAGCGTCCGGGGCGAGGGTTACCGGCTGGACCTCACGCCATGAAAACCCTTCGTAATCGCATTGCGTTGAGCGCTATCGCGATCAGCATACTTGCAAGCCTGGTCGCGGCCTTTGTGCCCGGACTACTTTACGACATCCGGGATCAACTGTTTCTGGCCAGCTTGGCCGCCGATCAGCGAGCCGCCCTGGCGGAGCTGATCGAGACTTCAGGACAGTGTTCCCCCGATGTCGAGGCCTTCAAGATGTGCCACGGGTTCGGTTCCTGGCAGCTGAACTACAACTGGGCCCTCGCGAGCCTGATTTTCATCACATCGATCTTCTGTGCTGCAGTAGCGTTCGCCTCGGCGCGATGGATCGCGGCCCCGATCGCCGACCTCGCCGCCCACGCGAAACGGGTCGCCGAGGGGGAACGTCAGGCACCGCCTCCCCTGTCGTCGGCAGCGCCACGCGAGATCGCCGAGCTCCACGCCAACTTCTCGGCCATGGTGGCGGCGCTCGCGGCAGCCGATGACGATGTCCGCCTGAGATCCGCCGCCATTGCACATGAGCTACGCACGCCCCTGTCGGTTCTGCGTGGCCGGCTGGTCGGGCTGACCACAGGCGTCTTTCAACTTGATGACGCCCTTGTCAGCAGTATGCTGCGACAAGTCACCGTGATCGATCAACTCGTGTCTGATCTGAACCTGCTTGCAGCCCAGTTCAGACCGAACATGGTGATCGAACGTAGCTTGTGCGATCTTGCCGAGATCGCCACGTCGGTCGTTGAAACCCTTCGGCCTGACGCCGAGGCCGGGGGAGGGCGACTGGTCCTCGACGCCGAGCTGACATCGCTGGCCGTCGATCCCGTTCGTCTTGAGCGCGCCCTGAGCAATCTGGTTGAAAACGCGATCCGCTATGCCCCTGGAAGTCTGATCAAGGTCTCGGTTCGCTCCACCGACGAAGAGGCCCGGCTTGTCGTGCAGGACTCCGGACCCGGATGGCCCGGCACCGATCCCCGTGTGTTTGTCGACGCCTTCAAGCGCGGCGAGGGATCGCGGTCCCGCGTATCCGGCGGCTCCGGCCTGGGTCTCACCATCGTCAATGCCATCGTGCGCGCCCACGGGGGGGAGCTTCGCCTTTCGTCAAACCCGGCAGGCGGGGCCGTGGCCGAGATTCTGCTGCCGAGGCACAGGACATGATCCCATCTTCACAAACTCAGCGATCGCAACAGTCACACAATAAATCACAATCAAACTGCACATAAATGCCCGTCATGTGCGTCCGGTCTTCAATCCGGAGCTGTTATGCGGTCATCCCTGTTCATTTATGGTGCTTGTTTTGCGGCAGCCTTGCTGTCGACCGGAGCTGTCGCGCAGGAGGGACAGGCCAGAGCAACATTTCCGGCGTCGTTCTTTTCGGACGCCAATCCACAGAACGCCCTTGATTTACTCGAGAGGGTGCCGGGGTTCACGCTGGTGGAGGGTAGCGAAGTTCGTGGCTTTGGCGACGCTGCCGGCAATGTTCTGGTGAACGGCGTCCGGCCTCCGTCAAAGGATGTCTCTCTTGTAGAGTATCTTGAGCGTATCCCTGCCGCGTCCGTGGAGCGGATTGACCTGCTGGACGGTGCTGTGGTCGGCCTCGACGCGGGCGGGAGTCTTTTGGTCGCCAACATCGTCCTCGCAGCCTCCGACTCCTCCTCCGGAACGCTGCGGATCAATGGCGAAGGCGTGGGAGACGGTCGCGTCGGCGGGTCGGCAACTGCGACCTGGCAAGGAAGTTTCCGGGGCGCTTCGCTTTCAGCGAGTGTTCAAGGTGGTCGGAGTGGCCTTGAACTCCTCGAGGGACAAGAGATGCTTTTCTCCGGCGATGGCAGCCTGATCGAGGAGGGGCCCTTACGCGATCGCCGCGCCGAAGATACATTTGCAGGCTCGCTCCTGGCGTCGGGTCGCATCCTCGGACTCGACACGATCCTGTCCGGATCGATACGGACCTACGCTTGGGGCAGGTTCTCCGAAAACCACCTTGTCGCAGGTGGCTTGTTGACCCGCCCGCGGACTGACGTCGAGGCTCAGAACTACGACCGCAGAGCCTCCGAGGTTTCGCTGCAGCTGAGCAAGGCGTTTCACCGTCATGAGATCAGGTTCAACGCCCTGCGCAATACATCCGACGTTAGCGACTCGTCTGGCATCGAGATTCGTCGCACCGCTTCCGATTTTGACTCATCTTTATTCATTTCTGATAGTGACCAGACAGAAGATATTCTTCGTCTAAGTTGGGAATTTAAGTCCAATGACTGGTCTACCCAATTTGCTTTAGAGAGTGTAAGGACCTCGCTTTCGGCAGAGTCGGCTTTTCGTCGAACTTTATCCAGTATCTCTCAGCCTGTAGAAAGTGAATTCACGCAAGTAGGTGAGGTTCGTGGCTCCGCAGCTTTCTCTGCTACATATTCTGGCCTGCCAGATTTCATAATCGTGGCCGGTCTGGCATCTGAAAGATCTCGGATATCGTTGACATCGCCCTTAAATTCATCAAATACTTATCAGTTCTTGAAGCCTCGCCTTTCGATCTCGTGGGCTGCCTCATCGAAAATGACCTTGAGTCTGTCCGCCGAGCGATCGGTTGGCCAACTCGACTTCAGCGACTTTGTGGGCGCGCAACAGGTCGGTGACGGATCCTCGACGCAGACCAACGCGGACCTCCAGCCGCCTCAGACCGACGCCTTCAGGCTTGCCGTGGAGCGGCGGTGGGGAGAGAGCGGCAGCCTTGGGTTAACGCTCGTTCGGGAGCAGTGGAAGAATCTGGTCGATGTGGTTCCGGTTGACCTCGGGCAAGGCGTTGGCAACATTCCCGAGGCGGAGAGCTACGGCTTTGACATTGAAGTGACGTGGCCGGTCGACTTCGTCCTCCCCGGGGCCGAGCTCAAGTTGGCGGGCGCGTGGAGAGACACGTCTGTACGGGATCCCTTCAACGGCCGTTCCCGGCCACCCCAGATGTTGGAGCATGACAGAACAACCCTTTCTCTCAGGCACGTCCTTTCAAGTCGGCTGACCTACGGCGGGTCCTATACCTATACCCCGCCGCGCCGGATCTTCCGCAGAGACCAGTTCATTGAATTCCTGGAAGGTGAATCCATGAATGTCTACGGAGAGTTGACGCTGAGAGAAGGCCTGAAGCTCCGCGCTGAGATTAACAACATCGGAGGACAGGATCTCGACAGATCGCTTATCCGCTATGCAGGAACAAGGGAATTGGCCGATGTCTCCAGCGTCGAGATCCGGGAGCGGATCGGTCGGTCCAGTCTGGCCATTCAACTCGCCTCTACATTCTAGAGCATTTTCCGATCAGTCTGCATTATATCCGGCGGCGGAGAAGTAGTTTGCGGCTTCGGCTGGCGTGACGAGATCGATGAGGCGTCCGATGGCGTCCCGGAGGGCGGGGATTGTTCGCTTCCCGCCTTGCGCAACAGGGCCTTCAGCTTGGAGAGGGCCATCTCGATCGGATCGAAGTCGGGGCTGTCGTCCTCACCCCGAAAACTGGATCGCTTTTGTTGAGGATCTTCCCGGTTTCGCGCTTTGTTGCGCGACCGGGGTGAAACAGATGCGCAAGTCGAGGTTCAGTGAGCAGCAGATCGCCTTCATCCTGCGGCAGGCGGAGGAAGGCACGACGGTGGAGGAGGTCTGTCGCAAGGCGGGGATATCGGTCCAGACCTACTACCGCTGGCGGTCGAAGTACGGCGGGCTGATGCCGTCGGAGATGAAGCGGCTGAAGCAGCTGGAGGAGGAGAATCTGAGGCTGCGCAAGCTGGTCGCCGACCTGTCGTTGGATAAGGAGATGCTGCAGGATGTCCTCAAGCGAAAGCTCTGAGGCCTGATCGAAAGCGTCAGCTCATCGACGAGGCCAAGGCCGTGTGGAAGGTGGCGATCCGGCGCGCGTGCAGCGTGTTCCGGGTCGACACCTCGACCTACCAATACCAGGCCCGCAGCCCCGATCAGGCCCCTCTTAGGAAACGGATCCGGGAGATCGCCGAGACGCGCGTCCGGTACGGCTATCGGCGGGTCCACGTCCTGCTCCGTCGCGAGGGTTGGGACGTCAACCACAAGCGGACCTACCGGCTCTATCGGGACGAAGGTCTTCAATTACGGAGGAAAGTACCGCGCCGGCAGGTGAAGGCGGCGCTGCGCGATGATCGCGCGCCGCCTTCTGCTCCCAACGAGGTGTGGGCCATGGACTTTATGGCTGACCAGACCTTCGACGGGCGTAAGCTGCGGATCCTGACCATCGTTGATGCGGCAACCCGGCTCTGTCCGGCGATCGACGTCCGGGCCACCTATCGCGGTGCCGACGTCGTCGCGACGCTGGAGCGGGTGACCGCCATCCACGGTCGGCCGAAGCGGATCCGGACCGACCAGAGCACAGAGTTTACGTCGAGGGACATGGACCTGTGGGCCTGGAAGCACGGTGTGGTGATGGACTTCTCCCGGCCGGGCAAGCCGACGGACAACGCCTTCGCCGAGGCGTTCAACAGCCGCGTCCGAGCCGAGCTGCTCAGCGCGAACTGGTTCTTCAGCCTGGCCGACGCCCGGGCCAAATCCGAGGCTTGGCGGAGAGAGTACAACACGCTACGACCGCATGGCTCCCTCGGCTGGAAAACCCCGATGGAGCAAGCGCAGGCGCTCCTCGGGATACCCCCGCCAGAGCTAAGGAACCAGCCAGATTCTCATAACTGGCGGTCCAGGGTGGGGGTGCGGACCAATCACCCGCGGACTCTCGTTATGGCTGGATGAGAAACGGGGGTCACGTCAGAGGCGCTGGTTGTGGCGAAAGGCAAAGGTCCAGGGACGATGAGGTCAGACCAGGTGACGAGACGACGCCGGGCGAAGCCCGCAAAGCCCATTTCCGGGGTGAAACCTAGGTCGGCGCGCCCGGTTAACAAGCCGGACGATACTCGTCAGGCCATTTTGCGGGCGGCGCTGGATTGTTTTTCGAATGCCGGCTTTGAAGCTACGTCGATAGCTGATGTCGCGCGAGCTGCGAACGTCGGTCATCCTCTCGTTCACTATTATTTCGGGTCGAAAGAGCGGCTATGGCATGACGCGGTAGAATCCTCATTTGGAGACTTGCTGCGCACCTATGATGCCATCAATTTCGCAATAAATGACCTATCTCCGATTGATGCCCTGCGCGTAATGCTCCGTGCATTCGCGAAGTTTTGCGCCGAAAATCCCCATCACGTGAACCTACTTCTTACCGAGTCCAAAAATGACTCACCACGACTTTCATTGCTTCTTAGCAATTACCTAAGTCCTTTGCATAAGCGTGCAGACGAACTCGTTTTAAAGGCGATAGCGGCCAAGCAAATTAGAGCACTTGATCCAGTTCATTTGACCAACATGATGATAGGTTCAATCATGCAATTCTCCGCCGCAAACGTGCTGATCAAGTCGCTCTACCAAGTCGACTCCAGCAGTCCCGTCATCGTCTCCAGGCATGCTGACGTGGTCATGGATGTGATCCTAAATGGGATAGCAATTCGCCCATAGCGGACGCCCTACTGACATTTTCTGACCGTGTTCGAAATTGGCCAGGATCGTTGTGGGTTTCAGATGAAATCTCATCTGAAGACGCCAATGATCATTTCAGAAGGCGGGACGGCGGGTCTGACGGCCGAAATGATACTACTCTTGATGTCAAGATACTGACTATCAACCTCTGGACCATGCGCGTCGAGCTTGATGCGAGTTTTGCGTGTAGTATGGTTCTTTTTCGCCAGCGACTCCGCCCACCAGCTGACGCCCACCGGCGGCTTCAGCATGAGGACAGTGATGCAGGATCTGCACAATCTGGCCTGGAAAATCGCGGGCGTCATCCACGGCCGGCCTGGCGACAAGTGCATTGATTCCAATGATGTCGAGCATCGCTCGGCCGCCCACGCCAACTTTATGCAAGCGGCCACAACCGCGATGAAGCAAATGGAGTCGTGGCGAGAGCGGATTCCGGTCAGTCTGCATCGTATCCGCAGCTCTTGAAGTCGTTGGCGCACTCGGTCGGAGTGAAGAGGTCGATGAAGCGTCCGATGGCGTCCCAGAGGGTGCCGACGGTTCGCTCGGCAGCCTTGCGCAGGAGCGCCTTGAGTTTCGAGAAGGCCTTCTCGATCGGATTGAAGTCGGGGTTGTAGGGCGGCAGGAAGCGCAGCTCTGCGCCGGCCGCCTCGATCATGGCCTGGATGCTCGGGCGTTTGTGACTGGAGAGATTGTCCATCACCACGATGTCCCCGGGCTTGAGCTCAGGGACGAGGATCTTCGCGACGTAGACCTCGAAAGCGTCGGCGTTGATCGGCCCGTCCAGGACGAAGGGTGCGACCATGCCGCTCGTGCGCAGGCCAACGACGAAGGTCGTGGTCTTCCAGTGGCCGTGCGGGACGCTGGACCTGCGCCGCTCGCCGCGGCGGCAGCGGCCATGGGTGCGGGCCATGTTGGTCGAGGCCCCCCGTCGGCGCATGCGCCTCCACATCAATGAACACCAGCCGCTCCGGGTCCAGATCGGGCTGGCCGTCGAACCAGGCCTGGCGGCGGTTCAGGACGTCGGGACGCTCCTGCTCCGAAGCATGCCGGGTCTTTTCTTGAGCGTGATCCCACGCCGGTCGAAGAAGCGCCACAGGGTCGAGACCGCCACGCTGACCCCGCGCCCGGCCAGCAGCGCGCGCAGCTCCTCCAGCGTGATGTCCGGCTGGACAGGCACAGCCTCCAGGATCACCTCGGCATGGACCTCGATCCTGTGCGAGGTCTTGTCGCCGCCCTGCGGCTTGGGGCGGGCATGGCCCTGCAGGCGGCGCAGCTGATCCCAGCGGATCACGCTGGCCGCGCTCACCCTGAACCGCTCCGCCGCGCCCCGCCGGCTCAGCTCGGCGTCCACCGCCGCCAACGCCCGATCTCGAAGATCACATGCCAAAGGATGACCCATGCATGCCGGCCTCCTTCACCAGCACCCAGCTTGAATCACCCCATCAATGATTTGGGAATCCCTCCCGATTCACAGCGCAGAGAAACCGCTCAAACGGCTCAGAGTCTACTCGCGCGCGCCCAGCACGTGGCGCTCGTCAATCGGGCGGCAGCCTGAAACTCTTCATGAATCTCATTCACCAATTCATTCACCGGGATCACGCGTTTCACTCCGCTCACAGAGTGCCCCGCGCTCCAAACATCAGTCCAGCGCCTCGGCGCACTATCGCTTGAAACAGCGCCAAACAGCGTCTGAGCCGAATGATGCGTCATTTGTGGAGATATATCTCCCAGAAAAATGCCCTGGGCTTTCAAAGAAGGCGCGAGCATGTTGGTCGGCAAGCCAGTAAACGCCGAGGTGAGCACGATGTCATCAAGATCACACTCGACCAGCATCTGCTTGTAGCGCGCCGAAGCCGCACTCTCATGCGTTGCGATAAAACGTGTACCCATGTAGCCGAGATCACAACCCAGCGCCAAGGCTGCCCAAAGGGAGGCCCCATCGCTTATCCCCCCCGCAAGAATGACTGGTCCCTCGAAGAATTCCCGCACGGCGCGCGCGAAGGTGAGACCGTTCAGACTGCCACTCTGGCCGCCCGCGCCGGCCGACAATAGGACAAGCCCGTCAACGCCCCGCGCCACAGCTTTTCGTGCGTGGTCCAGCGTGGCCACATCAGCGAACACCAGGGAGCCGGCCTCATGAAGAGGATCGATGACATGCTCCGGGGACCCGACGCTCGTAATGACAAGCTCAACCCGATGCCGGCACAGCACCTCCAGATGTTCTTGTAGATCAGCACGCTTGATTACGAGATTAGCGCAGTAGGGAGCATCTTGAGGCTTCAACACTTCCCCGACGTCCGTCAACAAGGCATCGAGATCATCGACGCTCCTAAAATTCGCCGTTGGGAAAGCGCCGATAACGCCCGCGCGACATGCGGCCACGACCAGGTCTCGACTTGACACGGAAAACATGGGCGCAGCAACCAAAGGCAGTCTGAGACGACCGTTAAACCTCTTCGAGAGCGCCATCAATTCACCGCTCGATCAAGTCCAGACCAAAACGGTGCGCGCAATCGCGCCTTGTCGACTTTACCAAGTGCGGTGAGCGGAAGTTCAGCGACGAACTCAAAAGATTTTGGTGCGTGCGTTGTCCCCTTCCTTTCCTTCACCCAGGCGGACAGGATATCTGCACTCGGTCCGTCATTCGATCGGCGCACCACGAAGGCCTTCACCGCCTCGCCCCATTTAGGGTCTGGAACGCCGACAACGGCCGCATCGATAACGCCCGGGTGCGCTCTCAGAGCATCCTCCACGTCACGAGGATAGATATTGAACCCGCCGGAAACGATTAGATCCTTCTTGCGGTCTACAATGTAAATACGCCCCTCCTCGTCCCGCCACGCCACATCTCCAGTGTGAATCCACCCGTCTCTAAGCACTTCCTCACTACAATTGCGCTGCTTCCAATAGCCCTGCATTGCATAGGGAGACCGCACACAAATCTCTCCTATTTGTCCAGGAGCGACGTCTTTCGCCTCGTCGGATCTGATCGTAACATCACACTCGATCATTGGCCGCCCGGCAGACGCCAGAAGATGGGGTCTATGGAGATCGTGATCATCAAACCCAAGCGCTGAAATGACAAAGCACTCCGTTTGCCCATAGAGTTGGAAAAAAACGGGCCCAAATCGCTCCAACCCTTCCGACAGCCTTGTCGGCGACATTGGAGATGCTCCGTAGACCAGTAGATCGAGAGAGCGAACATTTTCGCGGCTCCAGGAGGGATCATCCAGCATGGCATAAATCATGGAGGGAACGAGAATCGTGAAATTCACGCTGTTGTCTTGAATACGTTTGACGACGCCGTCTGGGGAGAACGACGCCATCAGGTCAATCGTACCTCCTCGCGCCAGCACCGGCGCGACGAACAAGCCAGCCATATGAGTAATAGGCGCAACAGCCAAGAACCTCGGTGTTCTCGGCAGCGGGAAATTCGCGAGAATGCACGCCGTACCTGCTGATAATTCCCGATGTGTCCTGACAACACCCTTTGCACGACCAGAGGTCCCGCCAGTGTAATTCAACGCAGCGACATCGCCTATTTGCGAGAGATCAATTGCCGAGTAGGCGCTTGCAGAAGCGGCCTCGAGCAAATCACTCCCCAGTCTCGCTTTCCCCAGTGTCAGTATCTTCTTGAGTGACTTAGCCTCGGCGAGTTGTCCCGCACGCTCTCGATAGCGATCAACATCGACGACCAGAAAGGATGCTTCAGTGTCCTCTATCTGGGCAACGTGGTCATGTAGGGATCCCAGCGGATGTAAGGGCGTGATGATGGCACCAAGCCCTTGCGCGGCGACCCCGGCGCACCATGCTTCAACGCGATTGCTGGACAGTCCCGCGACAACATCTCCAGGCCGGACCCCGAATCGGGCCATCGCGCCTTGCATGCGTCCTATGAGATCGAGTGTCGCACGGTACGTCAGGCTCTGCGAGCCCATCTGGAATGCTGTACGCCCGGGGTAAGCGGCTAGAGCGCTCAGGACCGTCCTGGTGGGCGTTGGCGCTACCTGCCACGGATGTTCCGTCAGTCCGCCCCCCGGCGCGGCAGGTCCTTTGCCGCGCCGCCCTTTGCCTCGAGACCCGAACAATGGCACGTTCGCTACCCCTCAAGGCATTGGTTGAGAAACGTGAGCGCTCGGTCCCTTACGAGCGCCTCTTCTTCCAACTGGCCTGCCGTTCTTTCTCCTCGACCCGCGCGGGCCCCAAAATCGCCATCACGTCCCCAATAAAAACCATGCAGGCTTTGATCGACTGTCAAAACCTCGGCAGGATTTCCTGCAACCCGAAGCCGATCAATCAGTCCTTGCACAAACTCATGCGGCACTTGTTCGTCTGCGCGGCTGGTAAGCAAGAGGACCCGCGCCTGAATGCGTTCGGCATTTTCTTCGACAGAATGGGCCCGCAGGAAGTCTTGCCTTGACAAGGAGGACGCTTCGGCACTTCGGCTCACAATAGGGCGCAGTCGCTGCCGTGCGGCCGACATCCATGCTCGCGCTCTCGCCGACGCTGTAGACCACGGCGGTTGCGTTGGGTCGCCCTCGAAGAAGAGGACAGGATTTGTCATGAACGGAGAGCCCGCCACGACGCAGCCCACCGATCGGGGTGCCATGATGGCTGCCATCAAGGACAGCCTACCGCCGTTACTTCCTCCAAAAATCGCGACCCGTTCGGGGTTTGCGTTTGGCAACTGACGGGCAAATTCGACGGCATCAACAATGTCTGTTTCCTCAGCACCCAGCCACGCATTTCTGAAATCTGGTCCAACGATGATCCAATTTTGCCGATTGAACATTTGTACAGTCGGACTGTCAGAATCGGGCGCTGCAGTATCGCGCATTACTTCGACAGGACGATCTCCCTGACCGCCATGAACGGAGACAAGAACCGGGTATCGACCAGGCGCTCCGGGGGTCGAAACGACTGCGCGTAGCGTGCGTCCATCACGCACCCTGATGGTTATTTCTTCAATGCGTCGCTCAGATAAGGGAGTCGAGCTTGCAAGTTCCAATGGGAATGCCGTCGCAGAACATGCAGCCATCGTCGTCGCGACCACCGACGAAAGAGCAACCAGCCGAATGGCTCGTATAGCGGCAGGACATTGATGCATTCGATTCGAATTTCTCATTTTCTCACCATTTCTCCATCGGTTCGGTCTTTCTGCGAGTCTCATGCGGTTAGGCTCGATACTGGAACCTGAAGGGCCCTCGACCACCTCATCGCCTCAACATGACCAGACTCATCAAGGCAGGCTGTTGGCCATGAGGAATTCCCAGATCAAGGTCTTGCCGTCGATGTCTTGACTGGAGACGCCGGAGAGCCTTGCCATGCGTTGATCGGCAGAGATGCGTGTACCTTCGCCTGGCAGGCGATGACCGCCGCCGATGATTGTATAAAGCGCAACAGCCGCCGCACAGTTTTGCGCTGTTTGCGTGCGAACCCGCGTTTCATCTGCTGGATCCAGGTCTGGCAAATCTTGTCGGACGGGCGCGCCGCTGCAGCGGTTCTTCCCGCTCCAGAACTGGAAGGTTTCCTCCGCGCCAATCACTTGCCCCCGATCATCCCCAGACATCGCCGCGACGGCTCCGCCGGCATAGGGCATCATGCGGTCTGCGGTCCCGCTCATGAGCATGATCGGGATCGGTCGGCTTGGGGTACAGCTTTCGACCAGCGGTGCCGGCAGATTGGCTGAAAATGGCGCGACAGCAGCGAGGCGATCACCCAGTTCACAGGCAAGCCTCATGGTCATCATGCCGCCATTTGACCCTCCGGTGACATAGATGCGCTTTGGGTCAGCCGTTCCCTCAAGAACCAGAGCATCAATCATGGCCCGGAAAAACGCGACGTCGTCCGTGTTATCCCCACGCGCAAGCAGGAATTGGGTGCCGCGGCCATCATTCCAGCCCTCGCCAACGCCATTGGGATGCACCGTTACTACGCCATCGCGTGCACCGAGATCCTGAAAGCGATAGCGAAAGGTGACCCGTGCGTCGCCCGTCGATCCGCCGTGCAGCACAAACACCACCGGCGCAGGGCCAAGCGTCGACGGGGGCTTTACGATCCAGAAACTTCTTTCTGCCCCGCCCACCGAGATCGTGCGGAGTGTCGAGTCCGGCGGCGGGGCGAGGCCTGCTCCATCGGGTCTGACCATCTCAGCCACAGCCCTCTGAGAGTCTGCTGCTTCCCCGGACGACTGCGCCGCCGCATGGGTCGACAACAAGGCGAGCCCAAACGTCTGCGCCACCGAGACAACGGCACGCCTTGAGTTCATCTGCCCTCCCCGGACGCGCTCAAGGCACGCCTCGAATTCCAACGCCGCCGCAGGGCTGTCCGGTGACTCCGATCGCGCGCTTGCGACAACCCGCGCCCGCCGGCCGCGCCTCCGAAACTCTCCTCCCTACCGAAAACAACCGCCCCAATGGACAGGGTCAACACACGGCTACACCGAGCCCTAGAACCGGTAGCCAAGTGCGATCCGCCACGTCGCCGGCTGATTTTCCTGCGCGTTGAAAGCAAGGCTGCCTGGCGAAATGTTGAAATAGCTCACATCGGTGATGTTCTTCCCGCTGAGCACAAGGCGCCACTTTTGACTTTGTACCCCAATGGAAGCGTCAAAAAGGCTCACATCGTCCATTTCGTTGTTGTTCTGAGGATCTTCAAATCCCCCATACTCCCCACGCCAACTCGCAGTAGAGACAAGATCGAAATCACCCCCGAGCGGGAAGCGCCAGATCAAGCTTGCGGCACTCGTCCACACACGCAAGCGCTGCAGCCTGCGGCCATCGATCGAAATGGTCGTAAGTGTTGTGGCCGGGTTCGATTGTGCATTCGAGAAGATTGAACCGCCTTCGTACTCACCGTCAGCCCATGAAAATCCGAGGCGCGGAGAGAGCACTCCTCCAGCAAAGTTAAAACGCGCAGTCAATTCGCCGTCGACGCCGAATTGAACAGAATCCCCAGAGCTGGCCAACACCCCCACATTGCGAATGGTGTTGGTCACGGCCGTTCCGGCAAAAACGGAATAATTGACCAGAACTCCCTGCTTGTCATTGCGATACACATTGAAGTTATATCTCAATCCGCGACCTACTCGGCCGCGCACCCCCGCCTCGTAACCGATGACGAATTCCTCATCATACACCAGAGGAATCGCAATATCACTCACGCCATCCCCAGGTTCACCGAGGTCGTTGTTGAACCCGCCGGCGCGAGCCCCAGTCGCTATACGTCCAAACAGATAGTGATTGTCCGCCCATTGCCAGTTGATGGAGGCGCTGGGCGTCCAGCTTGAAAATGTTTCGGAAGCGGTGACCGAGCGTGTCAACTGTTCATTCGGTGCCGTTGCCGGGTTGTCGAGCCTGAAAACGTTGTCCAGCGCGAAGTTTTTATCATCTTGATTAAATCTAACGTCGAAACTCGCCTGGAGATCATTACGTACACGCCAACTCAGCGCTGCATACGCCGCATAAGAGGTATCGTCGATTCCGGAGTCCTCCGCCCGGTAGGCGTTTCGCGCGACTGTTTGGATCTGCGCCAAGGTGCATGTGGGTGCCACAGTGCACGCAGATGGCAGCACACTTGGCACGTCGCCTGAACCCTCGAAGGCATTATTCTGGATCGCATCCGCGAAGCGGACTGTGCCGAAGTCGGAATCAACCTTGTTGTACTCAAAGCCGACAAGCCAGTCGATCGCACCGCCTTCATTGGACAGCAGTCGCAGATCCTGCGTGCGGCGCTCAAAACGCTCTGAGCCCAGCGCTACCGTGGGCACGAGGCGTGCAGTCTTGTTGTTCCCGAACGCATCCACTTCCGATTGCGTCCGGGCGTCGCGTGTACGTTGCGACGTCGTCGACTGGAGCGTGATGCCTCCCAGGTCCCAGGACACCTCCAGGATGTTGGTCTCCGTAGACCGATCAAAGAAACTGGCCGTATCGATGGGCTTCTCGAAACGCCCCACCGAATAGCCCGACGGCGACCCCGGTGGGTTCACTGGCGGGTCATTTTCGGGGAGGATTTGACTGAAGGCGATGACATTCGGGCCGAACTCATCGGCACGCTCAAGCATCAAGTTAACGCTGAAGTCAGCACTCGGTTGCCACGCCATCTGCGCACGAAAGGCTGAACTCTGCTCTTGATCAAGCACTTCACCCGTAATGGCACTTGTGTAGAAGCCCTCGGACTGCTCAACTGCCAACGCACCGATTCTGAACTGGAGACGATCTGATACGGGAACGTTGAGAATAGCCTCCCCGCTTAGATTTTCGTTAGTGCCGTATTCTACATCAAACGAGCCTTCGAATTGCTCTTTTGGTCTTTGGGAAACAATATTGACGGCCCCACCGAGGGCGTTTCGACCAAAGAAGGATCCCTGAGGACCGCGAAGAACTGTGACTGAACCCACGTCAAAAAAGTCTACTGGCACAAAGTTGCGGCCGCCGGCATTGCCTCCCGGCACAAAGACACCGTTTCGATATAGGCCTGATCCTGTTTCAGCGTTGTTCTGCCGCGCCGCTCCTTCACCGCGGATAAGAAATTCGTCGTTGAAACCCGACCCATTGTCAATGACGTAGAGGCCCGGGGTAATGCGGGTAAGATCCTTACCCGACTCGACGCCGAGGTCTTCGATATACTGAGAATCGAAATAACTGAGCGATGCGGGCACATCTTCAAGTCGTTCTTCTCGCCTGCGCGCGGTGACGACGACCGTATCCAACACCACAACCGGATCCGAAGCAGCGTCAGTTGGAGCGGGTCTCTCGTTGCTTCCAGTCTGGCCAGGAGGGACCGACTGGGCCCAGGCCGAACCCGAAAATGCCCCGACCGACGCCAGACCAGCCGACATCAGAAGCCCAATACGCGTTGCCGACATTTCTTCCTCCCCGTCCCCGCGCGCCGGTCGCCGATGCGGCCATAACGCCATTTATGTGGTTCGATGGAGTACCATTTAATTTGCCGAGTCAAGCGCCTCGTGCGATCAAGCGTTTAACGAGGAGCCAGATGGCACGATCGACATCCCGACAGACGACAAAGGTCACGCATCTTCAGAAGGGCCGCCCGCCGCTCGAGGAGGCGAATGCGCGACGCCAGGAGCGCTCCGACGAGCTGCTGCGCGCCTGTGCGCTGGTTCTTGAGCGAAATGGCGTGCGGCGCACGTCGATGGATGCACTCGCCGAGCAGCTCGGCATCCCCAAGTCCGTACTTTATCGCTACTTCGGTTCCAAGGATGAGATTGTTAGGGTCATTCTCCAGCGAATTCTAGACTTATGGTCCGATCTGCAATCTAAGCGCTGGCGGGGACTTAGTCACAATCTGCACGAGGTCATTGCCTTGGCGCGCGCCAATCAAAGCGAATTTCTCTTACTCGCCCGTCATAGCGCGGCTGACCCTGAGCTAAGGCCATTTTTTGAGAGCCTTCACTCAAGTATTGTATCTAAAACCGACAAGTTGTTGGAGATTTCGAGCCCTTCTCTGAAGAGTGATACCGTCATTCGGCAACTTTGTTCTCAAGCTGTGGCGGGATTTCTGATCGATGCTATTATTTGGTGGATCGAAAATGGTGAGAATAATAGAGACGACGAGTTTTTTCAGTGGGCGCGGCAGTCGCTCAAAACGCTCTACCGCGAGTGGATGCCCGACTCGAGCTGGCGTCCCACACGACATGATAACGGGACATTGGAGGATTTAATTCCTTCAATCACCTGAGACGTTCTTGTCGTCATTGAGGTGATACGTTTCATTTCATAAGACCTGATCGTGGAACGTTTGCCAAAGCCGAGCAGGTTATAATTGGCGTTTCATTGGCAACTGTTATTGAAACGCGCTCAATTGGCTAATGCGTATTCCGCTGTCGCTTTTTGTGCTTCGATAAGACGATGTCATTGCCTTTGCGTCATCATGAATTGAAGCGCCTTCGTTGCGTGTTTGCTCGATGAATAAGTCGTTCGTCCTGTTTCATGCGGAGCGCCTCTGCCATCTTGCGCGGCGACGACTGGCGTAGAGAGCATTTCACACGCGGCCTGGGCCCTCCAGGACTGACTCTCGGCCTACGCGCTCTCGATCGGCGGTAATCTATAATTGCCGAGCACAAGAGCGGCCGCGGGTCTGTATGCGCGCATGATGAGCGCGAACGGCCCGCGAGGACACGGAAGCCAGTTCGGGCGCATGGCCTCTCCGGGATCATCGGGAGCGATGATGATCTCCAGCGCTCCACCTGGGGAAAGGCGCAAACCCTCGGTGCGGTCGCCGATGGCGAACCTTTGAAGGGGGTTGTCAAAGAAAAAGAGCTCGCCGCTCGGCAGAGCCTCATAAAGCGAAATCGACCAGAATGCCTCAACCGGTGGAGCGCTGCCGGCAGGAAACAAGAGCCTGTAGGACCTGCTGCCATCAAACGTCGCGTTGGCCTGCATGCCAGACGCGCGCATGTACATCGCTTCAGATGCGGGGAGTGCGCCCAGGCCCCAGGTCGCGATCGACGCCCGATACAGATAGTCCGCCCCGAAATTGCCGATCGATGGTCGGGGATAGATCCAGCCGCCCACCGCTTCAGCATCGTCGACCACGCGTTCGATCGCGACCCTGGCCGCGTTCACTCCCTCTTCCGCCGCACGAGTGAGCAGAGGATCCGGCGTCGTAAAGGCCGAACTTGACAAAGCGCTAGACGTCCATGACGTGACAAATACTCCATCTTCCGGAGTCGGCGGAGCCTCGGTCTCAAGCAGACGCAGTATATCTGCCAATTGAGCGTGCGCGGGCAATTCGCGCCCGACCGCTTGCCGGGTCGATCCACCGCTGGGGCCCGCGATCCTCAATCCATCTTGGACAGCATGCGCATTTGCGAGGTCGTGGTCATTCAGGACCAATGTTCGCGCTTGAACCCATACCCACCAACTTGGCGCTCGTACTTGACCCTGACGAGGTGTCGCGTCTGGGGGCAGGAGGACAAACCGATGCCCCTGACCAACTGTCGCTCGACCGCTGAAGACATGAAAATTGTTTGAGAACATGTCGAGAAGCGCGAGAGAGAAGTAGCGACCGTCGGTCGCCGGGACGCTGATCTCTACAGCGCCGTCCCGTAAATCAATCCACGCTGAGGAATAGAGCGTGTCCGAGTTTGGAGTCGTTACGAGACGTGAGGACGCTGATGCCAGCCGCCTCACGTGGCGAAATACATTGGGTCGCGGGCCCATGGTGCGATCTCGCGCGCGCGCCATCTCCAGAACCGGCAGACCGAACAGGAACAAGTCGCGGCACGGTGCCACCAAAGGAGAGCTGCCCATGCGCCCCGGCCCCGAAGCGCAACCTGCCGGCATGCCGACGGCGAGCATCGATGCCAGGAGACTGCGCCGTCGGATTCCCAATCCCTTCATTTGCGCCAAAATCGCCTCATTACGTCTACCTTTCTTGATTTATACGTCGACACATAAGGAAGACGCATAGCCCGCCTGTTCAACAAATGAGCAACTTCAGCGGCGGCGACGCCTTCCCTTGAGCGCGGCGGGCGATTCTGGAGCTGCGCGAGGCATGACGGCGCTCAGTTCCTCAGCGCGTTTGACGCCCTCGGCATGCATCGCTCTGGCCGCGTTGAAGACTGCGCCGCTGTGACGGGACTGCATCGCCCTAAGGAGGCGTTGATAACCGCGCAGATCGGCAAGCCGCATGTCCCTTGTGGCAACAGCCAGGGGTCCAAAAAGTTCCGCCGGGCCGGAACTGATGTTCTGGATCATCAGGCTAAGCCCAGGCATCCTGGATATCCTGTAGAGTCGCGAAACGATCCGGTCGGTGGCGGCTTGAAACTCTCGAGCGCTACACTCCGGCTTTGCACTCAATGCCCCCAGTTCTGCGACAGCACGCTCCAGGCTTGCAAGGTCGGCGTCCGACGCGCGTTCGCTGCAACGCTCGGCAAGAAGTGCAAAGAGAACTTCCCGGATCGAGAGCAGATCCTGGATGGCTCCGTCATCCAGAGCCATGACGAACGCGCCCTTCTGCGGCACGATGCGAACGACCCCCGCAGATTCCAGCAATCGCAACGCCTCCCTGACTGGCCCGCGGCTCACACCGAAGCGAGAGGCCAACTCGATTGCGCTCAGATGATCCCCGGGGCGCGCCACACCCGCGCGTACAAGCGCCCGAATCTCGTCTGCGATGACGGGGGGGCTTCGATCGCGCTCAGTCACCTTGTCGTCCCTCCCTCATCTCTCGATTGTCTCTCCCGGCCCGGCCGCGCACCGGTTTCGCGGGACAGATAGCCCCACGGTGGGCCGATCCCGGACACAGCTTGACTCCCAGTCGATATGTCTACAATTGTTGCCTATATATGTCGACCCTTTTGTGGGACTGTCCTGATGTTGTTGCAGGAATTGAAGTTTCTCGTGTTTGACATCCACGAGTCAGAGAGACTTCTGAGAACGGAAGCGTTTGCCCATCTTGATCTCGATATGCTGACCGCCACACTCGAAAGCGCAGACAAGCTCGCACGCAGGTCATTTGAGTCTATTGCGGCACGGATCGATCTGGAAGAACCCACACTTCGAGATGGAAAGGTCATTGCTTCACCCGCGCTGGCTGAACCTTTGAACGCGTACGCAGAGCTTGGTTTCTTGGCTGCGACATTTCCGAGGGATTGGGGCGGTCTAGATGCACCCGCCATCATCGGTGCCGCCAATATGGCCTTGTTCGGCGCAGCGTGCACACCCGCTGCGGGATACCTGTTTATGACTGCGGCCGCCGCCCGCCTCATTCTCACCTTCGGTAACGAGCACCAGAAATCAACCTACCTTCCGCCAATGCTTGAAGGACGCTGGTATGGAACCATGTGCCTGAGCGAGCCTCAGGCGGGATCGTCACTCCATCATGTGACGACCCGAGCAATCCCTCTCTCAGACGGAGCATTTCAGATCAAGGGCGCGAAGATGTGGATCTCAGGGGGCGACCATGATCTCTCGGAGAACATCGTGCATCTCGTGCTGGCGCGCATCGTGACGGACGATGCTTCAATAAACCCGTTATCGTTGTTCGTTGTTCCGAGGCAGAAGCCCGACGGACGCGAGAACGACATAACTGTTTCGGGTTTGAACAAGAAGTTGGGACACAAGGCGACAACAAATTGTGCCCTTGCTTTCGGAGAGAACGACGCTTGCACGGGCTATCTGCTGGGGGAACCTCACCGAGGCCTGCAACAAATGTTTCACATGATGCATGAGGCGCGCGTTGGTGTCGGAACGACCTCTGCCGCGACAGCTTATGCTGGTTACAGGTATGCGCTCGCCTATGCCGCAGAGCGCCGCCAGGGCCGCCGCAACAGAAGCCAGTCAGCCGCACGCCTCGTAGAACACCCGGACGTTCGACGTATGCTCCTGGAGCAGAAGGCAATCGCGGAAGGTGCCCTGTGCCTCAGCCTGCGCGGCGCGCACTTGATCGACCAGATCCGCGTCTCGACGGATCAGCAAGAAACTGAGCGCCTCCAGGCGCTCCGCGACATTCTCACGCTGCTGATCAAATCATGGAGCGCAGAACGTGGTCTGGAAGCGAATTCACTGGCCATCCAGACCATGGGCGGGGCAGGCTATGTTCGCGACCATCCGGTGGAGCGATTGTTTCGCGACCAGCGGCTCAACCCCATCCATGAGGGAACGAATGGCATTCTTGCGATCGATTTGGTGACACGCAAAGCTAGGCAGGGCCGGGGATTGACCCCTTTTTTCGAGGCCGTCGAAGCCGATGCACAAAGGGCGATGCCCAATGAACCCGCCATGGCTGGAGCGCTACTCTCGGGCCTTGGCATCATCAGCCGATGCATCGAAAAAACGAGCTCCACCCGGTGCGATCCAGACCTTGCTCTGGCCTTCGCGTCCCCCCTTGCGCTCATGTTGGGAGATATGGCGGCCTCTTGGATGTGGCTGACGCAAGTATCGGCGCTGGGCGGACGCACCGATGATTTTTCGCAAGGGAAACGCGCTGCAGCCGCGTACATGGTGCATCACGTCTGGACCAAGTCCCTAGCGATTGCACCTGCTATCATGGCAGGCGCTGCCCCCCACAACACGATTGATGAATTTTCGCTATGATGGGGCCTTGCTCGGTTCGCTGCGTCCAAGCTCCAGCCGCGCCACTGTTTCCAGGTGCACTTCATCGGGTCCGTCTGCAATCCGCAGAATACGGGCACCGGTGAACGCGTAGCCCAGGAAGAAGTCGTCACTCAAACCCGCCCCGCCATGAACCTGAATGGCGCGATCGATGACGGCCTGCGCCATCCGGGGAGCCGCAACCTTGATCATGGCGATCTCCGTTCGAGCGGCTTTGGCACCTTGAATGTCGATCATGTGCGCCGCCTTCATGACCAGCAACCGGACCTGGTCGATTTCGATGCGAGATAGCGCGATGTTCTCGCGGACGCTGCCTTGCTCTGCCAACCGCCTTCCAAAGGCCTCACGCGCTTTTGCGCGTTCGCACATCGCTTCCAGAGCGCGCTCCGCAAGGCCGATCAAACGCATGCAATGGTGAATTCGGCCGGGCCCCAAACGTCCCTGCGCAATCTCAAAACCACGCCCCTCGCCTAGAATCATGTTGCTTCTTGGGACCCGCACGTTCTCGAAGACGAGTTCGGCATGACCGTGCGGGGGCTCGTCAAAACCAAGCGTCCTCAACGGACGAACAATCCTCACGCCAGGAGCATCCATGGGGACAAGGATCATGGACTGCTGGCTGTGGCGCGCTGCACCGGGATCCGATTTCCCCATCACGATCGCGACACGACAACGCGGATTCATGGCACCTGTGATCCACCACTTGCGTCCGTTCACGACGTAGAAATCGCCATCACCTCGAATGCTTGTCTCGATGTTTGTGGCGTCCGATGATGCCACTGCCGGTTCGGTCATGGCAAAGCAGGATCGAATATCGCCTGCGAGTAAAGGCTTCAGCCACTGCTCTTTCTGAGCGGCATCTCCATAACGATGGAGGACCTCCATGTTGCCGGTGTCAGGCGCATTACAATTGAAGACTTCCGAGGCCCAAAAGACACGCCCCATCTCTTCGGCAAGAGATGCATACTCTAGGTTCGTGAGCCCCGCACCTCCCTCAAGATCCGGCAGAAAAAGGTTCCACAGACCCTCTGCCCTCGCATCATGTTTCAAAGCATCCAGAACCGGCGGCGTGGTCCATGGCGTCGGTCCCACTTCTATTTGACGATGAAATAATTCCTCGTTGGGAATAATTCGCTCTCGCATGAAGGAACGTACTCGCCCATGCAAGTCTGCCGCGAGATCTGAAACAGGGTACATTGATACCACAGTTCTATTGTTCATGGAAAGAAATCCTACCGCACTGAAAAACCTGAATGGTCTGGCTCGCTGGCCATGCCGGCGGCTGCATCTGAGCATTCCATTCCTCATACCTGCGCTGCAGGTCGGCAACGACTTCACGCCGCGCAAAGGTCTGGGACGACCGCTCCTCGGGATCGTCAGATAGGTTGAACAGCCAGGGAAATGCTCCGGGTCTGGTGTTTGACAAGAGCTTCCAATCACCTGCCAGGACGGCGAACTCTGAACCCGTGCGCCAGAAAAGCGTCTCGTGGATCACCTCATCCGCACGCTCGGGCTGCACCATCGGCGACAAGTCCAGCCCATCATAGGAGCGACCTGTCTGCACGCCGGCAGCCGAGAGCAGCGTTGGCGCGATGTCGAGTTGGGAGACAACGCGCTCGTCGCTCTGTCCACGCGGCCAACGCCTGGGCCAACTGACGATATAGGGTACTCGAGCGCCGCCCTCGAAATAGCTGAGCTTGCCTCCGGCCAGCGCGTCACAATCTGAAATCCCCATATAGGTCGCCGCACCATTGTCAGCGGTGAAGATAATGATGGTGTTGTCCCCATCGGGTGAACGCTCGATGACGTCCAAGACTGCACCGACGCTGCGATCAAGCGCATGGATCATTGAGGCGTAGGTTCGCTGGAGCGGATCTTCTATCGAAGAAAACCGGCTCAAATCGGCATCCAGAGCCTGGAACGGCGCATGCGGTGCCAAGTGCCCTAGGTACAGAAAATAGGGTCGGGGGTCAGACTCGTCGATGAAGCGAATGGCCTCTCTGGTCAGCTCATCGGTGAGATAGGCTTGATCATTGGCGACAAGCTCCGGCTCGCGATTGTCTCCTGCCCAATCTTGAAACACTTGAACCCAGTCTACCCGTCGCTCAAAACTTCTTGCCCCTACGTAAGGCGCGGAAATACTTGTCGTCCCAGGAGTTCCTGCTCGAACATATGCAGTCTCGCCCGACAGAAATCCGAAGAAATAGTCAAATCCTCGTGCTGTTGGAGTACGGTCGGGCGAGGCACCGAGATGCCACTTGCCGATCATCGCAGTTCTATAACCTGCCTCCCGTAAGTCGCCAGCGAAGACCCTTTGGGTTGAAGCTAACCCGGCACCCCCACCGTCAACCCCCTCGGGCGTCAAAAACTCAAACCCGTGGCGCTGCTGATACTGTCCCGTCATCAATGCCGCGCGCGACGGACTGCACACGGACGCTGTAGAGTATCCGCGTCGGAATATAAGGCCCCGGCGGGCGAGTCGATCAATATTGGGGGTCGGGACGGCGACGGCTCCTGCCCCGTAGGTCGCAAGATCGAGCACACTCAAATCATCCGCGACGATCAGAACCATGTTCGGCATTCGTCGCTGGTCCGATCGAGCCTCCCCGCTCGCTGTCGAGCAGCCAAGCGCCAGAGCCGCAAAGAACGCCACGAGGAGAAACCGCTTCATGGATCCCACCCCATGTGAACGCTTGCCAAGGCCATATTTTGTCGCCATATTTGCCTCGGAATGTCTACATATTGTCCGGGTCGTCGGGAGGTTGTCAATGGGGAGTTTCGTGCGCGCGGGCGTTATCCCTCTCCTGGCTGGCTGCGCGATGACGGCGTGCTCGGCTAGCGTCGACTCTGCCCAACAGATGGCCCAGTACTGCGTCGCCGCGAACGCAAGATCTGAAGGGTCTGCCTACCCGGAAACATGGATCCCTCAGCAAGTGGTTACCCTCGGCTCTGAAATTCAACCTGAGGAAGCGCCCCGCGTCAGCGCCCACATCGACGGCTTCTGGATTGATAAATTTGAGACAACAAACGCGGAGTTCGAGCGATTTGTTGACGCGACTGGCTACGTCACCTTCGCAGAGCGGGGCAGTGCAGGGGGTGCAATCTTTAGAAACGGCCAATGGCATCTCGATTCGACGGCAACATGGCGCAAACCCTTTGGTGCAGAAGGCCCACGCGCACAACCTCACCAACCAGTAGTGCAGGTCACCTATGAAGACGCCCTCGCCTATGCGCGTTGGAGGGGTCGGGACTTGCCGACCGAGGGCGAGTGGGAGGCCGCCGCCCGCGGCGGAATTGCTGATGCCGAGTATGCGTGGGGCTCATCATCCCGTCTTGAAGATGGCCGCCCCGGAGCGAACCACTGGCAGGGCGTTTTCCCTGACCTGAACACGGACGAAGATGGTTTCCCGACACTTGCTCCAGTGGGGTGCTTTCCGCCTAATCCTTACGGCCTCTACGACATGACTGGAAATGTATGGGAACTCACAAGGGACTCATGGAAGCTACGCACTGGCGCAGACGCTGCCTCGACGGCACGTCTGAATGAATCGGCACCAGTGGGAGCATATACGATCAAGGGCGGCTCGTGGCTTTGTGCGGATAACTACTGTAGAAGATATCGTCCCGCGGCACGCCAACCAGCAGATCCGTCCCTGGGAACAAACCACATCGGTTTTCGTACAGTGAAACGAGTTCCGGATGCAAGGCGTGCGGGTATGGGAGGTGAGTGATGGCCAAGTCTGATAATGTCGGCTTTGGTGTCTCGGGCTGCGACTTTGTGTTTCGGCCTCGCCTCATTGTGATAGCTTTTTTATTCATCGTTAGCGCATGTGCTTCAAGTTCACCGTCACATTATAGTCGCGCCAGTGAAACTCCGCGTCCAAATGTCATTGTGATTGTTGTTGATGATCTTGGCTACAATGACTTGAGCGCTTACGGCGGCAGAATTCAAACTCCCAATATCGACAGACTTGCCGCTGGTGGTGTTCGCATGACGTCCGGCTACGTTACTGCAGCGGTTTGTGCGCCATCTCGCGCCGCCATTCTTTCTGGCCGCCAGCAGACGCGATTTGGTTTTGAGTTCAATCCGGTGGGACGTGACGAAATTGGAGGCATGTCACTTGAGGAAACCACCATTGCCGAAACGATGAGGGCCGCAGGTTATCGTACGGGTATGATCGGCAAGTGGCACGTTGGCCAGGCTGATGGCTTCCGTCCACTGGATCGTGGCTTCGACAGGTTTTTCGGCATTCTCGGCGGCGCTACGCCCTACATGACATCGATTGAAAACGACGACCTTCACGTGGTCACGGCCGAAGATAGTTATATTACTCGCGACCGTCTTCCAATATTCGATCAAGGCATTCGCGTTAATCCGGATGAATATGTGACCGACTTGCTCACCACTCGAGCGATTGAATTCATGGAGCACTCTCAAACACGGTCATTCTTCCTCTATCTCGCCTACACCGCCCCGCACACCCCACTTCAGGCCCCGGCGCGCTACCTCGAGCGGACTCCTGCGGAAGCGTCAGATGGTGAACGGGTCTATGCCGCAATGGTTATGTCGCTTGATGACGGCATCGGACGCTTGACCGATTACCTCCGAAACACGGGCCAATTCGACAACACGCTGATCATCTTCGTCAGCGACAATGGCTGCCCCAGTTATGTTTCCTGCTCCAATGGACCTCTCAATGCCTGGAAAGGATACCCGTGGGAAGGCGGAATACGCGTTCCTTACATCGTGAGCTGGCCAGATCGAATTTCGCCTTCTGCCAGCGATGCGCCCGTCAGTTCGCTCGATATCGCAGCGACCGCTGCCGCGGCAGCAAGGGTGCATCACCCCGGTGCCGAGGGCGTCAACCTGGTCGAGTCGCTTGAGGCACCGGGCTCGGTGCAGAGCGAGCGTACCTTGTTCTGGCGCATGGGTCCCACGCGCGTCGTTCGGTCAGGACGGTGGAAACTTGTCACAGTCAATCGATCTGCAGCAGCCGGTGGTGGCGACGAACTTGAACGCTCTCGCATCCCGGACGGTATGTCCGCGAACGCCTCTGCCCTTGGCCAATGGATCTTTCTTTATGACCTCTCCTCAGACCCGGCCGAACGCTTCGACGTCGCTGCCCGGCACCCCGAGGTCGTCGCCGCACTGCAGCAGCAATGGGAAGACTGGAATCTGCGAAACGTGGAGCCCCAATGGACAAGTCGACGTATCGTTCGAGGCACTGTCAATGGATCGCGCATAGAATTGTTCAACTAGGGGTCGCCGGTGCTCGACTTGAGAACGTCCAGGTCAATCTCTCGCCGGGTCATGGTTCTGACACTGGTATTGGGAGGTTGCGCCTCGGCTGACCCCTTGCGTGCGGCGCGGCGCGTCTACATCGAGACGGCGCGGGGGCCGCTTGAGGTTTTCGATGACGGCCCCTCCGACGGCCCGGCACTTGTGCTCTTGCCATCACTGGGACGCGGCGCACAGGACTTCGATGACCTTACCTCCCGGCTAACGGATGCGGGCTATCGCGTCATCCGTCCCCAACCTCGCGGGATTGGCGCATCGCGGCCCTACGACTTCGCCCCAAACCTTTCTGATCTTGCGGAAGACGTCCTTATCGCCGTTCAACAGATCAATCTTGGTTCCTTTGTTGTCGTCGGCCACGCTTTCGGCAATCGTGTTGCGCGAATGATTGCTACCCAAAGCCCGGAACGCACGCGCGCACTCATTTTACTCGCCGCAGGCGGAAAAGTCGCGATGGAGCCCCAAGTTGAGCAAGCTCTTGTTCGTTCATTCGATCTTAGCTTGCCTGATGACGTAAGGATGGCTTACGTTCAGCAAGCTTTCTTCGCGCCAGGTAATGACCCAGAGGTCTGGCGAACCGGCTGGTTTCCATCCGTCGCGGAGATGCAGATCGGTGCTACGCAACGAACGCCCGTCGAAGATTGGTGGCTTGCGGGTAACCTACCTGTTCTTGTTGTGCAACCACTGCAAGACGTTCTTGCGCCTCCGGAGAACGCCGAAATCCTAAGTCGCGAGGGCGGAGAGCGTGTCCGCGTGGCTTACATCGAACGGGCGGGCCACGCCCTGCTACCCGAGCAACCACAGCGCATTGCCGGGACGATTCTGCGCTATCTTCAGGACATAGGTTTCTAGGCTTCGTACTCAATAAGGGGATTCCTCGCGCCGTTTGTTCGTGATTCACTCTTCTTGGATCGGAGGTGGATCATGGGCCGACATCTATACTGGCTGAGCGATGCGGAGTGGGGTCGGATCGA